>Ga0187872_10000401_pt1 | contig 51768 bp, 44 predicted proteins | sample June2016WEW_16_4_FD_132973 | JGI IMG/M metagenome (GOLD analysis project Ga0187872, IMG submission 132973) | Peatland microbial communities from SPRUCE experiment site at the Marcell Experimental Forest, Minnesota, USA - June2016WEW_16_40 | ecosystem: Environmental > Terrestrial > Soil >...
CAAGCTCGACAAGCAGTTCCTCAAGCTCAAGGACAATATCAAGGAAGACCTCGCCGCCCTCGACCTCTCGCGCCACGTCCACGAGGCCGTCATCGGCGAGATGCGCCGGCTGCTCAAGGAGGCCCGCGAGTCGCAGCGCCGCATCCAGCGCTATGAAGATGCGACCGGCCGCACGCGGACCCAGCTCATCCGCGAGGCCGCCGAGGTTGACGACCGCCGCCACGTCCTCAAGGTCAACGGCACCCGCGAAAATCTGGTCGATATCGCGGCGCGCATCAAGGAAGCGCAGAAAATCATTCGCGAAGTCGAACGGCGGGTCAAAGTCCCGACCGACGAATTCGCCCGTTCGATCGAAACCATCGCCTCGGGCCAGGACAAGAGCCGCCGCGCCAAAAAGGAATTGACCGAGGCCAACCTGCGCCTCGTCGTCAGCCTCGCCAAACGCTACACCAATCGCGGCCTGGGCTTCCTCGACCTCATCCAGGAAGGCAACATCGGCCTGATGCGCGCGGTGGACAAGTTCGAGTACCAGCGCGGCTACAAGTTCTCGACCTACGCCACCTGGTGGATCCGCCAATCGATGTCGCGCGCGATCGCCGACCAGGGCCGCACCATCCGCATCCCGGTGCACATGGTCGAGACCATCAACAAGCTGCTCCGCGTCACCCGCCTGCTGGTCCAGCGCCTCGGCCGCGAACCCGGCCCCGAAGAGATCGCCGAGCAGATGGAGATGCCGCTCGACAAGGTCCAGAAGGTCCTCAAGATCGTCAAGGAGCCGATTTCGCTCGAAACTCCGATCGGCGACGAGGAAGAGAGCTCGCTCGGCGATTTCGTCGAGGACGAACTGGCCCCCTCGCCGGTCGAGGCCGCCATCCAGGGCAATCTCGGCGAGCAGACGCGCAAGGTGCTGGCGACGCTGACCCCGCGCGAAGAACAGATACTGCGGATGCGCTTCGGCATCGGCCAGAAGACCGACTACACCCTTGAGGAGGTCGGCAAGCAGTTCGCGGTCACCCGCGAGCGCATCCGGCAAATCGAGGCCAAGGCGCTGCGCAAGCTGCGCCAGACCGGCCGCTCGCGCAACCTCGAGGGCTTCATGGAACGCGGCGAACCCTAATCAGGGTGCCAGTGTCCGGGCGGCTGATGTCCTGATTCTGGCTTGGCGTGATCTCTCAGGGGTGGATGCTTTGCATCCACCCTTTTCTTTGTTTAACAGTGCCGGCCGTTGCGGCTTCCCCGCTAGCCCACAGACGTTCCTGATTCTGTCTTAGGTGATTTTTCAAGGGGTGGATGCTTCGCATCCACCCCTTTTCCTTCGGCGCGCCGGTGCTCCGCGCTCGCTCGTGCGTGATACCAGAGATTGCTTAGAACACCATTTAGATGGGGCAACATTAATTCCATAACCTTCGTAAAGCTGTCCGATTCTCCGTAGAGGTCTTCCAGGGCGCGTCCCTGCCGACAATCGAGCAACGCGAGCATAGCCCACCGTCGGCATGGAATGCCGTGAAACCTCAGTGAGGTTTCAGTATCTCCAGGCTTCCTACCGACTTTAGTCGCGTATGCCTTCACGGCCGCAATGCTATGCGGCGAGGAGCTTGATAATCGGACGCGACCCGTCGCCTTGTCAAACTTCAAAAGCGTGTTTACGCAAAACCCTCCAACCTTATAGTCGCTATACAGCAGACGCCCTTGGCCGACTTCGTGGAATCCGTGGGGGCTCTCTCGACGCCCCTCTGCGCAAGGGCGAAAAACTTCACCGCATCATCGCCTCAGGGGAGCAGGATTTCCCCGCAAACAAACCGCAAAGATGTTTCACGTGAAACATTTTCCGCACGCCCGTGCCCGCAGCCCAAAACCCAAACCCGTGCACAGCGCCGGGAATCTGACGCACCGCACGAAACACCCCGGTCCCGCACCGCCCTATTTGATCGCCCTGACCTCCCGCAGATGCGCAACCTCCTCATGGGTGAAACCGTTCGTTAACAGCACCTCGTCGGTATGCTCGCCGACCAGCGGCGGCCGCGTGATTCGACCCGGCGTATCGCTCAGCTTCACGCCGAGTCCGGTGGTCTTGAATTCGCCCAGCGCCGGATGTGCCATCTTCACCAGCATCTCGCGCGCCGCCGACTGCGGATGCTGAAACATCTCTTCGATCGTCAGAATCGGACCCGACGGAATCCCGGCCTCATTGAACAGATCCATCCAGTGTTGCGCCGGATGAGCCTTCAGCGCCGCATTGATCTCCGCCGTCAGCGCATCGCGATTCTTGATCCGCCGCCCGAGCTTGTTGAAGCGTTCGTCATCGGCGAGTTCGGCGCGCCCGATCACCTTCACGAACGTCCGCCACATCGCCTCGTTGCCGACCGCGATATTGAACGGCCGGTCCGACGCCATGAACACGCCATGCGGCGACGACAGCGGATGATGATTGCCGGCGGGGCCGGGCGTCTTGCCGGTGTCGAAGTAGATGCCCGCCGACCAACTGAGCGTGCTGACGATCGCCTCCAGCAGCGAGGTCTCGACCCGTTGCCCGCGGCCGGTCCGATGGCGCGCCTCGAGCGCGAGCAGGATCCCCTGTGCCGCGTAGATACCGCCGAGCAGATCGCAGATCGCGATACCCACCCGCGTCGGGCCGCTCGCCGCGGTGCCCGTCACGCTCATCAGGCCGGAGAAGCCCTGCGCAATCTGGTCGAAGCCCGGATAGTCGCGCAGCGGACCGCTGGCGCCGAAGCCTGAGATGCTGCATGCGATGATGCGCGGGTTGCGCGCCGCAATCTGATCGTAGCCGAAGCCGATCGCCTCCATCACGCCCGGCCGGAAGTTATCGATGACGACGTCGGCGCCGTCGATCAACCGTTGCAGCGCAGCACGGCCCTCCGGCGCCTTGGTCGAAATCTGCACGCTTTTCTTCGACCGGTTGGTGCTGAGGAAGAAATAGGTGTCCTTGCCGCTGTCATCGCCCATCTCGCCGCGCGCGCCCTGCACCGGTTCCACTTTGAGAATTTCGGCGCCGTAATCGCCGAGGATTTGCGTGCAGAACGGCCCCGCGAGATAGCGCGTGAAATCAACGACCTTGATTCCTGCAAGCGGCGGAATGTCGGACATGGCTGGTTACTCCTGCAAATGCTGGTGTCGAAAATACCTGTACCGCGGGCGGTCAAATCCCGGCGGCACATCCGCGATCCGCCGAATTCACCATGAAACGATCGGCGGCGGCGCTCGTCTGATAATATTGAATATGCAAATCGCCACTGGAATCGCCACGCGATCATTCCCTATAGTTGATCGAGTCCCCATGCTGTCCCGTCTCGGCAAGCGCTTCTGGCGCATCGTAATCCTCGTGCTGATCGTCGCACTGCCGCTCTACTATTATTTCACGCGCGGCGGATCGGCCACGGCGACCTACGTCACGGCGCCGGTCACCCGTGGTCCTATTGTCCGATCGGTAATCGCGACCGGCACCGTAAATCCTGTCACCACCGTCCAGGTTGGATCCTACGTCTCCGGACCGATCTCCGCGATCTATGCCGATTTCAATGCCCCGGTCAAAGCCGGGCAATTGATAGCGAAAATCGATCCCAGACCTTTTCAGGCGCAGGTGGATTTGTCGGGGGCGGCGCTCGCCAACACCCGAGCGCAGTTGCGAAAAGATCAAGCCAACCTGGCTTATCAGAAGATTACCTGGCAACGGGACTCCAGACTGCTGCAACAGGAAGTCATTTCGCAAGATACGATGGACAGTCAGCTCAATACCTATAAGCAAACATTGGCGCAGGTCGGTCTTGACCAGGCGAGCATCCAGCAGCAGGAAGCCAGCCTCAGAGCGGCCGAGCTGAATCTTAATTACACCAACATTGTTTCACCGGTGGACGGAACTGTGGTCTCGCGAAATGTCGACGTCGGCCAGACCGTCGCCTCAAGTTTCCAGACGCCGACGCTGTTTCTGATCGCGAAAGACCTGACCAAGATGCAGGTCGATACCAACGTCAGCGAGTCGGATATCGGCGATCTTCATTCGGGGCTATCCGCCGCCTTCACGGTTGACGCGTTCCCGGGCCGCGAGTTCCAGGCCGAGGTCGGCCAGGTCCGACAGGCGCCGATTACGGTGCAGAACGTGGTGACCTACGACGTCGTGGTCGAGGTCGCCAATGCCGAAATGCTGCTCAAGCCGGGGATGACGGCGAACGTGACGATCGTGACCGCCAAGCGCGACGAGGTGCTGCGCGTGCCGCTGCAGGCGCTGCGCTTTTCGCCACACAAACGGCGCGCCGCAACGGCCGATTCGGCGACCCACCTGCATCCTTCCAATCAGGCCCGCGTTTGGGTTGACGACAGTGGAGCGCTCAAGCCGGTGACGGTGACGAGCGGTCTCGACGACGGCAACAACGTCGAGATCTTGACCGGCGATCTGAAGCAAGGCGACCTGGTCGTGACCGATCAGGTGCTGCCCGGCGGGAGCGCGGCGGCCGCGGGCGGGAGCTCGCCGCTCAGAATGCCGCGCCTCTGATCGCGCGGCAGGTCTATCGCTGAGGTTTGTCGCGCACAATGGCCGCAGTTATCGAAATCATCGACCTGTTCAAGATCTATCGATTGGGCGAGATCGAAGTGCGCGCGCTCAACGGCGTCAGCCTGTCGATCGAGCGCGGTGATTTCGTCGCGATCATGGGTTCGTCGGGGTCGGGCAAATCCACTCTGATGAACGTAATCGGATGCCTCGATCGGCCGACCAGCGGGCGCTACCTGTTGCAGGGCGTCGATGTCGCGTCACTGAGCGAGGCGGAACTTGCGCTGGTGCGCAGCCGCCAGATCGGCTTCATCTTCCAGACCTTCAATCTGCTTTCGCGGACCAGCGCGCTCGAAAATGTCGAGCTGCCGCTCTTCTATTCGGCATTGGACGTCGCGGGCGAGGATCGCGCGGTAAAACTGCTCGAGATGCTCGGGCTCAAAGGGCGCGAGCAGAATCATCCCAACCAGCTTTCCGGCGGCCAGCAGCAGCGCGTCGCGATCGCGCGGGCGCTGGTCAACCAGCCGACGATCCTGCTGGCCGACGAGCCGACCGGAAATCTCGACTCGAAGAATTCGGTGGAGATCATGGACATCATCCGCCGGCTCAATCGCGACGAGGGCATCACGGTGATCGTCGTCACGCATGACCCGGATGTTGCGCTTTATGCCGAGCGGGTGATCACGTTTCGCGACGGCGTGATCATTTCCGATAAACGCCAGCAGGTGGGTCCGCAGGGTGCGTCGACCGGCGCAGCGGGCGCCCGAGCCGAATCAGCTACGGCGTCAACCGGCGCCGGCCGTCCATCCGCGCAGGTTGGTGCGCCAGCACCACCTGCGGCAACGCCGCCGGTGGAGCGTCGCGCGGAAGTCTGGACCTTTGCCACGATGGCGCTGGCGGCGGCGGCGCGGGCCTTGCGCCGCAGCAAGATGCGCGCGGCGCTGACGATGCTGGGCATCTTCATCGGGGTCGCGGCGGTAATCGCGATGGTCGCAATTGGCGACGGCGCACGCTACTCGGTGGAGCAGCAAATCGCGAGCCTCGGGACCAATCAATTAATCGTGCTGCCCGGAGCCACCACCGCCAACGGCGTCCGCGCCGGTTACGGCAGCAGCTCGACGTTGACGGTGAGCGACGCCGACGCGCTGCAGAAGGAGGGAAGCTCGATCGCCGCCGTCAGCTACCTCGATCGGCAGGTGGCGCAGGTGGTGTATGGCAACCGCAACTGGAGCACCAGTATCAACGGCACGACGCCGCCCTATTTTACGATTCGCGACTGGCCGGTGTCGGCGGGAAGAACCTTTACCAATGAGGAGGCGCGCAGCGCGGCGCCAGTATGCGTGCTCGGCCAGACCGTCGCCAACAATCTCTTTGCCGAAGGCGAGAATCCGGTCGGCGCGGCCATCCGGATCAAGAATTTCCCGGTGCGCGTGATTGGCGTGCTCGAGGTGAAAGGACAATCCAACTACGGACAGGACCAGGACGACGTTATCCTGATGCCGTTCGAGACCGCCGAGCGCAAGGTGCTCGGAACCTCGCAGGCGAGCGCGACCGTACCGACGACCGTCGGCGGCTCAACCAATCCGGTGCTGAATCCATATATTGGCGTGCAGACCTGGACGGCCTCGAGTCCGCTTTACCAGTCGGGCACGGCGATTATCAGTCCGTTCGGGAGCCCGCCGAAAATTTCCGGCGTAGTCAACATGATTTACGTCAAGGCAAAAGCGGCGGACCTGGTCGATACGGCGCAGGGCGAGGTCACCGACATCCTCCATCGGCGGCATCATATCGGCGCGGCGCAGGACAATGACTTTACGGTGCGCAGCCTGGCTGAAATCGCGCAGGCGTCCGAGAGTGCGACACGCGTGATGACGCTGCTGCTGGCGTCGGTCGCGTCGATCTCGCTGCTGGTCGGCGGTATCGGGATCATGAATATCATGTTGGTCTCGGTGACCGAGCGCACGCGCGAAATCGGCATCCGAATGGCGATCGGAGCGCGCCGCCTGCATATTCTGCTGCAGTTCCTGGTCGAGGCGCTGCTGCTGAGTATTATCGGGGGGCTCGCGGGCGCGCTGCTGGGGATCGCAGTGTCGAAATTTCTTTCGATCGTTGCGCAATGGCCGACGCTGATTTCACCGGCGTCGGTAGTCGGCGGTTTTCTCTTCGCGGCCGCGGTGGGTGTGTTCTTCGGCTGGTACCCGGCGCGCAAGGCCTCGAGGCTCGATCCGATCGAAGCGCTGCGCTACGAGTAGTCATTTCAATTAACTGCCCGAAATGCCGAGTTGGTGATTTCCACGGAAGGGCATAGCGGCATCGGTCGAAGAGTAAGTTGGTTCCCGCGCGATCGGCACTTCGCCACTGAGACCGGGCTATTCGACGGTGACGGATTTGGCGAGGTTGCGCGGCTGATCGACGTCGGTGCCGCGATAGACCGCGATGTGGTACGCGAGCAGTTGCAGCGGCACCGTCGTCAGCACCGGCATCAGGAAACGATTGGTCGCAGGTACGTCGATTATTTCCCACGCCACTTCCTCGAGCTCGGCAGTGCGCTTGTCGGTAACGGCGATGATGCGGCCGTTGCGTGATTCGACTTCCTTCAGGTTCGAGAGCGTTTTCTCGAAGACGCTGTCGTTGGGAATGATCACGACCACCGGCATCTCGTCGTCGATGAGCGCGATGGGGCCGTGCTTCATCTCGCCCGCCGAGTAGCCCTCGGCGTGGATGTAGGAAATTTCCTTGAGCTTGAGCGCGCCCTCGAGCGCGACCGGGTAGTTGATGCCGCGGCCGAGGTAGAGGAAGTCGCGCGCCTTGCCGTACTTGCGCGCAATTTTCTCGATGTGGCGTTCCTGCGCGATGACGGTTTCAATTTGCTGCGGAATCGCGAAGGCGGGCTGCAACAATTCTTCGGCCGCGCGCGCGTCGATGCGGCCGAGGCTCGCCGCCAGATGAATCGCGAGCAGATAGAAGGCCTCGATCTGCGTGAGAAAACATTTCGTGGTCGTGACGCTGATCTCGGGACCGCAGCGCGTGTAGATTTGCGCGTCGGCCTTGCGCGCGATCGATGAATCGACGGTGTTGGTGAGCGCCAGCAGATGACATCCCGCGCGCCGTCCCTCTTCCAGCGCGGCGAGGGTATCGGCGGTCTCGCCGGATTGCGAAACCGCTATAAGCATCGTGCGCTCGTCGATGACCGGACTGCGATAGCGGAACTCGGCCGAATAATCGACCTCGACCGGGATGCGGGTCAGCTCCTCGATCATGAACTTGCCGATCAACGACGAAATCCATGAGGCGCCGGCGGAGACCATCACGATGCGCCCGATCGCTTCGGGCCCCGCGGCCGGCAGGACGTTGTTTTCGAAACGGACTTCGGACGAGCCGGCGCTGGCACGTCCCGACAACGTATCGATCCAGGCTTGCGGTTGCTCGCTGATTTCCTTGCGCAGGTAATGCTGGTAGCCGCCCTTGGTCGCGGCGATCGCGTCCCATTCGATGTAGCGTGCTTCGCGATGGACGGGGGTGCCGTCGAAGTTCATCAGGCGCACGCCGGACGCGGTCAGTTCGGCGAGCTCGCCGTCTTCCATCACGAGCGCGCGGCGCGTGTGCTCGAGCATCGCGGGGATGTCGGAGGCGACGAAATTCTCGCCCTCGCCGAGGCCGAGCACGAGCGGCGTCGCGGTCTTGGCGGCGACCAGCGTGCCGGGTTCGGTTTCCGACAGCACGACGATCGAAAACGAGCCGCGCAGTTCGTGCACGACGGTGCGCACGGCCTCGGCCAGGCCGGTCGCGTGCTTGAGCTGCTCTTCGATGAGATGTGAGATGAGTTCGGTATCGGTCTCGGAGCGGAGCTTGTGGTTGCGCTGGAGCAGCGCCGTGCGCAGTTCGAGGTAATTCTCGATGATGCCGTTATGGATGACAGCGACCGGGCCGGCCTTGTGCGGATGGGCGTTGCCCTCGGAGGGACGCCCGTGCGTGGCCCATCGCGTATGCCCGATGCCGATGCAGCCGGTAAGCGGGGACTCGTCGAGCAGGTGGCGCAGGTTGCCGAGTTTGCCGACGGCGCGGCGGATTTCCATGTGGCCGGACGGCGTCAGCGTGGCGATACCGGCCGAATCGTAGCCGCGATATTCGAGCCGGCTGAGGCCGCCGAGCAGGATCGGGGAGGCTTCGCGAGGACCGACATAACCGATTATTCCGCACATAGGTCCTTATATTTTACAGCGTCATCGCCGAGGAATCTTCACCTGTATGTAATGAAGCATCGCGTGGCGCTCGCACTAATCCGATGTGCCGCTGCCTGAATCTCCGTGAGATTTTGCTTGACCAGCGTGACGTTTGTGCCAGTTCGCGGTCCAGCCGGATTTTTCGCGCTGCGGATGATGCGACATCACCAATGTGCCGTCCTGCACGTCGCGCACGATGGTGGTGCCGGACGCGACGTAAACGTCGTCGCCGATCTTTACCGGCGCGATCAACTGAGTGTCACAGCCGACCATGCAGCGGTCGCCGATTTGCGTGACGTGCTTGTCGTAGCCGTCGTAGTTGACGGTGATGACGCCGCAGCCGACGTTGGTCTCGCGGCCGATGACGGCGTCGCCGAGGTAGCTCAGATGGCTCGCTTTGGTGCCGCGTCCGATGCGCGCTTTTTTGGTCTCGACGAAATTGCCGATGCGGTTGTGGCCTTCGAGCTCAGTGCCGGCGCGCAGGTTGGCGAAGGGGCCGATTTCAGACTCCTCGCCGATGACACAATCTTCGGCGCGCACGCAGATTTTAAGATAGCAGCGGTCGCCGATAGTGACATCGCGCAGCCAGGCGGTGCCCTCGATGACGACGCCGGCGCCGATGCGCGTGCGGCCGAGAATCTGCACGTTGGGGCCGATGATCGAATCGCGGCCGATCTCGACCTCGGGTGCGATATAGGCGGTTGCCGGATCGATCAGAGTCACGCCCGCGGCCATCAGGCGGCGGTTCACATCTTCACGGATTTGCGTTTCCATCCGGGCGAGATCCTCCCGCGAATTGATTCCGGCAAATTCGGCGCCGTGTTGCGCGCGCCAAGCGAAGACCTTGCGGCCGTTGGCGTGCGCAATCGCGACGATATCGGTGAGATAGAATTCGTGCTGCGCGTTGTCGTTGCGCAGTTGCGCGAGCGCGGTGCGCAGAAGCGCCGCGCCTACGAGATAGATGCCGGTGTTGATTTCCCGCAGAGCAAGTTGCGCCGGCGTCGCGTCGCGGGCCTCGACGATGGCTACGACCGCGTCCGCGGAATCGCGCACGACCCGGCCGTAGGCGGCGGGATCGTCGAGTTCGACACTGATGAATGAGAGATCGGCGCCGCGGGCATGATGGTCGTCGATAAAGGCGCGCAAGGTTTGCGGATCGACTCGCGGCATGTCGCCGTAGCCGATCAGCACGTCGCCCGCGAAAGTGTCGGGAATCTCCGCGAGGGCGCAGCGGGCCGCATCGCCGGTGCCGCGCCGATCGGATTGCAATGCGCAGGTCAGTTGGGCGGGTCCGACTGCGCGCTGCGCCGCGGCCTGCACCGGATCGGCCTGATGCCCGACGACGACGACCAGCGGATGCGGGTTGAGGCTCGCGACGGCACGCATCACGTGTGCGATCATCGGTTCGCCGGCAAGCTCGTGCAGCACCTTGGCGCGATCGGAGCGCATCCGGGTGCCGAGGCCGGCGGCGAGGATTATGGCGGCGAGCGGCTGGTCCATTAGTTAGACATTGTCAGGCAGACTTTGTGCCGCAGTACTTTCGTCCCGCATCATGGTTGGTCATGCATCAGTTGGTTTCGAAGGGACACCCTGGTGCGGCGTCTAGTTCTTCTTTTTGAACAATGCGTCCAGTGTTGCATGCGGATTGGCGGGGGGCGATACGAGTCTGGCGCCGTGAGCAGTGCGCGGCCGGAAGTATTCGCAGAAGTTTGCGCGGTTCTTGTCAACGACGCGCTCGGCCTGGGTCTCACGGCACTGGTTGTTGTAGGCGGGGTCGTGGAAGCCGCAATTGAGACAGGCGTGGAGCGGGCGATCGCATTGGGGGCATTCGTCGCGAAAGCCGACGCGCTCCTTGACCGTAATTTCCCGCGCACAGTGAGAGCAGTTCATAATCCCAAACGATCCCGCGATGGCGCCGTAGCGGCGCTGACTATTGCCCTCAGGATGCGACTGCTAGCATAGTCCCAACGTGCCCGTCGGGGCGAGGCAACACAAGCGTGATCGGGGAAATAGAGGCGTTCGCACAGGCGTTGGGCAAGGCCTCGCGCGCGGCGGCGAATACGGTCAAGGGCTATCGGCACGACCTGGCGGATTTCAATCGCCATCTGATGGAACGCGCGCCCTCGGCGCTCGACGAAAAGCGCGAGCGCGTGATGCCGGAAAGAATTACCGTCGAACACGTGCGGGGCTATCTGGCCGACGTGATGAAGCATGCGAGCCGTGCGACCACGCAGCGGCGGCTGTTCGCGATCAAGGCCTACTTCCGCTGGCGCGCGGCGACCAAAGACGTCGAGAACCCGGTGCGCACGATGCGATCGCCCAAGGTGGAGAAGCGACTGCCGCAGGTAATTGGCGAGCGTGACGCGGCGCGGCTGGTCGAAGCGGAGGACGACATTGAGGGACCGGCTGCGCTGCGTAATCGCGCGATTCTGGAGGTGCTCTATTCCTCCGGGCTGCGCGTCAGCGAACTGACGGGGCTGTGCTGGCGCGACATCGACGACGACCTCGGGATGGTGATGGTGCGCGCCGGCAAGGGCAACAAGGATCGGCTGGTGCCGCTGGGCGAACCGGCGATCGATGCGCTCAAAGCGTGGCGGGGCGCGATGCCGATTAGGTGGACCTCGGAGGGCGCGGTGATCACGAATCTGCGCGGCGGACGGCTGACGCCGCGATCGGTGCAGAATATCGTCGCGCGGCGGCTGGTGGACGCGGGCATCAATACCCCGCTGACGCCGCACGGCCTGCGCCATTGTTTCGCGACCCACATGCTCAACGGAGGCGCCGATTTGCGATCGATTCAGGAGATGCTCGGCCATTCGAGTCTGCAGACCACGCAGCGCTATACTCATGTCAGCGTGAATCGACTCAAAGAGGTGTATCGGCGTGCGCATCCCCGAGCCTGACCCCGGCACATTTGGCGGCAAGGTCCGCGCGACGACGATCCTGGCGGTACGGCATGGCGGCAAAGTCGTGATGGCCGGCGACGGACAGGTGAGCGTCGGGCAGACCATCATGAAGCATAGCGCGCGCAAGGTCCGCCGGCTGCATAACGGCGCGATTTTGGCGGGATTTGCCGGCTCGACCGCGGACGCGTTGACGCTGTTCGACAAGTTCGAGAGCAAGTTGCAGGAGTTCAACGGGAACCTGCGGCGCGCGGCGGTCGAGATCGCGAAGGACTGGCGCACGGATCGCGTGCTGCGACGGCTCGAGGCGATGCTGATCGTGGCGGATGCGGAGAGCACGCTGCTGATTTCGGGCGCCGGCGACGTAATCGAACCGGACGACGGGCTGATCGCGATCGGGTCCGGCGGGAATTACGCACTGGCGGCGGCGCGCGCGCTGGCGCGGCACAGCCAGGGAATGAGCGCGCGGCAGATCGCCGAGGGCGCGATGAAGATCGCGTCGGAGATCTGCGTTTACACCAACGACGAGTTTAATATCGAGGAGTTATAGGCAGGTTGGCGGCGGATGACGGAGGCCGAGCGGCAGGGACGCGGCGCAACGCGCGGTCGCGAATGCAAGGTCGATCAACGCCGTACTGAAACCATGGAATACCCCAGTGTAATGACGCCGCGCGAGATCGTGTCGGAACTCGACCGCTACATCGTCGGGCAGCACGACGCGAAGCGCGCGGTTGCGATCGCGTTGCGCAATCGATGGCGGCGGCAGAATGTCGCGCCGGACCTGCGCGACGAAATCGCGCCGAAGAATATCCTGATGATCGGGCCGACCGGCGTCGGCAAGACCGAAATCGCGCGGCGGTTGGCGAAGCTGGCGCAGGCGCCCTTCGTCAAGGTTGAGGCCTCGCGCTATACGGAGGTCGGCTACGTCGGCCGCGATGTCGAATCGATGATCCGCGACCTCGCCGAGATCGCGGTCAAGATGGTGCGCGACGAGGAGCGTGAGCGGGTCAAGGTCAAGGCCAAGGAGGCGGCCGAGGAGCGCCTGCTCGACATTCTCTATCCGGCTTCTCCGGGCAAGACGCGCCGGGCGGCGACGCCTTCGGCGGAGGGCGGAGTGCAGCTGGCGGATCAAACTTCGCATGGCGAGACCCGCGAAAAGCTGCGCAAGTTGCTGCGCGACGGCTATCTGAACGATCGCGAAGTCGAGGTTGAAATGACTTCGCAGGCAACGCCGATGCTCGAAGTGCTGACGCCGCAGGGAATGGAAGAAATGGGCGCCAACATGAAGGACATCCTGAGCCAGATCATGCCCAAGAAATCGCGCCAGCGTAAGGTCAAGGTGCCCGAGGCGCTGGAGTTGCTGGCGCAGGAAGAGGCGGCGCGGCTGGTCGATATGGAGAACGTCGCACGCGAGGCGGTGCATCGGGCTGAGCAATCGGGAATTGTCTTCATCGATGAGATCGACAAGATTGCCGGACGCGAATCGGCGCGCGGCCCCGATGTTTCGCGCGAGGGTGTGCAGCGCGACCTGCTGCCGATCGTCGAGGGCTCGACCGTCAATACCAAGTACGGCACGGTGCGCACCGACCATATTCTGTTCGTCGCCTCGGGCGCGTTTCATACCTCGAAGCCGTCGGACCTGATCCCGGAATTTCAGGGGCGATTTCCGATTCGAGTCGAGCTGCAAGCCTTGACCCAGCCGGACTTTATCCGCATCCTGACGGAGCCCGAAAACGCCCTCACGCGGCAATACGTGGCGTTACTGGAGACCGAAAACGTCCATATCAGTTTCACCGATGACGCCATTTCGGCGCTGGCCGACATCGCGGCGCAGGTCAACGCGCGGTCGGAGAATATCGGAGCGCGCCGACTGCATACCGTGCTTGAGCGGCTGGTCGAGGAACTGTCGTTTAATGCGCCAGAGCTCACCGGCCAGACCATCCCGATCGACGCGGCCTACGTCCATCAGCGCCTCGATCCGATCGTCAGTAACGAAGATCTTTCGCGTTACATATTGTAATAGAATATCCGGCCGCAGGTATCGCGCGAGCGGCGGCGAGTGACTATGCATGACGGCGGTGCGCGAATACTCATTGCCGCCGATGGTGAAATATCGGGCGGGAGCCAAGCACCTGGAGTAATGCCTTGCGGGATTTGATTGAAAGAGCGCGCGGCCTGATCGCGGCATTACCGTACATCCAGCGCTTTCGCGGCAAGACCTTCGTGATCAAATACGGCGGCCATGCGATGCTTTCGCCGGAGCTGCGCGCGGGGTTCGCGCAGGACATCGTGCTGCTGCATTCGGTGGGTATCAATCCGGTGGTAGTGCATGGCGGCGGTCCGCAGATTAACCAGTTGATCGATAAGCTCGGGCTTAAATCAACCTTCGTGCGCGGGATGCGGGTGACCGACGGCCCCACGATGGAAGCGGTTGAGATGGTGCTGCAGAAGATCGGCAAGGAGATCGTCGCGCAGATTTCACGCGAGGGCGGTCGCGCGGTCGGGCTCTCGGGCAAAGACGGCGATCTAATCGTAGCGCGCAAAATGAAGCTGATCGTAGCCGACGCCGGCGGCCGCAAGACTGAAGTCGATGTCGGACTGGTGGGCGAGGTCGCCGAGGTGAATCCGGCGGTGCTGGAGACGCTGCGCGAGGCGGGCTTTATCCCGGTAATCGCGCCGATCGGGCACAACCGCGCGGGCGAGACCTACAATATCAATGCGGACGTCGCGGCGGGCGAACTCGCGGGCGCGCTCAAGGCGGAAAAGTTGATACTGCTGACCGACGTCGAGGGCGTGAAGGACGAAAAGGGCAAGCTGATACCTTCGCTCGCGGCGGCGCGCGCAAAAAAGATGATCGCGAGCGGCGCGATCGGCGAGGGCATGATTCCGAAGGTCGAATGCTGTCTCGACGCGCTGCGGGCGGGGGCCGTGCGGTCGCACGTGATCGACGGGCGCGTGCCGCACGCGGTGCTACAGGCGGTCTTCAGCGACGCCGGCATCGGCACGGAAGTCGTGCAGCGAGCACCAGTGGTGCGCGCCAAGGCGCGGGCGGCGTTGGCGGGGGCGCGGACCTGACTGATATGGTTCTGTTCCCGGGTGAATGCATGGGAACGCTCAGCGGCGGAGATAATCAGGATGAACAACGCGGAAATCATAGAGCTGGCACATTCGAGCCTGATCAACACTTACGGCTGCACCCCGCTCGCGTTTGTGCGCGGCAACGGCGCGTATCTCTACGACGCCGACGGTAACCGCTACCTCGATTTTTTCTGCGGCCTGGCGGTTACCAGCCTCGGCCATAGCCACCCGCGAGTGGTGCGCGCGATCCGCGAGCAGGCGGAAAAGCTGACGCACGTTTCCAACGTGTTCCATACCGAACCGATGGCGCGGCTGGCCTCGCGGCTGAGCCGGCTGTTCGGCGACGGGCGCGTGTTTTTCGGCAATTCCGGGGCGGAAGCCAACGAAGCGGCGATCAAGCTGGCGCGCCGCTGGGGCCATGGGAGCGGGCGCTTCGAGATCGTCTCGACGCTCGGATCGTTTCATGGCCGCACGCTCGGCACGCTCAGCGCCACGGGCCAGGAAAAATATCATCAGGGCTTCCAGCCGTTGGTGCCCGGCTTCAAGATGGTGGAATTCGACGACGTCGCGGCGGTCGAACGCACGATCAACAAGCAGACCGTGGCGGTGATGGTCGAGCCGATCCAGGGCGAGGGCGGCGTCGTGATGCCGCACGCGGATTATCTGGCGCGGCTGCGCGACCTGTGCGATCGCGCGGGCATCCTGCTGATCGTTGACGAAGTGCAGGTCGGGATGGGCCGCAGCGGCAAAATGTTCGGCTATCAGCATGCGGGGATCAAGCCGGACATCATAGCGCTGGCCAAGGCGCTGGGCGGCGGCGTGCCGATCGGGGCGATGGTGGCGAAGTCCGAAATCGCCTCGGTGATGACGCCGGGAACGCACGGGTCAACCTTTGGCGGTAATCCGATCGCCTGCGCGGCGGCGCTCGCGGTGATCGACGCGCTCGAGCAGGACGGGGTGATCGAAAATGCGGCAGCGATCGGGAGCTACCTGATCGATCGCCTGCGGGAGATCGGCAAGGCCACCGGCAATGTGCGAGAAGTGCGCGGCAAGGGCATGATTATCGGCGCGGCCCTGACGCATCCGGCCAAAAGCGTGGTCGAAGAGTGCCTGAAGGAACATCTGCTGGTGAACGGCACCGCCGATACCGTGTTGCGCCTGCTGCCGCCGCTGAACCTGACGCGTGAGGAGGCCGACGCGGGGCTGGCGATTATCGAGCGCGCGCTGCGGACCGCGGCGGAGGCGGCCAAGGCGGCTTAAACCGCGACGCGGCGGGTTGACGGCCGCATAGATAACGCCTCAGCGGTAGATGACCGCGCGCGAAAATACGCTAAGATGGGCGCGGCGCGAGAGCGGCCAACATTCCGATGAAACGCGATTTTCTAGACCTGAGCTCGCTGACGACGGCGGAGCTCGACGGACTGCTCAGACTCGGGATTCGGCTCAAGGCCGAACTCAAGAGCGGACTCGAGCATCCCTACCTGCGCGGCAGGACGCTCGCGATGATTTTCCAGAAGCCATCGCTGCGTACGCGCATCACCTTCGAGACCGGCATGGCGCAACTCGGCGGCCATGCGATCTACCTGGCGCCGCAGGATATCGGGATTGGCGAGCGCGAATCGGCCAAGGATGTCGCGCGCAACCTCTCGCGCTGGGTTGACCTTATAATGATACGCACGTTCGCTCATGCAACCTGCCTGGAGTTGGCGCGCGAGGCCAGCGTGCCGGTGATCAACGGACTCACCGATTTGCTCCATCCGTGCCAGTTGCTGGCGGACCTGATGACGCTGCGCGAGCGCTTCGGCGAATTGCACAAGCTCAAGATTGCCTTCGTCGGCGACGGCTTCAACCTGGCACAGAGCTGGATCGAAGCGGCCGCCGCGATTCATTTCGAACTACGTATTGCGTGCCCGCCAAATTACGAGCCGGACCGCGATTTCGTCGCGCGCCTGCGGCAGGAAAAGGGCGGCCTGCTGACAGATAACGCCGTCGCGGCGGTGACCGACGCCGACGTGGTTTACACCGACACCTGGACCTCGATGGGCCAGGAGGGCGAGACGGCGAAGCGCCGGCGCGAATTCAAGGACTATCAGGTGAACCGCGCGCTGATGAAGCACGCCAAGCCCGACGCAGTCGCGATGCATTGCCTGCCGGCTCATCGCGGCGAGGAAATTAGCGAGGAAGTGCTCGACGGGCCGCAATCGGTGGTGCTGGAGCAGGCGGAGAACCGGCTGCATGCGCAGAAAGCCGTGATGGTGTGGCTGCTGCGCCCGGCAATCCTCACACATCAGGGAATGCCGGCATCGCCGCGGATATAAGCGAAATCGTCAATAGCTATTGGAATGAGTAAGCAGAAAATCCGCAAAGTGGTATTGGCGTATTCCGGCGGACTGGATACGTCGGTGATCCTGCGCTGGATCAAGGATTACTACGGCTGCGAGGTAGTCGCCTATTGCGCCGACGTCGGGCAGGGCGATGAGACCGAGGGGCTGGAGGAAAAAGCGCTCAAGACCGGCGCGAGCAAACTGTATATCGAAGATTTGCGCGAGGAGTTCGCCCGCGAGTTCGTTTTCCCGATGATGCGCGCGAACGCGATTTACGAAGGCTATTACCTGCTTGGGACCTCGATTGCGCGGCCGGTGATCGCGCGCAAACAGGTCGAAATTGCACGCCAGGAGGGCGCCGACGCGGTGGCCCACGGCGCCACCGGCAAGGGCAACGACCAGGTGCGCTTCGAACTGACCTTCGCGCGGCTGGGGCCGGAGCTGAAAGTAATCGCGCCGTGGCGCAATCCCGAGTGGCCGTTCAAGGGCCGCGCCGACATGATTGCCTACGCCGCCAGCCATAATATCCCCGTGCCGGTGACGGCCGAGAAACCCTACTCGATGGACCGCAACCTCGTGCACGTCAGCTACGAGGGCGGCGTCCTGGAGGATCCGTGGCGCGAACCTTACAACGACATGTTCCGGCTGACGGTGGCGCCCGAGCAAGCGCCCGATCAGGCTGAATATATCGAAGTCGAATATGCGGGCGGCGACCCCGTCGCGATTAACGGCGAACGGCTCTCGCCCGCGCGCGTAATCGAACGCGCCAACGAAATCGGCGGGCGCCACGGCGTCGGCCGCACCGACCTGGTCGAGAATCGCTACGTGGGTATCAAGTCGCGCGGGGTGTACGAAAGTCCCGGCATCACGATCCTCTTTCACGGCCATCGCGCGGTCGAGCAACTCGCGCTCGATCGCGAGGTGATGCATATGCGCGACGGGCTCACGCCGCGTTACGCCGAGATGGTTTACAACGGACATTGGTTCGCGCCGGAGCGCGAGTCGCTGCAGGCACTGGTGGACGATACGCAAAAGAATGTTACCGGCACGGCGCGCCTCAAGCTGTTCAAGGGCGGGGTGTGGATCGCCGGGCGCAAGTCGCCGAACTCGCTCTACGATCCGGCGATCGCGAGCTTCGAGGAGGCCGGCGGCTACGATCAGGCCGACGCCGAGGGCTTCATCCGGCTGGGGGCGCTGCGGTTGCGCGCACTCGCGCGGCTCGACGAGCGGCGGCGGAACAAGTAGCGGCGGATACGAGTAGCGAACGGAGGCGAAGAGGGAAAACCAGCGTTGGGTAAGGTGATTCAATTCAAGCCGCCGCGCACGGGGCCGAAACTGGTGCCGCGCACGCGCGTCGGCGAATGCCCGAAGTGCGGCCACAAGATGGACGTTCACATCGCCCATCCCAATGGCGTGATGGCGTGCGCAGCCCGCGGATGCACGTGCCGCACGCAGCCCGCGCGTTGAGCGGGCGGGGCGGGATCATCGCGACCGGCGCCTGTAGCCGCAGCGTCGTAGCGGCAATTTCTTTTCTTCCACAATGAAACGGCGGCGCAAAATCGAAGCGCGTGCGAAGACCAAATCTTCGCCGGTGAAAGCGCCGCGCCTGGTCACTGACACTGAGGGGAAAAATCTTATTCGCGGGCGCTTCAAGGCACCGCGCCTGCCTGAAGTCGAGGCCTTCACAGCGTCGCTGCCGTTCGACCGGCGGCTGTATCGCCACGATATCCTGGGATCGATCGCGCATGCGCGGATGCTCGCGAAGGTCGGGCTGATTACTGCTGCCGAAGCGCGGGAAATCGAGGCGGGACTGAACGAAATCGCGCACGAGATCGGCGAGGGACGATTTCGCTTCGCGGTTGCCGACGAAGATATTCATCTCGCGATCGAACGCCGGCTGACGGAAAAGATCGGCGCGGCCGGCGGCAAGCTGCATACGGCGCGATCGCGCAACGATCAGGTCGCGCTCGACTTACGGCTCTATCTGCGCGACGAAATTGCGGAGGTGATCGGGCTGGTGCGCGGGCTGCGCGCTACGCTAATCAAGGTCGCACGGGCCAACGTCGAAACCGTGATGCCCGGTTATACCCATCTGCAACGCGCGCAGCCGGTCTCGCTCGCACATCATCTGCTCGCGTATGTCGAGATGTTCGGGCGCGATCGCGAGCGGTTGGAGCAGGCGCTCGAGCGCACCGCCGTGATGCCGCTGGGAGCGGGCGCGCTGGCCGGATCGACGCTGCCGATCGACCGCCGCATGGTCGCGCGCGAACTGGGCTTTCGGCGGATCGCGGAGAACAGTATCGATGCGGTCTCGGATCGCGATTTCGCGGTCGATTTTCTCGCGGCGACGGCACTGATCGCGGTGCATCTTTCGCGGATGGCCGACGAGTTGATCCTGTGGACCAGCGCCGAGTTCGGCTTCGCCGAGTTGCCCGACGAATTTTCCACCGGCAGTTCGATGATGCCGCAGAAGAAGAATCCGGACCTGCTGGAACTGATTCGCGGCAAGACCGGGCGGATTATCGGCGACCTGGTCGCGATGCTGACGATTTTGAAGGGCCTGCCGCTCGCCTACAACTCCGACTTGCAGGAGGACAAGGAGCGGGTTTTCGACGCGATCGATACGGTCAAGCCGGCGCTCGAACTGGTGGCGAAGCTGTGGCCGCGGATTCGTTTCAATCGCGCCGCGATGCGCGCGGCGGCCGGCGGCTTCGCGCTGGCGACCGATCTCGCGGAGTACCTGGTCGCGCACGGCGCGCCATTTCGCGAGGCGCACGAGGCGGTCGGCTCATTGGTGCGCGAGACCGCAGCGGCGGGCCGATCGATCGGCGAATTGACGCTCGACGACCTGCGCCGCTACTCGCCGCGGTTCGGCCCCGACGCGATCGCGGCGCTCAGCGCGGAGAACTCGATGCGCGCGCGCAAGCACATCGGGGGTCCCGCGCCGGAGACGGTGCGGCGGCGGCTCAAGCAACTCGGGCGCGGATGAATCCCCGTATAGCGGGAACGGAGCTTTAGGGACGCGGAGGCATGGGGCGCAGATGACGCGAATGAAACCTCGGGCGGTTGCGCGAATCGCAATTGCGATTATCACAATTTGCGCGGCGGCGGGCCTGCCGGGATGCGGTGTGAAGAGCGCGCCCGTGGCGCCCGAATACGCGCGGCCTGAACGCATCCTGAGCCTGCACGCCGAAGCCGCGGCGAGCGGGATCGAGCTGACGTGGGATCGCCCGACTCATTACAATGGCGGTCATATGATGCGCGACCTGAGCGGCTTCGTGCTGATGCGCGCGGAGGGCGACGGCCCCATGACTGCGTTGGTCAAGATTCCGGTGACCGATCAGGAGCGCTTTCAGGTCGAGGATGAATTCAGCTACCTCGATCATGAGACCCGAATGGGCGACCGCTATCGCTACGCGGTGATCGCGGAGACCAGCGATGGCTATCACGGCGAGCCATCCAACGAGGTCGAGTTCACGCGCATCAAGCCGCCGTTGGCGCCTAATCCGGAGACTTACAAGCTGCCGGCGCCGGCCGCGTTGCCGACCGATACCCCCTGACCTCGACTCGGTGCCGGCCGCCGCGTCGCATACTTCAAATCGAGACGGCGCCGGGCGGAGCGTTTTTTCGCACGGGCCGGCTGTGATAAAAACGACGGTTACCAACGGGGCGACGCGGGCTCGCGTTACGGCTTCGCGTTGCCTCATTCCATCAGGACGCCGATGAACTACTTTACCTACAAGGACAATCGATTATTCGCCGAAGATGTCGCGATCGGCGATCTCGCCGCGCGCCTCGGCACCCCCCTCTACATCTATAGTGCGCGGACCTTGCGCCGCCATTACCGGGTTTTGAGCGAGGCGTTCGAGGGCACCGACAGCCTCATCTGTTTCGCGATGAAGGCGCTCTCGAATCTGAGCATTCTGAAACTCTTCAGTGACCTCGGTGCGGGCTTCGACATCGTTTCGGTGGGCGAGCTGATGCGCTGTCTGCGCGTGGGCGCCGACCCCGGCAAGATCGTATTTTCGGGCGTCGGCAAGACCGACGAGGAAATCGAGGCGGCGCTGAAGGCAAAGACCCTGATGATCAACGTCGAGTCGCGCCCGGAATTGCATCGCGTATCGGCCGTCGCGCAGCGGATAAAGCTGCAAGCGCCGGTCAGCCTGCGGGTAAATCCCGACCTCGACCCAGGGACGCATCCGCACATTTCCACCGGCCATCGCGATAGCAAGTTCGGCATCCCACTGTCGCAGGTGAATGAGTATTACGCCGAAGCGCGCGGGCTTAAGAACCTGGAGTTGGCAGGGCTGAGCACACATATCGGATCGCAGATTACCGAGACGGCGCCGTTCGCCGAGGCGGGCGAGAAGGTGGCGAAGATCGTCGCCGGATTGCGCGAACAGGGGATTGCGCTCAAGTACCTCGACCTTGGCGGCGGACTCGGCATTCCGTACCAGGAAGAACCGCCCTCGCCCGCGCAATATTCCGCGGCGCTGCTCGGGCCGCTGCGCAATATCGGGCTTAAGATCATCATCGAGCCGGGTCGCGTGCTGGTCGGCAACGCCGGCATCCTGGTGACCAAGGTGCTCTATGTGAAGGAGACCGACGTCAAGCGCTTTATCGTGGTTGACGGCGCGATGAACGACCTGATTCGGCCGGTGCTCTACGAGGCCTATCACGAGATCGTACCTATAGTGCGCCGCGAGGGCGGCGTGCGCCAGACCGCCGATGTGGTCGGGCCGGTATGCGAGAGCGGCGATTTCTTCGCCCGCGAGCGCGATCTGCCGGCGGTCGATTCGGGCGATCTGATCGCCGTGATGAGCGCGGGCGCTTACGGCTTTGTGATGGCGTCGAACTACAACAGCCGTCCGCGCGCGGCCGAGGTGCTGGTCAACGGCGCCGAGGTCCACGTGATTCGCGAGCGCGACAGCTTCGAGGACATCATCCGCAACGAGAAGATCGTGACGCTCAAGGGCGGTCCCGATGCGTAAGCTCGCCTTCACCAAGATGCACGGATGCGGCAACGACTATGTCTACGTCGTCGCCGACCGCCTGCGTCCCGCCGACCCGGCCGCGCTGGCCAGGCGGGTTTCGGATCGCCGCTGCGGCATCGGCGGTGACGGGCTGATCATGTTGTGCCCGTCCACCACCGCTGACGTGCGCATGGAAATGTACAACGCCGACGGCAGCCGCGGCGAAATGTGCGGCAACGGGATCCGCTGCGTGGCGCGGCTTCATTATGAATTGTCAGGCGGCCGCAAGAACCCGATTGTGGTCGATACCGATTGCGGCCCGAAGTCGATCGCGCTGAAGCTCGAGGGCGGACGCGCGGTTGGCGCGACCGTGGATATGGGCGCGCCGATCCTCGAAGGTCGCGAAATCCCGGTCGATCGCGACGGCCGCGTAATCGATTTCCCGCTCGAAATCGCCGGCCGCGAATATCGCGTCACCGCGGTCTCGATGGGCAATCCGCATTGCGTGGTTTTCGTCGAGGACGACGGCGTCTTCGGCCTCGACGTTTGGGAATTCGCGCGGCTGGGCCGTCAGTTCGAGCATCATCCGTTTTTCCCGCGCCGCGTGAACACCGAATTCATTCTGCCCATCTCGCGCAATCGCCTGAAGATGCGGGTGTGGGAGCGCGGCTCAGGCGAAACGCTTGCGTGCGGCACGGGCGCGTGCGCCGCACAGGTCGCGGCGGTGCTGACGGATCGCGCGGATCGCAGCGCCACCGTGGAGTTGCGCGGCGGCAACCTCGAGATCGAATGGCGCGAGCGCGGACCCGAGGCCGGCCACGTCTTCATGACGGGCGAGGCGGTCGAGGTCTTCACGGGCGAAGTCGAAGTCGGCGACACCGAGTTGGTGTCCGTCGGTTAGGCGGGAGGTCGAAGCATGTTCAACGGTGCAATATCGGCGATCATTACACCGTTTCGCGATGGGGCGGTGGACGAGACCGCACTGCGCGATCTGGTCGAATGGCAAATCCAGTCGGGCGTCAATGGGATCGTGCCGTGCGGCTCGACTGGCGAGTCGGCGACCTTGACGCATGCCGAGCACGAGCAGGTGATCAAGCTGGTGGTCGATCAGACGCGGCGGCGCGTGCCGGTGATCGCCGGCACCGGCTCCAACGCGACGGCCGAAGCGATTCGCCTGACAGCCTTCGCGCGCGAGGTCCGCGCCGACGGCGCATTGCTGATTTCGCCCTACTACAATAAGCCCACGCAGGACGGCATCTACCGGCATTACAAGGCGGTCGCCAACGCAGTCGACCTGCCGCTTATCGTTTACAACATTCCCGGCCGCACCGGGTCGAATATCGCGCCCGAGACCTTCGCGCGACTGTGCGAAGTCAAGAATATCGTCGCCATCAAGGAGTCGTCGGGCTCGATGGATCAATGCTCCGACATCATGAAGCTGTGCGGCGATCGCCTGACGCTGCTGTCGGGCGACGATCCGCTGGCGGTGCCGCTGATGGCGATTGGCGCCAAGGGCGTGATCTCGGTGGTGACCAACGTGATGCCGCGCGAGGTGCATGAGATGGTCGCGGCGGGCCTGGCGGGCGACTTCGAGCGCGCGCGCCAGCTTCACTACCGAATGCTGCCGTTGACGCGCGCGCTGTTCATAGAGACCAATCCGATCCCGGTCAAGCAGGCCTGCGCCTTCATGGGCAAGTGTACCAATGAGATGCGCATGCCGCTGGTGCCGATGACGCCGCCGGCCGCCGAAAAGCTGCGCGCCGCGATGAAGGAACTGCGCCTAATCTGATTCGGTGAAAAAGGGAGAAAAGAGACGTGAAACCTTTGAAAGGTTTCACACTTCCCACAGTGAACAGGCTCGGGTAGGTCATGCGGAGCACGTCGATGGGACCTTTTGTGGACGCGGAAGCAACGTTCGCGCTTCCAGAACGCACACGGAGCGGAAAGAGGAGATCGAGCAACGCGAACGTCAATCATGATGAGGTTTTCACAGGGCGCAGCCCGCATCTTATTAAATGGGAAGTCTGAAACCTCGGTGAGGTTTCAGTGTCTGGAAAAAACCAAAAGTTTTGCGTTGGAGCACTGAAATGATCGACGAGACCAATCAGCAAGTCGACGAGAAGAATCGCTGGCGCATCGAAACGCCCGGCCACGACGGCTGGCAGCACACGGCGCGTCCCGACGATCCCGATCGCTACCTGATGATCTCGGCGGACTGCCACGTCAACGAGCCGAGCAAGCTCTGGTCGGAGCGCATCAACGAGAAATTCCGCAGCCGTCTGCCGCATATCGAAGTCGATGCGAAGGGCGACAAGTGGATGGTGGTCGAGGGCTATCAGCGATCGCGGGTGCATAAAGTTTCCAAGGAGGCGGCGCCTAAGGGTGGCGAGGATCGCCTGCGCGGCAACGCCGGGCGCGATCCGCTCGAACGCATTCGCGACCATGCGCGCGACGGCATCGACGCGGAAATCGTATTCCCCAACAAGGGCCTTGCGATGTTCGCGACCCAGGATGCGGAATTCGGCGCCGAACAATGCCGCGTGTGGAACGACTGGGCGTGGGAAATATACGGCCCCTATAACAATTTCATGTCGCCGATGGCCGCGATCATGACCGCCGATCTCAAGCTCGCGATGGCCGAAATCAAGCGCGTCGCGAAAATCGGCTTTCGCGGTTTGACGCTGCCGTGCAAACCGGTGTGGGGCGCTCATGACGCGCGCCATCCCAATTACAACCTGCCGATCTTCGATCCGCTGTGGGCGTTGATCCAGGACTGCGACCTGCCCATCACCTTCCACGTCTCGACCGGCCGCGATCCGCGAGCGGCGCGCAGCGACGGCGGCGCGGTGATCAACTACGCCGCGCATTCGCTGTCGCCCACGATCGAGCCGGTTGCGAGCCTGTGCGCATCAGGGGTGATCGAGCGCTTTCCGAAGTTGCGCTTCGCCGCGATCGAATCCGGCATCGGCTGGGTGCCGTGGGCGCTCACCGCGATGGACGAGGCGTATCGCAAGCATCATCTGTGGGCCTTTCCCAAGCTAAAACATCTGCCGAGCGATTATTTTCGCAGCAACGGCGCCGCGTCGTTTCAGGAAGACCCGGCAGGACTCCAGCTCGCCGAGAGTTTCAACCTGGTCGACAATTTCCTGTGGGCCAACGACTACCCGCACGCCGAAGGCACCTGGCCACATTCGGCGGAGGCAATCGAGCGCGAGATGGCTCATCTGAAAGATATCCAGCGCGCGAAGATCCTGGGGCTGAACGCGGCGCGCATCTTCAAGTTCGACGTCGATCTGCTGCTCAAGCGTCGCCTACCGGGCCAGCCGGCCGTCAACTAGGGAAACTCAAGTCAGGCTGTCATTCTGAACGGAGTCGGCGAAGTGAAGAATCCCGAGATTCTTCGCTGCGAGAAGCCCAACAGTCTCGACCCGATTTTTCAGACTGCTCTTTCAAAGGTTTCATCCGGTCTCTCTCTTCTCGGTGGACAAAAATCGGCGGTCCCAATAGGCTCATACTGAGTAATTTATAACGGCTCCTACGATTCAGCGCAGCTTATGGAGGTAAGCAATGATCGAGGAAACCAATCAGACCGTAGATTCAAACAATCGCTGGCGCCTCGAGACGCCGGGACACCAAGGTTGGAAACGCTCGGCGCGGCCAGGCGATCCAAACCGCTACCTGATGATCTCCACCGACTGCCATTGCAACGAACCGTCCGGCCTGTGGGCGGAGCGGATGGACGAGAAGTATCGCAAGCGCCTGCCGCATATCGAAACCGACGAGAATGGCGTCAAGTGGATGATCTCCGAAGGCTGGCAGAAGTCGCGGGCGCCTGACTTCGCGTTCAAATTCGAAGGCGAAGATCTGGAGCGCAACAAGTCCGGCTACGATCCGAAAGAGCGGATCAAGGATCATGCGCGCGATGGTATCGACGCCGAGGTCATCTTCCCCAACAAGGGCCTGCTGATGTGGGCGACGCAGGATGCCGAGTTCGGCGCAGCCCAATGCAAGGTTTATAACGACTGGGCGTGGGAAACCTTCGGCCAGTACAACAGCTTCATGTCGCCGATGGCGGCGATTATGACCTCAGACGTCAACCTTGCGATCGCGGAGATCGAACGCGCCGCCAAAATCGGGTATCGCGGACTCACGCTGCCGTGCAAGCCGATCTTCGGCAACTACGACTCACGCCATCCGAACTACAATTTGCATATCTATGACCCGATGTGGGCGGCGATTCAGGATCACGACCTGCCGATCACGTTTCATATCTCGACCGGACGCGATCCGCGTGCGGCACGCAAGGACGGCGGCGCCGTCATCAACTACGTTTCGCATTCGCTCTCGCCGACCATCGAGCCGATCGCGAACCTGTGCGCATCGGGCGTGATCGAGCGCTTCCCGAAGATTCGCTTTGCGGCGATCGAATGCGGCATCGGCTGGGTACCGTGGGCGCTCGACGCGATGGACGAGGCCTACCGCAAACATCACATGTGGGCGTTTCCGAAGCTGCCGAAGCTGCCGAGCGAGTATTTTCGCAGCAATGGCGCGACCACCTTTCAAGAGGACCGCGTTGGGCTCGACCTCGCGGTGAAGTACAACCTGGTCGACAATTTCATGTGGGCCAACGACTACCCGCATCACGAGGGTTCGTGGCCGCATTCGGCGGAATCGATCGAGCGCCAGATGGGGCATCTGACCGAGGAGCAGCGCGCGAAGATCCTCGGACTCAACGCCGCGCGCATGTTCAAGTTCGACGTCGATGCGCTGATGCGGCGGCGCGACAGCGCGATCAACTGAACCGCGTTCACTTCGAGAAAAAAGAAGAGCCGGTCCCAATGGGCCGGCTCTTTGATTTGCGGCTTCGCGGGCACTCAGGAGGCTCACAACGAAGGCTTCGACGCGGTTTACTAGCCGCATGATCGCAATAGCAAGTTCGCCTGATGTGAGCAGCTAGCGCAAGCGCAGGTTGAAGGCTTGCGGGCCTTTCTCGCCGGGGCGCGTTTCGAACTGCACCTCCAGGCCCTCGCGTAAGTCTTCGAAGTAAACCTTCGGCGCGAGCCGCGAGCGATGGAAGAAGACCTCATCGCTGCCGTCGTCCGGGTTGATGAAGCCGAAGCCTTTGTCCTTGATTATCTTCTTGATCGTGCCGTACACCGAGAAACCTCCACCTTCGTTGGTCAGGGTCGAGAACCCACTGCCGTCACCCTGAACAAAGCGAACGGGTCCCGGATTGCGAGCGTCGGAATCGGGATTCTTCGCAAGCTCAGAATCATATACCGTTCATGCCTGTATTGAGCTTAGACCGTCGCGGATTTATGTAAAGGGGTACGCGCGGAGCGGTGAGTAATGCTGAAAGCGGTCACACTGAAAGAAATCGAGCGAATTTTTTCCGTCACCGACGCAATCGGAATTTCGCGCGAGGCCTTGGTGATCCCCCTGCGTACGGAAGCTCCCGGCCGGATCAACCTAATGAAGGATGGCAAGCTCGAAATCGTGGTTGATCGCGACGGCGATTTCGAGGATTGGCTCACGCGTCTGGAACCGTCGATTCGCGCTTTGATGGATCTGCCGGGGCTGGAGGACTGAACTCGAGAATCACGGCGCCATGATCGACCATGTCGCCGACGCCGACGCGGATCTTTTTCACGATCGCGGCGCTTTCAGCGTAGAGCGTGGTCTCCATCTTCATCGCTTCGAGCACCGCCAGCGCCTGTAAATGCTCCACGCTGTCGCCCTCGGCGACCAGCAGCTTGAGGATCTTCCCGGGCATCGGGGCGGTCACTTCAGGCGCGGCCAGGCCGTGGCGGGAAGCGCCGGCTCGACCCTCGACCGGTGTAAACTCGAAACTTGCGGGCCCGGCCGCGACCAGGATCGAGTTGCGCGTGCGGGCTCCGAGAACGCGGACACGCCGGCCATCGAATTGAAGGATCGCGGAACCGTCGGCCAACATTTCGAGTTCGGCGATCACTTCGTTGCCGTCGATCTTTGCCCGCACGATCGCGCCGTTACGCGCGACGATCTCGATTTCGACTTCGCGCGGGTCGCCTACCTGCTTCAGCTTCATCGGCGGCCCCACAGCTCGAATCCGGCGAGCTCCGTCCATGGAGTTCGTAGATCAGCGCCGCCCGCCTGATCGCGCGCGCCGTTGGCGGCGGCGGGACCGCGCGCGGCCCCGAGAACACCGTCGGCGACCAGTGCGGCCGTGATCAATGCGGCGGTCAGGTCGCCGTCGGCGTTGGCCCAGCTTGGGAAATTCTCTTCGAGGAAGCGCGTGGACAGGTCGGCGCGGGCAAACGCCGGGCTCGCGACGACATCGCGCAAAAAGGCGGCTGTATTTTTGATGCCGAGCAGCGCGAACTCGCCGAGCGCCGCTACGATTCGGGTCCGCGCCTGCTCGCGATCGGCGCCGTAACAGATCAATTTAGCGATGAGGCTGTCGTAGTAGGGCGAAACTTCAGCGCCGACACCGAGATGGGTATCGATGCGTACACTGGGGCCCGCCGGCAAATTCAAATTGATGACGCGGCCGGTGGCCGGACGGAAATCATGCGCTGCATCCTCGGCGTTGATGCGGCATTCGATGGCGGCGCCGCGCGGCGCGGGCGGTTCGGCCACACGCTCGCCCACCGCGATACGCAATTGCTCAGCGACGAGGTCGCAGCCGAAGCGCAGCTCGGTCACCGGATGCTCGACTTGGAGGCGCGCGTTGATTTCGAGGAAATAGAAGTTGTCGCCGTCGACCAGGAACTCGGCGGTCCCCGCGTTGCGATAGCCGGCCGCGCGCGCGAGGTTGAGCGCGGCCTCGGTCATCCGATCGCGCACGCCGGCGGACAATCCCGGCGCCGGCGATTCCTCGATCAGCTTCTGATGGCGCCGCTGAATCGAACATTCACGCTCGCCGAGCGCGACGACATTGCCATGCTGATCGCCGAGAAGCTGGATTTCGATGTGGCGCGGGCGGGCGAGATATTTTTCGAGGAAGACGCGGCTGTCGCCGAAGGCGGCCTGGGCTTCTCGCGCTGCCGCTTCGAGGGCGGCGGCGAGCCCGGCGGCGGCGTTGACTACACGCATCCCGCGGCCGCCGCCGCCGGCCGCGGCTTTCACCAGGACCGGAAAACCGGCGCTGGCCGCGAAAGCGCGCGCCGTAGCGAGGTCGCCAGTATCGACGCCCGGCACGACCGGGACGCCGGCGTCGATCGCGATACGCCGCGCGGCAACCTTGTCGCCCAGCGCCGCCATCACGGCGGCCGGCGGTCCGACGAACGTCATGCCGTGTTCTTCGGTCGCGCGGGCAAATTCGGGACGCTCGGAGAGGAAGCCATAGCCGGGATGGATCGCGTCGGCACCGGCGGCGGACGCGGCGGCAATTATGGCATCAATATTGAGATAGCTGCTCGCGGGATCGGCGGGCCCGATTAGCCGCGCCTCGTCGGCTGCGGCGACATGGGCAGCACCAGCGTCGGCCTCCGAATAGACCGCGACGGTCTTGATCCCGAGCACGCGCGCGCTGCGGATAATGCGCAACGCGATTTCGCCCCGATTGGCGACCAGCAGCTTGTTTATGGTTCGCGGTTTCACTCTTGCGGGAGCGTACCATACACGCCACGCGGGCGGCATTCCATGCCGACGGTGGGCCGCGCAAACGTTTGCATGTGCGCGGGCCATCGACTAATTGCGAGCGCAAGTACCGCCACGCGAGGTAATCAAAAGATGGGCAATTATTTTGAGGATTTCAAACCCGGCCAGACCTTCAAGCATTGGCCCGGCCGCACGCTTACCGATTTCGACAACACCTGGTTCACGTTAATGACGATGAACACCAACCCGATTCATTTCGACGCCGCCTACGCCGCCAAGACCCAGCACGGCCGGTGCCTGGTCAACGGACTGCTGGTGATCGCGACCGTTGTCGGGATGAGCGTGAAGGACATCAGCGAGAACGCGATCGCGAACCTCGAATACGAATCGATTCGGCACACCGCGCCGACCTTCGCCGGCGATACGTTGTACGCGGAGACCAGGGTGCTCGAGGTAACGCCGTCCTCGAGCAAGCCGGACCGCGGGATAGTTTACGTCGAGACCCACGGACTCAATCAGAAGGGCGAGCAGGTGTTGACGCTGCGGCGCCGGGTGCTGGTGCCGCGCCGGCCGCAGTAAACGTTGCGGCGGGTTCCGATCGGCGTCGGCGGGAGGTGCGCGCTGAACAGATTTCAGAAAACTTTTCGATCGATGCAGAAATATGATTGATCGGCGTCGTGAAATCACTATTCTTGAACGCTGTTGTCCGAAGCCGCGTCCGGTACGCCGGGCACGATCAAACGAGGAAAGATCTTGCATGAGGGAGCGTTAGCGCAGGAAATGGAAAACTCAACCGCCGTTCGCATTGTCTATGATTTCCCGGTCGCCGGGCATCTCTGCACCGATGGAGCTGTCCGCTATATCAAAATGGCGCGCCGGGCGGGCCTCGCTCAACCGCAGGGTGTTTGCCCGACTTGCCAGATAATCTTCCAGTACCAAAAACCGCAGCGCTCGAAAGTGCGGCACTTTGGTGAGAACGGCGCGACTCACTTTTAGTACGCGCGCTGGCGGCCGCCGCCGGCTTTCCCCCTAAAATTCAGAACCGCAGACTGACGCCGCAATTTACGCGCGAAGAACTGATCGCGCTTTGCTTCACAGTCGGCCTGGCGGAGCTGGAGAATCGAGTCCGTGCAACGTTCTGTACCGGCCTCGACGGCAGTACGCAGGCGTCGGTCGGCGAAGCGCCGTTCTGTCCGATTGGCCGCTAGCCGGTCGGCTGCGATCGCGGGGTCGGTTGCGCCTGTGGTACCGGCGCCTCCGTGGAATCCGGAGCCGGCGCGTGCGCCGCCTTGATCTCCGCGTTGATCGGGCGCACGCGGACCATCATGTACTTGAGGCCCTTGTAGTAGCGCGCCGTTTCGCCGCCCACGAAGAACCCATTGTCACCGGGGTCGAACCACGCGCGAATCTCCGGCAGAAACGGCGCGATCACGACGTTGATCCAGCCGAAATCCGGCTTCACAACGACCTGCACGAGGTTGCCGGGATAGTATTCCCACGGCGCCGGAGCCTGCGCGGTGGCCGTCACCTTCAGCAGCTTTGGACCCGGGATGCAGTTGAAGGCGTGGAAGCTTAGCGATCCATTACCGTCCGCGGCTACGTACCGTCGTAACGGAATCATCACGGCGTCGCCGGCAAAGGTGTCGGCCGGGAAGTCGAATTTTGCGCTGCTGATCTGCGCCTGACCATCGGTGTAAACGGTGCAAGCGCCGTCGCCGGTAGCGATCTCGATACGGCTCTCGCGGTCGGGTGATCCATCTGGATTAAAAAACGCATGGTGCGATCTCACGAGGGTCGGCAGATTGCCGCCGATGCCCGGGCGCACGGTCGATTCGTCGATGTCGGAGTTGCCGTCCAAAAAGTGGTACTCGCCGCGCACGGTGGTCAGGCCGTTATCGGCGCTGACGGAAAAATGCGCATGACCGATCACGTGCAAGCCGTCGTCGCTGCGAATGGTGTAATCGGTTGCCGGAAAATCGAGATCCCCCGCTCGTGCCGATGCCGGCACTACGAGGCACCAAAGCGCCGCTATCGCGGTCAGACCGAGAGCGCGCAGCCGTCGTGCATCGCGCGTTGAGTTTGAGTGAGATGGTCTCGTCATCTAATCCGTCGTAATTCCCGGGCATTGCTTAGGCCCGCGAAATTCCCGGCAGCCTCGCGCAAATCGTCACACACCCTTTTGATTCTGGGCGATTGTTGACCTCGCGCTAAATCCGGCGCGGCGGCGCAGTCGTCATGGTGCATTCTTGAAGAGCTTCATCAGGGCCTCGAAGGAAGCCGGCGGGCGGCGGGCGGTGGCCAGATTATGCGTGACATGCGCGGCCGAACTCATTCCCGCTAGCGCGACATCGACGCCCGGCGTCGAACGCACGAACTGCAATGCGCGCTGCGCGTCGGAGTCGAGGCCCGTAAACGCCTCGGCGAGAATCGCGGGCATCCCGCGCGTAAGGCGGCCTTGCAGCAGCGATGCGCTCGCGCATACCGCGATTCCGGTCGCCGCCGCGGCGGCCAATGTGCTGCCGGCCGTGCCGTCGGGCAGTTGCTGGTTCTTCGCGGTGAAGGCCTCGGGCATCGCGAGGTTGTAAGGCAATTGAATCACGCGGAAATGATGATCCTTGCCACCGACCTCGCCGGCAATTTTCACCAACTCGGTCAACGACAAATAACCACGGTCGGTGGGTGCGACGCGAAAGCCGTTCCAGGTCGCGACGCCATACCAGCGGATGCGGCGTTCCCCGACCTTGCGCTCGAACAGTTCGAAGGCGGCGCGCAGCCGCGCGTTGAACTCCGCGCGCGTGATGCTCGCGAGTTGGCTCTCCGGATTGTGCAGATAGTAGATGTCGAGGGTCTCGAGGCCCAGGTTGGCGCGGCTCAGATCGATCATCGCCTCGAGCCATCGCGGCGTCATGCAATGCGCGCCCTCGACCAAATCGTCGGCCGTTACGATGCCGGGTTTGACGTAGGTATCCTCGAACCACTGACGCGGATTCGCCGGCATCTCACGGTCGAAGGTGATATAGCCGCCCTTGGTCGCGACGACGATTTCCGCCCGCCGGATTTTGCCCGCGCCGACCAGTTCTGCCAGGACCCTGCCGATCGCGCGCTCGCTCCGCTGAAAGCGATAGTTGACGGCCGTGTCCACCAGGTTGATTCCGCCGATCAGCGCGGTGCGCAACGCACCTTCGTAGGCCGCGTCGGTCGCGTCGTCGCTTTCGCCCAGGTACGTGCCGATGCCGATCGACGAAACCGCGAGCCCCAGCGTCTCCCGAAAGTTTCCCGGCAATTCCGGGAAGCGCCCGGCAAACGACGCGGTCGCCTCGGCTGTGGCTCCATGCTTGAGCATCGGAAATTCCTCGCGAGGTTGGTTCTCGGCTCCGCTCGTCGACGAGATCTGAAGCGGACTGATCGCGGGTTCGTAGAGTAGCTGAATTATGTTGCCATCGGGATCGCGAATATAAAAGGATACCGAACCGTCGCGATGATGCTTGAGCGGCTTCGCGATATCGAGCGTGTTGGCCTGCGCCCACGCGTATCCCGCTTCGACTTCCGCGATCGTCGGCACGATGAAGCCGAGGTGGTCCATCGATTGCGCGCGCCGATCGCCGGCGTCGCCGCGATGCAGCGCCAGGTTATCGCATCCCGAACTCAGGTAAGCGTTTTCGGGATCGGGCCGCCACACCACTTTCATCCCGAAAACGCGGCAATAAAACTCCGTTGCGCGATCGACGTTAGAGACTCGCAGCGCGAGATGTCTCAGTCCACGATGGGTTATCAACTGATTACTCGATTCCGCCCGTCGCCATCTTGAAACCCGCGACCGCCCAGATCGGATCCGACGGCGGATCGGTCGCCGCGCTGCGATCGAAGGACGCGATCTTTTCGAACGCACCGCTATCGGCAAAGTACCTGGTTACGACAGTCACCCATTGATCGTGGTTGGTGCCATGCCACAGCGCAACCGCCTTGGTCGGAAACATGCGGTTCGAGAAAGTCACGATAAAGGGCGCGCCCGGTCTCAAGACCCGGCCCACATCGGCAAACACTTCGAGCGGCCGCGTCAGGTACTGCACCGATACCGTCATCACCGCGCCGTCGAATGATTCGTCGGCAAACGGCATCCGCGGACTCTGATTGACGTTGTGCACGACGACTTCGCCGAGCGCGGGATTGTCGGCCATCTCTGCGCGATTGAGTCCGAGACCGACGACCTTCGCCGGGCGAATGCGCTCCGGCAGATGCGAGCGCCAACTCGACATCAGATCGAGGATTACGCCGCCCTCTGGCAGCAGGCTGGCGTAGATTTCGCCGACCTTCGCGATCGCGCCGTCGTCGATATGCACGAGCAAGCGGGGGTACTGATAGAACAACTCGTCGTCTGATTCGTCGATACGGCGAAAGAACTCTGGCTTAGGAGGTTGGACCATAACGCCTCAGAGACCGGCCGAATGGGGGAATAATAGCAGTAAAATCAATGGTTTAGACAAACCGACGAGGCCCGCCAATAAGCGTTGACATCGTTTAGCCTCGCCATCTAAAGTAAAACAGTTTTCCAAACCGCTCACCAGCGCTCATCTCAACGGCGCATGCGGAGAACACGAATCAATGGTCCGGCGCGATAAGACAAACTATGTCATTCAATCCGTCGCGCATTCGCTCGACGTACTCGAACAGTTTTTCGGCGAAGTCGATGAACTCGGTGTAACGGAACTCTCGAAGCGGCTCAAGCTGCACAAGAACAACGTCTTTCGCCTGCTCGCCACGCTCGAGGCGCGCGGCTATATCGAACAGAACAAATCGACCGAGAACTACCGCCTCGGGATCAAGTGCTTGCATCTGGGCCACCGTTATATCCATCACATGGGGCTGGTGCGGCAGGCGCGTCCGATCCTCGCCGAAGTCGCGAAGAAGTGCCGTGAGAGCGCGTTCGTCGCAATCGCCCGGCGCGACGGCGTGGTCCCGCTCGAAGCGGCCGAGCCCGACGATCGGGCGGTGCGCATCATCCCGCCAATCGGACAGACGCTGCCACTGCATTGCACCGCGATCGGCAAGGCGCATCTGGCCTTCGATGCCGAAGAGCAGCTCATGTCGATGCTGCCCGAACAATTGCAGCGCTATACCGAACATACGATCGTCGATCGCGCGGTGCTGCTCGAACAACTCCATACGGTGGCACGCGAAGGCTATTCCGTGGATAACGGCGAGTTTTTCGAAGACGTCGCGGCGGTGGCGGTGCCGATCCGCGATTACACGCGATCGGTAGTCGGATCGCTGGCGGTGGCAGGACCGGCCTACCGGATTTCCGGCGAGCGCATCAATATAGAACTGGCGCCGTTGATCCTCGAGGCCGGCCGCGAACTGTCGCATCGGCTCGGCTACAACGTCTAGCAAACGGCCGCTGCTGATGCGGTCCCGCACCTGTCCGCGCCACCCCGCTCTCGCTCGGCGAATGGATTGACTGTCCGTTTCTCGATTGTTACCGTCTCATGGTTCCGGTACTAATTCCCGAGCCTTCTATGATTAGCGATACTTACGGCCGCGTAGATCGCCGTTCGGAGTGACAGCACTGTGAAGATTCTAGTTCCCGTCAAACGCGTTCCTGACCCCGCAACGACGATCCGCGTCCTCGCGGATGGCTCGGGTATCGCCACCGACAACGTGAAATGGGTGATCAATCCATTCGACGAAATCGCGATTGAAGAGGCGCTGAGGATCAAGGAAAAACAGGGCGAGGGCGAGGTCATCCTGATCTCGGTGGGGCAGCAGACTTGGCAGGAGCAGTTGCGCACCGGCCTCGCGATGGGCGCCGACCGCGCCATCCTGGTCCGCAGCGATACCCCTCTCGATACGCTGGCGATCGCGCGCGTGATCGCGAAGATCGCGAGCGACGAAAAGCCCGGCATCGTGATGATCGGCAAGCAGGCGATCGACGACGATTCCAATCAGGTCGGCCAGATGATCGCCGAGATTCTCGGATGGCCGCAGGCAACGTTTGCCTCGAAAATCGAAATCGCTGGCGAGAAATGCACGGTCGTGCGCGAGGCCGACGGCGGTCTCGAGACCATCGCATTCCCGCTGCCGGCGGTAATCACCGCGGACCTGCGGCTCAACGAACCGCGCTACGCCTCGCTCCCCGGAATCATGAAGGCGCGCAAAAAGCCGCTCGCCGACATCGCGGTCGCTAGCCTCGGCGTCGACCTTACCCCCAAGCTTAAAATCAAAACGCTCAACGCGCCGGCCAAACGGCAGGCCGGCCGTAAGGTCGCGTCGGTGGACGAGCTGGTCGAACTTCTGCACACCGAAGCGAAGGTAATCTGAGATGGGTGACGTACTGGTTTTCGCCGAGCATCAGGGCGGCCATTTTCCGAAGACGACGTTAATCGCGGTCAATGCGGGCCTCGAGCTCGCGCGCAAGCGCAGTGGTAAATGCATCGCGGTGATAATGGGTGCAGGCGCGGACGGCGCCGCCGCTGAAATCGCGAAATACGGCGTAAGCAAGGTCATCGTGCTCGAGGATTCGCGCCTCGAACATCATCTGGCGGACGCTGCGGCGCAGGCCCTCGCAGCGTTGGCCAAGAGCACCGGCGCCGAAACCGTGATGGCCACTGCGACCGCGATGGGCAAGGACCTGATGCCGCGGCTGGCCGCGCGCCTCAATGCGCCGATGGCCTCCGAGATTATTGCTATCAATGATGATGGCACCTTCGTTCGCCCGATGTACGCCGGCAATGCGCTCGCGACGATCGAACTCGACGGTCCCGTGCGGGTGGTGACCGTGCGCGGCACCGCCTTCGACGCGGCCAAGCCGGCCGACGACGCCGCGCCGATCGAAAAGGTTGCGGCGGTGCTCGACGCGGCCACCCTCAAGATGGAGTTCGTCAGCTTCAACGAGATCAAGAGCGATCGTCCGCAGCTGACGGAGGCGCGAATCGTGGTCTCGGGCGGCCGCGGTCTCAAATCAGGCGAAAATTTCAAGGTCGTGCTGGAGCCGCTGGTCGATGAGATGGGCGCCGCGATGGGAGCGAGCCGCGCCGCGGTGGATGCCGGCTTCGTGCCGAACGATCTGCAGGTCGGACAAACCGGCAAGGTGGTGGCGCCCGAGCTTTACGTGGCGGTCGGGATTTCGGGCGCAATCCAGCACCTGGCCGGAATGAAAGACTCGAAGACCATCGTCGCGATCAACAAGGACGAGGAAGCGCCAATCTTCAGCGTCGCCGACTACGGACTGGTAGCAGACCTCTTCAAAGCGGTGCCCGAGATGGTCGAGGCGATGAAGAAGATCAAACACTAGCAGGGCCGCTTCCCGCGCGGCGATGCCGTGAAATCTCGCCGGAGCGATACGTGAACTATGAGGTTACACGCCGGAGCCTCTGGAACTTGCCACTCGTCTCATCCGCGAGAGCCGGGGCTGGATGCTTCAACCAGGATAGCGTCGAGGCGGCCGGAATTTTCGGTTTTCCCGATTACTTGCCAACCATGATGGAGGTTCGATGATAACGGAGATTATCTTCAGTCTCTGCATTATTGTTTCCCTGGGCGGTCTTTTCTACCAGCTCTGGCGCCGCTTTCAGCTACTGCGGAGCGCCGTTCCCGTGTCCCGCTTCGATCGCATTCCCGAACGCGTTCGCGCCGTGCTGGTCTACGCCTTTGGGCAGAGGAAATTCGTGCGCAGCAATCCGGGAGCCGAGCGGTCCGCCGGGTGGATGCACTTTTTTATCTTTTGGGGTTTTTGCCTCCTCGGAATCCAGATCATCACGATGTTCGGCCGTGGCTACTCGGACTCATTCGTCGTCCCCGGGTTTAGCCTGCATCTCCTCGGCGGCCCGTATTTATTGCTCCGCGACGTCATGGAGGTGGCTGTCCTGTTTGGGGTTGGGATAGCGCTGGTGCGATGGGGGATCACGCACGCGACTCGACTTTACGGCTTTCTTCCGCCCGAGCGTCGCCTGCGCGAGCAATCGCATTGGGAGGCCTATACGATCCTGCTTTTGATCGCGACGGTCATGATGACCGGCCTCGTGTATGATGGCGGGCGAATCGTTTCTCACCCGAACAACACCCAGTTCGTGCGGGAGGCGCAGTGGGCGCCGCTCTCGACCTTAGTGGGCCTCGGCATGGCGAAAGTTCTGGGCACGAGCTTCGCCTTGCAAGCAAGCAACGTAGCCTGGTGGTTGCACAACCTCGTCATTCTGGTTTTTTTGAACTTACTGCCACCCTCGAAACACTTCCATATTATCACCGCAATCCCGAACATTTTTTTCGCGAAACTCGAACCCAAGGGGCGGCTCTCTAAGCAGGACCTCGAAAATGATACGCGCTTCGGCACCTCCCACATCGATCAGTTCACGTGGAAGCAGGTGCTGGACATGTTCAGTTGCACAGAATGTGGCCGTTGCTCCGCGAATTGCCCGGCCACGGCAACCAAGAAGCCCTTGGCTCCGCGTCAGTTGCTCCTCGATCTGCGGGACTACCTCTACCGGCATCAGGACGAGATCATTGAAAAGAGGAGCCACCCGGGCAATGGGGAGGGCACGGAACCGGCGGAGGTCGGCGAAAACATCGTCGGTTCCGTTATCCACGACGACACCCTTTGGGCTTGTAACACCTGCCGAGCCTGTGAGGAGGCTTGTCCTCCGATGATCGAGTACGTCGACAAGATCGTCGACATGCGTCGACATCTCGTGCAAGAAGAGGCCCGCTTCCCCAAGGAGCTTACCCGCACCTTCAAGAACATGGAGACGCAATCCAATCCGTGGGGGATCGATTCCGAGCAGCGGTTCGAGTGGGCTGAACGGATGAACGTGCCGACCGTCGCCGACAAGCCCAACGCCGAGTTTCTCTACTACGTCGGCTGCGCCGGCGCCTTCGATGATCGCAACAAGAAGACCACGCAGGCCTTCGTCCGCATACTGCAGAAAGCAGGCGTAGACTTTGCTTGCCTCGCTCGGGAGGAAGCCTGCAACGGCGAAACGGCCCGCCGGCTCGGAAACGAGTACCTTTACCAGACGATGGCCCAAACGCTGATCGAAACCCTCAACAACCACAAAGTTCGTAAGATCATCGTGAACTGTCCCCACTGTTTCAACACGATCAAAAACGAGTTTCCGCAATTCGGCGGTTCGTACGAGGTCATTCATGCCGCCGATCTCGTGCGAGAATTGATCGCTTCGGGGCGTCTCAAGATCTCTGAGGAATTCCCGAAGCGGACCGTATATCACGACTCTTGTTACTACGGCCGTTACAACGACGTATACGACGAGCCACGGACGTTGCTCAGCCGCGCGGGCGCTCAAGTTCAGGAGATGGAACGTCACCACAAATTCGGCATGTGCTGCGGTGCCGGCGGAGGGCGGATGTGGATCGAGGAGGACCCGGATAAACGGGTGAATCTGCTCCGTACCGAGCAGGCCCTTCAGACTGATCCCGAAGTCATCGCCGTCTCCTGCCCGTTCTGTATGACGATGCTCGGCGACGGCATCAAGGCCAAACAGCTGGAGGAGAAGGTCCAGACCCTCGACGTGATGGAAATCGTCGATAAGGTCACCCGGAGCCCTAACGTAGAGTCCTGAAAAGACCTGCTTTGTGCAAGAACCGCACGTTCCGGCGCGGTGCCGGCGGCGGCTGCATGTGGAAGGAGGAGAAGGAAGGCACGCGCATCAATCAGAAGCGCTTCGATCAGATCAACGAGGCGACGCCGGAAACGATGGCGGTCGGATGCCCGTTTTGCATGACGATGATGGAAGACGCATTGAAGTCGCGCTCGATGGAGGATCAGATGCGGGTGCGCGACCTCTCGGAGCTAATCGCGGAATCCACCGGCGCCCCGACTAAGTAGTCGCGAGCGAGCGACTGAGATTGCGGCGTCGCAATAATGACCGTACCGTTACGAATTGCGCGCGGGCAGAAACGCGTCGTCGATGATTTCATCGAGCGTCCACGGCGCCGTCTCCGGAATCATCGTATCGGCAAATCTAAATGCCTTAAGAGTCTCATTGCGCGCTTCCCGATATGCGCTTCTGAACAGACTTTCCAGCTGTGGTCGTAGACCGGGGCTTTCCTCCAAGCGCTCGAGGAACGCTTCGCGTGCATTTCTTGCGCTCAATTCCCATCCACGAGCGTTGTTCTCAAACATCCGCTCCCGTGCGTACGCGAATTTCAGCAAATGTTCGAGCAGCCGTGCCAAGCGACTCCGCAGCGCGCGCCTTTCGCTCTTGCCCAAGTCCTCGATCTCCTCGGCGACGTTGGTCCAATCGACCGCCTCCGTGCGACGATCGCGCAGGGCGCGCGCCTGCTCCTGCGTCCACGTATAGTAGTCGCGTTCGTAGAGTTCGGCGGGCACAAGCGGGGCCGAAGAAATATTGGAGACCTTCGACATCGAATTACGAGCATACGACGAAGCCGTCGAAGACAAAAGCCCGCGACGATGTATCACGCGGGCCTTGTTCGTTAAATCAATCGTGTCGCCGAAGTCCGCTCACGCGGAGAATGATCGAGCCGTCAAGCCTTAACCTTCCATTGCACGAGCGTCGCTTCCGGATGGTCCTCGAACACCGCCTCCACCGCGACATCGAAAGGTGGATTCTGCTTCGGGTCGCCCAGCAGGTTACCCACCATGCGGACGTTACCCGCGTCCGGCAGCTCGACCACCGCGACAATGTATGGGCACGCCTCCTTGAGCGCCGGATGAACCGGGTTCCAGCATCGCACCCAGCTATACAGCCGTCCGCGTCCCGAGACCTTGTGCCAGCCCATATCGAACGAACGGCACTCGTGGCAGATGAATTCCGGACCCCATTGAAATGTTTTACAGGAATTACAGCGCTGCACCACGAGTTCGTGGCGCTTCGTCGCCGCCCAGAATTCATTGTCGAGTCCGGTACGCTGTGCGCGCGGAGTAGGTAGTCCTTCGGGCAAGTAGTATTTTTTTTCGTCGGCCATCGCGCGCTCCCCTACATACTATGTACGATCAGATCGCTGACCGGTGAGACCATTGGACCCGACGCGACCAGTGAGATTTTGCAGTCGGGCACCTGACAGGTCGAATCGCCGCGCACCTGACGCACCGCTTCATTCACCAGTTCCAGGCCATGCATGTAGCATTCGGCGATGTTGCCGCCGCTGGTGTTGATCGGAAGCTTGCCCTTCGGCGCCGTGATGTTCTCGAAGGTCACGAACTCCATTACCTCTTCAGGCTTGCAGAAGCCGTGCTCGACCAGGCTGATCATCACCGCCCCGCTGAAGTGCTCGTACATCTGCGCGCAATCGACGTCCTTGGCCGTGATGCCGGCCATCTCGAACAGTCGCGGCGCCAGCGTCTTGAAATTCGACGACGCGTAGTCGGCCGAGTTCTCAATCGTCGCGTTGTGCCGATAGTTAGAGCCCTGCGCCGCCGCCATCACATATGCCGGTTTCTTTTTCGCGTCGCGCGCGCGATCGGCCGTAGTGACTATCAACGCGGCCGAGCCGTCGTTCTCCATGCAGCAATCGAACAGATGAAACGGCTCAGCGATCCACCGCGACTTGTCATATTCTTCGCGCGTTAGCGGTCGCCCGTACATCACCGCGCGCGGATTGAATTGCGCATGGTAATAATCCGCGAGTGCGACCGCCGCCAGCGGCTCCTGGTTGATCCCGTACTGATGCATGAAGCGGCGCGTCCGCAATGCTACCCATTGCGCCGGAACATACAGCCCGTAGGGTGCAGTATAGGCGGGGCCGCCGGATACATAGTTGGTCACCGGCGCTTGCCCGAAGCGGCCGAACTGTCCCTGCGCGAGCGCGCGAAACACCACGCAGTATTTCGAGTAGCCTGCCGCCACCGCCGCCGCCGCATTGCCGACCGCGCCCGAACCGCCGCCACCGCCGCCGCCCCAGACCATCCCGGCGAAACCGAGCTGCTTCAGCCCGAGCGCCGTCGCCAGATGCGACGCCTCGTTGCGATCGTCGGCGTAGCCCGAAATCCCGTCGATATCGCGCACGTCGATGCCCGCATCCTCCGCCGCTTTCATTATCGCCTCGCACGCGAGGCGAAATTCCGGCACCGGCGCCTGTCCGCGCTTGTAGTACTTGGTCTCGCCGACCCCGATAATCGCGACCCGATCCTTGATTGTGTATTCGCTCATCGACACCTCGCGGTTGCCGTGCTCAATCGATGAGGGCGTGCGCCCTCATATCTATTAACCGCGGACGCCCGGCACTATGTCCGGGCGTCCGTCAGCAACATTAGTAGCTATCGCCGATTCGTTCGCTAATGACTATTCGGAATTATCAGGCTTTCGCCGCGATTCCAACGTCGGCGCCATTGCGCGAGCGGTTCTCGAAATGCGGCATCACTTCTTCCGCCATCAGCCGCATCGATTTGAACCACGGCGCCGGATTGTCCGCGTAGTCGAAACCGAAATGCAGCAACGTGCCGAAGCCGCCGACCTCGTCGTACATCTCGCCGAGCTTGCGCGTCACCGTCTTGGGCGATCCCACCAGCCATCCGTTATGCGCCAGATATTCCGGCGTGACGTCCGCATCCGCGACGCTCTCGTCGTGCTTCAGGTACTTGGTGAACTGGAATTCGTGGAATAGCGGCAACAGGTACTCGCGCATCATGCGCCCCATCCCGCTCTGCACGCAGCCCTTGTAAGCCTCGTCGTCGGTGTCCGCGACAAAGATTTCGCGCACGATCCGCCAGTCGGCGCGGTCCGGCGTGCGGCCGGTTCGCTTCGCGCCTTCCGTCACCGCATCCCAATGCGACGCGATGTACGCGTTGTTAAGGTTCAGGCTGAGCGGAATGAATCCGCGCTCGCCCGCCAGCTTCAGCGTGTCCGAGTTGGGGCTGAAGCCCGCGATTCCGATCGGCGGATGGGGCTGCTGCAACGGCTTGATGTGATGTTTCAGCGTCCCGTACATCGGCTTGGGCACGTTGACGTCCCAGTATTTCCCGTGATGCTCATAGCCCCCGTCCGACGCCCAGATCTTCAGCATGATGTCGAGCGACTCGCGCGTCATGTCGCGCGTCTCGCCTTTGACACCATCGACACAAAACAGTTGCCAATCGCTCGGCAGGCCGCTCGCGCCGATCCCCAGCATGTATCGGCCCTCCGCCAGATGGTCCATGAAGGCGACGCGGCACGCCAGTTCCGCCGGGTGATGATACGGCAGCAGATGTGCCCCCGGTGCCAACTTGATCCGTTTGGTCTGCATCAGCGCCTGCGCAATCAGAAGATCCGGCGCCGGATTCGGCTCCCACGGCGCGGTGAAATGCTCACCGATCCAGCACTCGCTGTAGCCCAACTGGTCAGCCGAGCGAATTACTTCGAGGTCCCATTCCTGGCCCGCCTTCAATCCTCGCTCCGGCGGATGCGATGGCATTAGGAACATCCCAAGTTTCATTCCGTACTCCTTTATCCGGCGTCCGATCGTTCCGGCTCATCTATGGTTCGACATTCTGACGCAGCCGGCATTCAATAAGCTTTCCGCCCCACCGCTTTGGTCACCCTGAGCAGTCCGAAATCGAGACTGTTGGGCTGCTCGCAGCGAACGGTCCCGCTCTTTGATCACGCCGCTTATAATTCTCTTACCACGATTCCCGCCGGATTAATCCATCCCCAACGCCATCGGTGATTCACCGGCCCCGCCCACGATAAACTCCGGTTTGCCGGTGGACGCGGCTCGCGTCTGTCACCCTGAGCGGAGCGAGTGGGTCCCGGATTCCGATCCGCTGAGAACCCGCGTCGCCCCTTCGCAGACCTTCTCCCGCAACTACTTCTTCTCTCGAGCGCCCGGCCACGACTGCCCCGCGCTCAGGCCCTCCAATGCCAACCCGTAACCCAGATTCTCGAGCATCAGCTTCTTGAGCTGCTGCGTCAGCGCCACCCGCGCATAACGCACCGCCAGCGTCGGCTTCACCGTGATACTCCTCGCGAGTTCCCACGCGCGCTCCAGCAATTTGTCCTGCGGCACGATCTCGCTGATGACGCCAAGATCGAGCGATTCCTTCGCCGACAGCTTCTGCCCGGTGAGCAGAAAATAGCGTCCGCGATTCGGCCCGAGCACCAACGGCCATACGATATGTACGCCGTCACCCGGCACGATCCCGTTGGGAAAATGCGGCGCGTCCTGGAAGGCCGTATTCGGCGAGGCGATCACGATATCGCACAATACCGCCAGCTCCGCGTGAATCAGCGCGGGCCCGTTGACCGCCGCGATCATCGGCACCTCGATATTCAGATGGTTCATCAGCAGATACTTGGCGTCACTATAAATGTGGTCCCAGGTCGTCGATCGCACTCCCGCCGGCGCCGGCGCTCCATTCCCCGTGACCGGCACGCCGCGGCCCTTCCCCGCGTCAACCTCGGCGCAAAACGCATTGCTGGTGCCGGTCATGATCACGCACCGATTTTCATGGTCGCGTGCGATATCGTTGAACGCGTACGACAGCTCCTCGTGCGGACCCATCCCCCATTTGAGTTCGGCATCATTGGTATGCAGCGTCATCTGCAGAATGCCGTCGCGCCGCTCCAGCTTGATGTGCTGGTACTTTTTGGCGTAGTCATCGAACTTGATCAGTGCCATGGTTTTGCTCCCCTTGAGTTTTGGGTGGGATTCGTTCGCAGAAGTGTACAAAACTTCGCGTCGATTTAGCCAACGCGTCACCTCCCCGCAGCGCGTGGATCAAAATCGCACTTGCCGCGCCGCCGATTTCGCATGAAACTGGAACGGCTTCGCAGCGGGCCCGGAGGGTCGCGATGAATACGGAACGGCGGCAACGCATAATCGACGAAGTCGAAGCGGCGGGCTGGATTCAGAACGGCATGACCGTCGCCATTGGACAGCCGACCCCGATGGCGCTGGTGCGGCAGATCATCCGGCGCGGGCTCAAGGACCTCACCATCGTCGATGCGGGCTTTTCGCTCGACCTCCTGATCGCGGCTGGATGTGCGCGGAAGGTCGTCAGCTACTACGCGGGCGGCGGCTTCGGCAATCCGGTGGGGCCGTCCTTCCGGCGCGCGGCCGAACGCGGCGAAATCGAAGTCTGGGAATGCGAGGAGGGAATCCTCTGCGCCGGCCTGCAGGCGGCGGCTCAATCGTTGCCCTTCCTGCCCTGGCGCGGCGGTGTCGGCACCTCGCTGCCGGAAGTCAACCCGGACTTGAAGCTCTTCAAAGACCCAATTCGCGGCGAGACGCTGATCGCGGTGCCTCCGATCAAGCCCGACGTCGCGATCATGCATGCTGGCCATGCCGACGCGTATGGCAACGTGCAGCATGTCGGCGGTCCCGGATGGATCGATCTCTTCATGTGCCGCGCCGCCGATCGTGTAATCGTGCAGGTCGACCAGGTCATCTCCAATGAGCAGGTTCGCTCCGACCCGTGGAAGACCACGATCGCACCGGCCGACGCCATCGTGCGCGCGCCCTATGGTGCGCATCCCTTCTATGCCCGCGGCTATCATCTCCAGGACAACGAACATCTCAAACTATACAGCGACGCGGCCAATCGCGCGGCCGCGGGCGACCGCAAGCCACTCGATGACTATCTCGATCGTTACTGCCGCAAGCCCGCGACCCATGCCGACTATCTCGAACTAATCGGAATCAAACGCTTACTGGCGCTTCACGAATACTAAGTAATCACATCGCGGGAAATGACTATGACGCAAAATGCACAGGCGGATGGCAGCGCGGCCACCAATTTCGGCGTCGTTGCTTGGATCGCCTACGGCGTGCTCTCAGCCCATGGCCATTGGATCGCCGCCGCGCTCGGCGCACTTGCCGTCGCGCTCGCGATCGTTGCTCACGAATACAGCAAGAATGCCGTTAAGATCATGAATTGTACGACCGTGGCATTCTTCGCCTTCGCCCTGATCACGACGATCGCCGTCGGACCCTCGCTATTCAAAAGCTATAATATTTGGCTCACCTGGGCCGTGTTTGCCGTGGTAACCTGGACGACGCTCCTGATCGGGTTTCCCTTCACCATCCAGTATGCGCGCGAACAGGCGCCGCGCGACGTCTGGGATCATCCCCTCTTCATGCGCCTCAACGTGATCCTCACCGTGGTCTTCGGGCTGATCTTCACAGTCAACGCCGCTTTGGGATTGATCGCATTGAGGACCGGACATTTGCTATCGCTCGGTCTGGTTGTACCGATCTCCCTGCTGATCGCCGGTATAGTTTTCAGTGCACAATATCCAAAACGCTATTGGCAGCGTTTTGCGCCCGGTTGGACCGCGGCGCAGTAGCAACACCGGGCATGCGAATGACTAATTGTATTGCCCTTTAGTGAGCCTTACCTGGTGACTCGAGGCGGCTATGGAAAATGACTATTCGATTGCTGAACTGATGGCCGTATTCCTGGCGCGCGAACTGATGGACGGCGAGGTCCTCCGCGTCGGCGTGGCGATGCCCGTGGCGGAGGCGGCAGTGCGTCTGGCTCATTTGATGCACGGTCCGAACATGGATCTGGTGTTCCTGGGCGCTCGGATGAACGTGGCGCATCTCGAGACGATTCCGATGCCGGCGTTCGGATGGGACCGGCGCGTCGTGCGATGGGCCGAATCGTTCAGCGACACCGGCCATCGCTTCGACCGCGTGAAGGACTGGAACAACCACGTGTTCTTTATCGGCGGCGTGCAGGTCGACGCATACGGCAATACTAACTTGATCGGAGTCGGCCCTGACTATCGTAAACTCAAGTTTCGCGGCCCCGGCTCTGTTGGCACGCCGACACTGAGTACTCACGTCGGCCGCTATTACATCGTCCTCAATAGTCACAACCCGCGCCTGCTGGTCGAAAAATGTGACTATGTGAGCGCCTATGGATGGGGCTCCGGCGGCGCCGACGCCCGTCGCAACCTCGGAATTCCCGGCGGCGGTCCCAGGTTCTGCATCACGCCGTTGTGTATTTTCGATTTCGCCGAGGACACCAAACGGATGCGGCTCTGCTCGGTCCATCCGGGAATCTCGCCCGAGCGCGTAAAGCGGGAGACCGGCTTCGAGATCGTGATGCCGCCGTCGGTCTCGACTACCGCACCGCCGACCGCTGAAGAACTGAAGGTGCTGCGCTCCCGCGTCGATACGGCCGGCCGCCTGCGAATGTGAGGTCAGGATTCCCGCTTGATCGCCGATGGTGCAATCCTTCCGGCTAGTCCGGGACGTGGATGAACACTGCGTGCCAATACGCGCGAAACCACGGATCGCCATCGCGCGTGCCACGGACGCTGCCGATCACGTGCATGCCGTCGGCTTGAATCTCACATTGCAGCCGTGTGGTTTCGTCCACCGCAAAGGTGGTGCCCGAAAAATAATCGCCGTTGCGATACTCGTCGAAATGCAGTAGCGCGCGCATGGTCGCGTAAGTGTGGCCGTCGGTCGAGAGCAGGCTCATGCTGCCTTGGGCGTTGGTGATTTTCCGGTTGTGCGCAATGCCGGCCTCGGTGAAGGTCAGTTGAAACGGCCCGCTGCCATAACGCTCGTAACATAAGCGGTAGGTCTTCGGCGTCCAGGTCCCGATTTTTGCGGCGCCCGGCAGCCGTTCGATCGAATCGAGAAACTGTACCTCGCCCTGCCAGCATCCGCGGAAAATTGCCGGCAGCACCGGCTGTCGCATCTGAAACGCCTCCGGCGCTGTCGTCGGTTCCGGCGTGGGCTCGACGCGAGGCGGTGGAGGTGGCGCGGGTGTCGGCGGCGCAGGAGTCGGTTCGGCCTGGTTGTATTGCTCGACCGGCGGCGGGGTCGGGCGGGGCGTTGGCTTCGGCCGGTAATGGATGGGCGGTTGGGATTGCGACGACGGCGCTGGAACTTCCAGCGTCTGTTGGGCGCGAGCAATCGGCGCGCTCCATCCGAGAAGGGCGACCATCAAACAACCCATTACGTACGGAGCCGCGTATCGTGCGATAGTTTTCATCAGTGGAACATCAACGTTATTTCGTCGCGCGGATCATATCGAGCATGAAGGATGCCAGCCGCCTGACGGGGACTGGCACGCCCAAAATTAATCGGGGAACGAAACGTGATTACGTCCCGTCCCCCGAAGGTTAATGTGCGATTGAAAATTCAGTAGTGTCAGGCGGCGCTCGAGCGAATCACCTGTCCGGGCATCGCGCCGCTGTGCTTGCCATGCTCATAGAGGATGGCGCCGTTGACGACGGTGTATTCGATACCCTCGGCCGGCATCACCAGCCGCCGGCCGCCGCCCGGCAGATCGTTCTGCATCTTCGCGCGCTTGGCTGAATCGACGGTGTTGTAGTCGAACAGCGTGATGTCGGCCTTCCATCCGGTCTTGAGACGGCCGCGCTCGCGGATGCCGAAAAAGTCGGCGGGCTCCGACGTGATGCGCTGGACCGCGCGCTCGAGCGTGATCGCTTCGCGCCGGCGTACCCAGTTGCCGAGCAGGTAGGTCGCGTAGCCGGCATCGCAGAGCATGTCGACGTGGGCGCCGCCGTCCGACAGGCCGATCATCGTGCGTGGATCGCCAATCAGTTCCTTGATGCCGTCCTCGTGATACTGCGCCATCGTGTACTGGATATTGAGGTCGTCTTCGATCGCGAGATTGAGGAAGGTGTCGAGCGGATCGGCCCGGCGCATCTCGGCCACTTCGCCAACGGTCTTGCGCTCATATTGCTTCAGCGCCGGATTCGTCACCTCGAGAATTTCTACGCGGTGCCATTTGCCGGTGAACAGATGCGGCTTGGTGAGATCCTTGCGGAAGGCTTCGCGGAAGGCCGGATCTGCGTACATCGCCTTCTGCCTTTCGACCGGCTGATTGAAAACATGGTTCCACGATTCCATGTCGGCGAAGGTAAACGGATTGCGCAGATCGAGCTGAGCGACGAACGGCTTGCACAGAATCTGCGGCACTCCGCCACGCTTGATCAGCGGTTCGAGCCGCGTCAGCGTGTCGCGCGCACGATCGGGATTTTTCGGCGTCGTCGCCATCGCGAGCCACGTCACCGGGCGGCCGCTCTCGGTCAGCAACATGTCGAGCAGTTCGTACTCGCTCTCGCTCACCTGGCCGATCCTCTTGGTCAGCGCGAGTTCGATCGAACCCTTGCCCTGGCGCTTGAGCACGTTGGCGTAGGACTTGAGCTCGTCTTTACTGGCGAGACGGCAGGCGAGCGGCGTGCCCTGGTAGCCGATGTGCTGGGCGAGCGTGGTGGTCGAGAGGCCGAGCGCGCCGGCAGCCATCGCTCCGTCGAGCAGCGCCGCGATCTGTTTGGTCTCCTCGGCCGTGGCCGCGCGCTCCATCGATTCCTTGCCCATCACGAAATGGCGAAAGGGCGTCAACGGTGCGAGGAAGCCCAGATTGATCGCGCTGCCGCGTCTTTCGGCGGAGCCCATGAACTCGGGGAAGGTGACCCAATCCCAAGTGACGCCCTTGGCCAGCGAGGCGTACGGAATCGCTTCGACGTTGGTTAAGTCCCACGCCGTGATTTCGCGACTGTCGGGCTTGCAGGGTGCGACGCCGACGCCGCAATTACCCATCACGACGCTGGTGACGCCGTGCCACGAGGTACAGCTAATCATGGGGTCCCAGCAGATCTGCGCGTCGTAATGCGTATGCGGGTCGACGAAGCCCGGCGAGACGATCAGCTCCGAGGCGTCGATCTCGCGCTTGCCGCTCTCGCTGACTTTGCCGATTTCAACGATGCGATCGTTGGAAACCGCGACATCGCCCCGAAAGCGCGGCGCGCCAGTGCCATCGACGACCGTGCCGTTTCTGATTACCAAATCGTAAGACATGCCACTTCCCCTGTCCGAGGTCCTGCCCCGGTGTCGCGGGCGCGCGATGCGGCCCGCAAAAATCGAGTCAGTTCAAATCAATGTGATAGAGCTTGGCCGCGTTGTCGCAGACGATCTTCTGCTTGACCGCCGCGGGCACGCCCTCGAAGTCGCGTTCGATAACCTTCAGCGAATTGGGCCAAGTCGAATCGGTATGCGGAAAATCCGACGCCCACATGAAATTGTCCTCGCCGAAATAGCGGAACAGCATCGGGCCGATCGGATCGTCCTGAAAGGTCGCCCACAGATTGCGGCGGACGTACTCGCTCGGCTTCATGTCGAGCGGCTCTTTCATCAGCGCGCCGAACTTTTCGAAGGCGTGATCGAGCCGATACATGTAATGCGGAATCCAGCCCGTATCGTTTTCCGCCGAGACGATTTTGATGCGCGGAAAGCGCATCATGACGCCGCCGAAAATAATATCGGTGAGCGATCGCTGGACCTCGTGGATCAGGTTCATGTAGCCGCGGACGAACGACGGATCGCGCGGTTCCATCCGCACTTTTGCGCGCTCTTCTTCCGATTTGGGCGGCTTCTTGCCGGTGATCACGTGCAGCGACAGCGGCGTCTGCAGCTCTTGCGCGGCTTCCCAGAATGGATCGTATTCGCGCGAAGTGTACGGCCGTTCGCGCGGCGGTGCGCCCCAGATCATCGCACCCCTGAGGCCGTTCTTCGCCACGCGCCGCAATTCCGTCGCGCCTTCGCCGATATCCTCGAGCGAAATCAGCGCCGCGCCGATCAGCCGCTTCGGATTGTGCGCGCAGAACTCCGAGAGCCAGTCGTTGTACGCCTTGAAGCATGCGCGCTGCAAGTCAGCGTCGTGCAGTCCGAAGAGCGTCATCCCCAGCGTCGTGTACAGCACCTCGGCATGAACGCCGTCGATGTCCTGGTCTTTGATCCGTTCGACCGGATCCCATCCGCTGGGGCGTGCGGCTTCGTAGCCCACGCCCTCATTCGCGCGGCCCAGAAATTTCTTGAGTTCCTCTCCGCTGCGGCCGGCCGCGAAGCCGCCGGCGACGGGAAACGGAGGCAGGTCGGGGCCGACAAAAACATAGCCGCCCTTGCCCTCTTTCCTGATTACGCGTGGTGCACGATCCTTGAATTTCTGGTCGAGACGATCGACCCAGAGGTTGGCCGGCTCCATCATGTGCGAGTCGGCGGAAATAACGTAATGCGCCGTCATGGGCAGTCCCTCCTAACACTAGTGAAGGCTTTCTCTTTGTATCGCAGGTCGGGCGCCAAAGGGCAAGGATCGCGGCTGCCGAATGCGTCCTCGATTTACCTTCGCCGCGAGTACGGTAGCGCGGCGTTTCCTCAACGCGCACCGCAGGTTTCGCCAGGATTCATGGGCCTCAACTCAGGCGCGGTTGCATTAGGAACAGAGCGCCCCGATATCAGCGGCGCTTGTAGCTGGTGGATGGCGGATGATCGTTTTCGCATTTAGCGGGATCCTGAGCAGAACTTGGAGTGCCTCAAGCGACGGCAGCAACCCGCGGGCGCGGGTGCTTCGCGCGGCGGCATTCGCGGCGGTAGCAATTTGCAACCTTAAATTCGTATAGTCGCCGGACGGCGGCCGCTTGATCATCGATTCGGCGATCGACTTAACGAAATTTTGTATGGAGGCAGACCATGGCAGCAACGTTCGGCGTAATGATGTTCCCGACCGACTATGCGATCCAGCCGGTTGAACTGGCGCAGGCGGTCGAGGCGCGCGGTCTCGATTCGCTGTTTTTCCCCGAGCACACCCACATCCCGACCAGCCGCAAATCGCCGTGGCCGGGTGGCGGCGATCTGCCGACTGAATATTGGCATACGCATGATCAGTTCGTTGCGCTGACGGCGGCCGCGGTTGCGACCAAGCGTATCAAGCTCGGCACTGGGATTTGCCTGGTAATCGAGCGTGACCCGATCGTGCTGGCCAAGGAGGTTGCCTCGCTCGACGTGATCTCGAACGGCCGCGTAATTCTGGGAATCGGCGGCGGCTGGAATGCGGAGGAGATGGAAGATCACGGCACCGATTTCAAGCGGCGCTGGAAGGTCCTGCGCGAGCGCGTCCAGGCGATGAAGGAGATCTGGACCAAGGAAGTCGCCGAATATCATGGCGAGTTCGTCAACTTCGGTCCGATGTGGAGCTATCCGAAACCGGTTCAGGCGGGCGGGCCGCCGGTGCTGCTCGGGTCGGAGGCGAAGAAGGGGCCGGAGCGGGCGGTGGCCTATTGCGACGGCTGGATGCCGATCAACCGCAAGCCCGAGCAGTTGGTCGAAGGACTCAAGGCGCTGCGCGAGGCGGCGGATCGCGCGGGCCGCAAATTCGATTCCTTGACGCTCGGCCTGTTTGCGGCGCCGGGCAAGGAAGACGCGGCGCGGCGCGTGATGGAGATGGGCTTCTCACATCTGATCTTCCCGCTACCGCCG
>Ga0187872_10000403_pt1 | contig 51716 bp, 46 predicted proteins | sample June2016WEW_16_4_FD_132973 | JGI IMG/M metagenome (GOLD analysis project Ga0187872, IMG submission 132973) | Peatland microbial communities from SPRUCE experiment site at the Marcell Experimental Forest, Minnesota, USA - June2016WEW_16_40 | ecosystem: Environmental > Terrestrial > Soil >...
ATCGCTGTCGTCATCTTCGACGGTCAACGCGGCATCGAAATGAAATCTTCTGGAGGACACACTGACCGAGGCCCTCGCAGGTCGCGCGATACTCGCGCTCGAGGACGGAAGAGTCTTTAACGGCCGCGCGGCGGGCGCTCAAACCCGCCGTGGCGGCGAAGTCGTTTTTAACACCAGCCTCACCGGCTACCAGGAAGTTTTCACCGATCCCAGCTATGCCGGGCAGATTGTGTGCCTGACGTATCCCCACATCGGCAACGTCGGCGCCAATCATGACGATGAAGAGTCGGGCAGGCCGTATATCGAAGCGCTCGTAGTGCGCGAGTTTTCGCCGCTCGCCTCGAACTGGCGCTCGGACGAATCGGCCCAGCGGTACCTCGAACGCCACGGCGTCCCGGTGATCTGGGATCTGGACACGCGCGCCCTCGTTCGCCATCTCCGCGATGTGGGCGCGTTGCGCGGCGTTGTCGTGACCGACGGCACGCCCGCCGAGAAACTCGTCGCCGAAGCGCGTGCCCTCCCGACCATGGCCGGCCAGGAGCTTGCCAGTCGCGTTACCGCCGCCGAAAAGTACGACTGGACGCGAGGCTCGATCGATCTCGCCATGCCCCTGGCCGCCGCCGCTGTGGCCGGCGGATCCGATGGCCGGCCGAAGAAGAAGAGCGGTGCTTCAGCTTCGGAAGAAGTCCGCCGCCATCGCGTCGTCGCCTACGACTTCGGCATAAAGCAGAATATTCTTCGCCTCCTCGTTGATCACAACTGCGACGTGACCGTCGTGCCGGCGAAGACGTCCGCCGAAGACGTGCTGGCTCTGAAGCCCGATGGCGTCTTTCTGTCGAACGGTCCCGGCGATCCCGAACCGATCGGCTATGCCATCGCGAATATTCGGAAACTTCTCGGCCGCGTCCCGATCTTCGGCATCTGCCTGGGACATCAGCTCTGTGGCCTTGCTCTCGGTGGCCGCACATTCAAGCTGAAGTTCGGCCATCACGGCTCGAATCACCCGGTGAAGAACCTTCTGACGAGCAAAGTCGAAATCACTGCGCAGAACCACGGCTTCTGCGTCGATCCTGATTCGCTTCCGTCGAGTGACGTCGAAATCACGCATCTCAACCTCAACGACCATACGAACGAGGGCCTGCGCCACCGCTCGCTTCCGCTCTTCAGCGTTCAGTATCATCCGGAAGCGTCGCCCGGACCGCACGACGCGCGCTACCTCTTCGACGACTTCGTGGTGCTGATGAAGAGTGGTAGCGGCTCCTAAGACCAATGCCGAAACGCACTGACATCAAGAAAATCCTGATCATCGGCTCCGGTCCGATCGTCATCGGCCAGGCGTGCGAGTTCGACTACTCCGGCACGCAAGCCTGCAAGGCCCTGCGCTCCGAGGGTTACGAAGTCGTCCTTGTCAATTCGAATCCGGCGACGATCATGACCGACCCTGAAATCGCGAACCGCACCTACATCGAGCCGCTCGCGAAGGAGTACCTCGAGGCCATCATCGCCGCCGAGCATCCCGATGCTCTGCTCCCGACCGTCGGCGGCCAGACGGCTCTCAATCTCGCCGTCGAATTGGCCGAAGGCGGCATCCTCGATAAATACGGTGTCAAATTGATCGGCGCATCTCTCAGCGCGATCAAAATCGCCGAGGACCGGCTGCTCTTCAAGGACGTCTGCCGCAAAATCGGTCTCGAAGTGCCTTCGTCCGACGTGGTCGAGAACGTTCCCGACGCCGTTCGCCTCGCGGACGCCATGGGCTACCCGGTAGTCATCCGGCCGTCGTTCACGCTCGGCGGCACGGGCGGCTCAATCGCCTACAACCACGAGGAATTCGTGGACGCCATCGCCCGCGCGCTCGACGCGAGCCCGGTCCATCAGGCGCTGATTGAGGAATCCGTCATCGGCTGGAAGGAATTCGAGCTCGAAGTGATGCGCGATTTCCGAGACAACTTCGTCGTCATCTGCTCGATCGAAAATGTCGATCCGATGGGCATTCACACGGGCGACTCGATCACGGTCGCACCGGTGCAAACACTTACCGACAAGGAGTACCAGCGCATGCGCGATGCCGCCGCCGCGATCATCCGCGAGGTCGGCGTCGAGACGGGCGGCTCCAACATCCAGTTCGCCATCGACCCGCAAACCGGCCGCATGGTGGTCATCGAAATGAACCCGCGCGTGTCGCGCAGCTCCGCGCTGGCGAGCAAAGCGACGGGTTTCCCGATCGCCAAGATCGCCGCGAAGCTCGCACTCGGCATGACGCTGGACGAGATTCCGAACGACATCACCAAGAAGACGCCTTCCTGCTTCGAGCCGACCATCGACTACGTCGTCGCGAAAATCCCCAAGTGGCAGTTTGAAAAATTCCCAGGTACTGAAACCACGCTGACGACGCAGATGAAATCTGTCGGGGAAGTGATGGCCATCGGCCGCACCTTTCAGGAAGCGCTCTGTAAAGGCATTCGCGCCCTCGAGCCGAGCTCCGCCTGGCGTCCGCCCGCCGAGGTCACGACGGCGCTTTTGCGCGAAAAGCTTCACGTTCCCGGTCCTGACCGCATCCACTGGCTCTTCGAGGCCCTCGAGCGCGGCATGACCCGCGAGGAAGTCTGCGAGCTCACGCGGATCGATCCCTGGTTCATTCGCGAGATGGAGGAAATGCTCGCGGTTGACCGTCGAGTGGCTGCTACCTCGCTCTCAAAGTGCGACCGTGAATTGCTCCTCGAATCCAAGCGCTCCGGCGCGAGCGACGAAGAGATCGCCAAGCTCTGGAACGTCAAATCGGCCTCGGTCCGCGCCCGCCGTCGCGAGCTGGGCGTGCGCCCTGTCTTCAAACGCGTGGACACCTGCGCCGCCGAATTCGAGTCCTTCACGCCGTACATGTATTCCACATATGAGGACGAAGATGAATCCGCCGTCGTCGACCGCCCGAAGGTTGTGATCCTGGGCAGCGGTCCGAGCCGCATCGGGCAGGGCATTGAGTTCGACTACTGCTGCTGCCATGCGGCCATAGCACTCAAGGAAGATGGCTACGAAACCATCATGGTGAACTGCAACCCCGAGACCGTCTCGACCGACTACGACACGTCCGATCGTCTCTACTTCGAGCCGCTCACTCTTGAGGATGTCCTCGAAGTCCTCGATCGCGAAAAGCCGCAGGGAGTGATCGTGCAGTTCGGCGGGCAGACGCCGCTCAATCTTGCGCTCGATCTCAAGCGCTATGGCGCGAAGATCATCGGAACCGATCCCGAATCGATCGACCTCGCCGAGGATCGCCGCCGCTTCGGGGCTTTGCTGGCTGATCTGAAGATTCCGCAGCCTCGTGCCGCCACGGCGCTCGCGCCGCAGGAAGCCGTCACAGCCGCCTCCGAAATCGGCTTGCCGGTGCTCGTTCGTCCGAGTTACGTCCTCGGGGGCCGCGCGATGGTAATCGCCTACGATCTAAAGACCGTCGAAGACTACGTCGCTCAGGCCGTGTTGATTGGCACCGCATCCGACCCGAAGCGGCCGATCCTGATCGACCAGTTCCTCGAAGATGCCACCGAGGTTGATGTCGACGCTCTCGCCGACGGCGACGATGTCGTGATCGCCGGGATCATGGAGCACATCGAGGAAGCCGGCATCCACTCCGGCGACTCCTCGTGCGTGCTGCCTTCGGTCACGCTGAAAGCGGCGGTTCTCGAGCACATCCGCGACTACACTACGCGTCTTGCGCGCGCGCTGCACGTCGTCGGCCTCATGAACGTCCAGTACGCGATCCAGGGCGACACCGTCTACGTTCTCGAAGTGAACCCGCGCGCCTCCCGCACGGTTCCCTACGTCAGCAAGGCCACCGGCGTTCCGCTTGCGAAAATTGCGGCGCGCCTGATGACGGGCCGCAAGCTCAGGGAATTGCATCTCCCGATCGTCGAAATGAACGGAGTCAAGGAACTCGCCGTGCGCGACTTCTATGCCGTGAAATCTCCCGTGTTCCCGTTCAACAAGTTCCGTGGCGTGGATACGATCCTCGGCCCCGAAATGCGCTCGACTGGGGAAGTAATGGGCATTTCGTCCACGTTCGGCATGGCCTTCGCGAAAGCGCAGCTTGCCGCGGGCCAACGGCTGCCGCTCTCCGGCACGGTTTTCATGAGCGTGAACGACCACGATAAGAAGCACGTCGCGGGGCTCGCCAGAGATTTGGTGGCGGCTGGAGTGAAGATCATCGCCACGCGCGGCACTGCCGCGGCGCTGAATCGCGCCGGCATTGAAGTCGAAGCCGTCTACAAGGTCAACGAAGGCCGTCCGAACATCGTTGACCTTATAAAAACCGGAAAGGTGAACCTCGTCATCAATACTCCTCTTGGGCGCGAATCCTTCTACGACGAAAAATCGATCCGTCGCGCTGCCGTGCGTTACAGCGTGCCCTGCATCACCACCCTTTCCGCCGCGAACGCCGCCGCCCGAGGCATGCGTGCCATGGCGGGCCACGGCGCCGAGATTGCCGCCCTTCAGTATCTGCATCGCCGCAAATCCGCGGCCTTACCCTGAGCGTGATCGACCTGCTCTGAACCCGAATCCTCGACCGTTTCGTCTCATCCAATCGAGTCGGTGCTGATCTCTCCTCAAGTCGAGCGGCGTTTTCCGGCTGCGGTCCGGTGTTGTTGCCGGTGCCGGGAGCGGCGTGTATCATGACTGCTCCCATGGAGTCGCACTGTCTTTCGTTTCGCGAAATTCCGCACACAGAAAAGCTCTTCTCCTCCTTCCTCGAAGATTTCTCCCGCGTGGCTTCGTACTACGTCCATCCCCCGACGGGCGCGGGCATCGATGCCGCGGCTCGTGAAGTCCGCCTCGACCCCGCCGCGCGCGGGAGCCTCGTCGAAGTTCTCCGCGAGCAGAACCGCCGCTTCGGAGCGGGGAAGCAGATTGATTCCGCGACAACCCGCAATCTCGACCGCCTCGCTGCGGGCGCCGTCGCGATCGTCACCGGCCAGCAGGCGGGACTCTTTTCCGGACCGGCCTACACTTTTTACAAAGCCATTTCCGCCGTCTGCGTGGCCGAAGAGACCACGCGCCGCGGCATCGGCGCCGTTCCCGTCTTCTGGCTCGCAACCGAGGACCACGATCTCGCCGAGGTCAATCATTCCGAGTGGGTGACACGCGGCGGCCTCGCGCGGTACGAATTGCCCGCCCGGACCGAGGACGCAGGCCGCCGCGTCGGCGAAGTCAGGCTCGGTGAGCCGGTCCAGGCGCTTGTGGCCGCCGCCGCGCAGACGCTGGAGGGTCCGTCGGCAGAACTGGCTTCTCGCGCGGTGCACGAATCGTACACTTCCGGAGAAACCTACGGCTCGGCGTTCGGAAAGCTCATGGCGAGCCTGCTCGCGGGCCGGGGAATCATTTTCATCGACCCGCTTGACGCTCGCTTGCATCGTCTGACCGCAAACGTCTATCGGCGCGCGCTCGACGATGCAGGCCCGCTCACCGACGCGCTCCTCGCCCGCTCGAAAGAGCTCGAAGCCGCCGGCCTGCACGCGCAGGTGAAGGTGACGCGCGAAACCACGCTGCTCTTCTGCGACGTTGATGGACGCCGCGAACCGCTGCGCAGGCGCAACGGAAAATTTTTCGCGGGTGAAAAGGAACTCTCCCACGACCAGATCGCCGCGGTCATCGAGAAGGCGCCGGAAGGCGTCACGCCGAGCGCGCTGCTGCGTCCCGTGGTGCAGGACACGCTCTTACCGACCGCCGCGTACATCGGCGGCCCCGCCGAAGTCGCGTACATGGCGCAAGCCCAGGTTGCGTACGCAAAAATCCTCGGACGTATGCCCGCCGTCCTCCCGCGCGCGAGTTTCACGATCGTGGAGCCGCCCATCGCGCGTTTCCTCGCCCAATATGGCCTCGACTTGCGCGATATCCTTCGCGGTCCACAGCACGTCCGCGGCAAGATGGAGCAGAAAGCGTTGCCTGATGCGCTCGTCGGACGCTTCGACGAGGGCGAGCAAACCTTGCGTGCCTTGCTCAAATCTTACGAAGGTCCGCTCGGGCGTCTCGACCCCACGCTGCTCAAGGCGCTCGAAGTTACGGAGCGAAAGACGCTTTACCAGTTCAGCCAGTTGAAGGCGAAAGTGGCCCGCGCGGAGAATTTCCGTTCAGGCGTGCTCGATCGCCACCAGCGGATTCTCTTCGACGCCCTCTATCCGCACGGCGCCTTGCAGGAGCGCACTCTTTCCGCACTGCCTTTCATCGCGTCCTACGGGACGGCCTTCCTCGACGATCTTGCCAATCGCGCTTCGATCGCCGGTTCGGGCGACGCTCGTTCGTGTGCGTATCAACACCAGGTCCTTTTCTTGTAGCCTCTTCTCTGCCACGACTCGCGTGGTAAAATGCCTGCGCTTCATTCGCGGTTCTTGCAAATCGGGAGACGCAGACGATGAAAATTACGCCGGGGAAGCAAAAGGGCCTGAAGGCCGTATCCGACTCGCACGGTGTGATCGCCGCGGCGGCCATGGACCAGCGCGGCTCGCTCAAGAGCGCGATCGCGAAAGAGAAGGGCGTGGACAAGAACGAAGTTACGCCGCACATGCTCGAGGAGTTCAAGACCGCGGTCACCCGCGTCCTCACGCCTTACGCGAGCGCGATTTTGCTCGATCCCGAATACGGCCTGCCCGCGGCGGCGGCCCGTTCGAAGAACGCCGGCCTTCTGCTCGCCTACGAGAATAGCGGCTACGACAATACGCGCCCCGGCCGCCTTCCCGACCTGCTCGACATCTGGTCTGTCCGCAGGTTGGTTGGCGCCGGAGCCGACTGCATCAAGATTCTGCTGTACTACACGCCGTTTGATCCGCCCGGCGTCAATGAAATCAAGCACGCCTGGGTGGAGCGCATCGGCGCGGAATGCACCGCCGCCGACGTGCCGTTTTTCCTGGAGTTTGTCGGCTATGAAGAGGGCGGCGACGAGAAGGGCATCGCCTTCGCGCGCAAGAAGCCCGAAATCGTCGCTCGCAGCATGGAGGAGTTTTCGAAGCCGCAGTACGGCGTGGACGTTCTGAAGGTCGAAGTTCCCGTCAACATGGCCTTCGTTGCGGGCACGAAATCCTGCAAGGGCGACGCGGCCTACTCGCGCGACCAGTCCAAGGACCATTTCCGCATGGCCGCCTCCGCCGCGAAGAAGCCCTTCATCTATCTCTCCGCCGGTGTGAGCAACGACGTCTTCAACGAAACGCTCGAACTCGCCGCCGAATCCGGCGTCAAGTTCTCGGGCGTGCTCTGCGGCCGCGCTACGTGGAAAGATGCCATCCCGGTGTATGCCAGGCAGGGAGTGAAGGCGCTGGAAGACTGGCTGAGCGATCAGGGCGTGAAGAACATCAATAACGTCAACTCGCGCCTTAAGGCCGCGAATCCTTGGTTCAGCTTCTACGGCGCCGGTTCAGCCGCTGCTCTCTCCTGAAGAACTTTTTGTCGCGAGGAATCTGCTCTTGGTTTGTGTCCGGCAGTGCTACTGCGCCGCCGGGCACTGCGCCTGGACCTGCGTTTGCATCGCGTCGTCGAGCAGCACGCCCGCCCGGCTCTTCGCCGAGCACACCTGATTCGCGTTCAATCCCAGCGCGCCGCGCAGATCGGCGCCGTCCAGGTTTGTGCTGCTGAAGTCTGTTCCGTTCAAAACCGTCCCGGAGAATTGCGCCCAGCGAAGATCGGCTCCGCGCAGGTACGCGTCGATCAGGATCGCGTTTCCGAACTGTGCGCCCTTTAGATTCGCCTCCGCCAGCTTGGCCGACCAGAGATACGCCCCGCGAAAGTCGGCGTGCTCGAGTTGTGCTCCATCGAGGTAGGATTCGCGGAGGTCCGCGCCCTGGAGGTTCGCGCGCGTCATCGTCGCGAGGGATAGCCGCGCGCCATAGAAGCTTGCGTGCTCCAGTTGCGCATCGACGAGAATTGCCTGTATGAGCCACGCGTGGGACAAATTCGCGTCGCGCAAATCCGCGCGTCGCAGATCGGCCCCATCCAGAATCGCGCGGTCGAGATTTGCGTGATTCATCTGCGCCCGGTCCATCAGGGCATACCGGAAGCTGCTCTGCCCGAGGTCAGCCCCGCGCAGGTCTGCTTCGGATAGGAATGCGCCCTCGAAATCCGCGCGCCACAGATGCGCGTTCGCGAGGAACGCGCCGTACGCCTGCGCGTAGCGGAACTTTGCGTCGTTCAGGCGCGGCCCGCTTACCGAGGTGATTTGGGTATCTGCCCCCGTCCAATTCGTCGGCCGCGTCGAAATCGAAGCCTCTGTCAGATCGGCGTACGGATCGAAGCCGACCAACCAGAACACGTTCGCGGCCCATCGCCGGATGCTTGCCGCGCCGTATTGAGGCGCCCGGCCCCGGTCGTGTGGCGCGCCCGCGATCGTCCCAATGGAAAGGAACAGCAGCACCGCCGCGAGTCCGATGGCCACCGCCGCCGGATTGATCGCGCGCAGCTTCGCAACGAACCTCTGCGTCCACTTCCGCTCGATCACCCATTTTTCCTGCGGCCGGCCGGTCTTTGTTGTGGCGTGGATGGCCACACCGGTCGCAATCACGGCGAGAAGCGCATGCAATAGCGTGCCGCGCACTTCCTGCCGCGTCAGGTATCGCGCCCAGAAGAGCAGCAGCGTGGCGGGCACCGTCCAATACGCGAGCAGAACCGAGATTCCTTTCTCGACGAGCCGCGTCGAAGAGACGTCCTGTTCGATCCAGCGGAAATGAGTGCGCAGCAGCCCCAGAACGATCCCCGGTCCGCGATCGCCGAGAGCGCGCCCGTCCGGAAAGATCGCGGGCAATTCCAGGATGGCGTCCCACACGCTCTGTAAATGGAAATGGAACACGAGATAGAGAATGAACAGCGACACCGGCAGGATCAGATACGACTCCACGGTCGGCAGCGCCGTCGCTGCCGCGCGCGAGTGCAAGAAAGGAATGATGGCTAAATCCGTGACAAGTTGAATGTCTTTCGTCCTCCACAGGATCAGCCAGCAGACGGCGCTCGCCGACATCATCGCCGTGAAATATCGCGCGGCGCTTCGCGAGGCCCGCTCGAAGTTCGCGGCGGCCGCAAATTCGAGGAACGACGCCGGCAGCGACGCATCGCGCAGATTCGCGCCCGCGATCTGCCGCGGCACCAGCCCCATCGCCGTCTCCAGCGAAGCGTCCTCGAGATTCGCGCCCTCGAGATTCGCGCCCACCAGGCATGCGTCCTGTAGATCGGCGCGCACCAGGCACGCATCGCGCAAGTCCGCCAGCAACAGGTCGGCGGATTTCAGGTTCGCGTCGTGAAAATCCGCGAAGCGAAGGTTGACGCCGATCAGTTCCGTCCCTTCGAGGTCGGCGCCTGCAAAATCGGCCTTCTTCCCGTTGAGGCCCTGCGACTCCACCCATTCGCGGTGGCTCGCCAGCTTTTCTTCGAACGCCCAGTCGCGGTATGGCACCGGCGGAGTTTCGATCACGGCGGCGGGCGGTATGTCCTCCGAGTTCGCTACCGGATTTTCCGGTGCGCCGGGTTCGGCAGCGCCCTCGTGCTCTGGAGCGTCTGCGTTCGCGTCACTCTCTTCCGGTGCTGAGACAACCGGTTCCGCGAGGCCGGTGGACTCTTCACTTTCGTGTGCTTCCTGTGCGCCGTCGGACGGAGTCGCGTCTGCCGCTCCTTCGGTCGATGCTTGCTCCGGCGAAAATAGCTCCGCAAGGATGTGCGCTGCGGAAGGCAATTCGGCGGCGGAAATCGTGGGCTCTTCAACTCGCCGGGCGCGCGTCAAGTCCTCCAGGATCGGCTCCCAGTCATGCCTCATCTCCACGCCCGCGTTCTCTATGTTGTGGGTCCCTGCGCCGAAATCGCGCACGCCCGGAAAGAGTTTGTTGAGGGCATCCCCCACCGACTCTGGCTCGAGGCGGGGAGTATCCGCGGCCGTGGTCGGCTCCAAGGTCTGTTCAACGAACGAGTCCTCGGGAGACAATTCGGCTTCCGGAATTGCGCCGCCGTCGGATTCCGACGAAGCTGGCTCCTCAACCTGAGTGGCAGCTCCAGCCGGTCCGTCCGGGTCCTCCGAACGGAATGCAAAGCGAAACCAACGCTTCAATTTGCGCTCTCCCTGTGCCCCAAACGCCCCCCGAGGCTCTACCCCCTACGGAAGCGCGAGGTTCGCCGGCCCGCTCAATCGGCATGGCTCGGGCCTGCTTTCAGCCCCGTCGGCGAGCGGAATGCCTCGTTTGCCGCTCTGGGTAAAGTTTACCCTCTAATAGGATATCGCGAAGCAATGTCTGGAAACGCCTGTCCGGAAGGGCAACAAGGGTACAGCTGGCCGCAACTGGCGTTAGGAGAATCGAGCGTTTCTCTTGGCGTCCCCTTTTATGGAACGCGGTAATAGGAAACTGACCAATGCACAATTCCATGCCTCCTTGGAGGCGCGGACCTTCGCGGCCGTTCCTCCAGGCCCAAGTTTGGGCGCAAGAATCGGATAGCTCCCTCCGGTCAGATGCGATAGTTTGAAGCATGTAGCTCGGGTTTTCAGACCTGAGGAATTGAGATGACGTTGATACGCAAGACTGGGGCAGAGAAGAGCCACAATCGGCGGATCGGCGGGGCCGCGCGCTGGCGCGCGGTGCAGGCCCGCGACCGCAAGGCGGACGGTGCGTTCGTTTACGCCGTGCGGTCGACCGGGATCTATTGCCGCCCGTCGTGCCCCTCGCGCAAGCCCCGGCGCGAACAGGTCGTTTTCTTTCCGCTCGCGGAAGCTGCCGAGCAGAAGGGTTTCCGGGCGTGCCGGCGTTGCAGGCCGCGCGCCGTCCAGCTTTCCAATCCCAAAATCGAAGCGGTCGCGCGAATCTGCCGTGAAATCGACGCTCGCATCCTTGCCGATCCCAGTGCCGATTCGGATGGCGAAACACGGATGACGCTCGCCACGCTCAGCACGTCTGCCGGCATGAGTCCGCATCAGCTCGAGCGCGCGTTCCGAAGCACGATCGGCATCACGCCGAAGCAGTACGCCGACGCACAACGAATGAGGCGCCTGAAATCGCGCCTGAAAAAAGGAGACAACGTGACGACAGCACTGTACGACGCAGGGTACGGTTCGGCGAGCCGCCTGTACGAGCGCGCGCCCTCGCACCTGGGCATGACGCCCGCCGAGTATCGCCGCGGCGGAGCGGGGATGCGCATCCATTACACTGTCGTCGCCTCGCCGCTGGGGCGTTTGCTGGTGGGTGCGACCTGCCGTGGCATCAGCGCCCTCTATCTCGGCGAGTCCGACGACGCCCTGCTGGAGGCGCTCTGCAGGGAGTACCCTCGCGCGGAGCTCCTTTCGGATGAGCGCGATCGCGAAGGGAGCATCTCGAAGGGCCTCCGGGGCTGGATCGAGAAAATCCTCGCCCACTTGCGCGGTCAGGAGCCTCACCTGGATTTGCCCACCGACGTTCAGGCAACCGCGTTCCAGCGGCGCGTCTGGGAGGAACTGCGCCGGATTCCCTACGGCGCCACGCGAACCTATACGGAGGTCGCGCGCTCCATCGGCCGCCCAGCGGCCGTGCGCGCCGTGGCGCGAGCTTGCGCGACGAATCCGGTCTCCGTCGTGGTGCCGTGCCATCGGGTTGTGCGTGAGGACGGCGACTTAGCCGGTTATCGGTGGGGAATGAGTCGCAAGCGCGCCCTGCTCGAAAAAGAGGCCGAGGCGGCCCGATCGAAAGGGCAGCGCTCGTAAACCCGCCGGCGTTCAGCCCTGCGGTTTAATTTTCTCCGTGCCCTTGGGCCAGTGGGGCTTGAATTCGGCGTCCGAAATGCCGGGATTCCGGACGACCTTCGAATAAACGACGATCGAGTAATCGCCCGAGCCGGTTTCGTAGAATTGTTGCTGAACCGGAAGCCAGGTCGATTCATCGAGCCAGATTTGGATCTTGGAGATCTGGCTGCGAACCGCGTCCGCTTTTGGTGTCAGCTCCAGTTCGATGGTCTTCTTGTCCCCAAGCGACCCCTCCGCAAGGACCGTGATCAGATAGCCCTTGCGAAGCTCCTTTCCTTCGGTGCCAAATCCCAGCAAGAGAAACTGGTCCACCACCGCGCGGTTCTTGCCAAGATTGTATTCCTCGACGCGCTTCAGGCCCGGCGTGTAAACGTAGAGGTTGTCGCCCACGCGCAGGATCGTCCGGGCATCGGGCGCTTTCAGGTCGAGTAGCATCTTGTCGCCGCGAACGGAGATGGTGCCTGTTTCGGTCGAGCGGTCATCCACAACGACGGTCACTTTAGTGCGTTCCACGTCGGCCGTCAGGCTGTGGAAATCCTTCGCCTCGGAGTCGAGCTGAGCCAAAACGCTGTCCACAGTCCACTGGGTGTGAGCCTGCCCAAGCGCGGCTGCGATACGCGCCGGCGCGAGCCACATGGCGATCCACAGAGCAACAAGCACCGTTCCAGTGTGCTTCCAGATCAAGAATCCCCCCGAGAGTCGAGTCAGAATAGCACAACGAGCCGGAAGCAGGAGGACGCTGCGGCAGCCGTTGCTTGCGCCTTAGAGCAGCGGTGTCCCGCGCTCACGCGGCAGGTCTCTCGTTCGCTCGACTTTCGCCCTCTATGGATTTGTGACTTCTCGCTCCACAGAGCTAAAATTGTTGTGGGGTCGGGGAAAAAAGGGCTTGACAAGAATTGGCACCCTGTGGAAAATCACTCGCGCGCCTGTTCCTGCCTTCCCTGAAACGTCCAATTTCTCCCCTTCTGATCGCCGGAGTAGTCTACGAGGAGACCCGGTGGCGGAAAAAGATGGCATAGCAGCTAGCATGGAACTCGACCGCGAAGTAATCCGCTGTCAGGTATGCGGATTAGTTCAATATCGCACACGCACAGGCAACTGCCGACGCTGTCTGCGTCTGCTGCCCCCGAAGGTGACGTTCGTCATTCCGACGCCGTCGCCTCAAGACTTACCGGGGGATGACCGCCAACTGTTTGAGAGCTGGCCGAACCGCGAAACTGTGGAAAACATCGGTCAGCGAATCCGGCAATTGCGGGAATCGCGCGGCATGACGCAGAGCCAGCTACAGGCCCGCTCTCGCGTCTCCCGCTCCTATTTGTCCCGGATCGAAAGCGGACAGATGACGCCCAGCCTCGGCACGCTCGAGAAGATCGCCGAAGCCTTGGGGGTCGGCCTGAACCGCTTCTTTGTTCCGGAGACGAACGGTGAAACCGTTCTCGAGGACCCGTTCATTCAGGGGCTGCGGCCGTTCTTGCGTCAGCTCGATTGGACGCAGTGGCAGGGCATCCTGAAGAGGTTACAGGCGATCAGCGACCACGTCAGCACCAATCAGCAGGTGCGCCCGCTCGCCCCGCAGACCGCCGAACGGCTACCTCACAATATGCCTCGCCGGCAGCAGGCCGGCAGTCATTCCGCGACTGCGATCCACCGCTAACACGGTCGGTGGTTTAGCGCGGCCCATTTCAAGGGGCGAAACCGCCGTCGACTCGGCGGTTTCGCCCTCCTTCGTCGGAATTCACCGGCTAGAATGTAGTTGAGGTCTAATGTAGCTTCAGGCCAGCCCTAAGGAAGGAAGGGCCTTCACACCTGAGGCCTCTTCTTACGGTTGGTGAGCTAGCTTCTAGTAGAAACGCAATCGCACGTTCGAGCCCTTTTCGAGATGCACGGAATCGACGAAGCGTACCTGTCGATCATCGAAGGTCAAAATCAGTGATTGGGTGCGGGTTCCTCCGCCGAAAAAGCGCACGCCGCGGAGCAGGCCTCCGCCGGTGACGCCGGTGGCGGCGAAAATAATCTTCTTGCCCGGCGCTAGGTCCGCCGTGTCGTAAATCCGCTTCGGATCCTTGATTCCCATTTTCGCAGCTCGTTCCTTGTGCTCCGGCTTCGATATCACGAGCCGGGCCAGAATCTGGCCGTTCAAGCAGCGCAGCGCCGCCGCGGTTAGCACTCCTTCCGGCGCGCCGCCGGTCCCCATCACGGCGTGGATGCCCATATCCGAAACCGCGGCGCTGATTCCCGCCGAAAGATCGCCGTCCGAAATCAACCGGATGCGTGCTCCGGCCTTCCGAATGTCGTGGACCAGTTTTTCGTGCCGCGGGCGGTCGAGCACGACTATGACGAGATCCTCCACGTCCCGGTCGAGCCGTTTGGCGATGGTGCGAAGGTTCTGGTCCACCGGGGCATCCAGTTCCACTGCCCCTTTGCACAACGGGCCGACGATGAGCTTCTCCATATAGAGGTCGGGCGCGTGCAGCAGGCCGCCATGTTCGCTTGCCGCCAGTACGGTAATGGCGTTCGGCTCCCCCGTGGCGCAAAGATTTGTGCCCTCGAGGGGATCGACGGCGATGTCCACGGCGGGATATGTGTGGTTCCTGTCGCGGGCGGCTATGCCCACCTTCTCGCCGATGTAAAGCATCGGGGCCTTGTCGCGCTCGCCTTCGCCGATTACGATCGTGCCGTCCATTCCGACATTATCCATCTCGGTGCGCATTGCTTGGACGGCCGCGTCATCGGACTTGCGGCCGTCGCCCAATCCCATCGTTCGCGCCGATGCGATCGCGGCCTGCTCGACGACGCGCAGAAATTCGAGGCTCAGTTCCTGTTCCATGGGCGCTCCGTAGTATGGAGTTGATTTCGCGGCTGAAAGGTTCCGGCCGATTCTAAGTTCACCGGCGATATATCACGCATCGCATTAAAGAGAAAGAGTTCTGTAATCGGCGCGCTCAGATGAAGGCGGATGTTCCAGTGATGCGCTCGCCGATGATCAGCTTATGAATGTCGTGCGTGCCCTCGTACGTGTACACCGATTCGAGGTTGTTCATGTGGCGCATAATGCAGTAGTCGTCGACGATTCCGTTGGCGCCGAGGACTTCCCGCGCCATTCGCGCCGTCTCACGCGCCATCCACACGTTGTTCATCTTCAACATCGAAATGTGCGATGCATGGACGCGCCCCCGGTCCTTCAGGCGTCCCACTTGCAGCGCGAGGAATTGTGCCTTGGTGATCTCCGTGATCATCCAGACCAGTTTTTCCTGCACAAGTTGATGCGAAGCGATTGGCTGGTTGTCGAACTGTTTGCGCTGCTTTGCGTAGCTGAGCGCCGTGTCGTAACACGCCATGGCCGCGCCGATCGTGCCCCAGCCGATGCCATGACGCGCCTGGTCGAGACAGGAAAGCGGCCCTTTCAGTCCTGCCACTCCGGGCAGCAGATTCTCCTCGGGGATTTGGCAGCCGGTCATCGCGAGCCCCGACGTCACCGAGGCGCGCAACGACTGCTTTCCATGGATGGGCCACGCTTTGAATCCGGGCGCGCCCTTTTCCACCAGAAAGCGGCGGATTGTTTCGTCTTCGCATTTGGCCCAGATCACCGCGACGTCCGCGATCGACCCGTTCGTGATCCACATCTTCTCGCCGTCGAGAACGTAGCTCGCTCCCTTCTTCACCGCGCGCGTCAGCATTCCGCCCGGATTGGAGCCGAATTGAGGTTCGGTCAGCCCGAAGCAGCCGACCGCTTTCCCCTGTTGGAGCAACGGCAGCCATTTCTCTTTCTGCGCGTCCGACCCGAACGCGTGAATCGGATACATTACCAGCGCCGATTGCACCGAAACAAAGCTCCGCAGCCCCGAGTCGCCCCGCTCCAGTTCCTGCGTCACGAGCCCGTATTCCACGTTCGACATCTCGGCGCAGCCGTAAGATTCGCCCCGAAGAAACCCAGGTCCGCCATCTGCGGTATGAGCTGCATCGGGAACGTCCCCTCGCGGTCGTGCTTCACGATGATGGGCAGCACCCGCTCGTCCACGAACTGGCGGGCTGTTTGTCGGGCCAGCTTCTCTTCGTCGCTCAGCAACGAGTCGAATTCCAGGTAATCGACTCCAGGAAAGGAGGGCATCGCGTATCTCCTGCGGCATTCTACCGGACTTGCATCGCGCCGTGCCACAAACCCTCAGCCGATACGATCTGCGAGGCCGGGAGGGTACTGATCTGAACTTCGGCTCTGTTTGTGCTTACTTTGGCGTGTATTAACTTATCGTGGTATTACTATGCATAAAATCCGATATCTATTGGCAAGTCGCACGCGTCGCCACGACGATTGCATGGGCCTGCAGATCGACAACGCCGGGTCCCAGGATTACAAGGCTCCTCAGGAGTTCCTGCTGCCGCTCATTCTCCGCGAAACCCATTCAGGAATGCAAGCGAGGTCAGCGTAATCCTCCCGCGCCCCCAGCGCGCACGTCCGCGTGCGGCCGCGGTTCACGGCCGGACCTGTACGCGCCCTGATGCGCTGTGGTATCCTTTGGTCGGTTTTGCACGACTCACGCGGGAAGACGCGCACACGCTGAACGCCGGTCTTGCTTCAAAGATGTCGAACGCTCTTGCGTCACGTGTCTCTGAATCGAGCGGCGGAGTGAGCTTCTTCTGAGCGCCAGGATGGTCACGAACATGTCGACACCCGCCGCGACACCGAAAACGGCCTCTTTGCGCCTGGCACATTCGCCCGATAGCGACGACGCCTTCATGTTTTACGCCCTCGCCACCGGGAAAGTCCGCTTGCCCGGCGTGAAATTCACTCACGTCCTCTGCGACATCGAAACGCTGAACCAGGCGGCGCGCCAGGAGACCTACGACGTCACCGCGCTGAGCTTTTACGGCTACGCTTTCGTCGCGGACAAGTACGTCCTGCTCGATTGCGGCGCGAGTTTCGGCGAAGGCTACGGTCCGATCGTCGTCGCCTCGCATCCCATCAAGAAGAACGACCTGGCCGGCCACAAAGTCGCCATCCCGGGAACGCTGACCACGTCCTATCTTGCCCTGAAGCTCTTCGAGCCGAACGTCGAGACGGTGACCATGCCGTTCGACAAGATTCTCGACGCGGTTCAGGCCAAGGAAGTCGAAGCCGGCCTCCTCATCCACGAAGGACAACTACTCTTTTCGGAGATCGGACTGCACCGCGTGGTCGATCTCGGGCAGTGGTGGCAGGAAGAGACGGGCCTCCCGCTGCCTCTCGGCGCAAACGCGATTCGCCGCAGCCTGGGTCCCGAGATGGGCCGCCAGGTGGCGCGCGTCATCCGGGAAAGCGTCGGCTATGCGCTCGAGCACCGCGAGGAGGCTCTCGAGTACGCCATGCAGTTCGCCCGCGACATGGGCCCCGAGCTCGCGGATAAGTTCGTCGGCATGTACGTGAACCGCTGGACGCTCGATTACGGCGACGAGGGACGTCGCGCTGTGCGCGAACTGCTCGCGCGCGGGGCTGCCGCGGGATTCTTGCCTGCGTCTTTCAAAGTCGAATTCCTCTCTGAAGCCGCCTGACGCCCTGCGCGGCCGGCCTTTGGCTCTCGGGACCCGCAAGAAGTTTCGCGAACGAGGACATGACGACCCCTCCCCCGGACGGTTTCGGTTCGGTTGATCAATCTTTCTTTCGACATAGTGTCGCAGCGGGAGAAGAAATACCGCCGCAATCTCCTCGTTACCGTCATCGTCGGCGTCATCGCGTTCGCGATGCTCGCAGTCAGGACCGTGGTTGTCTTGGCTCGCTATTACGCCAAGTTCGTTCAGGCGGATAAGACGCGTGAGTCGCTCTCATGGGATGGCGCCCCCGGCGAGATTCTGCACACGACGTACACGAACCCCACGTACGGCGTCATCCTGAAACTGCCGGGCCAGTGGCTCCCTTCGAAAACGCCCACCAAGTACCTCTGCCATCTAGTTGGTTTTGGCGGTTTTCACGCTGTGTTGGAGACGGATTTCCCCGTGCTGACCGCGTCCATAGATGGGGACGCGAACGTCGTGGCGAGGAGATACCAGACGGCGCAAGGTTGGACGTTGGACAGCGACGAACCGATCCGCGTAAGCGGCTTGCCGGCCCACTTGCTTCGTTTGACCACTCCCCGTGGAGTGGACGTTGATCTGGTACTGGTGAAAAGGTGGCCGGTGGATTACGGTCTCTCCGTGTCCGGCCCCGCCGGCGACTCGGACTATTGGCAGCGCATCCGCCAGACGCTTCCTCAGTCCCTCGAGATTCACTAGCGAATTTTCTTCGATTCGCTGCGACTTCGCTCCCCGTGACGAGTTCGTACAGTTAACTGAGTCACGGAATAACTGTTACGAACCTCGCGCTCGGTTTCGGCGCGGCTCCGGTGCTGATCGCTACGCTATAATGAAGTGTTATGCCACGCGACGCGATTGCGCCTGAAACCCTGAGCTACGCACCGGAGATCGCATCCCCATCGATGCGTGTCATGTATGGTCCTGGCGGGTCAGATGCCTGGGTTCCGGCGAATCGCGTTGCCGATAAAGGCCTCTCGGCCCACATGCGGCGGTTGCGGCGACGGAATCATGGAATCTCGCGATGGCTCGCGCTCGCCGTACTCGTCGGGTCTGTCGTGGCCCTCGCCTTCGTCAGCTTCCTCGCCCGTTAATCGGTGTCGCATCGATTTTTCGTAGCGTCAACGCCCCAGAGATGTCATCCCGAGCGCAGCGAGGGATCTCTCTTACTTATGGTGTCGCCTGTGTAGCGCGCCGGTCGCGCTTCCCCCACTATTGACGCGCGCGCCGTTTCCATCGACCATGGATGTTTGTTCGCGCGAGGATTGCGCCTTTGGGGTGGGATGCGACGCATTCTTTCCACGTATAGGTACGTAAATCAGCCGCTTACGCCGGCGCTGCTCGAAGGCATCGCTCGAGCAGGCATCCTCAGTGTCGAGATTTTCTGTGCGTCTTCCCATTTCGGCTACCGGTCCCCGGAATCCGTGCGCGAACTCGCCGGCGCCCTCGCCGAATATGGGCTCGAGCTGCGTTCGCTCCATTCGCCCACCGAACGCAGCTCCGCGCCGGGACGTGAAAGCGGCATCCCCATCTCAATTTCCGAGACCGAGCGCATCCGCCGCGTGGACGCCGTCGACGAGGTGAAGCGCGCGATCGACGTAGCCGAAACGATACCGTTCCGCTACCTCATTCAGCATATGGGCAGCAGCCGCCAGCCGGTCGATCCGCGGAACCTCGACGCGGCTTTCAGTTCGCTCGAGCATCTGGCGCTCTTTGCGAAGCAGCGCGGCGTCGTCATCGCCGTCGAAAACACGCCCAGCGAGATTGGTTCTCCGGCGTCGCTCGCCCAGTTCGTCAAGGAAACGCGCCTGCACGATCTAAGATTTTGTTTTGATATCGGCCATGCCCACATCGGTGAGGGAGTCGCGGCTAGTTTCGAACTGATGCGCGACCGCGTCGCCACAACCCACATCCATGATAATCATGGCGACAAGGATGAACATCTGCTCCCCTACGAAGGCACCATCGACTGGGATGCTGCTCTGGGCGCTTTCGCAGGCGCGCCCGAGCCGCTTCCGTTGGTGCTCGAATTGAAGGGGCAAGCTTCCGGCGAGCCTTCTCTTGACCAAATCCGCGCGGGATTCGATAAACTCGAAGAACATTTTGAGCGGAAAGGCGTCCGCACTGCGCAGAGTTGATCCGTCATCCGGTGAATCCATGACCCAGGAAGCAAAGGCGCCAATCCCAATCGTCGCAATCGAACACGCGGCCCAGCACGTCGGCCGCGCGGTCACGATTCGCGGGTGGCTCTACAACCTGCGCGAGTCGGGAAAACTTCTGTTCCCGATCTTCCGCGATGGTACCGGAGTAATTCAGGGCGTTGTCTCGCAGAAGGAGAATCCGGAGGCCTACGGCGCGCTCAAGGGCCTGACCCAGGAATCGAGCGTCATTGTCAGCGGCGCGATCAAGGCCGAGCCCCGCGCGCCCGGCGGTTGCGAGATTCAAATCGCGGCGGTCGAAATCGTCCAGCGGGTCGCTGAATCCGATCCCTATCCGATTCAGCTCAAGGAACACGGCGTCGACTTTCTTCTCGACCGCCGGCATCTCTGGATTCGCACGCCGCGCCAGGCTTCGATCCTGCGCATTCGGGCGGAGGCCATTCGCGCCGCCCGGAATTTCATGGATGACCAGGGCTACATCCTGACCGACGCGCCGATCTTCACGCCCGCGGCCTGCGAAGGCACCACGACGCTCTTCGAAGTCAACTACATCGACGATCAGAAGGCCTACCTCACGCAATCGGGCCAGCTCTACGTCGAAGCCACGGCTGCCGCGCTCGGCAAGGTCTATACATTCGGCCCCACTTTTCGCGCCGAGAAGTCGAAGACGCGGCGACATCTGACCGAATTCTGGATGCTCGAGCCTGAGGCCTCCTTCGCGCACCTCCAGGACATGATCGAGCTCGGCGAAGGACTGGTCAGCGCGATCGTGCAAGGGGTGGTCAAGAACCGGAGCAGGGAACTCGCGGCGCTGGGCCGCGACATCTCGAAACTCGAGAAGATTGTCGCCCCGTTTCCGCGCATCAGCTACGACGAGGCGATCGAAATTCTGCACAAGGCCGGCAACACCACGAAATGGGGCGACGATTTCGGCGGCGATGAGGAGACGCTTCTTTCGAACGCATTCGAGAAGCCGGTGATTATCCATCACTACCCCACGGCGCTGAAAGCGTTCTACATGGCGATGGATCCGGCGCGCACCGAGCTTTCGCTCAACTTCGACATGATCGCGCCCGAGGGCTACGGCGAAGTTATCGGCGGAGGCGAGCGCCAGTCGGACTACGACACTCTCCTGCGGCGCATCCGGGAGCACAACCTGCCCGAGGAATCGCTCCAGTGGTATCTCGACCTGCGGCGCTACGGCAGCGTTCCGCACGCCGGCTTTGGGCTGGGCCTGGAGCGCACTGTCGCGTGGATTTGTGGAACGGAGCACATTCGCGAAGTCATCCCCTTCCCACGCATGCTCTATCGCGTCTATCCTTAGCAGGACGCCAAAAGCCTCGCGCGTCGTCAATTCTGAGCGAAGCAAAGAATCTTTCTTGGCCGAGAAAATACGCATCATCGGTGTGCCGATGGACCTGGGCGCAAGCCGCCGCGGCGTCGACATGGGGCCCTCTGCGCTGCGCGTCGCGGGACTCCAATCGAGGCTCAAGCAGCTCGGTCGCCAGGTCGAAGATATCGGCAACATTCCGGTGAAGCAGCCCGAAGAGCAGCACTACGGCGAGAAGAACGCCAAGTATCTGGACGAAATCTCGGAGACTTGCAAAGGCCTCGCGGAAATCGTTCGCAGGACGCTCGATGAGGATTTGTTCCCGCTCGTGCTTGGCGGCGACCATTCCATCGCCGTCGGCACCGCCGCCGGCGTGGCCGCGCATTTCCAGAAGCAGTCGAAGCGCGTGGGCATGATCTGGCTCGATGCGCACGGCGACATGAACACGCCGGACACTTCGCCCTCGGGCAACGTCCACGGCATGCCGCTTGCCTCCATCATGGGCTTCGGACCGCCAGAACTTACCGGCCTCGCGCCCGTAAAGCCGATGATTGAGCCGCACAACGTCGCTCTGGTCGGCGTGCGCGAGATCGATTCGAAAGAGCGCCGTTTCGCAAAGGAATCCGGCGTTCACGTTTTCACGATGCGCGATATCGATGAGCGCGGAATGCGCGACGTCATGTCCGAAGCTTTGCGATTCGCCGGTGACGATACCGCGGGCATTGCGGTGAGCCTCGATATGGACTTTGTCGACCCGTCGGATGCGCCGGGTGTCGGCACGCCGGTGCGCGGCGGCGTCACGTACCGCGAAGCGCATCTCGCGCTTGAAATGATCGCCGATAGCCGCGCGATGGTTTCCTTCGAGCTCGTGGAGATCAATCCCGTGATCGACCTGCATAATACGACGGCGATTCTCGGAGTCGAGCTCGTGCTTTCCGGATTGGGCAAGAAAATTCTCTGAACGCAAACGAGGATAGGGAGAACCCTTTCGAAATGATTTCCTCAAAGCGGCTGCGCGTAGGCGTGCTGTTCGGAGGACGCTCGGGCGAGCACGAAGTTTCGCTAGCTTCGGCCGCGTCCGTGATCCGCGCGCTCGACCCTGAAAAATATGAGGCCGTGCCGATCGGTATCACGAAAGACGGCCGCTGGCTGGTGGGCACAAGCGCACAGAAAATGCTCCCGGAAGTTTTGAAATCGGGCGAGCGCGTCTTTCTTCCTCCCGATCCGACCGCAGCGACGCTGGTTCCAATGTCGCCGACGGCCGGACATCCGAGCGTCACTCTCGATGTGGTGTTTCCGGTCCTGCACGGCACGTTCGGAGAGGACGGCACGGTGCAGGGGTTCCTCGAATTGGCCGGGCTTCCGTACGTCGGCGCGGGCGTTCTCGCCTCCGCGGTTGGAATGGACAAGGACGTGCAAAAGCGGCTGTTTGCCCAGGAAGGACTGCCGATCGTGCCCTACGTCGCAATCCCGCGCTCAAAGTGGGAGCGCGAGCCCGCCGCTGTCCTGAAGCTGATCAAGAAAAAGTTTCGTTTCCCCGTTTTTGTAAAGCCGGCGACGCTCGGCTCGTCGGTCGGGATGACGCGGGTGAAGGCGCCACACGAACTTTCCGCCGCGCTGGATTCCGCCGCCGAGTTCGGTTTGAAAATCATGGTTGAACGCGCGGTGAACGGGCGCGAGATTGAAGTGTCCGTTCTCGGGAACGATGATATTCGCGCGTCGATTCCGGGCGAAATCGTGCCCCATCGCGAATTCTACGATTACACCGCCAAGTATCTTGAAGAGGGCACGCGCTTGATTATTCCGGCCAAGCTCACGAAGCAGCAAGTCGCCACGTTTCAGGATTACGCCTTGCGCGCGTTCCGCGCCATCGACGGCGCCGGCATGGCCCGGTGCGACTTTTTCCTCGAACGCCGCATGAGGAGGATTCTCGTCAACGAGCTGAATACGATTCCCGGTTTCACCTCCATCAGCATGTATCCGAAAATGTGGGAAGCGTCCGGGTTGCCCTATCCGAAGCTCATCGACCGCCTGATCGAGTTGGCTTTGGAACGCCATCGCGAAAAAGCCCGCACAAAATATTCCATCGAGCTTCCTCCCGGCGCCGGTGGCGCGCTCGACGCATAGCACCGGTCTCCAGCTTCAATAATCCTTCGAGTTCGAAGCATGAAATGGTTTACAGGTGGTGGCGATTTTGGCCATTTTTGCGCACCTTAAACGGCCTTGTTTGCCAAACGCGCGCGTCCCGCGGAATCGGCATCCGCATGGCCCGCGCTTCAAGTCCTCTTGACAACGTTTCCGCGGCTGATTAAACTAACTATTTAGTTGAACAAATACGAGAGGGCTGAGGGAGGCTGTTATGCAATACCGGCGCCTGGGAAAAAGCTCGCTGGTTGTTTCCGCCATGGGATTGGGCTGCATGGGCATGTCGCAATCCTACGGCACGCCTGATGACGCGGAGTCGACCGCCACGATTCACCACGCCATCGACCGCGGCGTCACCCTGATCGATACGGCCGATATGTACGGCGGCGGTGCCAATGAAGAACTGGTTGGGCGCGCGATCGCCAAGCGGCGCAACGAAATTATTCTCGCCACGAAATTCGGAAACATGCGCCAACCTGACGGCCGCTTTCTCGGCGTGAACGGGCGCCCGGAGTACGTCCAAAGCGCCTGCGAGGCCAGCCTCGAGCGCCTGAAGATTTCGGCGATCGATCTCTTCTACCTGCACCGCGTGGACACCAACGTGCCGATCGAGGACACCGTTGGCGCGATGGCGCGGCTCATCGAGCAGGGCAAAGTCCGCTATCTGGGCCTTTCCGAAGCCGGCGCGCAAACGATCCGGCGCGCCCACGCGACGTATCCAATCGCGGCGCTTCAGAGCGAGTACTCCCTGTGGACGCGCGACCCGGAAGGGGGAATCCTGGATACCTGCCGGGAACTCGGTATCGGATTCGTTCCGTACAGCCCGCTTGGGCGCGGCATTCTGACGGGCAAGGTCAAGAGTGCCGATTTTGGTCCCAAAGATTTCCGGCGGATGTCGCCTCGCTTCCAGGGAGAGAACTTCGAGAAGAACCTGCAACTGGTCGCTCGCATCGAGCAGATCGCGGCCGAAAAGCACTGCACACCCGCACAGCTCGCGCTCGCCTGGGTGCTGGCGCAGGGCGGGGACATCGTTCCGATTCCGGGCACGAAGCGCCGGACGTACCTCGACCAGAATCTCAGCGCGCTGGATATTTCGCTGACTCCGGCTGAGTTGCGGCGGATCGATGAAATCGCGCCGCGCGGCGCAGCCGTTGGCGCGCGGTATCCCGTGGAATACATGAATCGCCTGGGAGTCTGAAACAAACATGGCGCGCGGACGTAGAAGAGTTGAAGACCCGGCAACGGCGCGGCGGATTCTGGCCGCGGCCGAGAGCCATTTCGCTGCGCAGGGTCTCGCGGGCGCGCGCACGGAGGAAATCGCCCTGGCTGCTCATGCCAACAAGGCCATGCTCTATTATTATTTCGGGGACAAGCGCCGCCTGCACCGCGCCGTTCTCGAGAATCTACAGAGGCAATTCCGCAGCCGGGTGCTCGCGCCTCCGGCGAAAAACCTGTCGCCGCGCGAGAGATTTTTCGGTTACGTGAACGCCTACTTCGACTTCCTGGCGACGCATCCGAACTATCCGCGCCTCGTCCAGCGAGAGGCGATGGAGTCGAACCGCAAATTCGGCAGCATGGTCCTCGAGTATTTCCGCCCGCTGCACAAGCAATTGGCCCGCACCATCGAGGAGGCGATCGCCGCCGGCGAGTTCCGCGACGTCGATCCGAACCAGATGTCTCTCATCACATTTGGAATGACGACTTCCTACTTCGCCGCCGCTCCGATCCTGAGCCAGGTGACGGGACACAATTTGCTCGCGCCGCAGGCGGTGGCGGCAAGGAAGCGCGCACTCGTCGACTTTCTCGATCATGGTCTGGTCGCAAAGGGAGCGAAACCCCGATGAGCAGCAGCCGCAAAACCCTGGTGATCATCGGCATGGTTTTTCTCATCGCGCTCGGGTTCTACGTGTTCACCACGCCCCACGGCAGGGAAATCCCGCTTACGGGCATTGTGGACGGCAATGAAGTCGTCGTCAGCCCCCAGATCATCGGGCGCATTATCAGTCTCACGGTGGACGAAGGTTCCAAGGTGAAGAAGGGCGACCTGATCGCCGAGCTCGACCCGAAAGAGCTCGAAGCAAGCCTCGCCGCTGCGAACGCGAACGTAGCGAGCCTCCAGGCGCAGGTGAGCGAAGCAAATCACAATTATTCGCTAACGGACGACCAGACGGGCGCGTCGCTTAAGCAGGCCGAAGCCGTGCTGACGTCCACACGCGCGCAGTTCGATCAGGCTCGCGCAACGCTCTGGCGGGATCAGACGGATTACGACCGGATGCAGAAGCTTTTCGATAGCGGCGTGGAATCGGCGCAGGACCGCGACCATGCGGATGCCACGCTCAAGGCCTCGCAGGCCAACGTGAAAGCGCTCGAAGAATCCGTCAGCGCGCAGGTGGCCGCTCTCAACGTGGCGAAGGCAAACCGCAAACAGGTGGACGTGCGCGGCAGCGAAATCGCAACGACGCTCGCGCAGCTCGAGCAGGCGCGCGCAGCTGCGGCGGAGACCGCGACCCAGCTCGGGTATACGAAAATCTACGCGCCGATCGACGGCATCGTCTCGGTGCGCGTGGCAAAGCAGGGGGAAGTGGTGGCGCAGGGCTCGCCGATCGTCGTGGTGGTGGACGTGGACCATCTGTGGGTTCGCGCCGATGTCGAGGAGAGTTACGTCGATGCGGTGCAGTTCGGCCAGACGTTGCGCGTCAAACTGCCTTCCGGAAACATCCTCCAAGGCCAGGTTTTCTTCAAGGGCGTCGAGAATGACTTTGCCACGCAGCGCGACGTGAGCCGCACGAAGCGCGACATCAAGACCTTTGCGATCAAAGTATCCCTTCCGAACGATGAGGGCCGGCTGTTCACCGGGATGACCGCGACCGTGCTGCTGCCGCCGCCCGAGAAGAAAAGCTGGTTTGCACGGCTTTGATCCTGCGGGACACTCATGAACGCAATTGAAGTGGACCATCTGACAAAGAAGTTCGGCGACTTCGTGGCCGTCAACGACGTGAGCTTCAACGTCGCGCACCAGGAAATCTTCGGCCTCCTGGGACCCAACGGCGCAGGGAAGACGACGCTGATCCGCATGATGACCACGCTGACGCCTCCAACTTCCGGCACGGCCCGGATCGGCGGGCACGACATACGCACGGATGCGAACGGCGTGCGCAACGTGCTCGGCGTGATTCCCCAGGCGTTTACTTCCGATCCCGAACTGACCGCCAAGGAGAACATGTCCATTCACGCCAAACTCTACGGCCTGCCGCCCGAAAAGCGCAGTGAGCTGATCGATGGATTGCTCGAATCGGTCGAGCTGCTGAAATTCCGCGACGCGCTGGTAAAAACATTCTCCGGGGGCATGCGCCGGCGCCTGGAGATCGCCCGGGGTCTCGTTCACGCTCCCAAGATCATGTTTCTCGACGAGCCAACGACGGGTCTCGATCCGGTCTCGCGCACCAACGTGTGGGAGATGATTCGCTCGCTGCGCGATAAGTCGGAACTGACCATCCTGCTCACCACGCACTATATGGACGAGGCGGACAAGCTTTGCGACCGCATCGCCATCGTGGACCACGGAAAGCTCGCGGCACTCGACACTCCGGCCCGGCTCAAAGACAGCGTCCCCGGAACGGAGATCGTCGAAGCGGAGTTTGAAGGCGCACTGCCGGACTGGGTAGAGCAGCTTCGCAGCCTCGCGCACGCCACCGGCGTGACGCAGCACGACGAAATGGTCCATATCACTTCGCACGATGGTCCGGCGACCGTTGCCGCTCTGATGGATCTGGCGCGCGCTCGCAAGGTGACGGTCAAGAAAGTGTCCGTTCAAAGCACCACGCTCGACGACGTCTTTTTGCACTACACGGGCACGGCGCTGCGCGATGCGCCGCAGAAGCCGGCGTATGTGAATCCGTTCGGTCGTTAGCCGCGCTTCGCTCACGCGGCTGCGGCGAGACGGAAAGGAGGCTCGGCCATGAAGTTCTACCGCATTTCGGCGCTCATCGAGCGGGACATGCGGAAATTTTTCCGCAGTCCGGCGCTGATGCTGAGCTCACTGATCTTTCCGCTGGTGCAACTCGTCGTTCTCGGCTATGCGTTTGGCGGGAAGATCCAAGGCGCGACGCTTGCAGTGGTGGACGAAGATCATTCGGTGGAATCGCGCCGGGTGCAGGAGATGTTCACCGGAATTTCGGCTGGTCCTCGGACGTTCCGGATCATTCAGTACGACTCCTTGCCGCAGGCGACGGATGACCTGCGCGCTGGCTTCGTGCGCGGCGTGGTGGATATTCCCCATGATTTTTCGCGCCGCTACTACCAGCACGACCGGCCCCGCGTGCTTTTCACCGAGGACAACAGCGATCAATTCATTTCGAGCTCGCTCCTGGAGCGCATCCAGGACATGACGACGGAGCTCAACACCCCGGACGTTTCCTCGCGCCTGGACGGCCAGGTGGAGCTCAACATCGTCGAGATCTATCCCTACATCGAGTACATCAAGTACCTGCTTGCGGGCTCGGTCGCCATGGGCATTTTTATCACCGCGATGATCGGCGGCGGCATCACATACATCGACGACAAAATGCGCGGCCTGCATGAGGGATACCTGCTCACACCAATTACCAAGACGGAATTGATCGGCGGCTTGATCGGCGCGGGCACGCTCAAGGCGTTCATGGCGGGAATGTCGCTGACTATCATCGGAGGGTTGATTGCGGGAATTTCCCACATCTGGGATCCCGTGCGCCTGCTGTACCTGGCGCTGGTGGTTTTCGTGGCGTCGGTCGCGATGATCAGCCTGATGTTTCTCGTGATGGTGCGCATCGACGACCCGCTTGTGCCGCGCGCGATCTTCGGCGTGCTCAATATGCTGCTTTTCTTCCCGTCCGGAGCGGTCTATCCCACGGAGGCGTTCCCCTCGTGGCTGCGCTGGATTTCCGTGATCGACCCTTTTACCTACACCGTGCATGCGCTGCGAAATCTCACGGTCAAGAACACGGGCTTTGAAGGAATCTATATGGACGTGCTAGTCTTGACTGGATTTTCGGCGTTGATGATTTCTGGCAGCATCGCGCTCTTCAAGCGTCAACTGTAACTTCCGGAGTCCTCGTGACCCTTTTCGATTCGCCCGAGCACCATCCTCCGTCAAGGCTTCGGCATTACACAATCAGGGCGCTGGGCGTCGTTATCACCATCGCCCTATTTGTCGCGTTTTTCCCGGGCTATCTCTGGTACCCGTTCGTCTACTACCGGGAAACGAAGACCGCCAACCGCTTCATGCATTCCGTCGTTTCCGGCAACATGCAGCAGGCCTATCAGATCTGGAAACCCTCGCCGTCTTATTCGTTCAGGGATTTTATGGACGATTGGGGGCCCGATGGATACTACGGGCCGGTGAGAAGCTATCGCCTGGGCCGTCCCGAGCACCTCAAGAACAGTTCGGCAACGGATATTGCCGTGGATGTGAGCCCTTACCAGCCGTATCCGGACGGCGATCCGATCAAACTGAACAGCAGCAAGACCGTCCATATATGGGTAAATTTCAAGGACCAGTCCATCACGTTTCCGCCGTATTGACGCGCTGGTGGCTTGCACAGGAAAAAGACAAAAGCAGATCCCTCGCCGCCATCCGCAAAACGCGCGGCTGGGCTCGGGATGACAACGAAGTGAGCGCCGCCGAGGGGAAGGGAGCTACTCCTTCTCGATGGCCGCTTCTTCGATCAGCATGATGGGGATGTCGCTGCGAATGGGATAGACGCGCCGGCAGGTGCCGCACTTCAGCCCCTGCTGATCGGGCGTCAACTTCACGGGAGCTTTACACTGCGGGCAAACCAGGATGTCGAGCAGTTCCTGTGAGACAGCCATCCGATTTCCTCCGATTTCTTCGCCTCGCACTCTAGCAGAGGCTCGCCGAGCCGCACAATTGTTTGCCCGGGCCCTCGCGTGGACGCTATGGCGCGAGGCGGGCCGCACTGAGGGTCAACCGCCCCTTCCACTCGGCGCCCTGCGCGAGTTCCACGGGCCAGACGGCAATCACCTGCGAGCCTTGATAGATGCGCTCGAAGCCATCTTCCGATTCCGAAACCGTTTCGATCGGGGAGATCCAAAATTGGCGCGACCCGGACGCCTCCAAGGCGATGCTCACCTTCTGCCACTCGTCCACCGCGCGCAACTCCGCTCCCGGCACCGCGGCGGACCATCGTAGGGGAAACCGCTGCCCGCCCGCTTCGAAATAGCGGTCGGGCGCGGAAGGCGCGAGAAGATTGACCACCACCTCGATGCCGATGTTGACCGAGGCCGCTCCCGGCGCGCTGCGGCGCAGCGCGACATCGCAGGCGACGTCGAATCCGCCGGGAGTAGAAGCAAAAGAGAGCGTCTTTTCCGCAGGCCAGTCGACACTGTCCTCGGAGGTAAGAGCGATTTGCGATGGCCACATGGCCGTCACGCGATAGCGGCCGCCGGCCAGCGCAGCGTTCTCCTCCAATTGCACGGATGCGCAATCCTGGTGAGTCTTGTCCTGGCCGAACAGCAGCAGCCGGAAAGCGTTCCGCGGCCAGCGATCGTAATTCAACCAGCGCTCGAGCCCGTCTTCTTTCGTGCGGGTCTGCTCGTGGATCGACAGGACGCCCTCGCCATGCTTGGCCGGGAGATTGCGGAGCTTGGCGTGATAGGACTCGGGCCGGCGCGCGAGCGAATTGATCAGCGTCACGTTTGGCGGGCGGAAGTCGAGAGCGCATACCGTGCCGCCGTCATGGGGTGTGATCAGGGCGGCGTAGCGGTCCGACGTGAGATAGATTTCGTCGCGGCCGTCGGCATCGAAATCAAACTTCTCCGCGTTCGTGTATTGGCGCTTGCGATGCGTGAGCCCGTCGGCAAGGGTCTCGGCTTCGGTGAGGGCGAGCCAGACGGCCGTCCGGAGATGCGGCGAATAGAGCCCGCCGAAAATCCCGTGCCAGTAGGCATCGTTGCACTGGCCCCGCAGCAGCTGCGTCGCGGCTTCTTGGCGCGCCCGAAGGAAAGCTTTGTCGCGCCGCTGCATTTGCGCAAGGCGCCTGACCTTCGCCGAGACGTGGAGCATTTTCTTGTGCATCAGATTCGATTCGCGGTATTTCGTGAAGAAGTTGCGCCACGTACCTCCGCGCAGGAACGGCAATGCATCGGGACGCGTAGCAAACTCCTGGACGAGGGCGTGGTAGCGGTTTCGCGCCTGGGTCGGCAGCGACCACTCCATCATCTCGGTGTAGGAGGCCGTCGGAAGGTCCGCGCGGCCAAGCGGTGAGTGTGAAGCGACCGCATCCCCGGGCGTCGAGAGCGCAAGCCAGTCGGCGTTCTTTTCGAGCACGGAAAAGAAACGTTCGAGCCATCCGTTGGTATAGCAGTGCTCGTGCGTTCCGGGCCAGACGCCGAACTTTTCGAGGTCGTCGCCCATGGCTGCGAAGCCGCCGGGATGCTGGCGCGCGGCGCCACGCAGGAATTCCGCCGTCTCCGCCTCATCGCGAAACGGGATCAGATATCGCAGCGACTTCAGGCCCGGAAGGAGTTTCACCGCGTAGCCGAGGTCTTCCGCGAGACAGTAGCCGTAGAGCTGGTCGAGCTCAAAGCCGGCGCCGAGAAAGTGGTTGTCGTCCACAAGCGTGTATTCCACGCCCGCCGGCGCAAGAGACGACGGGATCTCCGGCTCCCACACCCGCTCCGCAAGCCACGCGCCGCGCGGCCGCGCCCCGAAATGCTTTTCCGCGTAGTCCGCGAGGCGCACGATCTGCTCGCGGCGATCGTCCGGCGGAATCGTTGCCAGGATCGGCTCGTAGAAGCCACCTCCCGCGATTTCCACCTGGCCGCGCTGCACGAGAGCGCGGAGGCGGTCGAAGTATTCCGGGTGCGCCCGCTCGATCCACTCGAGAAGCGGCCCTGAATAATGGAGACCCAGGCGAATCGACGGATGCCGCGCGAGAACTTCGAGGAAGGGCAGATAGGAACTCGCGTAGGCGCGCTCGAGCACGTCGTCAAAATTCCCGACCGGCTGATGCGCGTGAATCAGGAGGACGAGCTCGAATTTCCGCACCGGCTGACCCCAATTGCAGCACAATAGGATAACCCGATTCCGGGGAACTGCACAGACGCGGAAATGCGCCGGGTCGCGGCGAGCGTTCAGCGGCAAATGGCGGCACGCGTCGCACTCGCACCGGCGAACTGCGCCAGCTGTTCCCGGAGCTGCGCCGTCGCCGCATCGATGGACGCATCCGGGACACCGGAAGGCGCGTAGATCACGGTCAAAACCGCGCGCGCTGATTCCGTGATCATGCTGCGCGTCGAGTCGCTGATGGGGCTGCCGAAAGGCCCTTGCACGTCGGCGAGGACCGGGCGGCCCTCGAGGTGCCACGTGCGCTTGCCGATGCCCTCGTAGAGTTCGCCCGCCGCACCATGCCGAAATGCGATTGGCGGATCGAGGCGGGAGCGGTCGTAACAGCCGTAGGGCCAACCCGTCTCGATCGAGCCGAGATTCCCGATATCGACCAGATTCGAAACGCGATACAGCCCCTTGCCCTGAACGACGCGCCGCAGCAGGGCTTCCGAGGACGGCCGGTACTTCGATGGGTCCATGCCCCACGCGCGAAACATCGCCCGGACCGCTCGCGTGGGTTCCGCGCCGGCAAGGCCTTCGAGCGTGAACTCGCGGAGCTTTCGCTCGCAGACCTGATCCATCAGCGTCGCGAGTTGTTCATCCACGAGCGCAAAGCGGACGTCGTCCGCTTCCACCACGGCAAGCTTCACGTCCGGCAATTCGATCCGAATTTGCATCAGGCGTCGTCAGGGCTGTTATGATTCGATTCCCTTAATCTGGATCTCCGCTTCCACATTAGCACGCACGTGGATGGGAGAGGGAAGCGGGCGAGCGCACGGACGGCGCCCTGGTTTGTGCCCGAGACAAGAAACATTTTCCTTAGGAGCAGGAAAACTTGCTGCGAGAGAAAGTGCGCATCGCTTGGAGCTCCGCACCGTCGTTTGTATGTCGGGGATGAAGCCCCGACCCCCTAAAGGAGAACAGACACGCGATGAAAGAAAGCGAGAAATTCCGGCGCGGCCTCGCACATTTCAACGCCCGCGAATTCTTCGAAGCGCACGAAGCCTGGGAAGAGCTGTGGCTGATCGAGCCCGAACCGGAGAGGACTTTCCTGCAAGGATTGATTCAGCTCGCCGCCGCCTTCCATCACCACGGTCGGGGAAACCTGCGCGGCGCGCGGTCGCTCCTCGCGGCGGGCATCGCCAAGCTGGCGAGCTTTCCGGCCGATTACTGCGGACTGGCGCTGGCGAAGCTTCGGGCGGAGGCGGAGCAGTGGGCCAAAACGTGGGAGGCGGAGAAAAATCCTGGAAAGAAGCGACTGCCGCAAATCGGGCTGGCCACCGGGGCGGCCCGAAAAAGAAAACGCGGCGGATGAGAAGCTCCGCCGCGTCGATCCGTTCGAAAGGCCTCAGGTCTGAAGACCTGAGCTACATGCCGGGATTCGTCAACCCTTTTTGAAGTAGTCCGCGTTGATTTGAGTATAGCTCGCCCACTTTTCGGGCAAGTCTTCCAGGGCGAAAATCGCGGTCACCGGGCAAACTGGGACGCAAGCCCCGCAGTCGATGCACTCGTCGGGATTGATAAAGAGCTGCTTCGCGGCTTCGAAGTCCGCTTCATCTTTTCGCGGATGGATGCAGTCCACCGGGCATACATCGACGCAAGCGGTGTCCTTCGTTCCGATGCACGGCTCGGCAATCACGTAAGCCATCTAGCCTTATCCTCCAAACTGCTTTTTATACCATCAAACACAAGGCCGTACAAGACTGCCTCCACGAATCAATTTGCCCAGCACAATTGTTTTGTGGCAGAGACCTTCCTGGCTGTGCCACCGGGGCGTGTTCGAAATCGTTAATAGCCCATAGGCGCGCGGGTCACCCCGGAGCATTCCCGAACCGATAGAATGGCATTGTGGGGGGGGACCTATGCACATGCCATGGCGTCGTTTGCTCTCGATCGCGACCATTGGGCTGTTCTTTCTCGTGACATTCAGTTCGACGCGGCCGCCAACCGTTTCCGCAACCCCTGCCTCAAACGGGCAAACGGTCGGGGATCCCATCCTCATCGACCTCAACGGCTACAAAGACGTGGTTGCGACGTACCAGGGCAAGCCGCTGCTCGTGAACTTCTGGGCGACCTGGTGCGTCCCCTGCCGCAACGAATATTCAATTGCCATTTCGCTCGCCAAGGAATACGCCCCGCAGGGCCTGGCGGTTGTCGGCGTCAGCCTCGACGAGGATTCGGACATGGGTCTCGTCCGCCGCTTCCTGGACCAGGCTCACCCGGGTTTCCCCAACTATCGCCAGAAGCCGGGAATCGACGTTGACGCTTTTTATCGGGGCGTGAATCCGGACTGGAAGGGTACGATGCCGCAGACGGATTTCTACGGACGCGATGGCCATCTCGCGCGATACTTTGTGGGCGAGCGGAATCGCGACGCCTTCGTGCAAGCGATTCGTCTGATTATGGTATCGCCCAACGCCGAGAACCGCTCGAAGGAACGCTCGTCTCCAGGCAACTAGGCTGCTCTTAAGCTATAGCGAGCGGGACGCTGGATCCACAAGACTCTCCCAACGAAAACACTGTCCTTCTGATTCTCTTCGCTACTGTGAGACGCAGAGCGGTTGTTTGAGCTTGAAGTGGAGTCGGGTCTCAGCTGGGATCGTGATGTCCCTCTTGTCTGTGTACGAGGCGCCCGCGGTTCCCGCTCCGCCGCCGGCGAGCGCTCCAATCGCGGCACCCTTGCCTCCGCCGGCGAGCGCTCCAACGATCGCGCCGAAAGCAGCCCCGCAGACGTCCGAGTTCGAGGAAGCCGGTACCGTTGACCGCCAGGGAATCGAGCGTCAGAACCAGCACGGCCCCGCCCTTGACATGGCCGGCCGCCTGGGCCTGCGCCACCGTTCCGACCGCCTTTGTTCCCTGAGGGAGCACCGCGGTTTCGTTCACCGTCACCGGTTCGGCGAGTGAATCGCGAAGCTATCGCCGCTGCTGTTGTTAGTGGTGCTGATCGTCCGGTCGATTGTGACCGTCAGGAGCGTGCCTGCCGGAACGACGATCGGAGGCGGGGCGCGGGAGTCGAGGCGGCGTTGTTGGGAGACTGCATCCAGCGAGGGCGAGTAGGACAACTGCCGCAAGGCCGCGGACGATGTTTTGCTTTCGCATGTTTCAGCCCTGGTTCAACGTGAAGTTCGACAGCAAACCGGCCGGGTGATCTCAGAAAGGTGTAGTCCGAATGGTTGATTATCTCAACTGACCGACAGCCCATTTGGCGCGGAGAATCAGCCCTTTTGCGCTTCGAGGAAACGCTCGGCGTCGATGGCGGCCATGCAGCCGGAGCCCGCCGCGGTGACGGCTTGGCGATAGTGGTGGTCCTGAACGTCGCCGGCGGCAAAAACGCCAGCGACGTTCGTTTTCGGGCCGTCGTGAGTGAGGATGTAGCCGTTTTCATCCATGTTGAGCTGGCCCTTGAAGACTTTCGTATTCGGATCGTGGCCGATTGCGACGAACACGCCCGCGGTGGGGATCGTCTTGAGTTCCGCCGTTTCCGAGTTGCGGACTATGACGCTGTCCACTGCCTTATTGGCAACGTTGTGGACTTCTTCGATCACATAGGGCGTCATAAAGACGATTTTTTCGTTCGCGCGCGCGCGGTCGAGCATGATTTTCGACGCACGGAACTCATTGCGGCGGTGCAACAGGGTCACGCGTTTCGCGAACTTCGTCAGGAACGTCGCCTCCTCCATCGCCGTGTCGCCCCCGCCGACCACGACGATTTCGCGGTTGCGGAAGAAAGCGCCATCGCAGGTCGCGCAAGTGGAAACGCCGAAGCCCAGCAAGTGCCGCTCGGATTCGATCCCGAGCATCCGCGCCGAGGCCCCGGCCGCGACGATCAATGTCTCGGCCTCGTAGGTCTCTTTCGCCACGGTAATCTTGAACGGGCGCTGGCTCAAGTCCACCGACGTCACGGACCCCGAGCGGAATCGAGCCCCGAACCGTTCCGCCTGTTTTCGCGTCCGTTCGATCAGCTCGGGTCCCAGAATGCCTTCGGGAAAGCCGGGGAAATTCTCGACCTCTGTGGTCAGAGCGAGCTGTCCTCCGGGCTCGTAGCCGTCGAGGACGAGCGGTTGCAGGTCCGCGCGCGCGGTGTAGATGGCGGCGGTGAGCCCTGCGCAGCCGCTGCCGATGATGATGACCTTGTGCACCGATCTCTCCTCAGCGATTGGATAGACGCACATGGCGCCGAGATTCAACGCCAAAAGCGGTCCATTATAGCATTCCGTCCGGCCGCGGCCATCCGGCGGATTCGCTCCTTTATTCTTGCCAGCCCGGCGCGTTCTCGATAATCTCGTGCACCATATTGACGTAAGGTTCGAGGAAACCGTTCCAGCCGGATTCGTTCGGGCCCGAGTTGGCGTATGTGACGGCGCCATGAGTTTATGCGTAGCCTGTAAATCCGGAGTCACCCAGGAGAGCAACCCATGTTCAAAGAATTCAAGGAATTCGCGATGCGGGGCAACGTTCTCGACATGGCCATCGGCATCGTGATCGGCGCGGCGTTCGGCAGGATCATCACCTCGCTTGTCAACGACGTCCTGATGCCGCCGATCGGCCTTTTGCTCGGCAAAGTGGACTTTACGAGCCTCTTCCTGAACATCTCCGGAAAATCCTACGCCACGCTGGCCGAGGCGAAAGCAGCGGGCGCTGCGACGATCAACTACGGCATGTTTCTGAATACCGTGATCGATTTCGTGATGGTCGCGTTCGTGATTTTCCTGGTGGTCCGTCAGATCAACCGCTGGAAAAAGCCCGCGCCGGCGCTCGCGCCATCGACCAAAGACTGCCCGTATTGCTTTTCGGCGATTCCGGTCAAGGCCACGCGCTGCCCGAACTGCACGTCCGAGCTGCGGGCGAGCTAGAGGATCAAGCTGCTAGGGGTCTGGCGGCGGTTTTCAATCTCGTGCAGGTGGTCGCGCAGCCTCTTCAGAATTTCGTCGCCCTGCCCCTCGGCGATCTCCCGCTCGGTGTCGGCGATTGCAGGTGCGTTACGCGGTTGTCTCTTTTGCTGCGGTGCGAAACTCGCGGCCGCAGGCCTCGCAGGGGCAAATCTCTCGCAGGTGGTCGAAGCTGAAAATTCCGGTGGTGTGCCCGTCGGAAAAATCGATCTGGATTGCGTAGTTTCCCACCGCAGTGGCCGACTTGGCCTTCACCTTCGGCTTGTACATCGGCAGGATGGCGTTGCTTCCGTGCTGGGCGATCTGCTGGTCCTTCTTGAGGCGCTCGTCATTGCAGGTCGCGCAGGGGCAGTGGTCGCGCAGGTAGGGAAAATCGTAGCGGCTGGCGTGGCTGTCCGACCAAGTAATCTCGACGCCCTCGCCGGTGGTGACGTGCACCTTTACGCCGGCCGGCCTTTTCCGCATGTCGATTGGTAGCGGCATGCTCTCATTCTACCAGACCCGAAGGTGCGCTGGTCCCGTGCGCCGATTTGCATCGCCGCCGCGACGCGTGATCTCACGTTGACTTGCGTTGGTGCGCTGTGCAGTGGATACTGTTGGCGCAGTCTGGAGGGTCTGATGAAGGTTCAGCGTGAAACCCCTTCCGAAACACTCTGGGGGATGCTGTCCCTGCTGGGCGTGCTTGCAGCCACCGGAGTTCTAGCCCTCGCGGTGCGTTTGTCTATAGGCAAGTGGTAGGCAGTCGCGCCAGCGGGTGATGAGGATTTCGTGTCCCTGGACTACCTGCTCAAGACCGAGCCTTCCGAATACTCCTTCGAAGACTTTCAGCGCGATGGCGCCACGCTGTGGGATGGCGTCTCGAATCCGGTTGCGTTGAGAAATCTTCGCGCGATGGCGCCAGGCATGCGCTTGATCATTTATGAAACCGGCGAGCGCAAGAGCGCCGTCGGAACGGCGTCCGTTGTTTCCGTTGATGTCTCGAATCCGAAAAATCCCGCGGTGAAGATAAAGGCAGGGAAGGCGCTCGCGAAGCCGGTCACGCTCGCGGAAATCAAAGCCAACAAGCTCTTCGCCGATTCGCCGCTCGTCCGCCAGGGACGTCTCTCCGTGGTTCCCCTCACCGCCGCGCAGTACAAATTCCTCACCGGCTCCTGATTCGGCCGCTACGCCGCATCACGCAGGCTTGATATGGAACACGCGCTCGGCGTTGCCGTGGTAGACTAGCTGCTTGTCTTTGTCCGAGATCGGCGCGGAGTCCATGAATGCCACTGCGGGCGCGCTCGGCTGATACGGATAGTCGATCGCCCATAGGACGTTTTCCACGCCCAGCGCCTTGATCGAAAAATCAAGCGCCAGGTGCGACTCTTGCCCGCTCGTCGTGATGACAAAGTTGCGCTTGAAATATTCGCTGGGCTTGAGCTTGAGTTTGGGCGCGGCGCCGCGGTTCTGAGCGTTCTTGTTCATGTAGTCGAGGCGCCACAACCAGAAATGGACCGCTTCGCCCATGTGGCCCAGGCAGATTTTGAGCTTGGGGAAGCGATCGAAGACGCCGCTCACGATCATCCGGACCGCCTGCGTCGAAGTCTCGATGCCGTAGCCCCACTGCGCGCTATCGAGGCCGTAATGCCGGAAGGGCGCGGCCAGCCCGTCCGAGGGCGCTCGCGGGTGGATGTAAACGCAAGCGTCGAGCGCCTCCGCGGCTTCGAGGGCGGGCCAGAACTTGGGATCGTCGAAGTATTCGCTGTTGGTGTGCGAGTTCACGATGAAGCCGTTGAGCTTCAGCGTCTTGATAGCGCGCTCCATCTCCTTGGCCGCGCGCTTGGGCGATTGCGGCGCGAAGGTCGCGAGACCCGCGAAGCGCGTCGGATGGCGCTTGATCACTTCGGCGAGCCGATCGTTCGCGAGCGCGGCGAGGTCCGTCGCGGTGTCGGCGTCGAACATCTGGACGCCCGGCGCGGTGAGCGACAATAGATGCACGGCGACGCCGTTTTCGTCCATGTCGCGCAGGCGCTCTTTTTCGATGTCGATCAGCCGGGGCAGTAGGCGCGCCTGCATGTCGTCCGCCTTCGCGTCGTAAATTCGCTCGACGAGTATCATGTCGAGGCTGTTGCTGGGCGAGCGCGCAACGTCGCGCAGTCCCGCTGCCACCTCCGGAATTGAAAACGCCTCTTCCGTCGCAATGCGCCGCCACTTCTTCGAGTCCGCCGTCATCAGAATTCCTTTCGTTGAAGAGTGCGGCAAGAGCTTCGCGCGACACGCGACAAAATGCAAGAGCTACGTGCTCGTGGCAGACCTGTGGTCCTTGCCCACTTGTGGCGCTTTCCCTGTCGTATGATCGGGGCAGCCGAATGTCCCAAGGCAATCCAGGTTTCCCATTTTGCGTCGCGCTTACATTCGGATGCAACGCATTCTCCTATCCCCGAGTCATAATAACCATGCAACGGACTTGGGCGCCGTCACTTCTCTTTTTGATACAGAGAGCAACAACGGTGAATTCCGCGAAAAAAGACTCATCCAAGAGATCCTTGGGCCGAAACTTCCGGAGGTTGGTTTTTGGCCCAGGGAGCTTAGTCTGGCTGAGCCTAAGTCTCCTGCCTTGCGGCTTTCCAGCTCTGGCTCAGTCTCAGCAGCCCCCTATCGTTCAGAGCGGTCCCCCTGGCACACCGGGAACAGGGGCGTCAGCCGGCCAGCAGTTGCCCACTCAGCAATCGTCAGGAAATATCAGCGGAACAGTTGTTGATCGAACTGGAGCCGCCGTCGCGGGAGCGCGGGTGAAGCTTACACGTGAAGATCAATCGCCAAGCCAAGAGGTGCTATCAGGCGACGATGGGCAATTCTCCTTTGCCAACATCGCTCCCGGACCCTTCCAGCTCGCAATTACGGCGGCGGGCTTCGCGACGCAAACATCCTCTGGAATCCTACATTCGGGCGAGGCCTACATAGTCCCGCAGATCGCGTTGGCCGTTGCTACCGTCATCACGGAGGTGCGGGTCACACCCCCACCGGCCGAAGTGGCAGAAGAGCAAATCAAGGATCAAGAGAAGCAGCGTGTGCTCGGCTTCATTCCAAATTTCTATGTCAGCTACGTCCCCAATGCAGTTCCTCTCGACTCGAAGCAAAAGTTCGAGCTTGCCTGGAAAACGACGCTGGATCCAATCACCTTCGGAGTGACTGCGGGCGCTGCGGCAATCGAGCAGGCGGATGATCAGTTCAGCGGATACGGGCAAGGCGCACAAGGTTATGGGAAGCGCTACGGCGCCTCCTACGCTGACCTTGTGACAGCCACGTTCATCGGAGGGGCCATACTGCCGTCGCTCCTGAAACAGGATCCACGGTATTTCTACAAGGGAACCGGCAGTACGCGATCGCGGCTTCTGTATGCGATCGCAAACGCGGTTATCTGCGAGGGCGACAATAGACGCTGGCAGGCGAATTACTCGAATATCTTGGGAAACCTCGCGGCAGGCGGTATCTCAAATCTCTACTATCCAGCGAGCGATCGGGGAGTGGAATTAACGTTTGAAAACGCGCTAATCGGGATTGGCGAAACTGCGGCCGCCAATGTCCTTCAAGAATTTGTCATTCGGAAATTAACACCGAAGGTTCCCAGCCCCGATCCGGCCAAACCCTAACGAAACGCTCTTGTCCTAGTCGCACTCGAGTACCGCTAAGTCCTGTCGCACAAGAATGGGCTAGCCCGACGGCAGGGATAAATGGAGGCTCAATCAAATAATATCGAGTTACTGCAGGGGATTGGCGGGCTTCGGCGCGCCCGCCGCCATCGTACGGTCGTACTCTGCACGCGCGAAGGCCACCAGAGTCGTCGAGCCGCGCGGCCCGGGCTGCTCGTTCATGAGGATAGCGGCGTGGGGCGCCAGCCAAAGTCCACGGTGCGCGACGTACTGCACGCCATAGACGTCCTGCACCGGCTTGGTGGTCTCGCTCGTGGGCGGCCCGTAGGCTTGTTTTATTCCCGCGAAGAGTTCGTCGAACGAATGACCGATATAGTTGGACTCCACGCTCGGAGCGGAGTAGAGCAGCTCTACCCTCACGAGGTGACCGCCGTCGAACGTGAATGTGTCCGTCCGCATCTCGGAGGGGTCGCCGCCGCTTTGGTACCCGGAGCGCTTGCCGCTCATCGCTTGCTCGCGTGCGTCAGCCAGCTCACCGCAGTACTTCTTCGCCTCACGTTTGTTGGACCTATTCAGGCTTTTGAAATTTCCTGCCGCGCACGCGCTGAGCACCTCTTTCTCGTGACCCTCGGCGAAGAACTGCTCGGCGGTTTCTCCCAACTCATGGCCGCCCTTCACCTTCATCGGCAGCTCTTGGGCGAGCACGCCGGTAGCGAGCGAGAGCACGGCAAGGGTGACTAGTCCGGTTATTTCCTTTCTCATCGTCGTCTCCCTCTGAGCTGCGAGCAGGCATACAAAGATTTTGGTGATTTGAGTCCTGGCTGCATGAACCTGCGGATTCGGCTTCATTGACTGAGATTCTTGGTTTCCGTCGGCTGGTCGCTATGGTCATAATAGCCAGCCCGAGTCCGGACTATGTAACTATGACCGCGGACTTTTACATGAATCCGCCGAAACGAACCGTCATGGCGAAGATTTGACGGAGAATAGCCCAGCAGATATTGCGAGCGAAGCTCGAGCGCGATCTGCTCGAATGCCTGTCCAATCTGATCGATGGACCTCGCCCGAATGGTGCGGCCTCCCGTCTCGCGGGCGAGTTTACGAACGCTCGTGCCTCCGTGGTACGTGCCGCCTAACAACGAGTAAAACTCCGGGTCGCTTACGACAATCGAGTAAACGATGACGTCAGCTTTCTCCGCCGCTTCGATTGATTTTTGCAAGTTGGTCTTGCTGCCCTGGTCCTCCCCATCCGTTATCAGCAACAGCACCTTGCGTCCAAAGCGTGTCTTCATCAATTCATTGGAAGCCAGATAGACCGCATCATAGAGGTGCGTGCCTCCTGTGGAGCTAGTCGCATTTTCCGGCAGGATGCTCTTTCCTGTTTCGTTGATTTCCGCCGAATCAATAGCCCGCGCCAATTCGGTTGCCGCGCCCGTAAAATCCTCGAGCAATTTCACATCCACGTCGAAATCCATCACGAACGCCTGATCGCCGCTCTGCAGAACCGAGCGCAGAAATGTTTTCGCCGCCTCCTGTTCCGTGCCCAGCAGGTGACCCTGGCTAACGCTTGTGTCAATGGCGATCCCCAAACTCAGCGCCGCATTCGTCTCCTTCGAGAAGTACTCGACTTTCTGTGGAGTCGCATCTTCGCTCAGTTCGAAGTCATCCTTGTTCAGATCTCGAATCAGCTGGCCGCGACGTCGTTCAGCGATCGCATATACGTTTACCACCACCGACGTGGCTTTGATGCGTTCGCCCGTAAGTCCATTGGCCGCTTGTTGCCGCGGCGCGGCCGGTGATGCCAAGGCTAGAAAGCAGAACGCGGCGGCAAAGGCCACTCGGATCGTGCGTGCGATTGAAGTCAAATGCATACCGTCATGACCGGCGGCCGGCGAGCGCGAACTGATCCATCGGGCTCCTTCGTTTCACATCCTACGCAGGGCTGGCCGTGAAGTCGAATGAAACGGAAAAAAGGCCGGACTTTCCGAGCGGACGCGCTTTGCAGGTGTCTGCCCTTGTCCGGCCCCGAGGTGTTCGACAGCCTTAGGTGCGGATCGCGGGAGGTCTCGTTAGTCGCCGCTCACTTCGATTGAGACGGTTTCGATCAGCTGCGGCTGCTGCGCCACGAGCGCCTTTAACTCGTTCGGCAGGGGAAAATAGAACGTGCCGGCGTTGGGCAACCGCAACGCCCGGACCGTGACCTTTCCATCGTGGCGAATACAAACCAGTTCGGAATTCTTGCTCCGATTTTCGTCGCCGTTAAACATTTGCGGGTGGACAATCCCCACAGCCTCAGTTCCTCGATAGACCAAGATCGTTCCGTTCAGAGTGATATGGTCGACCGAAAACGTGTAATCGCCTGTCGGAAGTCCTATTTTTTCCCACCGCGCGTCGAACGGCAGCTTGAACTTCCCCGCGGCAGCCGGCCCTGCTTGCAAGCCCGGTACGATCATTCCGAATGCAATCACGGCACTTAGCACGACCCCTGAAACCCTCTTCCATGCACTTTTCATCGATCTTCTCTCCCTTGGTCTAATTTCGCCCGCAGCCGACCGTCCTACCAGTCTGACGCAAGGATGGATGCGTTCATCGGAAGCATGTGCCATTTTGCGGATTGCGCACGGGTTAGGGGCCAGTACTTCAGTACCGTTCTCGTCAGATGTTCCCAAAGGATTAGCTCAGGAAGGACACTGACAGTGCCTTCGACGGGTTATGTCGTAATCCCCGCCGCATGCAGGTGGCCGGCTGAAGATGACTCGGACGCGCCGTTCAACGAACGCGGCTTCGGGTTCCGCCGGCAGTTTCGGTGATCTGCGCCAGGCGACCGTGCGCGAGGTCGATGCGGCGGTCGGCCAATTGGCCGATCGAGGGCGCGTGCGTGACCATGAGGATGGTGTGCCCGTCATCGTGCAGCTCGCGTAGCAGCCGGAGAACGATTTCCTCGTTGGCTTCGTCGAGATTTCCAGTCGGCTCGTCGGCGAGGAGCAGTTTCGGATGGTTGATCAGCGCGCGCGCCACGGCCACGCGCTGCTGTTCGCCGCCCGAAAGCTGCGAGGGCAGATGCGTGATGCGGTCCGCGAGGCCCACGCGTTCGAGGGCGGCGCGGGCCTCGCCCTCATCCGTCGTGCTGTGAAAATACTGCGCGAGCATCACGTTTTCGAGCGCCGTGAGATACGGCACGAGGTGAAATTGCTGGAATACGAAGCCGATCTTTTCGGAGCGAAAGCGCGTCAGCCCCGCTTCGTCCAGGCGCGCGACGTCCGTGCCGTCCACGATCGCCCGGCCCGAAGTCGGCGTGTCGAGCCCGCCGAGGATGTTGATCAGCGTCGTCTTGCCCGAGCCGGACGGCCCCATAATGGCGATCCATTCCCCGGCTTCGACGCTGAACGTGACGCCATCGAGCGCGCGCACGTTGCCGAATTCCTTTCGCAGGTTCTCGATTTGTACCAGCGGCGCCACTTATTCGCCTCGCAAGATTACGGCCGGCTTCACTTTTCCGAGCAAGCGCAACGGCAGCGCGCCCGTCAGCGCGACGCCAATCATGATCGCAATCGTCAGCGGGAAGATATCCCAGCGCGGTGTAATCGCGGTCCCGAAGACGCGCCGGCCCATCCATTGCGCCAGCAGCATGCCGGCCACGCAACCGATCAATCCGCCGGCCGCGCCGAGGACGCTCACTTCCGCCAGGAAGAATCCCACGATGCGTGAGATTGATCCGCCGAGTGCCTTCATCAAGCCGACGTCCACGCGCCGCTCCATCGCCAGCGCCGCCATCGTCGCGAGGACGCACAGCGCCGTCAGCACGAGAATCAGCACGACCATCGACGCGATCAGCAGGCGAGTGCGATTCAGGAGCTCGCCTTCCGCCTCCGTCACCTGCCGGATCGGCCGCACATCATAGCCGGGAAGGGCGATCGCGAGCCGCGCGGCGTATTCGCCGATGCTCTTTCCCGTCCCGCTCACGCTCAACTGCCACAGGCCGATCCCGCCGGGCGTGCCCGCCAGTTTCCAGGCCATCGGCAGGTTGACGAATATCTGACTATCTTCCGCTCCGCCGGAATCGATGACTCCTGCCACGTGGAACTGCGCACTTCGGCCAAGGTAGCTGAGTGTGAGCGCGCCGCCCGGTCCGATCTGAAATCGCCGCGCGACGTTTCGCCCCACGAGGCACTGCGTCTCATCCTCACGCGACGTGATCCAGCTGCCTTCGAGCTTCCACGTCGGATTGAGCTTACGCGCCTGATCGAGCCATGTGCCGGCCGTAACCACGGGCTCGTCCTTTGCGCGCGCGACGATAAAAAGAAACGGGGCCGAGGCTACTACGTCCGGCGTTCGATTGGCCGCGAGGCTGGCCTCGACGGCGCTCTCGTTCATCAACACCGGAGCCGACGCGCCGGTAATCCCAGAGTTCGCGAGATCGATGGTTTGGGCGCCGGATCGCGGTGCGATCACGATGTTTGCGCCAAGGGTGCGGAATTCCTGCGTCAGCTTGCGCTCGATATCGAACTGAAGATTCAGCAGCGCGGAAATCACGGCCGCGCCGCTCGCGATCGACAACAGCGCGACCGCCAGGCGTCCCCGGTTGCCCCGCAGCATTTTCCAGAGCAGGCGGCCGAACATCACTCACCTCTCAGAATCGGTGCGGGATCGAAGTGCGACGCCCGCCGCAAGGGAATCAGGCTGCCCACCAGGGCCACGATCGCCGCAAGCCCGAGCACGACCGGCAGCAACAGAATGCGCGGCGGGGCGGGCGTGCCGAACACACTCTCGCCCAGGACGCTCGCCAGCGCCGCGCCGAAAATGAATCCGATCGCGCCGCCCGCGATCGCTAGCAGCAATTGCTCGGCGAGAAAAATTCCTCCGACGATGGCATTGGTGGCGCCGATGGCCTTCATGATGCCGATTTCCTTGCGCCGCTCGAGAACCGTCGCCGCTGCGGTCGCTCCGACGGCAAGGCCCGCCGCCACCAGCGCCGAGATAGTCACAATCCACAACAGCGTGCTCACGCGCGACAGAATCCGGCCCTCGGAGTCTGCGACCTTGCGGATGGCGCGCACGTCCGTACCCGGCAGCACCTGCTCGATCTGGAAGGCGATCGAGGAAATATACGGCGAGCAGAACCAGCGATCGTATTCAACCGGGGTCAACGATTTCGGATCGCGGCCGGCGAGTGTGTCGTCCGGTTTGGTGAGCGCACTTACAAAGAGCTGCCGAAATAGCCCGGGATGATTGGAGAGACCTTGAGCCACGGAAAGCGGCACGAGCACAGCGTTGTCTTCCGCATCGCCAGTGGAAACGATGCCCGTCACGACCAGCGGAATCCCATGACCCTCTGAGCCACTTCCGTTCGCCGCAGTTACGTAGATCGTTTTTCCGGTTGCTGCCGCGCCGCCGTATTTTGCGGCGAGGGTCGCGCCGATCACGCACTCGTTTGCGCCATCCTGGAACCAGCGGCCCTGAATCTTCCACCAGGGATGCGTGACGCTGACGCCGGTCTTGAAGGTTGTTCCATCGGGAACAGGCACTTCGTGCTCGTACCACGTGCCGATCACGGTGGCGACCTTCGTCTTTGTTTCATCGTTCGTCGCAATCTGTGCAGGAACATCGAGCAAAGGAGTGAAACCGAGAATGTTGTGCCGCCAGAAGATCGTCTTCAGCCTGCCGAGGTCGGCTTCGTCGAGGTACGCGCCTTCATCGACCGGGCGGTAATCGACGCCGCCGATTTCAAGCGGCAGTGTGTCCGATCGCGGCGTGACCAGCAGGTTAGCGCCGAGGCTGCGGAACTCCCGCGCCATGCGGTCGCCGACTTCAAGGGCCACGGTCAGCGTGGCGGTCGCGACGGCCATGCCGACGATCAGCGCGGCCGCCGTCAGTATCTTCCGGCGGGGATTCCGGATGAACGATTCGCCTACGAGTCGCGCGAACATGTCAGGATTTGTGAACCATCGCCGCCGAGTCGGCCAGCGCGGAGAGATCGACGACCACTTCTCCGCCTTCCACGCGCGATTTTACTGGGATGGGATTGCAGCCGCCGCGATCGCCGATCGAAGGAATGTAGATCGTCGCGCCGCAATTGCGGCAGATCACGTTTTGCCCTTCCTGGCGATATCCCTTCCAGCCGCAGATCTGGCATGCGTCGAGCGCCACGGAATAGTTTCCGTTGGTCTGGTGAATCACGAGGAAGCGAATCACGGTTCCATTCACGTCGGCGGTGTAGTAGTGCAAGCTCGAATCCGTCAATTCAGAAAGCGAGATCTCAACCTGGCTGTTCTGCGCGGTCAGCGCTTTGGCAGGCGAAGGAGCGCTCATCGCGCGTGCGTAAGTGAAGTCGGCAGCTAGCGACACGACGACCAGAACGCAAAGAATCGCGGCAGCAAAGCTCCAGCGCCGCTGCCGCCGGAATTCCCAGTCGCGCATGCGGCGCTCGGCGGCGTTCACGCTGGGGTCCTCCGTTGGCTTCTGGGCGCCAAACCATTCGCGCAGCACCACCAGCGCCGCCACCCCTAGGATCACGGCGAAGAAGAAAACTTCGTTGCGAACGATCGGGCCGATCGTGGCCATCTCCGTCTTGCTCGACCAGATCCACATCGCTTCGCTTAGCTCGTGGACGCCCGTGAGCGCGAGCTGGAACGCGACCACCATCAGGATCACGCTGGTGGCCCTGAAAAAGCGATGCAGGGGAATGCGCAGCGTTCCTTCAAAGAAAAAGAATCCGACGGCGACGGCGATGGCGACACCGAGCACGGTCCCGATCCAGACTTGCACGCCGGTGCTCGAAAGTTCCACAGCGCGCAGGATGAGAACGAGCTCCGCCCCTTCGCGCACGACCATGAAGAACACGAACGCACCGATGCCCCAGCCGGCCGCGCGCGTGGACCGCTGCGCGTAGGTCTCGACGCGCTGCTCGATCTCCTTGCGCAGGCTGCGGGCGACGCGGTTCATCCAGACGATCACGGTCACCACGAGGACGGAGGCGACAAGCATCAGCAAGCCCTCGAAACCGTCTTCGCTGATGGCCCACTGCTGGAGGAGCAGGGCGGCGGCGATGCTGGCTGCGGCGGCGAGCAGAACGCCGCCCCACACGTAGCCCCGCAAAGCGCGGCGACCGCTGCGATTCAAATAGACGAGTACAATGCCGACGACGAGCGCGGCCTCGACACCTTCACGAAGGGCGACTAAGAGAGCCGACAGCATGGTATGCCCAGTTGAGAACTTGTTTCAACTGGTAATTTGAGTTTAGCTCCCCAGCTCTTTGAAAGCAAGGGAATTCCACACGTTCCGCAAGGCACGCGCCGCAGGCGCCGAGTTCATTTTACGTCTGCCCAAAACGCCAGATGATACTCGATGCGGGCATTCCCTGTACAATGTGCATCTGAGATTTCGATGGCTGAGGGACATCGACGATCGCTTCGCACCTGTGGGTCCATGCTTGCTGCGTGGCTCATGGTCATGTCTCTGCTGACCCCTTCACTGAACTCGGTGTTGCAGGCGCAATCCTCCCAGGCAGCACAGCAGTCCGCCCCTCCGGCCAAGCCCGATCCCAAGAGGGCCAAGGAAGCCTACCAGCAGGGTGTCCGCGCTGAAAAGGTGCAGGACTGGGAGGCGGCCTATGCCGCTTACTCCGATGCCGTGAATTGGGCGCCAAACGATCGCACGTACTTCCTGCGTCGCGAGATTGCCAAGAGCGGCCTGGTGCAGACCAGAGTGGATGCGGCGGAGAAAGAGGCGATTTCGGGCCGCTTGGACGTAGCGCGCCGGGAATTGCTGTCCGCGAGCTACCTCGATCCGACGAACACAGTGGTGCGGGAGCGCCTAAGGGAATTGCTCGCTGCGGAGCCCGGCCAGATCGAGCAGATCACGGAACCGGAACTGGGCGGGGAAGTCCATCTCGAGTATCAGCCGGGAACGCGGAGCTTCGACTATCGCGGCGACACGCAGGGCGCTTACGAGGAGATGGCGCGCCAATTCGGCGTGGAAGCCGCATTCGACGTCGATCTGCGTTCGCACGTGATTCGGTTCCAAGTGCAGGATGTCGATTTTCCGACGGCCGCGCGGCTCCTGGGCGACATGACCCATACATTCTGGCGGCCGCTGGCGCATCGCCTCTTTTTTGTGGCGGAAGATACTCCTCAGAAGCGCAAAGATTATAGCGAGTCCCTCGTGCGAACGATCCTGCTGCCGGCCTCCCAGACGCCGGACCAGATGACGGAGATTTCGCGCCTGGTACGCGACATCGCCGGCATCACGCGCTCGGAACTCGACACGAACAGCCGGACGCTCACGCTGCGTGCCTCGCCGCAGGCGATCGCCGTGGCCACGGATATGATCGAGGAGCTGGAAAAGCCCGCCGGCGAGATGGTTCTCGAAATCGAAATCCTGGAAGTTGACCGAACCTACGCGCTCCAGCTGGGCATCACGCCGCCGCAGAGCGCGCAGGTCTTCAGTTTCAGCTCGCAACAAATCCAGGAGGCGCAGCAATCCGAGGAAGGGCTCCTCGACGTGATCGAGCAGGTCTTCGGAGCATCCTCCCTCAGCTCAATCCCGCCGCTGGTGGCGTTCGGCGGAGGGAAGTCGACGTTCCTCGCCACTCTCCCCGGCGCCGCAGCGAATCTCTCGCAAATGCTGTCGCTCGTGTTACACGGCCGGCGAATCCTTCTGCGCGCGCAAGACGGCCAGCCGGCCACGTTTTTCGTCGGCGAGCGATACCCGGTCTCGCTTTCGAGCTACTCGTCCAGCCTTCTGACAGGCTCGGGGGTCACGACGTCGGGTCTCCCGATCGCCAACTATGCAGCGGGGAATTCGCCGACTTTCGTCGCCACGGCCAGCCTGCGCAACAACGGCATCAATGACCTGATCGTCGCGAATGGAGCGGACAACACGGTTTCCGTCCTACTGGGCAACGGTGACGGCACTTTCGAGACCCAGGTGCTCTACGACACCGGCGCCGATCCGGTTTCGATCGCGACAGGGCTGTTCGACGACGGCACGACCGCGACGAACAGCAACGACTTCCTCGACCTAGCGGTCGCCAACAAGAGCGCGAACACGATTTCCATTCTGCTGGGCAACGGCGACGGCACGTTCCAGGCAAAGACGGACATCGCCACGGGCAACTCTCCGGCTTCCGTGGTCTCCGCGAATTTTCACGATCTGACCTCCAGCACGGGAGTCGATCTCGCCGTTGCGAACCAGGGGGACAACACCATCTCGATTTTTCAGGGCAACGGCGACGGCACGTTCAAGACGCCAACGACCATTCAGCTTCCGAACGGCTTTGAGCCTGCGTCGCTGGTGGCTTTTGATTTGAATGCCGACGGGCACACGGACCTGGTCGTCGCGGACGAGGGCAACAACACGGTCTCGGTGCTGCTCGGCAACGGCGACGGGACGTTTCAACCGCGCACCGATTATGCTACGGGAAACGATCCAGTCTACGTGGCGTTGGGCGACTTCACCGGAAATGGAGCAATGGACATCGCCGTAGCGGATAACGGCGCCCCTACATCCAGCAATTCGGGGAATGCGGTGACCATCTACTACAACCAGATAAACAGCCAAGGCGCTCCAACCGGCACGTTTGTCGCGGGCCCGGTGCGAGATTTTGCCGCCGGCAACGGTCCTACTTCGATTGCCGTGGCCGACTACAACCTCGACGGGCTCGCCGATCTCGCGGTCGCGGACGAAACCGACAACGCCGTTTCGATCATCATCAATCTCGGCAGCCAGACCTTTGCCACGAATTACGAATTGCCGGTAGATAAGGCGCCTGTTTCGATCGCGACGGCCGATTTCAATGGCGACGGCAGGCTGGACGTGGCCACGGCGAACAATGGCGCCGCGGACGTCACCGTGATTCTGAATTCCACAAGTCTCTTCGGCGGCCTGCTCGGCACGGCCGCCACCACGCCTTTCCCGGGCATCGAGTACATCGACATCGGCCTGAAGGTGAAAGCGACACCGCGCATCCATCCGAACGACGTGAGCCTGACGCTCGCCTTCGACATCAGCAGCCTGGCCGGGGAAAGCTTGAACACGATTCCGGTGATCAACAACCAGACGGTCGAGCAGACCGTGCGCCTGAAGCAGAACGAAACGGCCGTGCTTGCCGGGTTTCTCCAGGCGCAGGTGACGAACGCCATTACCGGAACACCGGGAATTGTGGGGATTCCGGGGATCGAGTGGCTCGGCCAGAACCAAAACCTGCAGGATCAGGACAGCGAGCTGCTGATTCTCGTGACACCGCGCATGGTCCGACTCGCGCCGCACAAGGACCACGTTATTTATGCCGGGCAGGGATCGATCGAAGGAACGACCGCGGCCGGCGGTGGGGCGCTTGGCGGCGTGCCGCCCACGGCGACGCCCCCGCCTCCAGGTCCTCCAAATCCGGTCGCCCAACCGCCGCAACAGCCTCCCGCGCAGCCGGGTGAGCAACCGCCTGTACAACCAGGCCAGCAACCGCCCGTGCAACCGGGTCAGCAGCCGCCGGCGCAGCCGGGCCAGCGACCGCCCGCGGAAGCGCCGCCACAATAATCGCGGAACAGTGAACTACGGTGTTGCTTCGAGGACGACGACCGGCTGGTACGTGCGAGGAACGACAGGCTCCGCAATGGCAATCAATTTCCCCTGCTGATTGAAGACGCGCAAGCGCGATGGCTTCCAGTCGCCTGAGTCGAGCTGCACGGGCGCGCCCTGCGCCGCAGTGATCTGGCCCGGTTGAATCTGCGCGAGCGGGAGATTGAACTTCGCGCCGTGGCGGACGCGCTTTTCGACGATTGGCAGGACCGTGGCGCGCGGCAATTCCGGCAAAAGATTTTCGAGGCGAATCACGCGCCCGGCGATTTTTCCGGCCTTCGCGTCTTCGGCGAGATCGTCGAGCGGCAGGGCGTGGTCGAGTGTGAATTCTCCTACAGCCGTGCGAACGATTTCGGCCAGGTGCGCGCCCGCGCCGTGGAGTTTCCCCAAGTCGTGCGCGAGCGAGCGAATGTAGGTCCCCGCGCCGCACTCGACGACGAAGCGCGCAAGCGAACCCTCCACACTCGTGAGCCGGAATTCGAAGACCTCGACGTTTTCAGGTTCAAGCTTCACGGGCTTGTGTTTTCGGGCGAGCTCGTGCGCCGGGCGGCCATGGATTTTCTTCGCAGAAAATGCCGGCGGCGTCTGCTGAATCTTGCCTACGAATTGCGCCGCGAGTGCTTGGAGATTTTCCGCATCCAGCGCCGGCGCGGAATCGGGTCCGAGCGGCTCGCCATCGGCGTCGTAGGTGTCCGTCGCGAAGCCGAAACGGACCGTGCAGGTGTAGCGCTTGCGACGGCCGGCGTAGAAGCGCGCGAGGCGCGTGGCGCGTCCGAGGGCGAGAACCAACACCCCGGTCGCCAGCGGATCGAGCGTCCCGAAATGACCGATCTGGCGAAAACCGATCAAGCGCCGCACGACTTCGACCACGTCGTGCGACGTCTTTCCGCGGGGCTTATCGACGACGAGAATCCCGTCGACCGGAAGGGGTTGTGGAGTCCGAGGCATGCGGGCCGCTAGGATTTCTCCGGGCGATGTGTCTTCCGCAGGAGTTCGTCGATGCGATGGCCGTATTGTTCGGACTGATCGTCGATGAAGAGCACGTCGGGCGCGCGCCGGAGTTGCAGCCGCTCGACCAGTTCATGGCGGACGTATCCGGATGCAGCCTTCAGTCCCGCGAGCGCGTCCGCACGCTCGGCATCGTCGCCCTCGAGTTGTATGAACACACGCACGGCGCGCATCCCCGGCGCGACGCGCACCTCGGTTACCGTAAGGGGCAACGCCAGGCGAGGATCTTTCAGCTCTCCGGCCAACATCAGGCTGACTTCATTGCGGATTTCTTCGGCGATGCGCTCCGAGCGATGTCCTCCGGCCGTCATTCGCTGCCCTCGAAATACTCGATTTCCTGCGAGACCAAATCGCGCCCGAGGAGCCGCTCCGATTCCGCGGCGATTGCCTCGAGCGACTCTTCAAGATGTTTGGCGTCTCCTGAGATGCTGACCACGCCCACGCGGGCGCGCTGCCAGAGCTCCTGATGCTCGAGCTCCGCGACGGCGACGTTGTAATGAGCGCGCAGGCGGTCCTTCAGGCTGCGCAGCACCTGCCGCTTGTCCTTGAGCGACCGCGCGTCGGGGATGTGAATTTCCAGGGTGAGGAGGCCGATCGGCATGGGCACCCCATCG
>Ga0187872_10000406_pt1 | contig 51439 bp, 36 predicted proteins | sample June2016WEW_16_4_FD_132973 | JGI IMG/M metagenome (GOLD analysis project Ga0187872, IMG submission 132973) | Peatland microbial communities from SPRUCE experiment site at the Marcell Experimental Forest, Minnesota, USA - June2016WEW_16_40 | ecosystem: Environmental > Terrestrial > Soil >...
GAAAAAATGAAAAAAAATTTGATGCAAAAAAAGTGGATCAATTTTTTTCTAATTAAGTTCTAATTTTTTTTTTTCACAACTAAAGTTTCGCTAAACTTTTTTTTATTTTTTTTTCACTGTAAAGTTTACAGTTTAACAATTGAAAAAAATTCAATTTCTAAATTTGGAAATAAAAAACGATTCATTTTGATTGAATGCAAAAAAAAATAAAAAAAACTTACAACTTGGGGTGTAGAAAAAAAAATTAAAAATATTTTTTTTTTATTTTTCCATTATTTTAATTATTATTTTTCCGTTTGTTCATCAGCGTCGAAGGATGAAGTGCTGTTGGTCAAGTATTTAAACATCCAAATATTGTAATCAGAGCAGTCATTTCCGCTTTCTTTTTTCAAGATAGTAAGATATTTTTTTATGCCTTCCATATCCACCAAGTAAAACAGTCCTTTATAAAAACCGACAGTTTCCGTCACAATTTTGTCTAATTCGACGGACGGAAATCTATTTTGCCAAGTTTTTTTAAATCTATCGGAAAAGTAAAAATAAGATTTGAGTTTATGTTCATCAAAATAAACAAACAATTCAAACGCAGCCTTTCTATCCATCAGCAAATAATGGTGGTCTTTTAAAGTTCCAAACGATTTAAACAAGTTTTCAAATTTCTTCATGGTTTTCGGTAAGTCAGATTGCCAAGATATTTGTTGCATGATGTGTAAATTGTTCATTAAATAATTCATATTTCCATTGAACAATCCAACATATTCATCACATTTTATAAATTTAAAACATAATATTTCCTTTATCATATCATTCCATCTTATTAATTCTTGATTATCTTGTTGTTTCTTTTGATTCATTTTTTTATTTTACGTTTTTATTTTTATGTTTGTTTTTTATTTTTAATTTTTTTAAAATGCAAATTTTATATTAAACTTTTAATCTTTCCTATCTTTTTTGCGTTTTGGATTGTTTTTTACTGTACTTGACGATGGCGATGATGATGTTTGAGCAATTTGAACTTCTGTTATTGGATATTCTTTCTTTTTTTCTCTCCTGCTTGGTAATCCGTACGGTAAAATACACCAACAACAACAAATAAGTAACACGCCTGCCAGCAATCCAGACAGCACAATGATTACATTAACCAATACATTTTGAGATGATGAATTGGATACCGCTTTTGTCTTTGAATGAGATTGAGTTTGATGTGGTGGAGAATTTGTGTTATGTTGAGAATGATGCGATAGAGAATTTGAACGTGATGGGGAATGATGAATTGAAGATTTTGAATGAGAAGTTGAATGATGAATTGGTGAAGTGGAATGGTGAATAGGAGATTTAGAATGGGAAGGAGAATGATTGGAATGGGAAGGAGTATGATGGGATGTTTTAGAATGGGAAGGTGAAAGAGAAGGCAAGCGAGAATGATGAGATGTTTTAGTGCGAGAAAAGGATTTGTGAGGCGATTTGGAATGAAAAGTTGATTGCGATGAGGAATAACTCAAACTTTCTTCATTACTTTCCGACATTGAATAAGGGACTGTTTCGCTTTTTGAATATTTTGGGCTGTCGGATTGGGAGTCGGTCATTGATTCTTCATAACTTTCAGACATCGTATACGGTTCAGTCGATGTGAAAGATTTGGTTCTAATTTCGCTTTCAGATGCAGACATGCTTGCCGTTTCTTCGTTGCTTTCAGACATGGAATAAGGCAATGTTTTGATCGAACTGTCTGAAGGAGATTCGCTATTTGTTTTTTCATTGCTTTCAGTTCTTTTTGGCGATTTTGACAATGATTTCGAATAAGACCCAGTTAGCGATTGAGATTTAGTTTGATCAAAAGAATGAGAGACTGTTTTAGTGAGAGAAACGGTTTGAGAGTTAGAGTGCGAATGAGATTTGGAATGGTTAATGGAATTAGTATGCGATGTAGAATGCGGAAGAGAATGAGAATGAGATTTAGAATGATCAGAGGAATGAGAATGTGTTTTAGAATGTGAATGAGAGTGAGAATGTGATTTAGAATGATTAGCAGAATGAGAATGTGATTTAGAATGATTAGAGGAATGAGAATGTGATTTAGAATGACCAATAGAATGAGAATGTGATTTAGAATGACCAATAGAATGAGAGTGAGATTTAGAATGACCAATAGAATGAGAGTGAGATTTAGAATGATTAGCAGAATGAGAATGTGATTTAGAATGAGAGTGAGATTTGGAATTATTAACAGATTGCGATTGAGATTTAGAATGAACAATAGAATGAGAGTTAGAACGAGAACGAGAATGTGATTTAGAATGATTGGAAGAATGAGAGTGAGATTTAGAATGACCAATAGAATGAGAGTGAGATTTAGAATGACCAATAGAATGAGAGTGAGATTTAGAATGACCAATAGAATGAGAGTGAGATTTAGAATGACCAATAGAATGAGAATGTGATTTAGAATGACCAATAGAATGAGAATGTGATTTAGAATGAGAGTGAGATTTAGAATGACCAATAGAACGAGAATGTGATTTAGAATGATTAGAAGAATGAGAATGTGTTTTAGAAGGACCAATAGAGCGAGAATGAGATTTAGAATGAGACATAGAATGAGAGAGTGAATTAGTTGCTGACATATTAAGAGATTGCGATTGTGAATAATTAGATGACTTTGAATTTGAATTTGAAAGTGAAAGGGAATGTGAAAGTGAAAGTGAACGACTGTTCGAATTTGATAGTGATTTAGATTGAGAAGGACTGTGAGATTTAGACTTTGAATGAACATGTGAATGCGATTTTGAATGCGTTATTAAATGTGATTCAGAATTTGTTCGAGCATGTGACTTTGAATGCGATTGACCATGTGATTTAGATTTAGTATTAACATGTGATGACGAATGACTTTTAGAGTTTGATTCATAATGTATATGGGATTTGGAATGCGATTTAGATTTTGTGTGCACGTGAGAATGAGATAATGAATGTGATTTTGAATGAGAATGAGATTTAGTATGAACAGGCGAATGCGATTTTGAATGAGAATGAGATTTTGATTTTGTATGGACAATGGTATGTGATTTGGAATGAGAATGCGACTTAGAGTGAGATTTAGAATGAGACATTTGATGTGATTCTGAATGAGATTTTGATTTAGTGTGGAAAATAGAATGAGATTTCGAATGAGAATGTGATTTGGAGTGCGATTTAGATTTGGTATGCACAAGGGAATGCGATTTTGATTTGGTATGCACGAGGGAATGTGATTTAGATTTGGTATGAACGAGGGAATGTGATTTGGAGTGCGATTTAGATTTGGTATGAACGAGGGAATGTGATTTGGAGTGCGATTTAGATTTGGTGTGAATGAGGGAATGTGATTTGGAGTGCGATTTAGATTTGGTGTGAATGAGGGAATGTGATTTGGAGTGCGATTTAGATTTTGTGTGAACATGGGAATGTGATTTGGAGTGCGATTTTGAATGTGAGTGAGATTTAGATTTTGTGTGAATATGGGAATGTGATTTAGAAGGCGATTTTGAATGAGAATGAGATTTTGATTTGGTGTGAATATGGGAATGAGATTTTGAATGCGACTTGGAATGCGATTTAGATTTTGTATGCACGTGGGAATGTGATTTAGAATGTGACTTTGAATGAGAATGGGATTTAGATTTTGTATGAACCCGAGAATGTGATTTAGAATGTGATTTTGAATGTGATTTAGAATGGGAATGTGATTTAGAATGTGAACGACTGGAAGATTTTGATTTGGAGTGGGAAACTGTTATGTTTCTAAAATAACCACATGAATCGGGACATACAGAAGAATTGGTATTAATTGAGAAATCACGCAAGAAAACCAATGTGCTTATTGTATTCAACGACATTTGAACATTCACAGTAAAATTCCCTTTCCCCTTTAATACATAAGAAGAAGGCATTTGCTGATAGATTTGTATTACATCGTACTCTCCATTATAACTAGAAGAAATCAATTTATTCGACACAACGACGCCATCAACTGTTATTATCACATTAGTGCTTCCCTGAACTACAATCGTATAAACAAATGATATATTCCTTAAAGTGACAGAAGCAGAAGAACAAAGCAAATTTGCTATTGAACTTCCCGTCAGCACGTTAAAATGAAGACAATTTTGATCAGGCGATATTAACCCTTGACATTGAGTAAGCACTGGGAAATTAAATGGCGGAATATTCAATAATGGGCTGTATTGAGGAACCCAAGGAGCAGCCCATTGCAATAACCCTCCAGTATAATTGAAACCAACCCCGTACGGATCGCAAAAGGTATCGTATATGTAACAGGATGAACGTGGGATGGGGGAACAAGTATAATTTGCAGTTAACCATATGAGATAAAGAACCGAATTTGGACAATTCAAATTAGGATAAAATGTTTTCCAAAAGGTCGGCGAAGTTGGAATAGCACAAGTAGATAATCCTTTACAATATGTATTAAGAACAGATGCAATAAGTCCACCGTTCGGAATAACACAAGAAGGAGTTGAGATTATACCTGTGCTTCCACTGCAATCGTTCGGTCCTAGTAGAGGGAAATAAGCAGCGTACGTTCCAAATGTCACATTCGATATAAACATATTGTTAAAGGGGCATTTAAATTGCGAGGTGTAACTGGTTGACGCATTGTAAGGATTGTTGTACGCGGAAGAAGTAACGACACAGACAGATTGAGGCGAATCGTCTTCATTGTAAGGTGGGATGAGTGCTTGATTACATGTTGTGTCGTCAAAACTGAATGAATTAGTTGCTGGTCCCGACATTACGATGTTTGGCGAGCAAGAGGTATCACACCAATATTCATCTGCAGTGCTCTCAATCAATATGTCGCGTATCAATATCGTGTTTGAGATGGCATCGTCTGGATTATAATAGTAAAAAGAAACGGTGTGAACTGATATAGTCTTAGGCGCCCATTCCGAAAATGAAAAAGTTACGGTTGCTACATCAGATTCATTCACAAATTGTCTCAATCCACTTGTGTCTAACGTCCCCACGGCAATCTCGTCTATAAATAAAATGGGATCGTCATCGTCATTATCGTTATCATCTTCATCTTTTTTGTACTGCACCAGATACGTTACTGTTATATTTAAAGTCGATATCGAACCTGAACAAAATGTGTTAGAGATGTACGGTGCTGTGTTTGAATTCAAAGTAATACATCTATCGTCTGGTGGGTTAATTCCGTTACAGGCCTCGCCAGTCTTCACAAACGAATTGCCATTGCCAAGTGTCGTCCATGGAGATTGCCAAGACAATTGACCAGATGTGACGGGAGTTTTTTCCTTTCCAGACGAGCAAAATGTGTCGTACAGATAACAGGTGGTGGTTGGCTTTCGTGAACAGGTGTAATTGACAGACAAGATTATTTTGGAGGGGTCGTCACCACAATCCTTTTCATCAAAGGTGTGCCAAACTGAATACCAATGCGCAACATCGATGGGAATAATACAATTGTGGTTATTGACGCAATCTGCTATAATAGAACGAACCACTCTATGTGATGGAATTGTGCATGTTTGATTAAAAAGAACATCGTCGTTGTTGTTAGCATAACAAATCTGATTATATTGAGGCGTTGTCAAAAGACCCCAATTTGCTGATATTACAGTATCTATCATCATGTCATCGAAGGGACATCTAATTTGTAACGTTGAAATTTGTAACGATGCAGACGCACAAATATATTGAAAAGAATCTCCAAAATTTGATAAACTTGCACATTTTTCTGAATCAAACGAATATGAAGGTAACGATGACACAGACGAAAAATATAATAGAATAATAATAGTGACAGCCGAAGATTTAAACATTTATGTGGTTGGTTAGAAGAAAAAAAAAATAAAGTAAAATAATATATACATATATATATAAAAAAATAAAAATAAAAATTTGTTTGGTCAAAGGCAAAAAAATGACAGAAAATGAATTTAATGCTGTTTATGCGTTTTTTGAAAAGACAGTTAGAAAACCGCACTTAAAACCAAGTGATAGAACAGCATTTTCATTGTTAGTGTATAAATTGATCGAATCTATAAATAAAAATGATACGGTTTTGTTAAATTTAGCATTGAAGATTGGTGATAAATCAATTGGAATTGATGTTCCTGTAAAATTAAATATCATTTTTGAAAAGTTAATAATAAAATATGCAGCGGAGTACCCAAAACTTGATTTATTGAAAAAAAAATATATCGAGTGGAGCAACGAAGAATTGTTAGAATTTAAAAAATGGTTTCTCGATTTAGGTAAGTCGATTGATAGGAATTTAATAGCAGAAAAGGCGTTAGAAGATGAAAAAATTAAAGAATTTTTATCAAGAAAAACTGATAATAATAATGACGTTTTTCGATTTGATTTTGAAAATGATGTAAAAGTTATAATTGAAACAACAGAAGGTCCAAAACGCCAAAAAAAAATTAAAGATAAAAATGCACGTACACCTGAATCGAATCCTAAAGAAATAATTCCTGACAGTGAAGATGAAGAAGAAGAAGAAGTTAAAGATGAAAGTAAGAGAAGTAAAATGACTGTTGAAGCAACACAAGAAGAAGGAGAGGAAGAACCAAAAACACCATCTCAACCAACTCCTCCACTTCAACAACCTATTTCCCCTCTCTACAAAGAACAAGATAACCCGCCATCTCAACCAACTCCTCTACCTCAACAACCTATTGCCCCTCTCTACAAAGAACAAGGTAACCCGCCATCTCAACCAACTCCTCCACCTCAAACTCCTAAACCTCCAGTTACAACAGAAGAAAAAAGTCAGAAGTTAGAAGAAGAGATTGAGGATTTGTTTGAAAATATTTCAAAAAAAGTTGCTCCTCTTCCATCATCTAATCCAAAAACATCTTCGTCATCAAAACCACCAACTCCAACAGTACCATCACACCAACCAAAGACACCAACTCCATCAACATCTCAAAAACAAGGCAGCCGAGCAAATTTAACCAGTGATGCAAGTCAGATAATGGCAGGATTTGGCGAAGAAAGGGAAGAATCAAGTGAAAGTTCGGGAAGAAAAAGGGTAAAATTAGAAGAAGATTTTAATGAAAAATATAGAGAAGCGTGTCTCGAAGGCAGTGCGGAAGGATTAATTTTTGTTGAGCAAGAGAATAAAACCGTAGATCAAAAGGAGTTAAAATTAATCACGGAGTTCCATACAACAATGGAAAAACAAAAAAAAGATAAACATTTATCATGGATTAAAGGGTACAAATGCGATTTAAATAATTTCAGTTCTGCCGGTGCTAGTGCAATGTTTAATTCTGTCTTTCCTTCCGTCGTTAACAATCGCAGTCAGTACGAACACATCGAATTAATATTAGCAAGAAATCATCTTAGATATTTACCAACATTTGGTAATAAATTGATGGAAAAGAAAATATCAAAAGAAGGTGGTGGTGGCGATGATGACGATGATGATGACGATGATGATGATGAAGAAGATTTAGGCGAATCTTATACATTAAAACATCTGTATTTGGAAATTGACATTAAAATCACTGAAGAAGAATTAAAATATGTGACAGACTTTATTGAAAACATAACACCTCAACCGACTCTTCGTTTTCAGGGGTGTGGGATATCAAATCTTGTAATCAAATTTAAGGGCATTAATGAAGAAGAGGAAGAGGAAGAGGAAGATGAAGAGGAAAAGAAAGAGAAAGAGAAAGAAGAAAAAGAAAAAAAAGAAAAAGAAAAAATGAAAAGGATTGACGAATATTTTACATTATTATCCTCCTTTTTTGCTATTGAAATCAATGAGAAATCGGAGTTAGTAAGACGTATGAAGCATTTTGGCAATGCTGTGTGGAGATTGTTGGCATGCAATGGAATGTATCGTTTCCATCGAATGTTAGTGATGGACTTCCGTAATATGATTTTCCCCTTTCACATGCGTCAAATATCTGATGTGCTGTCAACCAAAAATTTGAACGGTTCAACAGACAATCCCATAATGGTTTTTGCGATGGGGGATTTGTGGGTTCCTCCAAAAATTTTATTAGTGATTAAAGAGCGAATTCTCGATATGTACATGTCATTTTCAAACACCATATGGACCGATTATGTGCAGGAAAATAGGCTAAGAGATTCGTCGATTAAATTGGCGAGAGCAGTTGCAAAGAAAGATCAAGAGGCAGTTAATGCAGAGTATCAAAATTATCGCATGATGAGACACCAAATAGGCAAAGTTGAAGTAGAAGGGGAAGAAGTGCCTGAGGGTGCGTACATTACGAATAGCACAATGGATTTGCGAATCTTTTGCATTGCAATTGCGTTTGTCTCTTTTCCGTACGATGACAGCAAAAACGATTTGGTGTCGAGAAACTTTCATAGAAATAAGAATAGGTTAGTCAAAATCAGACTTGCCATTGAGTTGTTATCCCGTGACGACCGATTACGCATCAATAGATTCGGCAAGAAAGTGACTGAGAGCGGCGTCGATGTGACAGAAGAAGTGAAAAACGATTATTTACAAAACGTTCGAAATCTGGAAAATAATGATTTCGAATTAGCAATTGATTACTATTTTGAAAATGCGGAACGAAAGTTTGATAAGAAGAGAAGAGGAGAAGAAGAAGAGGAAGAGGAAGAGGGTCAACTGTTTTTGGAAAAGCAAGCGATTGAAAAAATACAGAATGTGAAAACGTTAGATGATATAGTTTCTATTTTCATACGATACGGTGCTGCTTTGATAAAAAGAGTGTTTGGAAATGTAGCAATTGTGGGGTATCTTAAATATGATGGTAATTTAAGAGATATCCCGTCGTTAACTAGCTCAAGCGGACTTATCAGAGACATGGCTGATTACATAGACAGTTTGGAGAAGTTTATCATTAAAAATTTTAGAGGGTTACCGCGTGAAGAAGAATTGACAGATGAAAGCCGTTCTATTATGTGGAAGAAACAATTTATCAAGATTGCACAGAACACTGTCGATTATAACAATGTGGTGATGGCAAGCATCAAAGATAAGATCACTGCCTCTGTCCAAGAACTGTCAGAGTTTGTTCAGTTCGAAAAGGCAAGAATAAATGACAACGTACTTGCCGATAGAAATACTTTGACAGCGGAATTGAGTAGAAGACAAGTGGGTGACACCGAAATCTTCCAAACAGTGTCGAGGACGATGGAAAAGGTCGTTGCAAAATATGCTGAAGAAGCGATCCAAAAAATTACAAATAAATGCAAAGAGATTATTGCAAACGACTTTGCACAGATAGCAGTGGCTGGTTCGTTACTCGGCGCTGGTGGTGAAGTTGAAATTCAAAGTTTTTTACTCGGCGATGCGTTAAAAATCAAGACACTCAACAACATAACATTCGCAACATTGACTATCTTTTACAAACACCTGTCGACGTTTGATGAAGAGATGGTTCAAAAGTTGAAATCGCAATTGTTCACAAAAATGAAAACCGCCGAATCAATCAAACTTCGTCTTGTGATTGTGAGAGAGTACGAGGTTGAAGTCGATCAGCAGTTTAACGAAGAGGGGGCAGCGGACGAAAATCATTCTAGTTACAAACTCGGCGATTTGTTATCACGAAGTTTCACTGCCGATATATTGTACGCTGTGGAGTTAAAGGCGTGGAGGACGGAAGAGTTGAAGGCGTTTTTTATGGGATATTATTCTACCCCATCCGACGACACAGATGCAGTTGCAAAAATGGTGTGGAAGAGGGAAAAGGAAGCGAGATGCAATAACTTTATTGTCCGGTTACTTTTAGGGCAAGTTGACGACGTACAATCGAATTACACCCACATGATTGCAACTTTAACTACATTACAAAGGATTGCAAATACAACTTTCGAATACTTGTGGATTTTTGTCTGTGATCAATTAGGAGATGACATTAGTTCGAAGGTGTCGTTTGAACTGACGTCGGATATTGCTAGGGTTCTTCTTAGACTTGACTGGTTCAAAACTCTTACATTTAATCCAACCATCACCGTCACATCAACCGACGACGATTCTGGCTTTGGCGAGATGGGTAGAAACGGGAATTTGCTTGCAAGAGGCCGTCAAAATAATTTTATATTGGAGAACGTTGCTTTCGGTCAAACCATCTCCGCTGAAAACATAAAAAAATTGGCTAATTTATTAGTATATCAATACTGCAGGATGGATAGCGGCAACAGGGATTACGATTTTGCAAATTTCCAACGTGAACAATTACATATTAAAGAAAAATCGGAAACTTCCAATTCTGTTTTTTATAAGCAATTATTTAAAAAAATGACAGATGTCGTCGCTGGTTTAAATACTCAACCAAACATACCATCAATCTTCAGTAGAAAAAATAATGGCAAAGACGATGACGAAGATGATGGTTTAGGCGTTGGCGATTTGGATGATATGAAAATTTATTAAAAAATATATTTTTTTTTTTTTCAACGAAATGCAAATTTATTAATTAACTTTATGATTTTTTATATTATAAAATTATCATTTTTTTTGTGGTCTAAAAAAAGTAAACTTGTAACTTGGGGGGTCGACGGTAAATTAAAATTATGACGTCACATCAAAAAACGGTAAACTTATGACGTCAGAGAAAAAAAAGTATAGATTTTAAAAAAAAGTAAACTAGTAACTTGGGGGGTCGAGGCCTAGTTATAAATTGATGTCCAAAAACATAATGAAATTTTAATTAATGAATCAATATTTAAAAAAAAGACATAAATAAAAAATAAAAAAACAAAAAAAAAGTATAGATTAATTTTGAAAAAAAAACGGTAAAGGTTTACCGCAAAAAAATTAGAACTTAATTAGAAAAAAATTGATCCACTTTTTTTGCATCAAAAATTTTTCCATTTTTTCACGTGAAATTTTTGAAATTTTTTTGATGCAAAAAAAGTGGATCAATTTTTTTCTAATTAAGTTCTATTTTTTTTGCGGTAAACCTTTACCGTTTTTTTTCAAAATTTAATCTATACTTTTTTTTTGTTTTTTTATTTTTTTCCTTTTTTTTCTTTTTTTCCAAGTAATGACGTAATTTTTTATTATTTCCTACAGTTGAGCAAATTAAAATGTGACGTGGCGGTAAACAAAAAAAATAGATTAAAAAAGTAAACAAAAAATATAGATAAAAAAAAGTAAACTAAAAAAATACGATGACGTGGCAGTAAACAAAAAAAATAAAAAAAATAAAAATTAAAAGTAATAAATTTTTTAAAAAAAAATAGGAGGTAGAATTAAATATTTTTAAAAAAAAAAGAAAAGAGAATGGAAGATATAGAAGATGAAATGGAAATGGAATGGAAAGAAAGTAAAGAAGTAGAAGAAGAAATAGAAAATATGAATGGAATTTGGAAAAGACCATTAATTTTAATTGATTTAAAATTGATGAAAGAAAGGTATGAAAATGTTAAGATAGAGATGGACGATGACGATAATGAAAGTAGTAATAAAAGAACAAAAGTAGTAAGAAAAACGATAAGAATATTAGAACCAATTAATATTAGCGGAATGAAGAGGAAAGAAGAAGAAGAGGCGGATAAAGAAAAAGATGAAAATAAAAAAATCAAAAATGATGGAAATGATGAGAACAATAATAATAATAACAATGATGATGATGTTGAAAAAGAAACAATCGAATCGTTTGTGATGATTGAAAACAAATTTGAAGATTACGAAAAGTTCATGAATGAATTTGTAGTGAAAAAAGAAAAAGACGTTAAATTTCGTGGAGAATTAAATTTCCTGCAAGAGAGTGACGTGACATTTATATTTGGTTATGTGGAAAGTTCTAATTCCATGTTTTTAGAGTTATTTTTTCCAACATCGAATGCAATGAAATATTTAAATTGTGTTCAAATAACAAGTGCTTATGTCAGATATGAAGATGAATTTGATGAGCAAGAGGAATGGGTTCAAAAATCTGTCAATGATGGATGCACACTTATTGCTATTTCGTCTATCCCTTTCAATGACAAAACAAGAAAATTCCGAAAGTATTGGAAAGGAATCCCAGCCGAGTTTTCAAAAGATGATCATGAATTTAATATTTCATTCGCAAACATTCCAGAAAATAAAGTTAATGAGTACAAGAACTCGATATCTCACATTCCTTCAATTTCAGTATTTGCAACATTTTCAATCACTACAACTTTTACTTGTTAATCGACGAAGAATGAATAAAAAAAAACATGTATAAAAAATTCAAAAAGTTAAATATAAAATTTGCAATTTGATTTATTTTTTTTTCTATCTCTTTCTCTTTCTCTTTCTCTCTCTCTCTGTTGCCTAAAAATATAATAATAGAATAAAAGAAATATAATAATATAGATGCTTACATTTGGAATTTGAGAGGTAAGAAACATAATCTTTGAACCAGTCTTAAGAAATTTAATCTCCAACGCAGATGATGTGAAATCCCTGTACCTTTGAAACCCCAACTTTTCCAACCAACTAATTACAGTGGCACAAGCAACTTTACATGTATCTTCGTACAATGAGTAGTACAGCATTTTCAATTCCATCACGAATATAAGAAACAAAGCAGCACAAGCCGTCAAAGTATCTGTCTTACCACCTCTTCTCGACGTCTTACCAAAAAACAATTGTTGTTCTGGATTCAGCATGTTGTTTTTACGTAGAATTGCCAAGCGCTTATCATCGGAGAGATGTCTTAGTAATATTGGAGAGCACATTCTAAATATCTCGTCCATCATCTCCTGTTGAAAACCTGAAAAGACGTACCCATCAATGTTATGGATAAGTTTGTTAATCGTGCCAATTACATCATCGTTCGCCGTCACACCATTCTTTTCGTTCGAACGTCTATTCAAGTCATCAAAAAACGCTTCGACTATCCCTTTCGTCATAATTCTCTCAAGATGGGTTGTTTGGGCTTTTTGGATACCGTTCGTCATTTCATTTAGAAAGTCAAGATGATCTGCAAATTTTATATCATTCTTTGCTTTTGTTGATGGTGGTGGTGATGGTTTATTAAATTTAAAATTATCATTTTCATAATCATTTATAAGTTTATTTCTTTTATTAACTCCAACTCCAACTCCAACTCCAACTCCAGCACCATCATCATCATCATCATAATCACTATCTAATCCTTTTCTTTTCATCTTCTTTTTTGTTTTTGGAGAGAATGAGGAAGAGGGGGTGGTGTTAGATGTATATGCCAACAAACGACTCAAAAACTGTTCTTGCTGTAAAAACTGTAAAATTATCATCAGAATCAATTTTGTACGGAAAGGTGTTTTTTAACATTGTCTCTTCTTCTTCCTTCTCGCCAATTAAATATGCAATAATAACATCGATCAAACAAAACCGTAAATAAAAGTCCAATAAATCATCGTCAGTGTCTTCATCAATCCCCATCAACAAACACAAGTCACCTCCATCATCGTCAACATCATCTTCATCATCCACGATCATCTTCCTCACAATCACCGACGACAATCTGTTGTGCAATTTTTCGCTTCTGGCACGGTTGTTCAACAGTTGATGACCATCGAGTGCTTTCACTATCTTTATTAAATCTTTATTTTCAAGATGTGCCGCGGTCTTTTTGTTCACCTTCACTACTCCATCAAAAGAATCTACTGATGGACAAACGATCCTCACACACACTTCTTCTCTTTGACATTCGATTCTGCCCTTGATGTCGTCAAAAGATGAAATATTCGCCCGATCTTCAAACAATTCGCTCATCTTGTCAACAATCATATTCATTTCTGTCAGACGAGACCATCCACCATAACTCTTTTTGAACACATCGTTTGGCAGCGGAGATTCAAGAGGGTACACAAGTGCATCCGACGTCTTTCGTTTGTTATTGATCAGTGTATTTAAATATGCAAGTTCTAAAAGATACAATCGTTGTTTATCATCCACAAAATCTTCTTTCGTCACGGTTGTTTCCAAATACCCCCTCGACCATACATCTCTGAATTTATAGTAAATCATCGCAAAACTGACAACGACGTCATCTGTTTTTGGGAGATAGTCGGGAAGAGGAGGAAAGACAGAGTTGAACATCAAATTGAAATATTTGGAATCGTTTTGAATCAAAGGCGGCCATTGGTTGTAATTGTTTGGACGGTCTTGTGTTTGGGATAATAAATTCACAGCATTTTCTCGTTCGTAATTAAACTGTGATTCAAAAGTTGTCAATTTCAGATTTACGTAATAGTTTCCGTTTTGTGCCGTGCTGTTTTTTTTGATTGTTCTGAGAGCAAGCATTGTGACGGATTCTTCGAAGCGATCCTTGAAATATTTGTTCGTACTGAAATCTTTCCAATCGCCGACAGAGTGACAAACCTTGTCGTTTATTTCAGTCATTGTGGTTAACCCTTCTTTGCCAATCGACAAGGCTAAAGTGAAGTACATACCAATCGCATTCAACTTGTTTAAAAGATAGGCGAGACGATAACTTCCGACCGTGTTGATCAGAATAGATCGTCTAATAACTGTCGATGCAAATTCTATTCTTCCAGTCTGCCATAATCTTTCGATCAAATCGCCCTTTTCAACTACCTCCACAACCTCTCTGAAGACAATATTTATCATCATCATCATTGCAAAATAGTAAACAAAATAAGGCTCGACGTCCCCTTTATTATCCTCGAAGTCCTTGAAGGTATTTAAGCGAAGAACTCTGGTTTTATCGTTCACTGCTCCTTCTTTTTCAACCGAGGAATCAAGATGGGAGAGAAGAGATTGAAATGTTGGAAAAAAACGACGCATATTCTTCACTGCCCTTTTTGTCAGAACACGATGGGCTCTCAAATCGTCGTACCAAGATAGCCATTTATCATTTTGCCAATTGTGAATAAGGTAACAGTCGCTGGTGCTTTGTCTTGTTGGACCGCCTGCCACCAAATCTTCTCCCAATTCTAACGCCCATCTCCTGTTTATGTTTGGGATTTCGGTGTTGATGGTGTTGAACATAAGAAGAAAAGGCGGTAACAATTGATCAATTTGAATTTCACTTGCGTTGTTGTCTATCTCCGATTGGACAGTTTCTTCCTCTTTCCTCTTTTCAATTATCTTTTTCTTTCTATTCTCGTCTATGATTATTGCTATCTCTTCGACGTTGTAATTTGTTCCGATGTCTGCCGATTCTTGCCATTTTATCAATCTGCCAAAAATTGTTTTGATTTGATGCATCATGAACCTAAAAAACAAATCATCTACTTTATTCACATCTTTGTTTTCTTTTTCACAAACTTCTCTTAATTCATTAAAACTTTCATAGTATTCTTTCTCTTTACTCTTATTGAATATTTCTTCACAAAATTCCACTGTCAAATCTGGAACTAATTCGATTATATTATCACCTTTTTCTTCATCACTTAGATTTAATAATACTTTTCTTAACGTCATTTTTTTTTTGATCTATCTTATTTAATTGAATGTATCTTTTTAAATTTATTTATTTTATATTCTTTTTTTTTTGACCATCCTCTGCCACTTTAAATAATAATAATAATCATAAATAAAAGTGCAATGATGGAAAAAGAAGCAGATGAATTCAAATCATTGTTGGAAGAGCAGAACAATCTTCATAAAATTTTCAAATCAGCCGAAACAGAACTGTACGCCAAAGATGTTCAAGTAAAACAGAAAGCATTGAATTTACAAAGGAAGATTTACACAGTATCTTATTCTGGCGTGATAGTCGTTTTCAGTTCTGCCGATAAATTCGATGAATTTGAAGAAGAATTGGTTAAACGGTCATTGGATGATTTAGTTCCTTGTAGATTTTTCACTGTTCGAACTGGTTCTTTCTTACCCCACATTATAAAATATAGAAACGCGGAAGTTCAAAACAAGGATTTGTGCAACATTGATAAAATGACTGTCGACGCACTTTTATCTATCTTTTATAAAAAGAAAAGTGATGGGACAGATGATGACGAAGAAAGTGAAGAGGAAGAAGATAAAGTTCCAACAAATGAAAATAATGAATAACTTGCATATATATTTTTTATTTTTTTTTATTAGAATGAAAAATTTATAATAAACTTTTGATTTTTTCAATATAATTTGCTTTTTTGTAATATTTATATTTAAAAAAAAAACATGGAAGAAAAAAAGTTTTTAGAGTCTGATCATAAATGCGCAAGATGTGGTGTAATTTATAAAATGATTGAAAATGTAGGGAAGTACAATTGTCTGCAACATACTGGATACATTACTTCAAATGGTGTATTTTCTTGTTGTGGAGTACATGCAAATAATGCAATAGACGTCAAAGATTATTATCGGTCAGGCAAATGTAGAGGAACGTCACGCGATTTGGGTTGTAATCCTTGCTCACATGTTTCCAAAGTTGGTCAATCTGGAACATTTGTGTACAATGAAGATAACGGATATTTTCAATTTCATTCAACAACAATAGAAATATTTGGTTCTAAATTTAATCCAGAAGAAATAATAATGACAGAAAATGCTGATGAAAACAAAGTTTATAAATTTGTAAAAATGTTTAAAGACTATTGAAACCCCCCAAAAAAGAAAATAACCGACTTTTATTTCTTTTTCTTGCTTGTTATTGTTTTAATCTATACCTTCCATCACATCTTGCATAATATAATCCATATTGTTATTGTTATTGTTATTGTTATTATTATCATTGACGTCATCGTCACTGAAAGTTAATAACCTTTCTTCATTTTCTAATTCTGTTTGAGTAATATTATAAGAAGATGCACAAGTGTAATTATGATTTCTTAAAAGGGATGGACCTCTTGAAAATTCTTGTGTTTTAGCATCGTACAATTCAGTAATTTTAAAATGCTCTTGTCCTTCTTCTCCTTCACATCCACCACCTATCATTAATTTATCTCCAATGTCGACACAAAAGAATCGCACTCTTGCTTTAATCATCTTCGCCTTTGAATCTAAAAATTGATTTTCCACCCAATCGAATATCAAGGTTGAACGAGACCTTTCAAATTTTTTATCCCCGCCCATTATAAGCACTTTATTGTTTGGAATTGTATGGCATCTGTGTCCAGAAAAGCCTTGGTCCAAAATAACTTTTCTATTGTTCACGCTGTTCGTGTCGATTATGAATTTGTCTGCATCTGGATCGTACAAGAATGTGAATTTTTCAGAATAAGAAACATTGTACGACACACCGCGTCCATTTTCGATTCTTGCTGACTTCCAAAAACCAGATTCGCCACCGCAGATAAAAACAAACGTATCACCGTTATCTCGACATGCGCTCATTCCTGCAATACCTCGAGGCACTGGGATTTCTGATTTACTCATCACACATTTTTCTGTCATTGGATTGAATATCTCTGCTGTTTTTGTCGCTTCACTTTCGTCGCTGATGACAAATCCACCTACAATAAAAACGCGTCCGTCTTTCAACAACACTGCATCTGCGTCCATTCTAGGAATCAAAAGGTCACAAACATCTGTAAATTTCATTGTTCTAGGTGAAAATATCTCACATTGACGAACTAATTCTCTGTTCACAGGATCGTACCCGCAACAGATGAATATTGTACCGTCGTACAGCGTGACAGAGCAATGACCGTATCTTGGATGATTCATCGACGGACCTTCTTTAAATTCTTTTTTGTCCACATCGTATATTTCGGTTTGATCTCCTCCAGTAATCAATGCTCTATTTGTTCTATTCACTGTCCAATTGGTTGATATCAGGTTTAATGTTCGAATTGGTGCTTGCATCTTTAATAAATCGTATATCTTTTGTTGCGCTTCTCTGTTAAATTTACGATTTGAACGGTAAGTAAGTTCGTCTGTCTTTTTTAAATATTCGGGATCATTCACATCAAGTTTATTATAATCTTCGGTAACATCATCATTTTCATCATCATCACCAGCAGTTTTACCCCCACCAATTATTTCAATCTTATTATGAACAGATAATGTCAAAATTCCGTTGTCATTCACTTCTCTTATCACCGTCCAATCGTTATCCGATCTCATGCAAGCAGATGAACAAGAACGGTCAATCATATTAATAAGTTGAATGTTTACACCGCTTTGTTTATCAAATATTTTTCCCATTTGACGATTGATGAAATTAGTCGATTGCTTATCTTCCACCTCGATCGTCTTCACCCCGTACTTGAGAAGAACCAAAATAAAACAGAGCATGATTATTTTAACGTGATCGGATTCTGCACTTTTTCCAGCACAGTCACATCGACATTCCTTGATCACAATATTTTCGAGATAACAGACATCGATTCTTGCCAGATGAAAAATGAATGCTCCGATTGAATCATTGTAATCGGACAGTTTAATCTCCCAACTCTTTTGTCTGATGATTCCGTACGCTCTTATAAATGGTAATTTAAGTTCAAATATCTTGTTTATATTTTCATTGTCATTTTTATTGTAAACGTTTGAGTTTGATAATTTGGCTAGCAATCTTTTATTGAAAAAATCTTTATGTTCATCATTTTTTAATGCATTTTCGTAATCTTCTAATACATCTTTAATATTTTCACTCTTAATCTTTCTATAACTCAAATCATTTCCCATTTCCTCCTTCTCAACGTTTCATTGTTCGTGCTTATAATCTGGTGAAATGTTAAATGAATATACATATTTGTTTTTATTTTTATTATCCATCTTATTCATTCATTGATTGTAACGAGGATTGTCATCTTGTCATCAACAATCTCGACATCTTTCATATAATTTTTGGCTTTTCTTGTTGAAGTGCAGTAAATTAATTTATGTAAAAAAGGGACGTTGAACATTCTTTCAAGTTTTCCTGCCTCTACCACGAAATCCCACACCACTTTGTCATCAAATTTAATCTCTCTCACCCCAAGCCATCTCATTTGGAAGATCATGAACAGCACTGTTCGTTCGCATGCGTCTAATGTCTTTCTTGAAGTTTTACCTCTGTGGACGTTAATGATATTAATTGGAGTTGAGCTGTGGCAAGCAAGTTGAAAAATAAAGAAGCCGACACCAAATCCAATATCATCTTCTTTGTTTTTTGGAGAACTGTCGTCAGAAAAATCAGTCAAAGTAACATTCAAAACATCATTTTCATTCAATCGACATTTTTCTTTAATGTGCGGTAAGATTGTCATCTTGAAATATTTGACTACTTCCTCTTCACTTTTAGTTGGGATGATCGCCACACCTTCTTCATCTGTCCGCACTGTTTCATCCAACATTAAAAGCCTGATATTTTCTTTAAGTTCTTCAAACATAACGGGGTCTTCCTTTGCAAAATGTTTTAATGTTTTTGCGTACTCCATCACCATTCGTCTTCTATGTTTTTCTTCTTCATTCACTTGTTTTTCTTCCGCCACTACATCCTCGATAGAAGGAATTGGTTGGATTGGTATAACTGGCGCTGCTTCACCTTCTTTCACTGGTGTTGATTTTCCAACTCCCATCTTTCTTTTTTGATTTAATATTATTAATAATGTAAATATGTATATAATAAATTTCTTAAAAAAAAAATTTTTTTTTTGTTTTGTGTATCATTTATTCTTATCATTTCCATCACCGCCACTGCCAGCCATAGTGCTTTTATTAAGAGATAGTTTGTCTGGAATTGAAATAGTTGCATATTTTGGATTGTACAACCCGAATGCTGAACAGATGATGTAACCGACATCGATAAGTATCATAAAAACTCTGACGAACGCCATCCCAACAGTATTTTCGTCAATCGCCAAACTGAATATAAAAACATCGATTGCCAAACATATGAAAGCGCCCATCATGATCATAATCAACGCAATGTCAACATGGATTTTAACTGCTGTGATTGCATTCCCCAGCGCAATCAACGAAACGAGATAATGGACCATAGGGAACCAATCGTACCAACGCGTATGGTACTGTGTGTACGCTTTTGGGGCTGTAATTAGAATGTCTTGATCGACGAGAATGATTGTATAATAAATAGTTGTGATGAGGTCTGCTAAAAAAATAGGGACCATATACCAAGACGACACCACAATCTTTTTATTGTCTAACCCGATCGTTATCTTTTGTTCCACTTTCTTCTTCATTATGTTAAACTGCTGCACAAGAATCTTGTCTCGTATTGGCGAATTGATGATGAGAAGCAAGAAAAAATAAAAGGCCGAGGTCATGAAAAAGAAAGACATGATTGCTAACTGTCCCTGTGTGTAAACATGTAAAGTATTCCATGTTGCCAAATAAAATATGTCGACTCCCAACGCCAACGACACGAAGAAAAACAACAGATTCCATCCCGTCTCTAAATCGTTAGGCGACGAGGAGAGTGCGGTAGCCAAAGAAGCAGTCATAACATGGAAGTACGGCGAAACATAAATATATTGAACAAACACGGCATCTGCATAAAATATGTAATTAAAAATATCAAAGACATCAATCACCGCCAACGCCAAAAGACCGCGAGTGAGACAAAAGTACAGCACACGAGCCTTGTCGCCTACCTCTATCCTATACGCCCGAAGAACAACAACGACAAAGTACAGAAGAACTAACGCACATAAAATCCCGCGCATCGCTGTAATCACTGAATAGTTACCTCGACGTAGCAGCAATTGAAAAAAGTCAACCATAAAGACAAAAAAGACAGATGTCGAAAACAAGCCGTAAATAGATATGTTATTTGTGTCGGCGGAGTACCAAATCGAGGAAACTACTATCGTGATAAGATGACAGACGTACAACCAATCTGATCGTGTTGCATTATCGATACTGAGCAAAGTTAACACATAAAAAAACAAGGAAGAAGATTCTAATGGGAGAATTGTGTAAATGACTCCTAACATGACATTATCTTTTATTGTTGAACGATGAAAAGAACCTCTTAATTCTCCTTTTATTATTTTTTCTACTCTTTTTCTATCCTTATCCGCTTCACTTTCATTTTCATCTTCATCTTCGTCATCATCACCACCACTTATAAATTTACTGAAATCGTACCTGTCAAAGAAATCGTAAAAATCGTAGTATCTGATTAATGTTAGGTACGCTTTCCACGACGAAGAAGAAAAGAAAAAACAGCCAGCAATAAGAAAAAAGAAACACAATTCTAAAAACCAAAATATCCATCGAATTATCAAAGTTGTTAGAAGAAAAGTGTGATGGTGAACGCCAGTAATTAACGAAATCATATAGCAATCATAAATAAAAAATGGCACCAAAATAAGTAAAGAAAAGGCTAAAAATAATTGACTGAATTGTTGTCCTTTCACCACCCCGACACCAAATACAAACATTGCCATCCAAAACAGTGTAAATATAATCCAATATTCATATTGTGAATTAGTAGATGCAGTTGATTGTTGATGCATTGATATGTACAACGAAAAAAATATCGCTCCTATTGTTGATGCTAATATCAATTGTCTATAAACTCCTTTGATTAAATTCCCTAACATTATTGCATTTCTTATTTCTTTTTCTTCCATTTCCTTTCAATCCTTTTTCTTCAAACGCTTTTATAATTCTATATATGTATCTTTTTTATTTTGATAATTTATATATTTTATCTCAATTTATATTTATATTATAAAAAATAAATAAAAAAATTAAAATAAAAAGTTTAATTATAAAATTTGCATTTTGATTTTAAAAAAAAAAGAGTTCAAGAATGTCAAAAAAAAGAAACAATAAATCAAAGAAACGAATCAGTAAATTAATGCAAAAAAAGAAAATAAACGAAAGTGGAGATGAAATACCAACATTGCCAAATCAACTATCAAATATAAAGATAAATAATAAAGAATGGTATGTCGTTGATAGCATTTTTATGGAGGAGCCTTTAAATCGTTTGTTGTTTGAGCATGTTATTATTGACATCGAAAACATCATCGATTTTATTCTTTCATCTAGTGATAAAATTGTTATTCCGCCAATGTTGCCAATCACAAAACAAGATTTTATTAATTTCTTAATTACATTGAAAGACCCTAATACAATTTTCAGAAGAAACGAAAGACAATTTCATTTGTTTCTTCCATTAAATCCCAGAAAAGTATCGACGCTAGATTGGACTGACGGATATTTTTTTTCTTTAGCATTTTTAAAAGATACATTTGATTCAGTTTATCATGTATCCAGTCATTTCGCTTATAACAATGATAATTATTCAATGATTTCTTTCTTTTCTTTTGAATCTGATATAGCAAATAGAAATTTAAACTAGTAGACGAATAAAAATTGGATATCAATATAAATAAACAAAATAATAAATAAAATTCAAAAGTTTAATTATAAAATTTGCATTTTGATTTAAAAAAAAAGAATAAAGAATAATAAATAAAAGAATGCCAAAATTAGTATTGGATAAACGAGAATGGTATTTAGTAAATGTGTACGAAGGCACAAACGCAGCAAAGCAAATTATTATTAATTTTAACCCCATTTTTGATATCATTATGTTGTTCGTCGATGATTTTTAAACTGAACAAGTGCTTTCCATACTCAAAAAAAGATATCATCAATTTTTTGCGTTCGATTAACAATCCAAATACTCTTTTTGACATCTATGGAACATCTTTAGCAATATATCTTCCATTTATACCGAACGAAGACTTCAAAACAGATATGGAATGTGAAATTTATATTGACATCGTGTTTCTCACTCATCGGTTTGATTTGATAAATACTATTAGGATGGATACTCATTTTTTTACAATAGCGCATTTTTTTGGTGATAGGAATAGTATTGTTAACATTGATATGACTTGATTCACCAAATTTTTTAAAAAAAATTTCAAATCGAACAAAAAATCGAATCAATTGACTTTAACCAAAAAAAAAAAAATAGAATAAATAATAATAAAAAAAAATTCAAATCAGAAATGCCAAAATTAGTGTTAGATACAACGGAGTGGTATTCACTTGGAATTCCAAATATATTCAATAAAATTTCAGAAAATGTCACAGTTAATATTTCGCCAGTTATTGATCTGCTGATTTCATTCCACGATAAATTCGTAATCGAAGATTATTATTCTATAACAAAACAAGATATAATTAATTTTTTACGTGAAATAAATGATCCTAATTGTATTTTCGTAAAGGACACCAACACATTGCAAATAAGCAGTTTGTTAACATCAGAAACTGGATTTTATTTATTTTTAGAATTTTCAGATTCTACTTTTGATTCTGTTAATATAATCAATTTGCACTCATTTGAGGAAACTCAAATGAGTGATATAATCTGTATGATGTCAAAACCTGATGGTAATTTTCAAGTTTTATAAAAAAAATCGAATCAATTGACTTTAACAAAAAAATATAATAAATAATAATAATAAAAAAAATCAAATCAGAAATGCCAAGATTGGTGTTAGATAAAAGAGAGTTTTGCTCACTTGCAAATTATAATTTTCACAATAGTATTTTTCATTACGTTACATTTGATATTTCTCCAGTGATTGATTTGCTTATTTCATTGAAAGATAAAATCCAAATGGAAGATAATTGGCCAATTACCAAAAAAGATGTTATCAGATTTTTACGTGCAATAAACGATCCTAATTGTATTTTTGTGCTGAACAGGTCGCGTTTGCAAATAATCACTTTGTTAGCATCAGAAAATGAAAAATATATACTATTTCATCTTTATATAACTTTTGTGACTGAATCTCTTAATTCTATTTATTCAATAAGTTTGTGTTTTTTTAATAATCCTAAAATGATCACAATATTACAGATGTTGGTGATTTAGATGTTATTCCGTGCTATTAAGCGATTAAAATAAAAAAAAAATATATTAAATGAAAACGTACGTAAAGGAAGCCAATTTTGTTTGTAAAATTGAAAAATCGTTATATTTTACTGATGTTTGTGTTGACGGAATAATTGACAAAGTAATATCTAACAGCGACTTGTTTAAACCAATTTTAACCATAACAGAATCAGAGATTTTCAATAATTTGAGGAGATTGAAGGACGCCAACACAATTTGTGTCATAAAGGAATCGCCTGCACTCATATATTTTGGTATCCCTTTAGATAAAGGTGGAAGTTGATATTCATTTGACAGAAAATGGATTGTGCGCATGGATAGAAATATGGTATCTTTATGACTATAAATGGGATCATGTATTATTTTTAATAGTATAATCCGCTCAAATATCAAAAATTAAAATGTTAATTATAAAATTTGCAATCCAATTCATTTGACAAATCAACTTTAAAACAATTAAAAAAAATAAATAATATTTTTTTTTGTGGTCTAAAACTTGTAACTTCGGGGGTCGGGCGAGTTAAAAATTGATGTCCGATAAAAAACGGTAAACTTATGACGTCAGAGGTAAAAAAAAGTATAGAGATAAAAAAAAGTATAGATTTTTAAAAAAAGTAAACTTGTAACTTGGGGGGTCGAGGCCTATTTATAAATTGATGTCCAAAAACATAATGAAATTTTTAATTAATGAATCAATATTTTTTAAAAAAGACATAAGAAAAAAATAAAAAAATAAAAAAAAGTATAGATTAAATTTTGAAAAAAAACGGTAAAGGTTTACCGCAAAAAAATTAGAACTTAATTAGAAAAAAATTGATCCACTTTTTTTGCATCAAATTTTTTTCCAATTTTTCACGTGAAATTTTTGAAATTTTTTTGATGCAAAAAAAGTGGATCAATTTTTTTCTAATTAAGTTCTAATTTTTTTGCGGTAAACCTTTACCGTTTTTTTTTAAAAATTAATCTATACTTTTTTTTGTTTTTTTATTTTTTTCATTTTTTTATCTTTTTTTCCAAGTAATGACGTAATTTTTTATTTTTTCCTACGGTTGAGCAAATTAAATGTGACGTGGCGGTAAACAAAAAATATAGATTAAAAAAAAGTAAACAAAAAATGACGTGGCGGTAAACAAAAAATATAGATAAAAAAAAGTAAACAAGAAACGATGACGTGGCGGTAAACAAAAAAATAAAAATAAAAAAAATAAAAAAAAATAAAAAAAATAAAAAAAGTTAATTATAAAATTTACAATTTGATTAAATTTAAAAAAAAACAAAAATAAACCGCATAAACAACCATTTGAATCCCAACAAAAAAAATGAAGTTATTTTTGAAAGAATGGGATGAATTGTTTTTTAATTAAACAAAGTTATCATATTACAAAATGTTGATTTAGAAAAGTTGATTGATAAAATATTGGTATTTAAGGAAAAATTTCATTTGCCCCCCAGAAATTTTATTATCCAATCAAGATGTTTGCAAAATATTAAATAGTTTCAAAGATAAAAATGCTATATGTAAGTTATCTGATATGAGGTAGGACGTTTTATTATAGTGGTCGGATTTGATTACATGAAGGAAAAATGCACAGCGACGGCCTTTTAATGCTGCTTATTTTATGTGATGATGATTATTCTATATATTCGTCGTGCTTAATATTTTATACAGGGCCAAACCATTATGAAGTTATGTTATTAGATTTTTGTGAAGAAAAAAAATGATTACATTATACCAGATTTAAGTGCAAGTTTGGAAGAAGCAAAAACAAACGAAAACATAAAATAAACAAAATATAAATAAATAAAAAATGAAATTATTAATCGAAAGTTGGGAGTACCTTTACAATGATAACGACGACAATGAATATATAACAAATTTAAATGTGGATAAAATAATGGACGTTGTACTGTCTTGTGTTGACAGATTTAACGTAGATGACGACATATTAATCAATACAAATGATATATGTGCAATGATAAGTAAATTTAAAGATAATAACGGTATTTTTAAAAAAGACGAGAATGTTATTGCATTTGAACATGATAATATTAGATATAAAAATTTCCAAAATTTTACAGTTGTTGAAGATGGATGTTTTTCACTTCAACTTCATTTGGATGCCGACGATTATAAATTTGTTGAGTACATTGAAGTTATGTTTTTTGGAGGTCATTGGGCTTTTTCACTTTGTTATATTTGCTATGATCGTGAAAATGATTTATATGTTGTTGATTAAAAAAGGTGAAAAAAAAAATAATTAAATCATAATCCACCGCAATTTAAAAAAAAATGGATATAATATGTATAAAAGAATGGGAGCACGTTTATGAAAAAGAGGGTGTGCAATATTATGTAGGAGTCGATGCAAGTAAAATAATAGACGTCATCCTTCCATTTATTTCTGATGTGAAATTTGACGATAGAATATTAATTGAAAAAGAGAGAATATTTAATATGTTAGTGAAATTTAAAGATGAAAATTCTATATGTGAAAAATATGATGGAATGGTAACATTTAGGCACAATGGCGTGACTCATAATGGGGTATGCGACGATGGAGTTCATTACAATGGTTGTATGTTATTGAATATTCATTATTATCCAAAAATTGGTGGTATTTACAGAGCATATGTTTTATTTTTGTTTGTAGGATTTATTTTCACTGCATGTGATGTTCATTATAGTATCGAAGATTTGACTTATAAAAAATTTGAAGAGAAAAAAAAATTTAAATAAAAAAATGTAAAATTCAATTAAAAAAAATTGGTTATGTTATATATAAAAAGAGTGGGATTATCTTTATAAAATAGATGGCAAAGAATATTGTTCTGGAATCGATGCAAGTAAAATAATAGACGTCATGCTTCCATCTATTTCTGATTTAACATCTGTTGATAGAATATTAATTGAAAAAGAAAGGATATTTGATATTTTAATGAATTTTAAAGATGAAAAATTTATATGTGAAAAATGGGGTCAAAAATTAACGTTTAGATACAACGATATTGCTTATAATGGAATATGTGATGATAAAGTTCATTATGATGGAACTATGTTGTTGCAGCATCTGGTGCCCATTTGGAGTGCAAGTGTATTATTTAATCTTGGAGGATGGGTGATGTCTAGATTTGGAGTCTTGTTCAGCCTTAAAGACTTTATTTATAAAAATGAAGACGAAATAAAACAAGACATTAAAAAAAATTAAATACAAAAATTTTAAAAGTTAATTATAAAATTTGCAATTTAAATTTATAAAAAAAACAAATGAATATGATAAACATAAAAGAATGGGGAGAATGGTATTTTCTTCACACTGACGATGTTAAAGATTATTATACAGGGATTGATGCTAGTGCAATGATAGACATTGTGATATAGTTAATTTTTGATTCTAACGGTTATAAACAAGCATTGATGGAAAAGGATAGGTTGCTTTTGACTTTGATAGCATTGAAAGATTCAAATAGTATTTGTAGGAAAAAAGAGGACAAGATAGAATTTAAATGCAACGGAATTTCTTATACTCCTATATATGGCGATATGAATGTTTATTATGATGGTTACGTATTATTATCTTTTGATTTTTTTACCAAATGGTGATATATGGTATGCAACTGTTTCTGTTCATCATGGATGCGATATTCCTTACCACTTTAGTATACAATACTTTTCGGAAGATTCAAAGTATTTAAGATGAAATAAAAAAAAATTTAATTAAAATTTAAAAAGTTAATTATAAAATTTGCAATAAAGGTGTTTAAATCAGTATAAATAAAAAAAACAGGTTAATTAAAAAAAAGAAAGAATGAAATTGGAATTAAAATTAGATGGTGAATGTGCGATTGAAGATGAGAACAATGCATCGTTGATCGGTGTAGAAATTGATCATTTAATAGATTTTCTAATAACAAAGAGTAGCGATTTTTTCACTTCACAATCATATCCTTTCTCTACATCCCAAATAATTCAAATGTTGGTTGCTTATAAAGATTTGAATGCTATAGGACATTATTTAAACGGGAATCTGTTCTTTTTTCCTGCGTTTTTTATTTCTGCTCCAACAGGTAAACGCCCCTCTCCTCACATTTTATCAACTGAATATAATGGCACATTAGATTCTATTGATAATAAAACTATTATTATGATTGATGTTGATTGTTATATTGGGCATGTGAATTATGTCATTTGTCGTTTAAAATATGATAAGGATAAAAAAGAATACATTAAAGATAATGATTATTAAAATTTTGGTGTTTATTAAAAAAAAAAAAAAATAAAAAATGAAAAAAAAAATGAATTCATTGATGAAAGAAGCAGAAGTTTTAATTGCATATGAAACATGTAAAATAATAACAAATGTCAATATAAATAAAGTTATAAAAACTCTTATATCGCATCGTGTTGTATTTTCTATTCCTTTACATTTAACACTTTCACATGAAAACATATGTAATATTCTAAACGAATTCAAAGATGAAAATACCATGTTTAAAATATACGATAATGAAGTGATGACGGTAAAGAAGAATATTCCTTATTATTATTACAAACATCCAATTGCGTACAATACACATTTAAAATTGTCCATGATTAAGTTTAAGTCTGATAATCTCATTTCGGTAGCGGTGAAGATAATATCTGGGTTAAATTATGCAACCACTTATATTTTTTCTATGCTTTATGATTGTGAAAAAAATGAAATAGTTGACGATGAGAATTTTGGTTGAATTTATAATCATATAAAGGTGCAAATTGTTGAAAAAAAAAATAAATAAAAAAAAAATAAAAAAGTTAAGTATAAAATTTGCAATTTGTATATGATAAATAAAAAAGGAAAAGATAAATGAAATTAAAATTAAAGGAATTTACATTTCTACATGAAATTAAAGGACGGTATGCAGAAGAAGAACAGATATGTGATGTTGATGTAATGGAAAGGGCAATTGATATCATGAGAAGTTTTAGAGGGTATTTTTTTCTTCCTTATATTCTTCATGCTGATGTATTGAATGTAAAATATGTATGTGAAATGTTAAAAAATTTAAAAGATGATAATACACTATGTTTTAAGAGACGTCCTTTATTTCCAAAAGAGCATGTTAAATTCGAAATTTCCTCTGTTTATTATAGACAAAATGATTGGTATTTATCTTTTACAATGGAAATTTTGGAAGATAATTCAATCAGTAATATTTATTTGACGTTTACTTTGCCGTTCGCCGTTTATGATATTTGCCATTTGAAATATAATTCTAAACAAAGATTATATTTTCCCAGTAATTAATATAATTAAAAAAAATAAAAAAGTTAATTATAAAATTTGCAAATTGTTGAAAAAAAAATATGACAAAATAAAAAAAAATAAAAATTAATTATAAAATTTGCAATTTGTTTTTTAAAAAAAAGATAAAAAATAAAAAAAAATTAAAAAAATGAAAAAGAAATTCAAATTAAAGGCATGTCAATATTTGTTTGATGACAAAAATTTAACGGCGATTGACATTGATGAATTAATTGATTTTATTATTAAAAATGATCAATTTAACGATATGCCAGAAGGATTTTCCATTACAAAAAAAGATGTAACTGATTGGTTGATAACATTAAAAGATAAAAACAAAATATGGGAGTTTGAAGATAAACGTTTGGTTTTTCGATCAGAAGTTTTTCAAAATTCAAATTTTTTATTTAAGGGAAAGCCATGTAATCCCATATTGTCAGTGCATGTACAACTTGACGCTGATTCTGCAGTTGAATGGATTAAAATGCTTATTTATTACGATACAGAAGAAGAAAGACGTCAAATTTTTCATATTTTTTATATATATTATCAAGATGGGGAATTTTTCAAAGGTTACACCACCGAGCTTTCTGAATATCAAAGACATATAATGTCAACTACTAAATATTGGGGATATTTATTTTATGATAAATAAATAAAAAAAGAATGCAAAAGTTAATTATAAATTTTGCAATTTGGTCATAAAAATTAAACAAAAAAACAAAAATGAAATTCAAAATAAAGGAATGTGAAATTTTATGCGATAAAAACGATAAAACATACATAACAAATTTTGACATGGACGATGTTGTTAATAAATTTATTTCATTTAAACACAAATTTCATATGCCTGATGAGTTATCATTTACAAAAGAAGATGTAATTGACTGGTTAAACAATATAAAAGATAATGATAGTATATGGAGTTTAGACGACTATGTTTTAACTCTGAAATCAGAAAATATTAAGCATCAAAGAAAATATTTAACGGGACACACAACAAATTTTGGAACATTTAGATTGCATGTAATGATTTCGAAGGATAATTCAATTGATACAATTGGAATGACGATTACATCAAAGACAGAACGTGTAAACCATGTTTCTGGTATATTTACTATAAGTTATGATAAAGATTCGGAAGATTATAAAGATTATCACAACATATTTTTTGTTAGATTTTAAAAGGAAAAAAAACAATTAAATTAAAAAAAAATAAAAAAATAAAATAAAAAGTTAATTATAAAATTTGCAATTTGAAAAACTAAAACTAAAACTAAAACAGAAAGAAAAAAAAAACCAAAATGAAATTCAAAATAAAGGAATGGCAACATTTATTTGATAGACGAGATGAAAGATATGTAACAGATATTGAGATGAATGGCATAATTGATAAAGTTATTTCGTTTAACCAAGATTTCAGGATGCCTTCTGAATTATCATTTACGACCGAAGATGCAGTAAATTGGTTAAAGAAACTAAAAGATAAAGACAATATATGGGTGGCGTTCAAAGACATTTTATTTTTTAGAGAAGAAAATATTAAACATCGAACTTTTTATTTAAATACATCAGGGACATGGTTAGGAGGATTTGAAATATGTTTGTACTTCGATCACAATTATGAAGTTAAGTCAATTAGTTTATTAGTGTTCTCAGTGAGAGAAAATTTCACAAATACTTATCGGGTTTTAACCTTACTTTGATTTTAAAGCAAAATTGAACTCACCTGCCGAAGTATCACCAACTGGAATAATATTAAATCTTGAATTATCTTTTGATTTACCCCAATGATTCATAATCCCCGTCATCACTGTCTTTTTCGATATTATATTGTTTGTGATTATCCATGACAACGGGTTATGATTAGTGCAAAAGAACATATCTCTAAACTGTTGCTTTTCTATTTCATTCACAGTATGGCAATCATCAAATAAATTAAATTTCAACACTTTTTTCCTGTTACTTATGATGCAGTCACAGTACTCGCATTTCTCACTCTTGTATCTTTTTTCGTCAATGTTCGCCACAAAACACGAAGAACAAACCATGCTTTTATCCAGATAATGTATTTGATATTTATCCACTATTTTACCGCAATTGCAACAGGCGATGAACACAGTTCCGTTGAATGAACAAGGACCGTACAATCCATTTATTTCTATCGTTCTTGTTTTTTCGCATTTTTTTATTTCATGTTGGATTTGAACTAATTTCGCTATTTTTCTTTCAGTTGTTGCGTTGTTTTCACTCTTTTCTTTATCATCATCCCCATCGTCATTCCCATCGTCATTAGCATCGTCATCCCCCACATCATCATCATCATCAGCACTTCCAACTTTATTCCTGCCTTTATATTTTTTTTTCATGACGTACCGTTTCTTTCTATTGTGATGAGGAAATATGTTTTCCCAGTCGTTTCGGGATACATGTCGCGCACAAAAGAACTCCCCGTCATCGTTCATCTTCACCTTTCCTGCGCCTAATCCCGTTTGACCAACCACATGCTGTTGGTGAAATACTTGATCCTTTATATCCTTGCAAGAGGGACAAACGAGCGTCATCGCCGCAACGGTTGGAAATGTCTCTTGCGGTTGAATGTTAAAGAATTCAATCATATTCACCATCCGCTGAATAAAATAAGAGACGTTTCCTCTGATCGGCACCAACAGAAACCTTTCCTTCACACATTTAAACAAGGTGAATGCCAACAAAAAGTCCCTCCTTTCCAGCCCTTTCACCGTCTTCTCCAGCACTGTGCTTTTACTGAACACCGCCTGCCGCATCTTGCAACACCCATCCACCGACATCCCCAACAGCACCAACCAATGTAACGTCATGTGTCTTGTCATATACTCGTCGTCGTAGTAGTACGCGGTGACAAAGTCTCTGATCATCGTTTCTATTTCTTGCGGTACTTGGGGGGTCGGGTCGGGAAGCAAGTACTCTTTCCCGCACCATTTCTTGTAATTCGCCTTTGTGATCTTCTGCAACTCCTCGCAATCACGCCAACGGGAATGGTACGTGACGAGATTGTGGTTGTCGAAGACGTTGTGTACGGCGCGAATGTTGTAATTGAGATTTCCGTCCTTCGAAAACACGTTTTGGATATCCTTGCATTGCAATCGACCAATAACATCAGCGTGCTCCATTGTTCTAGCCAGAAGATTAAAGTTGTCAGCAACGTCACCTCTCCTCACTGCAGTAACGACGGTATCCCGCACAAACGTGATGATGCTTTGACGCAGGCGATCGCAGATGGTCGACTTGTTCGGTCGGAATTTATCCCAATTCGGCTGAGTAGAGACAAATTTGGAGAACGACGGCGATTGATCCACAAGATGGTAAGTGTACTCCCGCGCGAAGTACAGTAAAACAAATGCTGTTTTCTCGCTAAGAGATTCGCAAAGAAACTCACGGGAAATTCCGTCCTTGTACAAGGCGTACAACTGAACACAAACGTCTAACGGCGCCTGAATCTTCGATGATGAGTAGATGCCAAGCATTGCCGCCAGTAATATTTTGCCGAGAAAGTCTACAAAAAACATGCTGGTGTTCTTATTTTTACACGCCTCCAAACAGAGTGTGTGCAATTGACGACCATAGCAAGGATGAGGGTTGGTCTTGTATAAGAAATGAATGATGTAGTCCAACAGTTGCATCTCGGCGTCGGTGGCGTACCTAAATTTGTACAGTAGCAGTTGGTGATTGCTTTCGTCCAGCCCGTTGTACACAAACGAAGCATCCAACAACCAAGTCGCATCGGGGATGGTGTCAGATGTAAGAACGGTACATTGTTTGAAATCGTTCACGTCGGGAGAAAAGAGAGGGAATGTGCTGAAATCTGGGATGTGCTCATCGTCGTCGTCGTCGGCATAAAATTCTTCACTTTCGATCTCTATCATCAAAGGAACGAACCTGTGAATGCAAGCATGGATATGTTGCGAAATCTGATTCGTAATCGAAGAGGAATAGCAGTGTAAATTTTTGATGTACTGCGCCAATGCTAGTAACAGACGAGTGCGTTGTTTAATTTGGTCGGTTACGACTGTAAAATACTTACTTGTCTTTGAAGGAATAAACGTCCATTGTTGTACTTGCACATATTTTTGTGACTGTTGTTGAAGTGCAGAAATATCCGACTGTGACGTATCGATATCCCGCACAAATCTCGGGAACGGTGTTGTCGTTATTTCATTGTCGAGCAGAATCATTTCGATTGACCGTTTGAATGGCAGTTGAATGTCCGAAATAAACTGTAAAATTGCGTCTATTTGATAAGGGACGGTTGTGGTTGTGGTTGTGGTATTTAAAAGGCGTTCTGAAATTGAAAATTGAGGGTGGTTAAACATTGAAAATAATTGCGGAATATTAAACCCATTATGTTGATTGTTGTTATTGTCTTTGAAGGAATAAGAAGAAAAATTATCACTGTTGTCATCGTCACTGTAGGTAGTGCCAGCACCGTCATCGTCGTTGTTGGCTAAAAATGCTTGATCGTTTAATTTTTGTATGTTGTTAATAAGAGATTGAGTTTTAGTCTTTCGCTTGTTACCACTTCTCGCTTCCGATGTTTTAATGATGGTTTTTTTTATAGTGGCTTTCACCGAAGTCAGTCCTATCTGTTCTTCCAACTCCCTTTCAATGTTATTTTCTTCGTCTTCCACTCTCTTTTCTTCTTCCGATGTCAACTTGAATGTTTTGTTACCCTTTTTAATTTCAGAACGCCAAGTTAGAAAATTTGCTTGGATGTCATATACACACTGGGGTCTTCTTCCAGCCACTTTACGTTACCTTTCATCACCGTCTTGCATTGTTTTAGATTTATCCGAACGACGGGGAGAGAGTACACGGTCGGTCCAATGACATAATAATCGTTGTACTCTCCCTCGACGTTGATTATATGTTGGAACGGCGACTTGAGCAATTCACTGCATTTGCTTTCCCCGTGATTTATGATTGTGAGGTACAAGAACTCGTACGCCAAACGAATACAAACGACACATGCCATCCTATCGTCTTCCTTACCACCATTGTTGTTGGATGATGATGAGGGAATCACACATTCTCGCATAATCCAACCATGTTTATTATCCAAGAATACAGCACAAAGTTCACCGTTCCTGCATTCTCTTTCATTCTCCTTCGGCGACCTCATCAACGTCTTTTGGTACGATACAGTCATTGGGAAAACATCTCTGTTCAATGTAATTGTTGAGTACCTATGTTGGTTCCGCTCTCTTTCTTTTCCTCGCTTGTTCATTATATCTTTCAACGCTGCTTTAAATACGTTATAATTAAAATTTGGATTGAACTGAGGATCAAAATTATGACTCTTAATATCATTTTCTTCAAATTTATATTTATTATCATTGCCATCGTCTTCCACCTCTCTATCTTCATCTTCATCATCATCATCATCTTTTTCTAATTTTAATCTTTTGTTCTTTATCTTATTTTTTTCCAACAGATCAAAAAAGAACTTACACATCTCTTCTGATCCTATTCTAAACAATTCTGTATCAACTTCCCCTATATTTGGCATGCCATCTTTTAATATTTCAGATATAGGTTTACCTTTGTACTCATAAATGTTAGGAACAATTATTGTTTCTTTTATTTTATTATTATTATTATTATTATTATTATTATTATTATTTGATTTTATTCCTTTTATCATTTTGTATATTCAACTACCTTTTTTTATTATAAAATTTGCAATTTAAAAAAATATAAATGAATAAAAAGAAAATAAGATATGAATAATAATAATTGTGATGAAAAAGAAGAGGATGAAAATGAAAAAATATGTGATTTATTCTTCAAAGAAATATTATCAAAAGAAAGAATTCCTCATTTGATATCATTGACTATCTGTAATTTTCCAAAATCAAAATCATTCAAGGACTTTCTCTCCCATTTCTTAAATGCATTCATCTTCAACGCCGTCATAGATTTTCGTATTATAAACAAAAAATTATTTTTCTTTTCAAACAACATAATGTTTTTTATCTCTACTTACGATCTAACCCAAAAAGAAGACCAATTATTCAGGAAAATACAACAACATCCTCATCTTTTTTTCAATTCTCCTTTCGACTCTCGCACTCATTTTTCGTCGTTCAAGTACAATCATATCATAAAAATAGACGGTGCTCAAATGTTACTCGACTTTATCAACATTTCTTTATCTTCAATATATTCTCTCGCTTCCTCTTCCGACAACATTTCCTACTACGTTGAATACAAAAAATGCATACAAGAAATGTTATCACTCCTCTCCGAAACAAATATTTATTACAATAATAAGTACAATGATATTTTAGCACCTTCAATTTCTCGTTTATCATATTTATTTTCTCTTCCTCAATCATCAACATCACCTTACTCTTCCCAAAAATGACGTCGGAAAAAATTTCAGAGGAAACTTTAAAAGAAATTTGCACTCCAATTTGTCAATCGTTACAATTCAATTCATCTTCACACAACTTTATCTCATCAGACACATCATCTCTCACCGTCAAATTGGATATCTTTACTTACATAACTCTCATTGCATTTTGGTTACTTTTTATTTACTTCATTCTCTTCGACTTTGTAAAACTGTTCAAGAAATTCAAATAATCCAATCAAAACGTCACTTAATAAACAATCATATATTAAATTTTTTTTTTATTTATATTGTATTGTAAAGAAGAAGAAGAAGAATGTTATCATTATTATTATTATTATTATACTTTAGAAGATTTTTCTGTTATTTTTATAAGATAGATTGGATGTGATACGAAATCGACGAGAAAATATAAGAATGCAATTGTTCCTAAAACATAAATACCAAACAATTGTGGAACGACGACAGATAAATGATCAGCGGGGTCATTCACTGCAGCATTAGAAGACGATTTTCCAAGACTGTTATAATTTACTTGGTAAAATACAAATAACCAGATATAGACAACAACAAACACCGTCACCATTATGAACGACACTAGAACGGGCTCGGAATGCCAATGTTGCACTTTACCGATTTCATCATGCAAGAGACTGGCGGAGATTGCCAAATGAATTAACCAGAAGACACCGAAAAGAACGCTGGTGGTGATCGTCCACACCCAGAATCGACTAGCCAAGTACGATACACTTCCTGCTGTCTCGTTCATTGCAAAGCCAAACACGATCACGACGTACACAGCAAAGACGAACAATAAGATGTAGTTGATGCTCGATCGTTGGTTGAGAACTAATTTGTAGAAGCTCTTCGCTGCTTTGCTTTGTTCTTTCTTTTCCTTCTTTTCCGCTTCTAAACTAACCAATGATGTTGGGTCGTGATGTGTTGTCACCCATGCGTGTTGACAGAAGAATCCGGCACTCCACACCCAACTGGCAATGTTGATCACCGCGGTCAATTGTGCGTAGTAGTAAAAGTTGTACTGTCCAACGGCGGCACGGGAAGGCTGGAATCTGGGAAAGTGACCGTCTCCCTTTTCCTTAGAGGTGGCGGCACTGTAATAGTAAGCAAAGAAGATGATCTGCCAGATATTCAACATAATCAAGTAGATGATCGATGCGAGACACCGGTAACGAACGTCGTTTCTCATTGTTCCAGTGTCCTTAGGTGGGAAAATGACGAATCTAGCCCACATCACAAGAGTGAAAAACGCTACGAGGCAGATGAGAACGAGCAAAAGAGTCATTGGAACCTCAGTCGATCCAGCAATCACAAGTACCCAGAGAAAGTGGTACAACATCAAAATGACATATGCAATCCAGCCTGAGATGGTGTACGAGTCGTACGGTCCAAAAATATTAACACTGCCGTCGTGGTCTTCGTCGAATGTTTTATTATCGTCCCAGAGTCGAAAGAAAAAGACTACCGCAGCGACAATCACCGTCAAGCAGGCAAATAACTCGATGCCGCTGTTCAAATAGAAGCGCCAATAGTGAACGTACGATGGTGAAGGTGTGTTTGGAGTGGTTCCGCCGACAGTCTTGGGAATCCACTTGGGGTTGTTTTCTAACCAAGTCCAAACAATGGGGATTTTGATGACGAGTGCCACGATCAACACCACCATAAACATATTGAACGATCGTTTTCTTTCGCTCCTTCGCTTTTCCAATTTGTGATAATTTTGAGACGCTGTGTCTTGTTGATTAATATCGGCCTCAACTGAAATAGAGTTTTCCAACTCATCCACCCCGTAGCGCAACCAAAAGAATTCGGGATTCATGTAAGTTACGTACAACCATAATCCAGTGAAATAAATGAAAGACAAGCCGTCAAAGACAGTCAAACCAACAGCCCAGCCAAACGGTTGCCAATCTGTTCCTCCTAAAATAAATGCAAATAAAAATAATAACAGCACTAATTGCCCTAATATTTGGGCAACTGTCGCAAATTGTAAAAACATTACATTGTAACTCTGGTTCTCTCTATCTTTTCCCCAATTTTTCTTTGGCTTTGGTAACTGTCCGGGGACGTCTGCTGGTGCCATAGATGGTCCAATGGCTATTTCCGCGTTTGCATTTTGCATCAATTGGGCTGATTCGCCTGCTGTTCCTGTTTTATCGCCACTTTTACGAGACATTAATATTCTTTAACTTTCACAAAAAAAAAATTTATAAAGAGAATAACTATATAAAATTTTATTTTTAATAATATATGTAAGAAATTTTTTTTGACGTATAAGGTGATGTTATTTTTTAATGAAATATATATATTTACTATATTTTATTATTTTTTTTCTGTGATTTTAGTTATATTTTTTTATAAACGAAAAATCATAAGATTCCATATCATTTCTTAAATTTTAAGTTTATAATATATATACTTATTTTTTTTTAATTAATCTATCGATTCTTATTTTTTTTTTCCTCCATCTCTCTCTCTCCTTCCCTCTTCTACATTTTTTTTTGATATAAATTAAATAGGAATAAGAAAAAAAAAAAGTTTAATTAATAAAAAAACAAAATATATATATGTGTGAATATATATGTCCACTTAAAATTTCACATATATGAATAAAGATAAAAGCAAAGGGAAGAACAACGATGAAGAAAAAAAGAAAAAAACGCAAAGCAGCACAAAAAAACAAAGTCGCAATGACGACATTGTTGATGACGATGATGAATATAATGACAAGGAAGAAGAAGTAGAAGAGTACACGAGGAAAGAAAAACCAATAAAAAAAAATAATAACAGTTACTTTATTGAAACAAATCGTGGTGGAAAAGGAATAGATGTGGAAAAAGGATTTAGAAGCGCAGAAAACGATAATAATGGAGGATATTTATATAAACTTGGATCGGTGAGAAAGAAAAAGACATTTAATTATCTATTTTTGACATGCGTCGGTGCTTCTTTGGTGTACTGTTCATTTATAGTCGCTTTGTTGGAAAATAATAAGATACTAAAACCTTTTTATAGTAATGAAATTATAGTCATTATGACTCTAGGTTTGATCATAGCGTCTATATATGGCATATTTCATCAGTTGAAGATATACACGTACTTACTGACGACGATCGAAAATATGGATGACTTTGTATGCTATATGTACTCTATTATATCCACCCAAAGGCTGTCTGACTCCGAATCGACAGTGCCGTTTAACACCCCAAACGGCTCATTCACAATGACTTTTTCAGACAGCGTGGAACAATTGAATGCAGTTCTGATCATGATGATGTGGAGTTTTCACTGGCAAATGTCACTGATATCAATAATGACTAACAACGATTTGACTGGCAACGAAAGAGCAATAAAGATGCATGAAGCAACTGCGTTATTTAATGCCGTAAAAAATTATCCCGTCTCAATGTGGATATCGTCAGAATGGAATTCAATTCACCACGACCTAGAGAAACATACAAAGTGTTTTGTTGATAGAATAGTGCCCCTCTTTGTCTTCTGTTGTAATTACGATAGATTCCTCAAAATAGAACATTTGATATCGGGAAAGGTGAATGATCTCAAGAAACAAATCAACAAGACAAACGTATCCATAAAAACAATGTTCATCTCCACAAACAGCACTGTCTTTAAACTGTCGGGAATCCTTTTCTATCTATCTGCTCCTTTTATTTTACTGCCAGAACACGGTCACAGCACTATCATATGGTACCTCGTCATTGTTCTCTTTTCTGGCTACTTCTTTTCTCTTCGCTGGTTCATAGGAGACGTGTTGAATGACGTAACGGAAACTTATTCAAACGATATTCTATCAAAGATTTTTAATGCACAGAGGATGTCAGACGAATTATTCTATGATAAATTCCGTCACTATCCAAGAGCAACAAAATTCTCAGAGTTACATTTATCATTCTTAACCAGTAAATGAAAAAAAACAACAGCAGTAATAATAAAAAAACATACCTATTTCATTTATTTATTATATGTATATATATTTCGGTCTAATACATTAAATTTCTCGATGGATCAAGAAAGATTTCCATAAGATTATTTCTTTCGGCAACATTGATGTCGGTTGGAACGTACACTTTGGTTCTACCTGAACAATCGTACAGACTTTCTCTATCAACAAAATTATAAATTGATTCGTTATCACTTCTCTTATTGCTCACTGAAGGTTGAAGTAGAAACCCCACATTAAATACTGCTCCACATCTTAAACGCCAGATAGGCTTTCCATTCTTGTGTCTCTTCAATTTTCCATACTTATCTTTAATATATTCGATGTAACTGGGACTGTCTAATGGCGGTTGTTCACCTTCTTCAGCATACGCTTCCGCTTCTTCAATGGAAATCTTCTTTGGTGGAATGTGATCGGCATTGCAATAAGGCACAAGCATCAGACATGTTTGGTACCTCACTGGGAATCCATTCACTTCTGCGTCATATACATAATTACTTTGTTTAAATCTTTTACCTCCTCCCCCATTACTTTCAACGCCTTCACCACCCTTTCCTTCATTTTCAATTTCAGCAACTCTCGCTTTAATTTCTTTATCCCTTAAATTGTCTGTCTGCTTCTTTAAAATTTCATATCTTTTTTGGTTTTCCTCATCGTCATCAGCTCCAACCACCACCTCCTTAAAGTATTTTTCTTCAGACATTTTATTGAACGACAAGATGTATCGTTCAGGATTATCATAATCTACCTTCTTATTTTGATTATAGTATCCTAATCTTTCTTCCTCTAATTGTTTTAGGTATTGTTTTTTCGACTTTGGTATAACTTTACTGCTTTTTGATTGACCTTCAAAAGATACATTTGTAGTTCTCTTTTGGCCATATTGTTCTCTTGTTTTGGGTTGCTGTCTGTCGTCGTCTGCTTGTTGTTTTGTAAATTTATATAATAATTCCGCGTTTTCACTGTTTCCTCTTTTCTTCATTTTAGTCAATTCTGTCATCAAATCTTCTCCATTTTTCATTCCTCTATAATACTCAACAACATAGTTTTCAGGATTATCAACTCCGGCTTTTTGATTAACTGAGCCAGATTCATCTTTTAATTTGTTTAATTTAGATTTCAAGTTTTTTTTTTGAGTATCAAATGATCTTTCCAAAACATTTTTATAGTACTCATTTTTGTCAGTAGTTAGACTTAAACCTCCCAAATATTTCTCTTTTGTCAATCCCGCGTATTTTAAATCTTTTTTTGAAGGATTCAACGGCCCAGTTTGGTCATCTTCGTTTACTGCTCCTTTGTCTTCATCTTTAATTAAAATCTTTTCTTCCTCTTCCTCCTCCTCTTCCTCTTCCCCCTCCCCCTCCCCTTCCTCTTCCTCCTCCTCTTCCTCTTCCTCTTCCTCTTCCTCTTCAAAACCACGATTGCCAGCCCTTTCTTCGTAATCCAACTCAAGGACTTGTGAAACATACTGTTCATGGGCGTCGATTAAATCAGATTGGAATTTCTTGTTGTGTATCGAAGTGAGACTGACTGGTTTGAGAATAAGCCATAGCCTAGTGAAAAGATGCATACCCAAACGGGAATCGAGTGCAAAGCCCAAATCGTAGGAGGGAGAGTAACCGCGAATGATAATATTGCCCGTGAGAACGTCGTTTTGGTTATAAGCACCCCTTGAACGAGCCATGACAGCCTTGTGAACAGAAGGTTTAAGACTCTCACCGAGCACACCGGGAATTCCTAACACTTCGGAACATTTATCGATGTCGAGAAAAAGTTGAGAGGCGTCGTCGGAAATACCAGCTCTCATGTCGTCAATTCTCATATCATCTGATGATCGACTGTCTCTTTTCTTTTTCATGTTCCTACCGAAATTCTTGAAGGAATTGTGTGCCTCCATGATCAATTGTCGTTGGAATGTCGGCATGGGCATCACAAAAGGGTACGAGTCAGGATCGCGTGTTAAAGAAACAAGAAGCATACCCGTATTAGAATTATAAATATCATCGTTGATGGAATAAAATTGAAATGCGTCGGGTAAAGGTCGGTACTCTTCAGGTAAGGTATCTTTCCAAGTTTTTGTCCATTCTGTCGATCCTGTTGGTGCAGAAGTCCAATTTTTTGCTGTTACACTAACTAATTGATTAACTGTTTTTTTACTTAAATCTGGCATGTTAAATTTGCCATTTGTTGATCTCATTCTTTCACCCATCTTCTATCGTCTTTCTCGTTTAATTTAATTAATAATATCAGTGAATAAACATCAAATAAATATATATTATATTTTTTAAATAAAAATTGATAAGGTTTTTAAATTTATAAAAAAAAAAGAAAGTATTTATTATAAAACTTCACGTGGTTTTAAAGAACCATCTATTCTTTTATGTTTGTGAGAATTATTATTGTGATGATTATTTGAATTTAACATGCCATCATCAATTTGACGATTGAAACCTAGTAGAGTCTTACTTCTTTGTGGTATCTTCTCTGCTTTGAATATCAATTCCATCAAACATTTTTTGTAGGAGAGACTTGTTTGAAATGCGCGAAGAACAAGTTTACCAGCTTCATTTACATCTGCCTCGCGATTTTTTACTTTTGCATAGTACGCCTCGATTGCTACATCCTTGAACGATTCCAGTTTTATGCTGTCGTCGACGATACTCTTCTGCGGCAGCGATTGATCACAGAGAAGAAAATGGTCTCTAACTTCAACGTACGTAACCGTCACCGTCTTCACGGCACCCTTTCGTATGTTTAATTCTTCATTTGTGTTGAAAATATCTGCCAACGCTTGCCACAAGATGTCGTTCCTTATTTCAAAGTAACTGCAAAGATAATCTTGTCTCATTTTGAAGTACGAAGATTGACAATCGTCACTCTTATGCTCACAAATGCGACATTTATTGTTTTGTTTGAAATGTTTGTTGTGTAGTTCGCCAGTGAAAAACTTTGATTTAGTAAATATTCCGCCATTGTCCTTCTGTTCTTTCACTTCTTGCATATAATATTCTATTCTACTTCTTTCGTCTACATCATCTTCAACCGTTAATCCGCAAAATTTATTAAATCTATTTTTTTTCGTTTCGATTATATCTAATTCAATTGTTTTTCTTTTTATTTCCTCTTCTTCTATTTTTCTTCTTGCTATTTCTTCTTCTTCTTCTCTCTCTCTTTCCCTTTCTCTTTCCCTTTCCCTTTCTCTCTCTTCTTCCTCTTCTCTTTGTTTTTTTTCTTCTTCTTCTTCTTCTTCAAAATCTGTTTTTCTTCTTTTTCTTGAATTCAAATCATCATCTTCGTCGTTATTATTATTTGAATTTTTATTTAACGAAAAAGAACTGTTACTTGTATTAAAAATAGAATCTTTTTCTGACTCTTCTTCTCCATCATCATCGTCAACATTATAATCTTTTTCCTTCTCCTTTTCTCTCACATTATTACATTTTTTTGGAGGTGTGTTATTATTATTTTTTTTCTTTGATCTTTTAAAAACTTTTAATAATTGTTCAATTGCTACTCCTGACATATTTTATTTAATCTTTTTAATTCTTTTTGTTATATTTTTTTTTTGGTTTCTCAATTTATATGTAGTGTGATTTTTCTTTTTAAACCCCCCACCCCTCCCCACACACTCCCCAAAAACAAAAAAAAATTAAAATAAAATAATAAAAAGAAAAAAAAAGAGGTGAGAAAGGATGAACGAAAGGATGAATATTAAAATAACAGATTTTTTAAGAAAGGAAATCAATCATTTAATAAAAGAAGGATGTGGCGTCGGAGAGTTCACAGTGGTGGAATTGAAAAGAAAAATAAAATATAGAAATTTGCCAGATAAAGAAGAAATCACATTTATCAAGAAAGATTATAAAATTTATGAAAGAATGATAGAAGACGAAGATTTGATTTTAACATATTATATTTGGTTGCTAGCGATCTCGGTGCTGTTAGAAGCGATTGAAAAATCAGATTTGAATTGTTTTAAAGAAGCAAGTCATTTATTTGCTTGGTGTCAAGTTAGATCATCGGATGAAAATACTTATAAATTCGATGCCTCTGCTCCTTTTATCTTATGTTCGTACATGTCAAATGGATTTAAATATCTATCACGTGCGTTGTTCTCTCTTCACCTCGCAAATCAAAGAGAAACTGTGAATAATTTTAGTAACAAAAGAGGATTTAATTACATTGTATCTTTGATGGATTTCATCGTCGCCGATCACATTCTTAAAAACGAAAAGAGACAAGTGAATGCTCCCAATGATTTATTAATTGCTGTCCATGAACAAATAAACATATTAAGATTCCATTGTTACACGGATATGTTAATTGTTCAAATAGCACCGACGTTATCCACCATTTCGTCCAAAGAGGATAAATCTTCCTTCTTCAACATCTTCTATTATATACGAGACTGTACCGTCGATGTTGAAATGAGAAAAATATATACCGAACTAATTAACATATTCGATGTAAATCTCGCTTATTCTTCTTCATTTTATTTTGGACAAACAAACATCCTCACCAAAGTATTCAATTATGCTCAATCCGAATTCTCCCTTTCTGACATAATAGATAAATATAAACCGTACGAGAGAATACCAGACAATTCTAAAATTTTAAACTTTTACAGTCCTTCTATTAAAAATTCGCCGTTTCCTTTTATTCCAAACACCGTAATTTCTTTTAATCAATATAAAAATGTATAATATCGTTTATTAACTTCAAAAAAGATAAAAAAAATAAAGAGAGATAATAAAAAGGAATGAATACAAATTTTATAATAAAGTTTTGTTTTTTATTAGTAATTTTGCATTCTAATATAAATTGTGAAATTATCGTCGTTGATGACCTTGGTGGTTGTAATATTCCTGATAAACATTGTCCTACATTTAATTTTATGGGATATGCAGAAACAAATGACGTTCATTTAAGTCGAGCATTAAAATTAGAATTAAAATTCAGTAATTATACAAGTGACAAAAGAACATTAACTGGTGAAGTGAGGTTAATGAGGACGGCTGGATTCTCGGATTTCCAAATAATGATAACAGAAAGAACATATATTATAAAAGAGAAAGATTTAGACGATAGGAAAGAGAGTAGTAACGTATGGTTTAATGATGTTAAATCTGGTCAATATTGTTTATTTTATGCAAATGACGTGGAAGAAGTGACGAAAACTTCAGAAACATTTGTGATACCTGCCTCCACTACATTTAACATCGTAAACAATTATGTCTATTGAATTTTAATCGGTACGAATCAATCCTAGATAAAAAAAACCCCCAAATTTTTAAAAAATAATAAATACATTCAATTATATAAATTAGGAGGTTTCATAGTTAATTAAAAAAAAACAAAATAAAAAAATGAAATCCTTAAAAGGGGTGCTGTTATTATTATTGTTAGGTTTGAATTTTTACGTCTCATCTTATCCAATTGTGCTTGATAAATTAGGTGCTAGAGTTCCTAAAATAACCAAATGTGTAAATCCTGACATTCCCGGTTATCCAACTCCCGTATTTACGGAATGTTATTTTGAAAGAAGTAACGGTTGCAATGTAGATTATTTGAGTTGTATATTATCTCCCTTCATCGGATATGGAAATAATACACAATTTCTTGATTTTACGTTCGTTGAATATGCAGAAATGATGCCCAGTGTAGCAGATGGCGCATTAAAAGCAGAAATTGCCTTTAATAACCAAAGTATCTTGCAATTACAGGGCTTTTTACAATTATGGAGGTACTCAGAGACAGTCGATTACTTGGATTTATATGAGTACATTGACCGTGAATGGTATTTATCTCAGGCCGATTTCGATGTTTCTCAGGGCTTTTACGAAGTTTGGTTCAATGATCTCAGTGCTGGCAAGTATGTGATGGCTTATTTTGATGCGGGTGGCACTCGGTACGGTTTAGGTGTTCCCGAAATGTCTGAACCTTTTACAATCTATCGCGTTTTCCCTATACAAATCCCATCTCTACGTCTTGAATTTATGCCTGAAGCGGATGTGACGATACCGCCTTATGGAATTGTCTTCCCAGATACATTGATTACTGTCGGATACGCTCATTACTTCTCATATCGAATTACTGCCGAACCTGAAGTCCCCGATTGGTTACTGCAACAATGGATCACTGTTGGAAATCAATCACATTATAATCGACCGCTGGCATGGGAAGTGAGAACTGATCAAGGAAATATATTCAATGTAAAGACGTATGTAGAATATTATGCAGAGGGACCAAATACGGATACAATGTTTAAGATGAAAGTGTTTCCTGCGAATACGGGAGGGTATGTATTTGATAATAGTCAACCTGATTTCGTCTATTACTTTCCTGACATACAAGGACGTCCCATGGTGATCTCCGCACGTTTTAATTATCATAACAGACGACCATTTCAATTTTCAAATTATTGGACTAATTATATAGGGACTGAAAACGGAAGACAATATTACGGATTTGGGACTGTGGCGGCGTATAAGATTATCGATATTATTAATTACGAGTTCAATGAATATCCTTGGTTCAATGCTCCGTTGTTTGTAGGTCAGTCTGTGAATATTCCAGATAGTGTGACTGAATTGAATAATATGATACATACATCTGACGACACTGACACATTGCAAATATGGTTTTTCCAGTCTCAATCGTACAGTGACAGCGTGTGCGTTCCCAATGCTTTAAATTTTGGCAACTGTCCCAACCCTTATAATCAAAACAATACGGCGATGGATGGGTTGAGCGGCAGTTCTTTTTTTAATGCAGGAGCATCTGGGACTGGAGAGTTACTAATGTTGGAAGATTTTTATCAATATGACGCAGTATATCCTGACAATTTCTTTGGTGGACACGGGGCAACCCAACTACATTATGAATCACACGGCGCAAGATATGAGGTATATTATCAAGATCATACAAATGCTTTGGACGATGCAAACGATTATTCATGTGCTCCAGTTGGAACCACTTATGCTGTTGAACACGATGATTGTCCGCCATTGTCAACATGTAATTCGGAAACGTACACAATGGCAGATATAAATTTTGGCTTGCGTCGATGGTATAATTATTTGTCTCCTGAAATTTGTTTGGGATACCAACTTATATCTGGACTATGCGATTTTTCAACATATAATGCATGGGTTTGTATGGGCGTTTTTGCAGCAATGCCAGAATATAACGGTGCTTGCACGTACGAGAATCAACCATGTACAGGTTATTACACTCCTGCTGCTCATCCTGTCAGTGGAACCCCGCAATGTGCTTGTATGGGAATTGACGCTAAGTGGGTGACTGACAGTTTTTTCCAACCGTACAGTCAAAATTTTATTCCGAATCTGTGCCAAAACACACTCGGACAGTTTGACATTTATTTTGGCGTATCTCCAGATGCGCCTCCTAGTATTATGACAAATATGGTATTTCCGTTTGCCAGTTATATTGCCGATGAATTTAATGCGTCTTATTGGTGTTGGGGAACAGGGGGCTACCCACAATCTGCATGCGTGAAAGATACCGTGGCAGGATATCATCCCGATTTTTACAACATGGTATATTTTGATATTGACGGATACAATGAATTGCATGCAAATCATCAATCATATCCTTGGAATCAAAATTATTATGAATTTGTCACTTATTCGTTTTTGATGCCCGTGTCAGTGCAAAACGGAATTCCCCTTCCAACATTTCTTATCCCACCTACATCATGCAATTTTACAAATTACGGCTCATGTCAATTCGACCACACTAATATTCTACAAGGAAACGTGCCATTTATGTTTAATACTGTTCAGGACAGTACGCCGTACTATGTGCGGCCGAAATACACAGCCCCTCGCTATGGGACATTCGGTTACGATATTCAAATGGCGACTGTGCAAACAGTGTTGAGTGTAGGTCTAAACGCAGGTCCATCAGAAACACCATATAATATAGCCGTTGCTCAAAGTTCTGCTGTGTACGCCCGTTACAAAGTGTGGCCCACTTTCATCTTCCAATCATTCACACAAGCAAGACCAGCATTTGCATCGTATCCAGATTCCATTGTTATCAATTTCCGCATTATTTGTCCTTTGGTGGAAACTGGGTATTCTGATGAAGCAATCGGATATTGCGCGGAAGCATGCACAATCATCAATCAACATTCCGTCTCAGTCGTCATCAAACAATTATCTGGACCGTCACAAAATCTCGTTAATCCTCCCTACATTACTTGGACCGCTGCACAGAATTTGGGACCTACAATGACGAACGAGGAATATTCGGTATGGATTGAATACAATGAAGGAGATGTGCTGCAATTGGAGTGTATGCCGAGAACAGAGCCTGAGAAAGTTATAGGACAGGCGCATTGTATATTTTACTCTGCCGATACTTACGCGGTCCCTCTAAAGAGTCTTGTGCTTCAATCTATGATCACTAGAGTGGCTACTGCAACCCCCGTATGTGTATTTAGTCTTCCTGAAGTGCAAGCGTACGTCCAACGTGATGAGCCTTTCATTTATCAATCAGCCATTTCTTCTCCATTCATCAACGATGCTATCACGGGGCAACCTGCTGATGGAACTAATATTGCAAACTATTATACCACATGGACAACGGGGAGTGGAACAATTGAACAGGGGTTTAATGCTCAGGATCAAGTGTATTCACCTCCAATGACTGTTACCATTTGTAGCACGGCATCTTGTAAAACAATCACAAACGATCAAATCATATTAGCACCCGTTAATCCATTGTATCCTGATCCCTTATATCGACCACCAACTTGCTTATCAACTACCACTTATGCCACTTGTGATGTCAATGCCGCCGATAATCCAGCCTATTCAGGAATCGATACTTTTCCCACGTGTGATAATGGGCAATCTTATACGTTAATGAGACCAAGATTGAAGTTTCTGCCGGGTTACAGTATCATTGCAAATGTCGGCAGTATTGCATTTACCATTTTGAAACAGTTCATTACACCCGAACAGATGATCCAAATGACTGAGGGGCCCTTTGTGCAGATTACGAATTATGTGATTGTGGCGAGTAATTTTGTGGCGATGCTTGTGAGGTATGGAAAGACTATTGCTTCTGTTTTGACTACTCCCTGCATTGAAACTTATACGACTTATGGCATCATTTTGGAACCATTTGTGTTGCAGCCATTACCGCTACAGAGAATTCCCGGTTGCACTTTGGCGAATCAATGTTGTTATACGGTTCCATTTGAAGTGTTTGGAAATAGTCCGTATGATACTGGGAGTGGTGGAGAGACGATTGTGAATATGGATGATAATGTGACCAATCCTTGTTACGGGACACCCGCCTGTTCGTATGAGATTGTGGTTTCTCCTCCATTGGCTGTTGGTGGTGGATTATGTATGGGAACAACGTATACTTTTACAGTGCAAACACCTACTTCTTTAGTTAATTCGAGAACTTTGCCTTATTATGTTAATTCAACACACACCATCCCCGCGACACCGTATCCTTATCCATATAGATGTCCTACGACTCTAGTTTATCCTATCCCAAGAAACGGAATCAGTCCCATCTCATTAATTACGACACCAGGTAGTTGTGTTGATCCCGGCACTGATATGGAGTTTAGTTTCACGATCACCGAAGTGTTGTGTAACAATCAAGTTAATCAATATAATAATGTCAGTGATTGCCGATTGAATCTTTATTTTGCAATTGAGACGCAGAATGTTGTTTATTGTCCATTATGTCCCACACGTGCCAGTCCTTATTTGATTACGGGCGATCAGTCGTTCAGTTACAACTTGGAGGGGACCTTTTTGTTCAACAATGTGCCGAATGGTTATTGGACAGCGTATTTTTGGTTAGCACCACTGAAGGGAAGTCAAACATGGAATACGGCAGTCTTGAACCCTTTATTTACAGCAAGTGCACAAGTATTAGCATCGTTAGCAAAGACACAATCACTTCAATTATCCAGAACAGCAATGAGTATCCCAAGATGTCCCGGACCCCCAATGGTAATTCAATATTTGTTTATCGACGAATCGGGGTTCAATGGTCCGTACCTCTTTAATTTTACTGATCCTATTGGACGCACAATCATGAATCAGACGATCACAGCATTGGATTACTGCAATAGCGTGCTTGATCCAACCCAATACAAATTAGCATGTGATTTACAGATGAGAGCAAATGGAATCCCCTTTACGGCTTATGTGCAGACTGGGAATAAGAGTGATGGGTATGAAGGTTGGTATACATTGACGGTCACTACTTTATCAACATTATGCGCTATCCCTGAACCTACTTATATCTATCCATTACAGAACATTTTCATCCAAATCGATTGCCAACAAACCAGTTGTTGGGGAACAAGAGACGGGAATGTGATCACAGAAGTGATTGGCGGAACTCAATATCCATCAAATAACCTCACAATTATACAAGGATCGCAAAATTCGGAATGGTTGCCGCTGTATCAATATGTGTGGTCTGCGCCGATAACTGTAAATTCATCTTCCTTTGTTGGACCTGAATCGTTGCTGAGAGTTCCTGCGGGGTGGTACAATGTGACAGTGATTGATTTTAATGGTTGTTCGGCTAAGGCATCATGTGAAGTTGTCAGTCAAGAATGGCCAATTGTGCTAGTCCCCACTGGTTCGAATCCTGCTAATTGTTCAACTGGTGTAGGGACGATCGAGTTTACAGTGGTGAATGGAACGGCGCCGTACGAGTTATATTCAGTCACACCTCAGCAAAACAATGTCGGTGGTGGCAGTGGAACAGTTATTCAAGTATCTTCAGTAGTGCCGGGAGTGAATACGACTTATTTTGTTCAAGATTCAAGAGGGTGTCAATCGCCATTTGTATCGTTTACTTTGAGAGGACCGATTGATATTTCCTTTGCCGTTTCAGCAATCAAATTCCCATGCACACAAAACGCGGCAACGGGAAGTATGGTGACGATTTTCAGCAACACGCAAGATCAAGCAGGTGCAGGCGTGATAGTGACTTGGAAATTTCACGATACTGGATCATTGCAAGGGACAGGTTTTACACTTACAAATGCAATTGCGGCTACGTACACTGTGACTGCTTACAGTGAGATATTTGGTTGTTCATTCACCCAAGTTTACACATTGGTAGTTCATCCACCACCATCCATTACTTTCTTGAAGGAGCCGATCGTTGGAATGCCTACGTTGGTGAATGTGTACGGAAATGCGATTAGTAGCAATGGACCACCGTACAACTTGACGATATATGGTATTCCTACTTTGAACGGTCCATTCCCGTACGATCCCCAATTGACACAGCAGTTACTTGGACAGATTCTTCAGTTTCAAGTTCAAGGTGTTCCAGTCATCCAAACATTTGATATCATTGTGACTGATTCTGGAGGTTGTTTATCGCTCGTTCAAGTTGCTGGTGGTCAAGTGACGGAAGAAATTATTATTCAATCACCTACCAGATTACCTAACATCACAAGAAAAGAGAAAGACAAAGTAATCAGAGAGTCGCATTGGTTGTTTTTATTTATTTTTATATTTACCATCTGTGTCTTTCTTTTTGCGATATTGTCTGTTCTTTTAAGTTCATTGTGGACGAACAAGAAACAAACAGAAAAGTTAGAGAGGGAATCAACCACAAAACCTTTATCTTCAAATAAAAATAAAAATAAAGTAAAGTAACAATGATAATAATGATATAATAATAATAAAATTTTAAAAGTTAATTATAAAATTTGCATTTTGGTTTGTTTTTATTTTTTTTTTATTTTTTTTTATTAAACTATCTTTTTTTATTTTTTTTTCTATACTTTTTTTTAGTTTACTTTTTTTTATTTTTTTTTGTTTACCGCCACGTCACTTTTAATTTGCTCAATCGTAGGAAATAATAAAAAATTACGTCATTAATTGGAAAAAAGATAAAAATTACGTCATTACTTGGAAAAAAAGATAAAAAAAATAAAAAAATAAAAAAAGTATAGATTAAATTTTGAAAAAAAACGGTAAAGGTTTACCGCAAAAAAATTAGAACTTAATTAGAAAAAAATTGATCCACTTTTTTTGCATCAAAAAAA
>Ga0187872_10000407_pt1 | contig 51437 bp, 65 predicted proteins | sample June2016WEW_16_4_FD_132973 | JGI IMG/M metagenome (GOLD analysis project Ga0187872, IMG submission 132973) | Peatland microbial communities from SPRUCE experiment site at the Marcell Experimental Forest, Minnesota, USA - June2016WEW_16_40 | ecosystem: Environmental > Terrestrial > Soil >...
ATTCTCGCATACAAATCTTTCCTGAATAGATTCTTATCAACCATTTCTCTTATATTGCGATTAGTTGCACACACAAACCTACATGAAATCTCTTTTTCATCTGCTGCACCGACAGGACGAATGTATCTTTTGCCATCAATAGGTTGTAATACATTAAGCAACTTAGCTTGTGTTGACAATGGCAAGTCGCCAATCTCATCAAGAAACATTACTCCATCTTGGGCAGATAGTATTAGTCCTTTCTTACTGCTAGTTGCACCAGTAAATGCACCAGCAGTATGGCCAAACAGTTCTGACTCCACTAACTCTGCTGGCATAGCCGCGCAATTAATACGAGCAAATGTTCCTTGTCTATCACCTATCATTGCTCTAGCTATTAGCTCTTTACCAGTTCCAGTTTCACCAGTAATAAGAACTTCATCATCAACTTTAGCTAGCTTCATAGCATCAGCTTTCATGGCTAGGGTATCTTCATCTTCGGTTATAAACTTCTTCAACCACAAAGCTGCTCCTGTAACCATATCTACTAACTGTCCATTCTCAATTCTAAACTTTAACTCAGGAGTAATATCTAGTAACTGTTGTACAGCTTCTACTTGTCCAACAGCTAACAGAGAACGCAGAGTAGATTCTGTTGGAGCTATTCTATCAGGTGTGTTAGGTTTTTGTATTGATATCATAATCCAACTTTCTCAAAAGCGTCCGCCATCTTAGTTAAGTCATCCTGAACTTCTGTTCCTTGTGTTCCTCTTTCCCTATCGATTTGATTTATCCATTTTACTAGAAGTCTTAACTTCACTGATGGCACTAAATCTTTAGAGTCTAATTTAACTTTCATATAATTTTCCTATCTTTCGGTTGTACTTTAATTCCCCATCTATACTGAAATTGCCCAGGTCGTATATTGTATGACTTATTTATTCTACCTGCAAACTCAAAGTTCATACTATCATACAATGACCTAAGAGCTAACGACACTACAGGCGGAACTGTAACAGGTGCTATAGGCCTAAGCCCCAATGTTAACTGGTTGTTCTGACTCGTTATAGTTTTCATCTTCTTCCATTACAGACAGACCATGTTCTTCAGCATCACGACGACGCTGTTCTTTCTCATAGTCCTCAACTAAGAATTGGTATTCTTCACTTGCTAGTTTAAGTCCAATCATACAACCTTATCTCCCTCTCTAAGTTCTTCATGTTGTTCTTCATCCTCATGCAACTCATGCACAATGGGGACTATATCGTCAGTTGGTACATGAACGAAGGATGGATTGGTTCTGGTAACTTTGATTTCACTTATAAGAACCCTATAACATATTTGAAAGGGTTCAAGATAAAGAGCAACAGCATTGCACAACTGTTCATTTTCTAATGGAGCTTTGCCCTGTACTGAATCAGGAATCTCTACTTGTAGTTCTATTACTTTAGTTGTCATATAATATCTATTTCCTTTCTCGGCCCACAGTCTATTGGACTTCTTGGCTTAATCTTTTGACCATGAGGCTTGAATTTAATTACTCTCGTTGTTCCAATATACTTATCTTGATTGAGCCAAATCTCTTTTCGTTTAGCATCTGTTAGACCAACACCAGTGCCAACATTAAATTCTTGGCCAGTAACTAATGAGCGAACATGAAATCCGCCCATAGTTCCCTTGCCATATAAGTTAGATTTGCATGATGACCTGTCCATTTTGCCAACAGCATTATAGTTAGTAGGATTGGCATTTTCCATTTGCTCATAAATATCCAGCACTAATACTTCTTGTCTTACATAGCGAGCTAGTTTAATAAGATATTGTTCTTCTATAGTAGAGCGTCCTTGTTTGTACGGCGAGTTAGGTGTACGAAAACATATACCTTCTCCATGTTCCTGTTCAAAAATCTTAAATGTTCTAAATAAAGTTTCAGCATCTTGACATGGAAAAGGATATTGGTATTCAGTATCTTTCCAGTCATAGTGACGTATATTAATGATTGCTTGATTGTATCTTGTTTGATATGGAAGTTCACCAAACCAGTCCAGTATATGAAACTGTATTAAATCCGACCTCTCATGCTCCTTGGACATAACTATAGATTCTATCTCATCATAATTAAGCTCAGGATTCCATAATTCCATATCAAATCCTGCTGGCAATTTCATTGCTCTAGCCCTTATGGAATAGTTAGGTATTAGTTTAAGTGTACGGCTATACAAATCGTTTAACTTAATAGCCCTTATGCCATCCTTCTTTAGTGTGGCTAGTACAGGATACCTTAGCTTCTGCATAGCCGCTAGTATGTTCTCATTAGTATGCTCTTGGTCAGGTCGCAAGAGGGAGGCAGCTAGCATAGGTTTCTTGAAGTTTAGCATACAGTCTCATATCCATTAAAAGTGCCTTCTTCTATGAGAAGCTTTACATTTTTTGGCAAATCAACATTACCTTTTAAAATAGATTTTGCTAACTTAGCCACCCTTTTATTTACCAAATCTGGTTTAATAATACTATCCCAAGTAGAAACTCCATACTCCCTTGGGTCAATACACATCGTAATTGTTATTCTATACATATTATTCCTCACTTTCTTCTCCACCAAGTTCATGTTGTTCTTCATCAGTATCAGGTGGTGGCCCATTCTCTACTAATGCTCTTGCTAACTCTTTTGCTTTGTGATAGTTAGTAATAAGGTCTTGCCAATTCTCATGCTGTCTTACAACTTTAGATAGACACTTAAGTCTATGTGTAACTACGAAAGCCTGTTCTTCTTCTACTGTTCCACGATAGTATAGGAAGTTTTGTATAGTATCTGATAGACTGGTTAGTCTAGGTACACGACCGCAACCCTGGACGAGTTCGATAGGACTCCAAGTTGGGCCAACAGTTGCTTTACGAGGTCTTGTGGGTACATTTGCAATATCCTCAACAACTGCATACCCGTTCTTTTGTCTACGAACTTTGTAGGTAGTTTGTTCATCGGTATGATGCAAGGATAGGCCAACACCCCCCGCTTTGTACGTGTAAATACAATACAAACTCTTACCTGATTGGAATCTATCGATTTCATGTTGTCTTTGCTCCTTTGATTGATTGCCTAGTCGTAATTCTTTTGGTAAATCTTCAAGAACTCTATCGTCAACCTCATCAAGCATCATATCTTCCATTGTTACCCCTGCTTCTTGAAATGTTTTTAAGTTAGCAGTAACTTTAGCCTTCAATTTCTGCTTGGCTGTTAGCTGTGTTTGCCCGCCACCCCATATAAGTGATATATTATTACGGTCAATGCCATACTTATCATGCAGTATCTTAGTAACTGCTATGATAGTTTTCTTAAACTTACAAGCTAGTACAGCAGCATAACCTTCTTGAACATCATGATACATTCTAGCCGCAAAAATATAACGCTTACAGTATTCAGCAGCAGCTAAGAATATACCTAGTTCTACTAGAGCTTGAAATCTAGGATTGTCAGTAATAGATTCTTCTAGCTTGGCTTTCCTTATCAGATACTTCTCCCATGCTTCGTCATATTCTTTACGAGTTTCAGGTGAGTCAAAATCTATTATTTCTACACTATTAATAGCATTGAACTGCCATCTTACACCTTTGACTCGTACAATATAGTCATCCAAATCTTTCATTAGCCTCTCTACGGCAGCCTCATTATACTCATCAGGTGGTGAGGGTGACGAAATAGCTGCTGCATAAGTGGGCCAAGTACTCTCAGACAATCTAGTTCCATGTGGAAATCCTAGATGAGATATGTCTTTCTTAGTTGCAATAGCGAAAGCCTTGGCTTCACTTACACGAGTAAAAGGAGTAGCTGATAAGAATATTTGTGTGGTTGGTGTATCAATAGCTGAATATTTAATAGCTATCTTATGTTGTATAGATGTATCATTCTTCAATGTTTGACATTCATCCCAGAATATAACACAAGGATTGATTAGTTTCTTCCACTCATACACTTCTCTTTCTTCCCCATCAACAATAATATTCTTACACATTATCCATAGCTGTCCAGCCCTAGCTCTTAGCTGTTCAATGTTAATAACTTCTGTGTCAGATGGATGCTTAATTCCGAAAAACTTAGCATTAACTCTCTTAGTCTGCTCAACAACTGATGAACGAGTTATAGATAGATAGTTAACATGACCCCATGTTTTATCAGCTTCAAACTTTCTATCTTTAAGTCGTCTATCTATTGCAGCACAAATAAATGTTTTACCTGTTCCAGTAGATGCAATGATTAGTATAGCTGGTTTCTTATCATCACACACTTTATCCAATGCTTCCTTCGTAGCTTTCTTTTGAAACCAGAATAGAAAACCTTTCTCTAAAGCAGATGGTGCTAGACCATAGTCATTACTATTATTGAATCCAGATTCGTCTAACGAGCTAACGGCTTGGCTGGTTTGAAAGTGTGGAACAGCATCTTGTACTTTGTTTTCGGCAATGCTAGGTAATAAGGATTGGGGAGATTCTTGTTTTGTATCGGCAACTGGATTGGCAACTGGTGTAGGAACAGTACTTTTATTTTCAGTTTCATATTTCCTTTCTTTCAGTTTGTTTTCCAAATCATCGGACAGTTTAGTACACCAGGCTTTTAGTTGTACTATGTCTATAGGTTTGTCACACTGTTCTTGTGTAAAGTTAGCCAATATGTAGGCATCATCGTAGCCGGTAACATGGTAACAGTCTCTCCATGTTTTGATATTACCAAAGGAGAACTGTGACTTTAGTTTATTAGTTATACCTAGTATAACTTGCCTTTGCTGTCGTTCAGCTTTGGCTATAGCTTTGATTGCTTGTTGTTCTTTTGTATCGGTTGACATAAATTAGTCAGGCTCAGCGCAAATTATTGCCCATGCAGGTAAAGTAGATAATGTTGGCTGTTGTTTCATAATTCCTCCTCTTTAGTTATAATTTTCTTTAGTCCTAAATAATCCAACACATCTTTATTACCTTTACCAAACACTCTAGCAGCTATTGGCCTAGCTTGTTCTATTGACATTTTGGTTTCTTTGGCTATTGCTCTAGCTAAGTCATCAATATTCCTATCCTTAATCCACCTAGCTATACGTTCTTTGTGTGCATGTAATTTTTGTCTTGTGTAAGTATCATTAGAAGCTTTCCATTCAGAGTATCTCCACAAGAGAGGATATTCTAGTGGTTCGCCATCTTTGTCATTGAACTCTACCTTCCATTTAGTAGAGTCCTTTAGTTTGATAGATAGTATCGTGCCTGTCAAGGGAGTTATTCTGGCACACATTATACCATTAGAATCATCACCTAATATATTCCAGATTAAATCTTGTAAAGGCAGGCTAGTTAAGTCATCATTAGATTTCATCTATTACTCTGGCAACTCCTTTCGTTCCTTTGCGTCGGCGAGGATTTCTTTTGAAATCCTCATCAGGCATGGTTAAACCATGCGACGGGCCGAAGCCCGTTTCGGATTAAGAGCCGTAGCCGTCGCCGGAGCCGTCGCCGTCGCCGTAGCCGTAGCCGTAGCCGTAGCCGTAGCCGGAGCCGGAGCCGGAGCCGTCGCCGTAGCCGTAGCCGTCGCCGTCGCCGGAGCCGGAGCCGTAGCCGTCGCCGTCGCCGTAGCCGTAGCCGTAGCCGTGGCCGTAGCCGTAGCCGTAGCCGTTGCCGGAGCCGTAGCCGGAGCCGCGGCCGTAGCCGTAGCCGGAGCCGTGGCCGGAGCCGGAGCCGACATGCTGTGAATCCTCAAAGTTCACAGCCGCACTGGATGGTGTTACCATTTGGATTGATTGACGGTTATGGTGTGGACGACTGTCAACCAGTCGAATTCCACCACTCCGTCACATTTGTCCAGCACGGTGGACTTGGTTGCGCCATTGACCAGCTCTGCCAATCCGTTTTTGGTGCCCCATTGACGGATGCATGATGCGTTGTGCAGTTTGCAGTCGTTGCCGGTGCGCTCAAATCGGCCCACATAAACCCAGCCGCGCTGGAGCACTACTATTTTTATGTCTCCAGTGTGCTCGACGCCTTTCACTGAGTCCTTGCGGACATATTTGACGCCGTTGATTTCCACCTCATTGATGTCTGTCTTGTCTATCATGTTGTTTTCTTTCTTTTGCTGCCATAAACGGCAGAATCCGCAGCCATGTTTTGCAAGGCTGCGTTGTTCTGCTGATGGTTTTACATGCAGATTGCGATTTTGTGCAGTCTGGGCGGGCATTCAAAACACTCAGCGGGAGCGGCGACAATGCGACCAATTTCACGACTTATGGCATCCGTCTCCGGTGTTTTTGATTCATTCATAAATTAAAGAGTGAGCGCGGCAGGATTTGAACCTGCATGACCGCATAAGTCAGGGGCTTCTATGCTCACCCTTGCGTCTTTTCATTCCGCCACGCGCTCATAAATAAGTTGGCCTAAGCAGGACTTGAACCTGCATGATAAACATGTCTGTTTCTCTCGGCTGTTAACTAGCCTAGCGTCTCTGCCTATCGTTGCCCACTGGGGTCGTACAGTTTTCGCCATTAGACCAACCAAAATTACACCACCCGGTCTTACATAAGCTTGCCGAGTTATTCGACCTGCCTTTGTTAATGTTATGTCGTTGACTTTCATGTTGCCCACTAACACTGTAAGCTGGCTGGGTGGTGTTAAATTAGCTGAGGTTTATTTGTTCTGTTATAAAAGTTTTTACATTTTTTGCACCAACGAAAGCCATGTAACATTGGTTCAAGCACACAATGAATTGGTCGAGTAACTGTCATATTATGCCTACCACATAAGCAAAGGAATCTACCTGAATAGTTAATGTGCATTACAAATAGCATACTACTCCTTCAAAACTCCACATGGTTTCCATGTCAAGCCGTGGTCAAGGGAGTGTTCATTTTTCCTCCTTTCCCTCAGCCTTGTGCTTCTTCTTGAGCGCCAGTTTGACTGCCCGCGTCTCGCACGGCTTCATGGCGTCACGAATCCGCTTGGACAGTGATGGGAACATGTTGACCAGAAACTCCCGGCCACCATCGCAGTCCTGAACCTTCTTGGCCTCGTTGCCATCGTAGAAGTTCTTGAGGCACTGTGCCAGTATGCGGCTGGCCTTCTCCTGCCCGCCGCTGTTATGGGACTGCTCCATGTATTTGACATAGGCCCGAGCCTGTGTGGACATGTTCTCCAATGAGGATATTTGATTGGCGAACGCCCTTGCCTTCTCCTGCTCCCCGTGGTGGAACATGGCCAGCGGCCCGACCACATAGCCCTTTCGCCGTGTCTGCCCCACAACACAGTCGATTACAGCCTCGATGTCCTTCCCCCACAGCTCATGGATGAGCATGGAATTGGTCGTGGAGAGCCTTCTGGCTCCGCCCGAAGGATAGACCAGCATGGCTATGCAACGGCACGCAGCCGCCGTCAGAACGCCATTCTTGATGCCGTGAAGCTGCATCTGCTGTCCGGTCTGCCGGAATCGCCCACGGTCAATCGTGTCCATCGAATTCAGCTCGATGCCGTTCTTGTTCTCCTGCACCGGAATGTCGTATGTGACTAGCGACTCGATTGACTTGCCGCTGAACACGACGGCCCATAGCCGGTGCTGTCCGTCGCAGAGATTGCCGTCGGTGTCGAAGGCTATTCCCTGATGATTCAACACCCAGCGCCCGTTTCGCATGTCGGCGGCATACGCCTGAACGGTGTTCTCCGACACCTTGCGGTTGCGCGGGTTGTGCTTCTCCAGAACGTCAATGGCCCATTCGGGAGTTATTGTCTCAACTTTTACTCGCATTTGTCAGTCCTTTCTTTTGAATGACGGTCGGGTTTGATGCGATAGCGCCTTTTTGTTTCATTCTCATTCATAATTATTTTATTTGTTGTTCAATATTTAGAAACTAATTGCCGCCCTCAGTTTATACAAAGAGCGGACTTAGTTACTAACTTACTCAGGAGATGTGGTCTCTGTGGCGGCTTCCTTCGAGCGACGCGCTTTGCGCTCTTCAAAGTCAGCCTTCAAGCTATTCAATGTAGCAGTCATAGTGGCCATCTTAGCCTTTGCATTGGCAATGGCAACGGCATCCCCGGATTCAAATGCCGCAATAAGAGTGACAGAAGTGAACTCCTTATACTCATTAACAGCAGCTTGATAGGCCTCATTAAGCTCAGACAGACGCATTGCAGAGGACTTGAGATTCGTCCAGAAGCCCAAGAACTTCTCCAATGAGAAGATACCATTCTTCAACCCGCCAGCCTTTTCAGACTCTTCGTCGCCAGTAGCATCCTCAACAAAATCTTGGCCATACCGACGGCCAATAGTATTGAGGGCATTTTTGACATTAGTTTTTCCCCACCATGCCAAGTCAGCCAAAAAGATTGGGTCAGCGGCAGGCAAAGAGTCAGTACCATCAGTTTCAATCTGTGCAGCTTGGTAAGGCTTATCTTTCCAAGCATCACGTTTGCCTGTACAGATGGTTAGAATCTTTTCAACGCCATTACGCACTACTTTGTGAGCAGTAGCCAGTGGATTGTGTGTATGTTGTGTTTCACTCATATATGTTATGTTTGTTTTGTTTTTGTTTGTTTCTTGCTAATACTAAATGCAATCAATTGATTTGCACTTAATAAATTGTGTTATTCATAAGATTCTAAGAATTTTCTTTGTTGTTCAATTTCTTGTGGAGTTGAAGGTTGGTATGAACCTAAGTCAAGTGAGCCTCTAGATTTACATTGCTTACACTTTGCCTCACAGTAAGCATCTGTTAAGTTAGAAGTATCTTTTGGTTCAGTTCCAACTTGTTCATGACCACATTCTTGACAAGTTCTTATCCAAATCATATTGGTTTGTTGTTCTATTTGTTGTTCTATTGTAATCAGGCAAGGACAGTATAGCATTTATCATGCCACACAAAGATTAGATACTAAATGGATGTTAGAAAGTATATTAGTCAATGACTAGAAAAAAATTTTCTCCAAAAGAATAACTCCAACACAAGCAACTGTTCCTTTTGGAGCTAGCATACGAATATTCTTATTACGATTGTGCCAAAAGGCTTTAATATTTTCGGCATTAATAATATTAAAGTCTTCTGCATCAGCAATGTATCTAATTCTCACAGCAGAGATAAGTTGAGCTTTCCAAACTTCATGTAAAGCTTCAAACTGAAAAGCAAATGCATGCTCTTTTGTGGAAAAAGCCAATAGTTTAGTATTAGCTAATTTTGGTAAGGTTAATTCGTTTGGTATGTAATCAACGGTAAAAGCACGATGTTCTGGATTATCGCTAAGACCAAAATTAGCACTCCTTAGTGTGCCATTGTTATTCATTACTACTTTATATCCAATCATATTGTTGTTCTTTCTAGTTATTCTTTCCACGGTGTAAATCACGTTTAGACGGAGCCTTATTACTAACAGCTTGTCCACCTTCTTGTATAACTTTGCCAACAAGATAATAAGATGGAATGTTCCTAGTTACCTTTTCAGGTTTGGCTTTCCAAGGATGTTTGACATGGAAAGTGTGTTTAACTGTTCCTATTGCTTTTATTGCTAGTGTGTTGGGTGATGCCATAGTTTTATTTTGGTTAACTAGTTAAATTGGTGGAGCAGACGGGAATTGAACCCGTGTCCAATAATTATTTCTCACTAATGAATTACAAGTTTATACTAACGGGGCGACTGATTTCAGTCACCATCCACCATTGGTCAGTTAAACTGTGACCAAACCAGCATCCACATAGCCGTAATGTGCAAGCACGGCATCAGCTTGTGCAACAGACATTGCGTAGTCTTGGTTAGCATTTGTTTTGCCTAGAGAGTTTTAAGTGGCCAACTAGACATCCACTACTTGCATTAGTTTTGATTTAATTACTGTCGAAACCATTACTGCCCCGTTATTAAAATTGTTTCCATACTAACATACTGCCTGCACAAAGTGTTTAATCCACTTGGGGCTAGAGGGTTAGTATGGAATATGTTTTGATACAGTTACATTGTCTGCATCTTTTACAAATTAGTCCTGCCATCATATACTAGCCTTGTGCATCTTATAGTTGCTGATACACTAAGGGCCGACGTATGATTCTACATTGACATATTCTTATAGCAACTTCTATGCCATTGTATATCATCACTAATTCAACCAAGATTTTAGCTCTTGGATTGGCTTTGAAATTTAGGTTGGTGAGGGTTGGAAGCTATGCACTAGAATAAGAGTCTAGTGGATAGCATGTTAGTTATAACTTAAACATGGAACGGATTAGGTCACATTGCCACTTTCTTTCAGCAGCAACAGCATCAGCAACAGCAGCAACAGCATAAGCAGCAACAGCATAAGCAGCAACATTAGCAGCATAAGCAGCAACATTAGCAGCATTAGCAACAGCATAAGCATAAGCATAAGCATAAGCAGCAGCATTAGCAGCATTTCTACTATTAAAGTTGTTAAGATGTTTAACATGGTCAGCAAACTGTTTTGCTAAGACAGCAAAAAGCTGTTTATCACAATATTCAACATTAAGTAAAAACCATAGCATCCATGATGTGTTGTTGCATGTATTCCATGCTTTACGAAATGAACCACAAGATTTAATAAAGGCCATTGCTTCTTTGCAAGGGTTGAATGTCTTGAGTTCTTTGACAGATTGACATTTTATTGTTTGCATAGCTGCCAACCCACACTTATTTACAGTCCAAGAGAGTCTGAAGACTTACCTTCAGTTTGGTCTCTTGACTAGCTTTGCCAGATACGTCTTGCGTCTCACAGGCATTGCTTTATGGCCTAACAATCTTTCGATTCTTAGTTAGGTTAGAATCATAAACATACACGGATATGTTCTAAATGGTGCAATCTTAATGCAGTTCTTATAGGCGATACCACTGCTTTCAGCTTGTCTTTCTAGCTTTTAAGGCTAGTGCCCGAAGCTATCAGATTGCACCAGTTAAAACACATTCTGGACATAGAATCTAAATTGACAGGATAGACATTGTGTTTGATTGGATTACTTGTGACTTGCAAGTGCCGTTTGAAGCAATTCAACAGCGTGCTGTTGAGCTTTCAGTTCCTCACGACTGAATTTACCAACATTATCCAGCATGAAGTCCATTCGGGCTTGTGCAGCAGACAAGCCGAATGTATCGCACAGTTTGAACTCATTCGGTTGCGGATTATACACTGATACCATTTTGTCAGTCTTGCTACGCACTAACTTGTCACCCTTGCCAATGCGGGTCATCAAGATGCCATGGCGAGTAGTCACTTTAGCATCATTGGCGATAGCCGTGTTAGCTATGACAATAGCCTGATTCCGCCAGAATGATTCGACAGCTTCCTTGCACTTGTTGAATATGTCATCTGGCAGTTTCGTTGGCTTGTTTTGCTCGTCAAACTTGGCAATGCCAAGTAAAGAGCGAACATCATCAATCACACACAGTAGCAGGCTAACCTTGCCTTTGGTGCTACTGAATTGTGCGCCATTGTCGGACTTGCGTTTAGCATTGACTTTTACACGTTCGACATAGTCAATGTCAGACGGTGAACTGATAGCTGCTTTGTTAGACGGTGGCTGTTGTTCCAATGTTTTCGATTCGTTCATTGTTTGTTTGCCCAAAACTTCCTTAGTGGTTCAATAGTGTTAGACTGTCAAAAGACAGTGTTAGTCTATTTAAGTCATGGGAAATTGGCACAATGCTATCCCGTCAATTTAGACTCTATTCTCTTTTCAGGATTTATTCTGCTATTATTGTTTGCTCTTGGCACACACTATGCTTTTCACCCATAGACCTACGCTGTTAAATACTACACACCAGCCCGGACTTTCATGTGACTCGTTGACCGTGCTTAACCACCGCTACCAGTTACTAGTCTAAACGAGCAAGTGATAGCGTAGCAGTGTGCGTGCCAACTTTGTAAGTAGTTGATAATCAAACGTTACTTAAAACACACCTAGTAAAGTTATATCGTTACCGTGTTTCTTTTTATACACTACCACACTTAAGTCATTGTATATTAGCACTTTACAAACTGTCTATTTTTGCTCACAGCGGTCAATTCCTGTGTCTCAAAAAAGTGTCCTGTACTTACATTAGTATCTCTTATTCTCCCCTGTATATTATGCCTAGTATAATGTATGGTTATATTAAATGTAATGTATAAGATATAAATATATTATATTATATTTATATTATATTTTTTAATATACTTTCTAACATTTTAAATATTTATGTATATTAATGTTATATTATTTCAAATAATATATCCTACCTTTATACTCTCCAAAGTATATCGGCTAATATAGGTGCTATTCATTAGTGATGCTTATGCACTAATACGTCATAATAGCATCTAATCATACCTATGCTAGGTTAGCTAGTCTAATGGTTCAGGATGGCTAGACGAAACCAGAAAGAGAAACACGAAACTGAACTATGACTCTCTCTTGATACGAACATTTTGAAATCCAGCTAAATGATACAGATAGGCTAATATGAAGGGAGAATTAGCTAGTAATATATGATGGCACAGAAAATGCTATAGATGCATATATGAGTAGTAAAGAGTATGCTAAGTTAACTGTTCAGAGAGATACTATAAGTAGGTTACTTAAAGGGCCAACTTTGAAAATACACAGAGTTAGCCTTGAGAAACAGTTGAGCGAGATAAGAGACAGAATACGTTTAGCACATAGGGAACAATTTTATGGAATTGAAAGACAACCAACAGGTTCAACCTTCGACTATACTGAGTAAAGAGTGTGGATTTGCTAGTAGTCTTAGTGGGAAACAGACTATTAAAACTATCAGCATTAGTGAATGGGAAGTCGAAAAGGCCGCCATAATTCCTGTAACTCAAACTGAACATCCATTGCCATGAAAACTATACGAATGGACAATAAGTCAGAAGCAAAAGAGTATCTGACTAATCCACCAGAGAAAACTCATACTAAAGAAGAACTAGAACAACTTCATGCTTGTATTCATTATACACACATATTCAAACATGACGAATCAATGGAGAAAATGAATGAGGAAGAGATTGTTGAGAGACAAATGCCAGGTTCTACTAGACAGCTAGATAGACTAAAGAAACTTGGTATAGGAAGATTTAAGTAGTATGTCAGCGGAATTAAATGCAATCAAAACTGCCTATGAGGAAGAAGGTTTAACGCCTGACTTTATAGCAGAAGATAGAGGTTTAGACTTGGCTGCTGTAAAGGCGGCCCTGATGCAGTCATCTTCTAAATACCGTAAAGATTGTGGTATAGAAGATGAGAAATCAGACTCTATTAATTTTTCTAAAGATGAACAAGAACGAGTTAAGAATGTCATACTTGACATTGCATTAGGTGCAGATGACGACCACCTAAGATTCAAAGCAGCCGCATTTATACGTGATGATGCAAAAGGCCGCCGTGATGTTGTACGAAACATGGCTGGCAACAGTTTTAATGTACTATTTCTTAACCAGCAGTTAGCTAAGGTTGGCAAGATAGCTGATGGACTTAAGCAAGCTGTTTTGGGTAATGGGCATACAGACAGAAAGGCTATTGTTGATGTCTGACAACGATTTAGAAATTGAGCAATTACTGCAGAAAGTTAATTCCTCTTCCGAGGAACAGACTACTCACAGAGTTGTTCCTGATGAGAAGTTAAAGATGGAGCCTTCTACTGCCGTTCCACCTGTTCCTCTATCTAACCCTCTAGCCCCAAGTTCCGAAGTTATTCATACAATAGATACACCTGCTACTTTTGATGGCTTAGCTATAAAAGACCCTGTTGACTTGCTAGTATTGCTAGACGAGAACATACAGAATGGAACTATTAAGCTTCATCCTTGGCAAATTCAATTTATGCTTGACTTTGCTAACCCTAATCACACTAAGGAGCAGCCTTTTCAAGCAGCAGTTCAATCATGTAATAGTTCAGGTAAAGATAAATATGTAATAGCTGCCTGTGCTGTATGGCTAGCTATGCGGTATCAAGGTGTAGAGATACCAATTACTTCATCTTCTGGTACACAACTTGACAGTCAGACTTGTGCACACATTGACCGCCTTTGTAACCGTTCTAATGCTATTTTGGGCCCAATGTGGAAGTTAAACTACCGTTATTATGAGTTCAAGCATATTGGCAGTTTAGGAGAACCTAACCCATCCACTATTAAGTGTTTTGCAACTGATGAAGCTGGCAAAGCAGAAGGATACCATCCATCTGATGCTGGGAGAAAAATGGCAATATTTACATCAGAAACTAAGTCTATACCAGATGATATAACTGATGCACTAGAGAGATGCACTGGATTTACTCATAGAGTGGACGCATCATCACCTGGATTAGCAGCAGGGTACTTTTATAATACTTGTTCATCTGCTATTCCAAGAGAAGAAATAGATGATATATGCTCTCTTACTTCTGTCCAGACTGTCTTGTATAAGATAACAGCTTACCAGTGCCCACACATAACTGAATCAGAAATTAATCGTATAGCTTCTAAACTTCCTGGGGGGAAGAATAATCAAGTATTTAAGTCATCAGTCGAAGCCGAATTTGGTTCTACATCTGAAATGGTAGTTATACCATCCAACTTTGTATGGGGAGCAGTGTCAGACTTACCTAAAAGGAAAGTGCCATTTAATATAACTTGGATTCAAGAGCCGCATAACACAGCAGGGTTAGACTTATCTGATGGCGGCGCTGAGACTGTATTAGCTATTAGGAATGGTAATAAGCTACTCGGTATTGAGGCATTTAGACTGGAAGATACCGAAGATACGCTAGACTATCTTACTGAAACTTTATTTCCAAAATGGAATCTCAAGCACAAAGATGCGTTGATATTTGGTGACTATTGTGGTATGGGTGGCCCAATGCTTAGGGCACTAAAGAGACGTAAATGGTCTAATGTAAGGTTTGTGGATAGCCGTAACAAGGCTTCTGAGCCTAAGACGTACGCCAATAGAGGTACAGAATTATTCTTCAATGTAAGACATTTGTTAGCTGGAAAAGAACTTATACTATACTATGATAAGTTGCTTATCGACCAGTTATGCACTAGATACTATAAATTGAGAGATGGCGTGATACATCAATTGCTTTCTAAAGTAGAACAGAAGGCTAAGGGATTTCCTTCACCTGACCGTGCTGATGGTGTTAACCTCTGTTTCTGGAATTATAAATCTACTAGAGTATCAGAAGAAGATGAAGAACCATTTGAGAAAGAGAAAGAAGATGATAAAGATAGGCAAGTAGTAGTTAATGATTTTGACCAGAAAGTATGGGCAGAAACAGGATGTAAGAAATACAATCCTGAACATGTGGAGGCAGACAAGTCTGATTTACAGGAAGAAATAGAACAATACAACAAACAAAGAACACAACTAATTGGAGTATAACTTATGCCAGAAACATACGACGTGCAGAAAAGAAGCTTTATTAAGAAACCAGAAACTAAGTTCTGTATAACTTGTGGTCAACCTTTGCCATCTGATGTTAAACCAATGACTAATGAAATGAACAACTATCTTAATCCTATATCTAACAGAGTAGTCTGTATGAATAGTAGTGAGGATATTGTAGAAGTTCAAGGAGTTAAACTGTACAAAGTTACAGGCAATAAAGAAGGTAAGCCAATTTCTAAACACATTCCTGTCGAACCACAAGCAGAAATTGGAAGTCCAAAAACTGAAAGCAAATCTATGAAGCTTGTTGATGGTAAACTCGTTCCCGCAAACTAAACAATCAAACTAAAATTAAATTATGCCAACTGATAATGATGCTAAGAATGTAACTGACTCACAGAAACAAACTGCTGACCTTGCTAGTGTTAAGCAAGTAGTTCCTCAACATAACGATGCTCTTGTTGCACACAATAAAGTTCTTGCTGACGAGCAGGATATTCAAGCTAGGAGAGCCGCTGGTAGCAAGACTGTTAGACAAGATAAGCCTATTGCTGTTAAGAAAGTTGAGGAAGTTAAGAAGTAATGTCTAACCCAACTGACCAACCAAACGATGAACCTTCTGGTCGTAATATGACAGATGCTCCAGAGGGAGTTGTTATTCCAGAGGAGTTTCAACAGGCTGTTCATGGTGTGCTAAAGAAAGCTACTACTAAGCATCATCTTAATCATATCAGGGATAGAGTATATGCCAAGGAAGATGAGATGAGAAAGGCCGAAGAAGCTAAGAAAAGTAAGGGTAGTAAGAAGGGCGAAGGAGTTAATTTCTCAACTGACACTCCAGGTTCACCTATTTAAGGAGACAATCACATGCCAGACGCCAGTTCAGACAAGTCAATAGACTATATAAATAGTACGGACTATAAAAAGTTGGTTAGTAAGTTGAATAACTTGAAGGATATTACTTTCGACTTGACTAACAAAACTCTGGCATCTAGGCGACTTCGATATGCAGAAATTGATATTGAAGTTGAAAGAAAAGCTGGGAGGATTGCGCCGGACGAAATTTACGTACCTCAACACATAATAGACACGAACATTCGCCGTGAGCAATCCTCCTACATTCAATATATAACTCAGTCACCAAGAGCAGTTATACTTAAAGATAGAGTTGACCCATCTTTTGACTTGTCTTTGCTTGAAGTTGACTTGACAGAGAAGCTACGTTTTGATGGTTGGCAACTGTCAACCTACGCTAACATTGATGCATTCCAAGCTAATGGATATGGTATAATGGAAACAGTACAGGACTTAAATAATCCTGGAGATATTGGCAGAGAGCATGTTCAGTATGGCGATTTTGCATTTATAGCTGATACTCGTGATTTGCAGAAAGCTGAGTTCTTGGGGCGGTCATATTACTTTACTAAGTCTAAGTTACTGGCCCTTACTAGGTCTGAAAGTGAGAATGATAGATGGGATAAAGAGCAAGTTGATAAGTTACTTAAAATGGAGCCTAATGACGAGCAGGCTCAAATATACTCTGGTACATCTACCATAAATAGGTCACTATACAAGATTATTAAAGTAATGTTTAGGGTAAAAGGTGTTGTACATGTAGCATGGTGTGCTCCTGTATTTTGTGATGATTGGTTGAGAAGTCCTAGAGAATTATATCTAGGTAGAAGAAAACTCAATCAAGAAGCTGCCAAAGCTGCACCAATGATAGCTAAGATTCCACCAATGTTGGAAAAAATAGCAATATCATTATTTAAGAAGCGTAATCCATCTTTAACTGATGCACACATACAACAGATAAAGAATGGAGTGCCACCCTCTGATGAAGAATATGAGACTCAGTATCCATACTTCATATATCCCTATCTTATCTCAGAAAATGACACAATAGCTAACCTTAAAGGTAGAGTGTTTCTTGACCAAGATACTCAAAATGCTGCTTCTAGTTTACTGTCTAGCTTATTAACTAAAGCTCGCAGGTCAGCAGGACTATACTTTTCTAAAGATGTTTCTGACCCAAATGATGACTTCTTATTGCAAAAGAATGTATATTTCAAGCAGGGAGCCTTGCTCAATGGCAAGATTAAAGAATTTAAGTTAGATGCACCTGACGCGCAATTGTTTACTGCATTAACAACTCTTGTGTCAGCTAACCAGCAAGAGACCTCACAGGTTAACTTTGCAGAGAATAATAGACAGGCTGATAGTAGAAAGACTGCCACAGCTATTAAGGCAGCCACGGCACAACAACAGCAACTAAGCGGGGTTCAGGTTACATTATTTTCTGTTGCAACTAAGAATCAATACACCTACGAGTGTGACATTATCAAGTCAAGAGTGTTGGCTGGACTCATTAAAGTATCACCCATACTAGCTCAATTGTATGCTCGTTCGTGGACTGTTAAACCATCTGGTGATACAGATGTTATCGAAAAACAGAAGATGATTGAGACTATGCAACAGGCTTGGCCAGTAGTGCAGAATACTGGTGCTGCTTCTTTATTCTTAACTGACTTGCTAGAGAAAATGTTTCCCGACAATTCTGCTAAGTATGTCAAGGCTATACAAGACCAGCAGCAACAGCAGCAAGGACAACAAGCCCAGCAACAACAAGCATTTATGTCTAAAGTTAAACAACTAGCTGACCAAGTTGTAAGTCTGTCTAAACATAGAGAAATGTTTTCTGAGACTGGATTAGTAAATGCTTTACCAGCAGTTCAAGCTGCTGCTCAACAAATAGAACAAATGCAACAACAAGCAAAAGGACAACAATGAATTGTATAGTTATCGAGGGATATCCTGACAGAAAACATATTAAGAAATTTAGACCCTCTAGATGGACAAGGTTTGTTAGAGATGGATTTTTTCTATCTAGGTTTGACAGATTTATAAATTGGTATAATCTTCAAAAGAACATTATAGATAGAAAAAGGGAGTATAAGATTTTCGTGGCATTAGGGTTAAAGGAGTTTCATCTCCCAGATAGTCTTGGAATAAGAAAGGATTTGCGATGAACATCACACCTGAAAATGCATTATCTTATCAACATGCTGAATGGTTAAATCATCCTGTTACAAAACAAATGCTTAGCATACTAGAAAAACAGAAACAGCATATTATTAATTCTGGTTGTTCCTCTGCTGGTGTACAAGGTATTGACCCTTTTTGGTTTCAGTTACAATTTAGTAATGTAAAAACTATTGATGTTATTAAGAACTGGATTACTAACACAGAACAATTTATTCAACAATTAAACAAACAATAAACTACTATGGCCAACGAACAACTTAAACCTGCTCCTGATGCTGGTAAAATACCAACACCTGTAATGCCTTCTGAACCTCCAAAAGAGGTTAAGGAAATGACATTCTCTATCAATCCAGAAGTATTAGGTCAATCTGGTGATTCTACTATTAAGATTGATGGTAAAGATGTTAAGACTGATGTAGCAGCAATTAAACAAGATGCACCAAAGAAAGATGAACCTGTTCTTAAAGCTCCTAAAGAGGAGATAGCTAAAGTCGAATCCAAAGTTCCGGCTGACACACCCAAAGATGAAGTTAAGAAGGAAGAACCAAAATCTATTCTTAAGCCACCAACTACAGAGGTTAAGGTTGATACAAGCAAGAAAGAGGAACCTAAAGCTACAGACAAGAAACCTGAACTTATTACGCCTGTTAAACCAGATGGGCACGATGCTTTTGATTATTCTTCGTTTAATCCACAAGAACAAATTAATCTTAAGAACATGTCTCGTCAGTCTAGGGAGTATACAGCTAACTTAATACGAGAGAACAAACAGTTAGCTGCCCTGAAAGACTCAACATACCTTCAACACGAACAAGGATATACTCTTTCACCTGAATATCAAGAGATACAACAGAGAAATTATTTTGCTCAGACAGAGGCCAAATGTTGGGAGAGAGCTTTGCTTAATATAAAGGCTGGAAAGAACTTTCAAAATATTGTAGGGTTTGACCAGAAAACAGGTCAACCAATTATGAGTCAAGAACAAGACCCAACTGACCAAGATGAAATTCGTATATCTAACAACTTAACTTTGTGTTCTCAGCATATTGGTCAGTACAATAATGCTTTGCAAGTGTATCCTCAACGATTTCGTCAGCAAGTCCAGTCTGACTTACAAGCTATTGAACAGACACAGAAAGAACGATTTGCTTGGGTAGCCGACCCTAAATTGTTAGAATATTCTATTAATGTAGATGGAGAGGACAAGAAAGTTAGAGATATTAAAGAAGATTTTAAGAATATTCTTCCTATCTATAGGCGTAATGATATTTTGGCCGATGTAGCTTCTAATTTGTTTGTAGCTATGGTTATTCAAGGAGCAGAACTTAAAGAGGCCAGAAATGGTCAACAGATAGCTGAAATTAAGAAACAGGAAGCTACAAGAGCTGAGCCTACTTCTGACAATGTAGATAATGTTGTTAAGAAAACAGAGATTAATGGGAAGACTATACCTTCTATGTTTAGCTTAGAAGGTGCTCCTTTTGAAAGGAGATAGTAGATAATTCTAGTTGGCATGAAAATTGCTGTATAAGTATTCAGCGAGTAGTTATTAGCCTCTAATAATCCAAAGGGCATTGGAGTTAGCCTCTAATAGTTGTTGAAGGGCATCAACTCGGTTGCAAGTTACGTTTAACTTGTCATTGAGTCAGTCAACAATTTAATTGAAAGGTTAACAGATGCCGTCATATTACAGTCAGCCAGGTTCATTCGCTAATGCAATCATTCAGCCGAATAACTTGTTCGCTCAACTTCCTTTCTACCTTGTTCATAATGAGGTAGAACAATACTGTAACTGGAATGAATTTGACCAAATGTATGGGTCAATTCCGTGGCAGGAAAATATGGGTTCTGTCATGGAAGCAGTTACTCCACAGCGTTCACCTGTAGGTCGTTCGTTCTTCTTTCCTAATCCTATTACTACAGCCAGTAATAAGGACATCTATCAGGTTACAGAATCAAATGAACAGGCTGTGTTGTACAAACACAAGTATGGTTCATTTGTGTTTAACTTCATTCCTTCATTCCAAGTATTTTGGGATAAGTACATTAAGTTTAACTCTGATGATATTGTTAAACAAATTGCTGTAAGCAATAACCAGTTCATCGAAACACAGATGTGGCAGAATGCTACTTATGTGTATATTTGTGGTGTTGGTCTTAGCGCTGGTGCTCCTACTGGTGCGATGAACTCGACTCTTAATGCAGCCAACTCTAAGTCTGCTGCATGGCTAGTTGCCCTTGCTCAAGGCACAGCAGCTAATCCTGGCCCACTTCAAAATCTTCGTATTCGTGATGCATACCGTGCAGTAATGAATCTGCAAGATGATTTGGGTGCTCCTTCATTTAATGGTGCTAAGAACATGCCGAAAGACAATGAGGGTCTTAAGGGCCGTTATGCACTGTTCTGTGGTTCTGAGGATTACTTTAACTTTACCTTTGACCCTGATGTTAATGGTGTTGTTGGTACACAAGGTATGTTAAAGTCTGTTAATCTTGACTTGCTGTTTAATGACTTCAAAGGTTCCTTGTTTGGTACATTGACATGCAAGATTAAGAAGTATCCTATTCGTTATAGTACACAGAACATTGTTGATGGTGCTGGTACTGTTCTTTGGGCGGCTGGATTTCCTATTGACCCTGAAATCTTCGACCCAACTGATAACAAGTGGAAACCTAATCCTTATTACACATCACTTGTGTCTGCTCCATACTCTATTGCCTGGCTACTTGGTGATAACTTCTGTAAGACACTCAAGGTTGGCCCTCCACCTAAAGAGTTTGCTACAAAGAATATGTCAGGTGAGAAATTCTACTCACTGCGATGGAATGGTGAGGTTCGTTTAACTGACCAGATTCTTATTACTAACTCTGATGGTTCGATTGAACTTAACGACTATGGTGAAAACTTGCAGCTTAAGTCTCAACTAACTCATGGATTGATTATGACAGAAAGACGTTTTGCGTTTCCAATTATAATTGCACGTTCTCGTCCAGCAATTACTTCTGTCTAACATATAATAACAATAAATAATACGAATATGAATAAATATTTCAAACTTGCTGCTATTGGATTGCTGTTGGCTAGTTCTAGTGCAATGGCATCCTTTACACAAACTACTACGGTAACTGGTAACGCTATGGTAAATCTATTGACCCTTGTCAATGGTTCTGCCAAAGTTAGTCAAGTTACTATTCAAGCATCCACTGCAACTAATACAGCAGTTATGCTGTATGATTGCCCTACTAATGCACTAACATATGTTAATCCTGCTTATACAAATAGGACAGCGTATGCTACTAACCTAATTACAGGGCCATTGACTAATTATTATGGCGTTGTATTCTATCAAACTAATATGGCATTGGTCGATGTAACTAACAATGTTGTTGCTTCTACTACCAACAGTTATAATTCGTTTGGTTTTTCAGCAACTGCTAGTACATCAACAACCTATAGTTCTCTTAACTTGTATTTCGAACATGGATTGTGGGTGACTAATACAACTGCTGGTACTGCTGTATTTACTATTGTTTACGTTCAATAATTAATAAAAGAAAGGGGGTGAGACTAGTGTAACAGCTAGTCTCACCTTTTCAAATTTATGCCACTTCGAGTAACAAATGCAGTAGAGAAGAATACATCTTGTGACCCTATAGTGCCAATAGTTGTGGCTGACAGTAAAGCTGTGACTGTATTGCCAGACATTAGTACATCAAAAGGCGAATGGCTAGGACGTTATATTCAGAATGTAGGAGCTAATGATTGCTATTATGCAATAGGTCATGACTGTGACCAAACTAATTTCAATGGTATCTTATCTAAGCCTGCTTCTACTAATTCTGATTCATTTGGTTCTGGACAACAATTTGATGCATCTAACACAGGTCAGAAAATTTCAGTATTTTCTCGTGGTGGAACAACTATTGCTGTTACATCTATACGTCGAAATGATAATGCTCAAGGACAAGGCAACATACTGAAATAATGAAAAGATTATTTGTAGTCTTATTGGTTGGATGTACATTATCTGTATATGGTATTGGTGGATTAGTTAGTCCGACTATAAGTGCTAATGGTGGCGGGATTCCGTCCTCGGTTCAGTTCTCCGCGCTGGCGACGAATGCGATGAATGGTGTTCCTGGTGGCAATATCGTTACGAACAATCCCTATGCCGGTTTGTTCCTGATGGCGAACGCATTGACCAACCTGTATTATCCGGGGATTGTGTTCGTTTCCACCAATGGGAATGATACTAATGGTGGTGCTGGTTATTTGACCAATGCCTTTTTGACAGTTACCGGGGCTTGGACGCACATGGGCAACGGCTACGCCTATCATGTTGGGCCGGGCATGTTTAAGGTTTATACAAACGGAGTTTTCACCCATTGGATACAGGCACCCGCAAACATGGTTCTGGATGGAGAGGGAGCAAACACTGTTCTTTGGGCACCTTATGACCCCAATGCTGCCACCGGAATTGCGGTCACGACGAATCAAACTTTTCAAAATCTTACGTGCAGTAATTTGGTGTTCTTCACTCCACTTGCTGCTGCTCTTTCGGGGACGTTAACTTCTGCCACAAACGTAAGCTGGCTGAATCTTTCGATTCAAAACTCAAATGTAATTGACACGTGGTATGCCGATGGTGGCGATGCCAGTGGAGGGGGAGACGGATATCATTTTTGCATGGTGTCAAACTGTACAGTTGTCGGGTACTTTGATTTGGCTATGGGATTCTACAACTCCACCTTTGCATACGATAACATCTTGTTAGCTGCTACAAATAACGCTATAGCATTCGGTGGAAACACTGACCCAATTTTCCTCTATGGCGGGAACTTCACTTTTATCGGCGGGACTTATACGCAGCAGCATGCGTCTGGTGGTTCGAGTGGCTACACTTCGACGATTCAAGATGACGAAACCGGAATGGATACAAACACATTCATCGGCACAATTCAATGGTACATTCCCGGCACACTGGTAACGAACATGAGCGGAGGGACAACTCACAGTGCCGGGGGAGTTTTTCCAGTCAATAGTTTTAGTGGAAATTTTTCTGGCAACGGCTCCGGGCTGACGAACGTCTCGTCGGCGTCTATTTCGGTTGTGACCAACTCCGCGCCGACGAATGCTGTCACTCCGCTCTTTTGGATTGGAATTACAAACGGCACATCGGTCTATAAAGTGCCGCTCTACCGATGAAAGTCTGGCTCCTCATTTTGTTTTTGGTTGCACGTACTGCAACCGCTCAACAGGAGGTTGCAGTCCGGCAGGATACGCTGGCGCACTTCGTTGCAGACACGATTTCAAACAACATCACGACGCTCACTCAGACCGTAACGCTGAACGTGACGAACACGGTGACGGTCAACAGCACCAACACCGTTTTGCAGACCAACATCGTGACGGTGAACCTGACCAACACGACGCTGCTCACCAATGCCGTAACGGTCTATTCGACCAACGCAACAACGACGCTGGCCACAAACTTCTACTCGGTGACGAACATCACCTACACCACGAACCTGACACTAACGACGAACATTTTCAACGTCACAAACACCGTGCTGCAAACGAACGTCATCAATGGCGGGGTGGCAACATCCGGCTGGCCGACGCAGTGGCCGCTGTCGGCCATCACGAACGCAGGGACAGCGGCGGGAACGGCCACAAGTGCGTATGACGCTTCCGGTACTGCCACAACAGCCGCGCAGCAGGCAACGAACGGAATCACCTACACGCTGCTCAAAGGCTGGCTTGGGTTCACGCCGGCGACGAACAATCCAAATGCGTGGACAGGAACAATAACCAATCTTTACACATCATCACTGTCTAATCATATCCAAGTGTCATCTGGTGTTATCACAAACAAATTATGAACCGCCGCGACAAAATAGGTCTGTGGACTTGTCTCGCGCTGCTCATCGCGTCGGCGATTGTGTTCATGGTCTGCACGGCGAGCGGCCAGACCTTGCCACCGATTCCGCAGGCTACATCCGTCAACAAGACGAACCGGACAGTCGTGCATGAGACGAACGGGAGCACGGTCATAACCAGCAACGGTCGCTCGGTCACGAACTGGCCCGCGCCGGTGCCCACGGTGCAGTCATTTGAAGTGGACGTTACGGTAAAGGGGATTTTCACTGTCACGAACGTTCCGTATCCGTTTTACGTCCGTGTATATTCAAACGATTTGCAATGGTCAAGCAGCCCGCTGTTTCCGAAAACGAACACGATTAAAATGGGCACGCTGACAACCAGCATGACCTACACGAACGCATGAAAGGGTGAATGGACAAGATGGAAACACTATCTATTACACTAATGGTAGGCGGAGTAGTGCTTGTCGGCACGGCAATAGGAGTGCCAGACCTTGGCTGGATTAGTGCGGCGGCTGTTGCTGTCATTTGGCTAGACCAAAAGTTCTCCCGAATAGACAAAAAGATAGACCGCTTGCCTTGTGTTCGCGGGAAGCATTGCGGTTTTGGATTGGAAGACCGCGACAAAGAAGAATCTTCAACGATATGAACTTCCCCGACGACCTTCTACTCGGCGACGTGCTGCTCTACAACTTGCCGCATGATTTGCCGGATGATGTGATTGACGTTTTCACCGACAGCGATGTTGCCCATGCTGAAATTTATTGGGGCAACGGCTTGTCTATTGCTGCCCGCGCTCAGGGCGTTAATGTATATGACTTCCGATTGGACGGCCTGATGTATGTGCGCCGCCCTGTTGCCCCGTTTAATCGTTCGCTGGCCGAAGCATGGTTTAACAACGGCATTCGCGGATTGCCCTACGGGTGGGAAGGACTGCTCACGTTCGCCGGAATTGACCTGCCAAGCAAAGGTCTGATTTGCTCCGTAACTGTTGCGCTGTTGCTTAAGGTCGGTCAATGCCCATGCTTTGCAGATGATTACCCAATCCACAAAATCTCACCACGGGACTTGAAACTGCCCCGCGAGCTAACCACAATATACACAGCATGAAAACACTCATCATCCTCATCAAACGAAGGCTATGCGGCCTGATTTTCAGCCATAGGCCATTGCATCCTACCGATAGTGGGTGGGTTGTTGGAAGTAAAATGGTTGACCGATTCTGTAATAGATGTGGTCACATTGTGAGAATGCCAATGGCGGAAGACCCTCGCTATGACAAAACTACCCGCTGAAACTGAGCGGGTTCAACCCGTAGGAAAATTATGGACACAAACTCAATACCAATCCTGACTCAAATCGGTAACGCAATGCCATCGGCCATTCAACTGCACTGGCCGGCCATCGCCATCCTCATCACTTACATTACGCACGTCAACTGGACTACCGTGCAGAATTATTGTGATGCGCGGACTGGCGGCGTAATCCCGTGGCTGTTCCGGCTACTCGTCGGAACGCCAGCAACTCAACCCGCCGCGCCTGCGGCACAAATGCGTCCTGTCACCAGTCCCGAAGGCACAGTCAAACCAATTATACAACCTGCTGCGATTGTACCACAACCAGCGACGACTGACCCTTTTGGTCATGTGACAAATGACCCTTTGGGGTATCATACAATAACATAAAAATGAAGCGACTTATGACAAAAGAAATGTCCGACAAAATTAGGGCACAAAGGCTCGCGATGCCCCGTGTAACTCTTGCCGAAGCACAGGCGCAAGCAAAACGTGTGATGGCTGGAAGAATGCGCCACAACCAACAACCAAACCAACAACACCAAAAAACACCATGAAAAAACTCACGACCACAATCCTGTTCGCAGCAACCATCGGCCTGCTCGCTCTGGCGGTCAGCGCAAGGGCGCAAACATCAACCAATCCTCCGGCATTAACCACTGCCCAAGCTCTCACTATTGCCGGAACAAATGCTCTGAATGGCTTGGAGTCTCTAAGTCTCACTCCGGGTTTTGTCGGTTCGGCATTTGCTGGCAACATTAGCGGCAATTCATTCGCCGGGGTTGCCATAAATACGCTTCCAACAAACAACATCAGTGCCGGCGTGTTCATCGCGGACTTTTACAAGCACAACAAATCCGATGTGTTTGAAGGAAATGTGAGTGTGGCCTACAACGCCACAGCCACCTTGCCAATCGTCGGCGAGTTGCCGTGCGTGATTACCGAAGGGCCAGCCACAGACATCAGCAACGCCAAAACGGTGTATAATGAAAACACGCTGCTCACGGGTAAGACGTGGGTGTTCAACAAAAACGTCACACTGGCTGTGAACGGGGGTGGGGTCTATCTAACCAAATATCACAACCCCGGCTGGATGGCGACGGCGAATCTGGTTTGGAGATTCTAATAATGTGTTCACTGAGAGTTGATATAATACATTAACTCTCACTAAACAAATTATACTATGAGTTATCCTTTAGTTCCACCACCATTAAATGATACAGGAGCTTGGCAAATACCAAGAACCTTACAAAGATGGTTAGACATTAATCCTATTACTCACTTAACTAGAACTCAGGCATATATTACCTTGCCAGCATTCAATGTAAATGTTAATTGGTTAGGATATTCTGATATAGTTGCGTCATTTAACTATGAAGGGCCAAATAACTTTAGTTTGATTGGTTTTAATATTGAACCTAGTTCTACTCCTAATTATTTGTTATGTATAATGTGGAAAGATAGTAAAGATAATGTAAATCGCTATAAGTTGTGGTCTGGTGTTGGCGAAATATTATATTTCAATATACCAGTATATGCAGGACAAAAAATAGGAAAGAATTTTAGACTTGAGATTTGGTCAACTAATAATACACCAGCAATACAAACAAACAATATACAGGTGTACACTTCTGTTCTTGGCAAGCAGGACTATAGATGGGGAACCGATTTTACACTAGTTGGTAGCGATACTATTTGTACTAATTTTAGTGAACCTTCTAATACAATAGAGTTGGCAATGGGAAAACAGTATGTCGTACCCTATAGTGGCAATTACTATATAATTATAGCAATACCAGCAGGACTTTATGCGCAGACTTTTGTATACACACAGGGTAATGATACTGGATTGTTTGAAAATGACCACACAACTCCTGTTCCTGCCGGCCCCTTTATAGCTATAGATGCTATATATTTTCTTGAAGGGCCTCATTTTGTAGCATCAACGTCGTCAGTAAGTATCTCTAATGTATTTGCAGTACCAATAGCATTTCCGCCTAACTCATATCCACAACCAAATTAATATATATGCCACAACCTTCATCTATAGATTTCATTGCTCCATTCGACCCAACTGGTTATACATCAATAACTGGCGCCCAACTACTTCAATTAGTGTCTGGATTATATCCTAATACTGATACTGGACTAACTTTAATTACTGCTGATATAGCTGGAATTCCACAAGTACCTGATGCTTCCACTACAACCAAGTGGGAAAACTATATATGGATTAGACAGTCAGCTACCTATGTAACTGCTTATGTATGGAATCCTAATGGAGCCACTGATGCTACATATCTTAATTGGGTAACTATAGCTTCTGCTTCTATTGGAGCAGGAACTATCCAAGGCTACATGATAGCTCCTAATACTATTCCAGCATCAGCCATAATTAGTATATCAGCTACCCAAATATCTGGTTCTGTTGTTCCAGCATGGCTAGCACAGCTTAATATATCTGGAACAGCATATTCAACTAATGGATTAATGAATAATAATTCACCTGTATTTGGTGTACTTAATGGTGCTGGCTCTACAGTTGGAATACCTGTATTCGGTACTCAAGTAATACCTTCTACTGCATACGGATTACAAACTATTGGAGGAAGCACAGTAGCATTAGCTAGCCCTATTGTTGATAATAGTATTACTACTAGACAGCTACTATCGAATGGCGGCACAGCTACCGCAGCAGCAACTATTGCAGCAGTCGACCCAAAAACTAATATAATTGTACCAACTACATCTATTCCTGGAATACCTAGCAATACTTCTGTTCCACAAGCTTCTGCTATAGGTGATATTCTTGGAATAGGATATAATGCGAATGCAGCACAGTTAGGTTTTGTTACTATTAGCAGAGCATTGTTAAATTTAGATGACCCTGCTAGTGTAGCAGGACAAGTTCAGATTCCAATTGTAAAAGCAGCAGCTACTGCATATTCGTATGCTAATTTTGGCAACTTAACATTGCAAAAAATAAACGCACAATATTCAACAGCTACCGATTGTACAGGTTCAGTCAGCATGACTGATAGTGTAGTTGGCATGACCACAAAAGGTACATCACGTTCTAGTGGAGTGGCTGTTACAATCACTCCTTTAGCTGGAACTTCTGGCTCTAAAGTAATTGTTACTGCTCATGTTCCTGTATATTTGAATATAAGTGGCGGGGGAGCCTTATGGTTAGGCTTATATGATTCTGTTTCTGCTTTATTTATAGCTTTTGCTAGATTTGGAGGAACAAATATTTCCAATGTTATTACTCTAAAAGGAACAACTGCTGCACTAACAGTGAATACTGCAAGAACATTTACTATTTATATTGGAACCACATCAGGGACAGCAGCTAATGCACAAACTAACTATTATTCTGAAGGTGCATTTATAACAGCAGAAGAAGTTCTATAATATGGCTGAGTACAAACAAAATTCATTCTCTGGTGGATTTAATCTTCTACTTGATGATACTAGACTTCCTGTATCATTTAAGTACAAAGAGGGAGATACTCCTTATGATATTACATACAATCAATATCGACTTGGAATTAATACACGCACACGCTTCGATGTATGTTCTTCTATAAATTCATCAACTGTAGATTTATTAGCACCGGCAGGAATAAAACAAGCCCTAATAGCTTTTGGTAATTATATTATCTTATTCGTATCTGGCACAGCATGGTATCAGTTAAATGGTACACAAGGATGGATTCAGATAAATGGATTCTCGATGGATAAAGTTGCCCCAAGATATTGGACATGTGCAGTTCCACTAACAACAACAAATTATGGCCGCCTTGCAAATCCTGTAAGTGGAACAGTTGCCCTTCCAAATGCAAATGGTGGAATTAATCAAGTTCAAACTAATATAGTAGCTGGTGAATTTGGAAACACACCAGGACTGTTAGTTCAAGACGGAATTAATCAGTCACAGTTTATTTATGTTGATAACAACAATAATGTACAGTGTCGAACAACGCAAACGTATGATGAATGGTCATATCCACTGGACAATACAACATTAAAGCTAACAGGGCCTGACAATAGAGAGTATGTTCCTGTTGGAACCTTTATGGAATGGTACAATGGAATACTATTTATAGTTGACACCAATTTTGAATATATTTATCGTTCAGTGTCTGGCAGGCCATTAGATTTTGTTGTTAATGTTGATATGTATGGACAAAAAGGTGGCGACGCTTCTACAACATCATATTCTGTTGGTGTATCAGGTATTACTGCTATGAGAGCTATGCCAGGAAATAGTTTATTTGTAGCTGCGGGTGGTGCATCAACATTTTTAATTACACTTAATCAGACACCGAATGCTCCTACTATATTTGGAGAATACACTTTTAACAGACAAGTATTGTTTAATTCTAATTGTATAACTGAAAGAGGCATTATTGATATATCTGGCTCACCTAACTCATCTAATGCCGGTGATACAGTATTTATTGATGCTAATGGTTTGCGTTCATTTAATGCAATTTTATCATTACAGAATGAAGGTCGTAATAGTATTTTTTCAGCTACCATTTCTGGATTATTTGCTGGAATAATAAATTCAACTACTATAACTGCATCTACAGGTTCTGGTTGGGCATCTGCTATAATGTTTGATAACTATGCAATATTTTCTGTAAACACAGTATTTGGATACGTATTAGTAGTGTATGATACTATTAACAATGTGTATCAAAGTATAGATACACTGCAAGTTGGTAATCATGCTGTTAAACAATTTGCGGCTATTACTATAACAACATTATCTTTATTTGCAATAACTGATGATGATAGAGTTGTTAAACTTTACTCATCTCCTACTTTTGATTCTTCTACTATTCGATTAGGCGCAGTTAGTGCACAAGACCCTAAAAAAGAATTGAAAGTTATAAATGTTCGTGCTATATTTTCTAATATAACTACTAATAGTACATTTACATGTAAATTGTTTGTAAACAATAGACTAGAACAAACTGTAACAGAAAAGCTAGAATATGTCAATCCTGTTACTCCTTATAATGGTGTTCCTATTGGAACTGATATTGATACACAAACTAACAATACATTATTTTCATTTCCAAACTCGTCACAAGGATGGAAAGCTTTTGTAGTATTAACATGGACAGGAAGTGCATCACTTACATCTACGTCAATCACTACTATAGATGAAACTCCAATGCAACCAATTCGTACTCAAGCTGTTATTCAGCAAACATAAATATGTTATCTTATGTATTACAACAAATTGGCTATAAAGTAGGACTGAATCCTGCTGACAGTGGCCAGAGAGCAGTTCTATTACGCTTCGCTAATACTGCTGCTAAAGAGTTATACAGTATCTCTGATATGTCAGGTTGTTTAGAAGAACAGTATTTCAAGATTAATGCTGACCAAACTATATCCTTGCCAGAGTATGTAGGACAAATAAGAGCAATGAGGGAATCTTGGTCACATATAGCTATTAAGCTATCACAAATGCGACCAAGGTATAATCAGTTTAACTGGACACAAGAATGGCGGAATTGGAGAATAAAAGGACTACAGACACTACAAACATCCTTGCAAAATCAATCTAAATTAATAGTGTCTGCGACTACTATAGAATCGACACCAGCTATTATTAACATTTCAGGGCCGTCAATAGGTTCTACTAATGTGTCCGAAACTATTACACTGTCAAGCACTCCAATTCAAACTTCTAATACATATCTTGATGTGTCTGCTTTTACTAGAAATACTGTTGGCCAATATGATATTATTCTATCTGATATAGATGGTAATCAAATATCATACATACCTAACAATAAACTTAAAGCACAATTTCAGATAATTGATATTTCTACATCACCTTGGTTTCCACCTAATGTTAATCCATTGTTAGGTTGGGTTGAAGTTCTATACAAGAAATCATTACCTTGGTTTCAAAATGATAATGATGAGTTTCCTGTTCCTGGATATGACGAAGTATGGATTAATAAATGCTTGCAATTATGGTATGAAGAAGCAAAAGATATACAAACAGCAACAGCCTATTATCAGAAAGCTATAGCATTGTTAGCACAGATACATGAGGATGCTAATAGAGGAACAGCGGATGAGGTTGCATTTGTAGAAAATCCTCATGATAGAATAAATCATCGTACAGGATTTGGAAGAGACTGGCAATATGCTTATAGAATTACAGGAAGATAACAAATTTGATACATTAATTTATGGCTAAATCATCTGCACTAACTGGTTCTCCACTGCCCCTCGATAGTAAACAGGCAAAACTGTGGAATACTTATGCTACATATCTTCCGCAGATAATGAATATAACAAATGCACAGGAAACTCCTGCTGCATTAGCTCAATTAGGTGCAACACAAGCTACATTACCTGGATATAATGCACTTAATTTACAACAACTATTACAATATGGTTTACCAACAGCACAAGCTGGTCAACAAATTCAGAGTTCAAATGCTTTAGCTGGTTCACAAACACTACTTGACCAACTTCAAGGGCCGGGTGGACAAGCTGCTATTTATGGTACTGCTCTTAATAATGCTCTTAATCCAGCACAAGCTGCTGCTAATGGTCAAGCTGCTAATCTGGTTAACAGTATTAACCTCAATGGCTTATCTGGCGGTGAGCAAGCAGCAGTTGAACGCTCACTAAACCAATCTAATTATGCCACTGGAAACCTAGGATTAGATAATGCTACCAATGCTGTATCAAACGCTATGCAATTTGGTAATGCATTACAAGCTAAACGTGCTGCTTTGGGGTCGGCCCTTGGGACTGCCACAGGGGTTGCTTCTTCTCAGAACCAGCAGATAAATCCATTTGCTGCTGCTATTGGCCAGCCTAGTCCAGCTACACAATCTAACTTTGGTACTAATACATTCTCTCCAACTAGTCCAAATTCTCTTGGTTCTAATACATCTAATATATTTGGATTTGGTTCAGGTTTGCTAGGAAATCAAACGTCAATGCAGAATACTAATACATCTGCTGGCGCGCAACTTGGAGTGGCTAGTGCAATACCAGCATATATTGGTTCTGTATGTTGCTTTATTATGTTGGAAGCATATCATGGAACTATGCCAACGCATGTTAGAAAAAGTAGAGATAAATACTACAAGTATTCAACAGATATGGCTGCTGGATATAGGAGAGTAGCATACTACATAGTGCCATTAATGAAAAAATCAAGTGCCGTTCGCTCTATAGTTTGGCATCTTATGGTACATCCAATAACTAAACATCTTGGATTCGTACATGGAATAGAAGATTATTCATGGCTTAATAAAAAGATTTGTAGATTTTGGCTCAGAACGTGGACTATTCTAGGCAGAAACAAGAATGAGTCTGCATATAATAAGGAATTTACTTATGCCTTTTGATTGGAGTAATTTTGGAAATGTATTTATGCCACAAGCACAAGATGTGTTAATGAATAGATTAGCGCAATCACCTATTGGTGGAGCGTATAATACAGCAGCACCCATATTCGGAGCACCTTCTTTAATTGGTCAATCTTCCTCACAATATTCTCAAAATCAACAACCACAACAGCCACAAACTAATCCACAAGATGCTGTTTTGAATCATTGGCAGCAACAAAATCAACAAACTGCCTCCGAAGGGCCACCTATACAGCAAGTTAGTACGCCAAAAGGAAAAGGTGACCAAGTAGCAGGTGCTTTAATCGGAGCATTATTATAATAACATTATGCCATTAGCACAAGTATTAGGAGATATATTAGGGGATGTAGGCAATGCAGCTTACAATCCACAGCCTAACCCTGCGTATGGAGCAGTTAAAGTTAGTCCTGATGACTATGTAAAGCATCTTAAAGCAGCAGGTATTAATTTGCCTGACAACTATCAGCCGCCACAATCTAATATGTGGCTATCACCAGATGGTAAGGACGTTACTGACCACGTTAATCAAGGGTTATCACCCAATGACCCATTTATAAAACCCGGCTTTTGGACTAAACTAGTGTCCTCTAATGCAAGAGGAATAGCTGCTGAGAATGCACAAGCAGAGGTTAATCCTGCTATGCAAAACTCTTTTGTCCAGGCTAAAGCATTTGGAGCGACAGGAAATCCAATGATAACTGGTACTCTTGCTGGTCAATCTGGCATCAATGAGGCACACAGAATGCTAGAACAATCTAAAACTGCTCTTAATCGTTCCCCTATTGTAGAAGCTACTAATGATGCTGAGGCTTCTAATAGATTAGCGGTTACAACTGGTTCAGACCCATTGGCAATCCGACACCAAATTAATCAACTTCGCACACAACTTGGTCAAGACCCGACAGAAGCTCAAATACTAGACAATATTAATCAAATTAAATTAGGCACAACTGGACAAGAAAGAACAGATTTACCAACTACAATGGGCACAATAGCTGGTGAAGATGCACAAAGAAATTTAGCTGCAAATTATTTTTCTGACCCATTAGCGAGCATACCATATCTTGATAGATATATTCCAGGTAAAGGCATACAAACATCTGGTGGTAACTTAGCCTTAGGGTATAGGTCTCCTAAGTGGTTAGAAATGCAAACACTCTCCAGGGGTATGCCAACTGGTGGAGCACCAACTCCTACTTCAACCGGTAACGCTTTTATCAAAACAAATGTGGGTGGTGATATAATTTCACCTACTATTGGCAATGTCGGACAGCAAGGACAGCAATCTTCAAGCGGGCCGGATTGGTTAAATAATCCAGATGCCAAGATGGTAATGCTTGACAAGTATCCAGAAATAACTGTTGATAAAAATAGCGGACGAATTTATACCAAGGATGGGCATGATATTACAAATGACCCAAGAATAGAACCTATTAAACAAGCGGCTATTCAACAATTCCAAGAGGAAGAACAAAATAGAAAAGATTTAGTACATGATGCTGCTAAATCTACTATTGCTACAAAAATGGCAGTTTTGAAGGAACAACAAAAACGATTACAAGTCGCACATAACGCTTCTGGATGGCTACCTGCTGCTGCACAGGCATATAAAACTGGTTCTCCAGACAATCCATTAGGTGTTCAAATGATAGGTAAACCTGCAGAATGGGCTGGAATTGCTACAAGTAATTATCATCCTATCAATAAACTTAAATCTTGGATAAACAATGATTTAATTGGATACTAATTTATGCCAGTAACTCCACAAGAAGCCGCTGACTTAAAAGCACAGGGTTGGACAGACCAAGAAATAGCTGGTGCTATTCCTGCTCCTAATCAACAATCTAGTAATGGACAAATATCTGGCCCACAAACTGTAGGTCGTACACTAGTAGCGCATGGTGGTGGTATATTGGGTGGCGGTCTTGGAGCTATTGGTGGTGGAGCATTAGCTGGAACAATGGTAGAACCAGGATTAGGAACCATTGCTGGTGGCATTATAGGTGCATTAGCTGGTGGTTATGCTGGTCAAAAAGGCCAGCAAGCTATTGAATCACCTGAGACATATGAAGCTCAACAGTTGGCTGCACAACAAGCTGCTGAACAACATCCTAATATAGCAGAAGGAACTGACATAACTGCTGGTGCTTTGGCATCTGGTGGTATGTTCTCTCCTACAACTGCTGCAAAAGGTATTGGCGGAATTATTGGTAAACTTACTGGAAGGGGAGCAGGAGCTTTAATAGCCGAACAAAAAGGATTAATAGGTCAAGCTGCTAAAGCTATGGCTAGTGGAAGTCAAGAGGACATTAATGCCATTGTCAGTAGATTAGGTACAGTAAGTAAAGCACTTCCTTCTGCGCTTGAACAAAGCAAAGCAGCACAACAAGTCCTACTACAGTCGGCCCTGAACCCTGCTATATCTACTGGATTGAGTTTAGCACAAGGACAAGGCATGCCATCAGCTAGTGAGTTAGGCAAGCAAGCTCTTGGTGGAGCTATGTTTGCTAAGTCTTGGATGCCCCATGGTAGGTTAGGTGAGCCAAATCCAGAAGTTAATAATGGCGAGTTAGCTAATGATGGCAGCCAAGAGCCGACGAGCAAACCTTGGGTATCGCCATTTACTGCTGTAGATGATGCCGGGGATTATAAGATTGGGAATAAACAAATACAAAGTTTGTTTAAGAAGAAAGACTCAGGATTCTTACAACCTGTTCCCAAGGATGCAGATGCTATTACTAAAGCATATATCAATACGGCAAATGAGAAGTTAGCTGCATTGCCAGTTGACCAGATGCGAGAGATGTTACACCAGAAAGCTATGGGTGAGAAGGCTAATGATATTGCAGGAGTGACAGAACCAGAAGCAGGGTTAAGGAGTGAAGAAGAACCAACAGAAGAAGAAACACCTATTACTAGAGCTTTAATGGGGTTAGAACCTAGAGGGGAAATTAATGACAATACTAAGATTCCAACAGAAGATACTAGTGCAACTAAACCAGTATTTACTACAGAAGTATTGCAAAAGATAATTGATAAGGGAGCAACTAAACCAGTATCAGTACAGAGAATATTTCCAAAACTTAATCTATCTATTCCAGAAGCAACAGAGGCTTTACGTCAGGCTGACCTATTGGCTGAGTTGCATGAGAATAGACCTGAACCAGAAAGTGAGACACAAAATGCCACTGGAATACGAGAAAACACGGGACAGCCTAGTAAAACAGGGCAAGTCGCTCAAAGCAGCCAAGTCAGAAGCAGCAGCAATATGGTGGAGCAGACACCCAGGAGCGCAGAATCCATTTCACAGGAAATCAGCAGCAAGTTACCAAAAAGCCAGGAGTATAAAGGGATAGTTCAGTCAGCTCCACAACATTCAGAGTCGGATTTCATTTCTAATGCTGCATACATGATTCAGCATCCAGAAGAAATGGGTCTGTATAAAAATCAACAAGGAGCATTTAATGGGACACAGTTGTTAGGTACTATTAAGAATAAGATTCCATCTCTTGAATGGGAGATGCTAAAGGCTGCTGGAATAGAAAAGGCTTTTGAGGGGAGAAAGATTTCAGGAGAAGATGCGGCTAGGTGGATACAAGAGAATGAGCCGAAGGTGAAGGTGAGGAAGTTTGGGGAGGGTGGAATACAGAGAAGTCCTGAACAAGCTGAATACTCACAACTCCATCATAGTTTTTGGGATAGTTTGAATGACTCTGATGCACGTGCTTTGAAACAAAAGTTTCTTAAAGGAGAACCTATTGGTAAATATGATGCTCCTTTGTTTGGACACCCGTTAGATGAACAGTTTATTAAAACAGCAAATCGTTATAATGAACTAGCTCGAAAGTCTATTGATGAAGGGTGGATACAAAAGGAAAAAGCTGGTCAATCCCACTGGCAATCCATCGCACCCAAGTCCGAGAAAGACATGCCGGAGTATGCTGAGTTAGGTCTTTTAACTGATGGAAACAAAGACCTTTTCCAACCGCATCGTTTACCTCCCTATTTTAGTCGTGGACATTTAGAAGTTTTGCCTGATGGAACTCATGTTTGGGAAGTTCATGAGGTTCAGCAAGATGTAATTAAAAAGGTTAGTGATAACGAATATAGAATTAGTCCAACAATAGCCGGAAGGGGCAAGACTGATTATTCTGAAATTACTTTTAATTCCTTTAACGAAGCAGCTAAGTTTGTCACAGAAAAAATTGACCCTTTGTTTCCTCATTGGGAACGCTTGATGGTTAAAGCAAACATTGACCACGCTAATGAGTTGTTTGATAGACTTGGTGTTCCTAAAGAAAAGCGACGTGTTGGATTCGACGACGCAGAATCAGCGATGATGACGGAGGGGCATGATAGGCAAGCAATAAGGCTAGGACGTGATATAATATACCCAGGAGAGCCTGACTACAAAGTCACCCAAGAACCCGGTATGCGTCTCCACTACGACCGCACTCTCCCAAAGATAGCAGAGGAGTTTACGGGGAGTAAGGGTGAGAAGGTTAGTTTTGGGGAGCATAAGAATGCAGTGCAAGTAGGTATGCATCTAGTGGATAATCTGAACACTAAAGACGAAGCAATAGCTGACATGAAGGCTACTGGTAGAAATGAAAATGAAGTAACCATAAAACAATATGGCCCTAATAACTGGGGATATGAAAGAAATGTAGGACACAGAAAAGACCTAATCTTCCGCAACCCTGATGGCACACCAAAGACGGACGTGACTGCTCGTGTATATGACATATCTAAGATACCAGAACGTCCACCTAAACTATTTGGCAAGAATTATTCTCCTCTCTCCGACTACAATCGTTATCAAGAGCTAGATAGACAGCGTATAGCGATGGAGTCTAAGATTACTGACCCTGAGGAATTGATGGCTAATCCAGAACACCAAGCTATTAGCAAAGAACTAGAAGCTATTAAGAATAAGTATCAAGGTCAAGTTCCACCACAGTTTCCAGAGAATCATGTCTTAATGCCTATTCAATTACAGTCACACATACTCAATGGCAAGGCTACTACTGGTAGCATACTACATGGATTAGCTAATACTCCTGACCATCCATTACAAGAGTTAGCTAGTGGACTTCTTAAAGCTTCTGATGCTAAGTCTCTACAAGTTAAATGGAATCACGACCCCTCATTAGACTCGTCTCTTGCTGGTGCTAAACGCTCACACTATGACCCAATAACTGATAGAGTTAATATTGGTACCGGCTCAGCTGGTGATGCTAGAGTTGTTATGGAAGAAGCTGTACATAGTTTAACATCTAAGAAGATACCATTCTTCAAAGGTCAAGGTGAAGAACACTACAATAGGCTAAATACTTATCTTAAGACTGGTTCTAATGAGCATGTTAAGGATTTGATTAGGTCATATTTTGAGACGGCTAAGGCTCTTGGGATACATCCAGAATTATTTAAGGATACTGAAATGCCTCTACATCCTAAAGGTGCAGCAGGAAATCCAGATGAAGCTGTTAGTCAAATACATGGTTATGGAGCTACAACCAAATATGCAATGGGCAACCTTGACGAGTTCATTGCTCAAGCTATTAAAGACCCTGAGTTCCAACGAGTATTAAATGGCATTAAGACAACTGACAATCGTACAGTTTGGCAAACAATAGTTGATGCTGTGCGAAATTTACTTGGCCTAGATGCTAAAGCTGGTTCTATGTTAGATAGAGTACTCAGAACTTCTGGTGAGTTAATTAGTCAAGAGAGACCAGAAGGATTGACTAGCATTAAGGATAGAGTTAATGCCCCACCAAAAGAAGGTGAACATGTAACACCAGAACTCAAACCCTTCTTTGGTCGTGCTGGTAGATTTTTTCAGAATGCTATAGAAAGGGCTAGAACAGTAGCACCAGAAGTGTCTGATGCATACCATAGATTCTACAATGCCCGCTCTGAGATATTTGGTAAGGTTTATGGTAATGTAAAGAATGTAATGAATCGAACTGGATTTACTACAGAAGATGGAAAACGATTAATAGAAGCTCAACGACAAGAAGAATTAACTGGCAAGCCTATAGCTACAACATTCTTTAAGAATAATGCTCAGCGACAAGTTTGGAATGAGTATAAGTTACGATACAAAGAACAAGGTGAAGAAGCCGTCAAAGACAAGCAGCCAGTGTATGACTACAATCAGCATCAGTTTCGCATTAGACAACTGTCAGATACATCTCACCCTATGATGCTTAATCCTAAAATTGGGGAGATACTACGAGCTAACACTGACACAGAGAAAGTCGACCAACTTAAACAGGATTTCCTAGATAATCAGAAAGCTCATGGTGTCAGTTTGACTGATGCTCAAGAGAACTTAGCAACTGAACTTAAAGCCATGCAAGGTACTGCCTCCAATACTGGTTCAGGAAGTATGGCACATTTTAATGCTAATAGACGTGCTCAAGGGATACCTCTCCCACCCTCTTGGCAGAGAGATAACTTCGAACAGAACTTAAGAGCATATGCCTCTCGTAATGCTGGTGACAGAGCACACTATAAATACATCGAGTCTAATCCATCTGTTATGGCTCAGTTAGGAGAAACTCATGATGCATGGGGTCGTCCTATTCCGCCAACAAATAAGCCAGTTGTTGCTGGCAATCAGTTTGTTAAATCATTAATCAATGAATCAAAAGGAGAAGTTGGCCCACAAGGATTCTATACTGAACGTGCTGGTTCATCAACTGCAACTGCTCTGTTCATATCTTCTCCTGCTTTGTCTGCTGTTCATGTACCTATATCTAATATATCTGGTATTGTCGGGCTAACTAGAAATCCTATTGAGACAGGTAGAACTCTGTTAGCTGGACTAAAAGGCATGTATAGTGGAGTAGCAACTGCTAATAAGAATGGACTGGTTATTCCAATGGCTAGACCAGTATCAGACATATGGGATTCTTCTTTAACTACTGCCGAGCACTTTCAAGCTATGTCCTCTTTAGTTCGCAGATTTGGTTCTCTTAATGATATAGTTACAAAAGGTAATATTGGATATATGCAGTCGGCCATGGAATTCTTAGTACCTAAAAGGCTCGCTCAAGCTAACCATGGTGAGGGTGTTGGTAGCAAAACATCTCAACAATGGTTACGTAAGTTAGACCCTGACTTTACTATTGGCAAGCAATACTCACCAGATGAAATACAACAATTAGCATCTAGGGCCGTTGGCTATCTACATGGTACTAATGACCCACGTTCAATGCCAGAATGGATGATGCGTGACAGTGAGATTTCAGGCTTCTTTTCTATTGCTCATTGGTCAGTTGCTCAGACAGATAGATTTATGCGTGATATATGGACACCAGCAACTAAGGGAGACTTAACTCCACTAGTCGCATCTATGTTTGGTGCGACACTAGGTGGATATATTATCAAAGAATTGAGAGAACAAATATCTGGCAAGCATTCTCCAATACCCTCTTTGCAAGAGATAGCCGCATCAGATAGGCAGTTCAAAGGTAACGCTGGCCCATTAGCATATAACATGATTTCTGCATTACAGTATGCAGGATTTGGCGGAGTGTTTAGTCAAATTGCCAAGTGGCCATTTGATGTTGCATACAAAAATATTCCACAAGCCGCTGCATTTCCATTGGATGAAGAAATAACAGATATAGGTGGTACTATATCTAATGTAGCATCTGCTCTGGCAAATGACCCGAACATCAACTATGTTGACTTAGCTAAGAATGTAATGGCTCATGTACTTACATCTGACTTTAGGTTAGCTAGAGAAGGGTATAATCAGTTAATTAACAATGGGATGATTACTGGAACTCTTGCTGAGAAGAAAGTATTATCAGATAAGATGGGTCAACTTAGACGATTTGAACAGGTTGAAGGATTGCCATTCAATGCACAAGATGCTAGTAATGCAAATCCATACATGAATATTGAGCAGAAACAATTTAAGATGGAACAGAATCCACAGAAAGCAATGGCTATGTTGCCAGGATTGATTAGTAATATTATACAGAACTATTCTAATACTCCCGATGTAATGATGAGTAAGTTAAAAGCTCTAAAAGAGAACTCTTATGAAACTTTCCCATCAATGGAAGAAATGCCTCTGTCCTTCTTTAAATATATTGGGTACTTGAATAGAGAAGAAGGGCCAGAGGCAGCGAATAAAGAGTTACAAGACTATATGAAACGGAGGGTTATTAATGAGGCCAAGTCGAGTGTCATACCTTGAAATTTATACATTTTGTCTTTCTTTTTCTTGTGCCATAGTATCTAAAAATATTTTTAAGTGTTCTGGTTCCTTATCATGTGTAACCTTACATATAACTTTAAGTCCAACCATTGATAAGGTCTTTACTACTAGATAACTTTTATCATCAGATAAACTAATAATCACATTTTCATTCATACTTTCCCATCCTTCTTATTTTTAGTCCAATCTCTTTTCTTGACTTCTTCCCAAGTGTTCGATACTGCCATACTTAAGTCAATATCATTCTGTTCACAATAGTCAGCTAGATATATTACAATATCACCTATTGCATCTATCTTAGACATAGTATGCTCAATATCCATACCTCTAATACCTTGCTCTGCTTTCAAATGAGCATGACATAGTTCACCAACTTCTTCTGACACACCAAGCAATGGTTGATGTTTCTGTTTATTAGGAAAGTTCTTAGCAGACCATTCTGCTACTTCAATTTGTAATTTTGTTAAGTTCATATTGCTTTGTATATCATGTATGTTTTATGTGTAATTTTATCCTCAGCAGAATCCTCTATTATCTTACCAGTTCCTATCAAATGTCCTAGAACATCCTCTGCTGATTTCTTACCTTGTGGTAATGATTTCCAGAACTCCATCACTATATCAACCATTGTTGTTGTATGCCTTTCGCCAATATAGTGAAATATCCTGTCTGTCACTTTAGCTAAAGGATTATCAGTCTCAGACTGCAAAGCTAAATGCATGGTAGGTTCTTCTTTGTCTAATATCTCTATAGCTCGTTTAACTTCATCTATGCCAATAGTCATATTATTATTCTGAATACCACCATAATCATTCTCAGAAAAGTGTTCAGCCATAGCTACTTTCTTAACCATTATTAGTTTTCTAGTATAATAATGTATTAACTTTGGCGAGCTATTAATTCGATTTTTAGGGTTAGAATCAAATTCTATCCACCAATCATCTAAGTATTTAGCAGCTTCAGGAGTAAATTTAACCTGACCATATAACTTAGCTAGATTCTTTATATGAGCTAACAACTCTGCTCTATATCTAGCTTGTTCAGGAGTTGGTTCTGGTATATCTGACACTGACTTACGATTCTTAGTTGCACAGATAAATAAACATCTAGCAGCAAATCCAGTACCTATTAACTTGTCATTTGATATTTCTTCCATGAAGTCAGGAGTAGTTCCAGCTAAGAAATTAAGGCATCCTCTACGCACTCTGTCCTCTCCATTATTCTTAGTTTTGTATTCATAGTCTAAAGGGCAGCCATGAAGTCCATTTATGTAATGGATTACACTGTCAGCTTTCTTTCTAAAAAGACTACCTAGCTCGTCAAGACAAAAGAACATTGAGCAATGATAGTATATGTCCATCTTAGGTTCGCCAGAACCATTCATGTATGTAAAGTTAATTCTTCTACCAGCCTTGGACATGCTATCTACTAACGCTTCGTATGTAGTAGCATCAGGTGCATAAGGGAATAGAGTAGCATCCACTTTCTCACCACCACGTTTAAGCTTCATAGTAGATGCTTCTGCATCCTCAAGGTTAGCCTGCTCTACTTTCTCTATTACTAATTTCTCTTGTTCAGAGGATTTATCATGAACGGTATTGAAGTCTTTTTTCTTGTGATATTTTAGGAACTCCATCACGCGAGTTAGCACTAATGATTTGCCAGTCCCTGGCGGGCCATATAGAATGCCATACATATTGCCAAATAATGGATTAGTACCATTCTTAGGGTCAGCACCAAATGCCACTCTACGTTGTAATGATGCGGCCACAATGAATCGCCAGCCCCATTGGACGTATCTATCAGGGCTAGGCAGAGCATCATTGTAGGCCATCCATTTGTCAAAGTTGGTCATACTTTATTAGGAAAGAAATACTTTCTAGTAGCATGTAACCTCTTTTGTTTTCTAATCCATCCTGATTTCTTTTGATATGACCATCTTAATTCTTTTTTAAGATAGTGTGCTGCTAAATAAATAGCTAGAAATTCATATTTATCTTTCATATAGCTAAAGTTTTCAGTCCCATCGGATTATCTTTCTCTTTGAATGGTGCCCAATTAAGGCCCACTTGAGTCTCAGATTTCATATTGAATACTACTCCATCAACAGGTGATGTAAACTCCTGTTCAATAAATTCTTTCTGTTTTCTTCCGCACTGCATTGCTTCTTCTATAGGACATTGAGATACTATGCTGTCATGGCCATTAAGTAACAAGTCCCAATCAAGATGATTAGTCTCTATGTATTCCTGCATTGCACAGTATGCTCTGTTAGTTATCTCACCTACCGTTGATTGCGGAGTCCATGCATAGAATGATTTATAGTCTTGTTCCGATGGACTATGCTGACTAAGATAATAAGGAGCTCCAAAGAAGTTATAAAGTATTCTTGTCTTTTCAGCTTGATAACGAACTCGCCTATTACGTTCAGGAATTTCAGGAAATAACGAACGATGTATTACTAGAAATCTAGTGGCTTCGTCCATTGGGAGAGATATTTTTCCGCCAGATTTCTCCAAAACATTCATTCTAAATGCTTGTGCTTGTACATCATAGTTAGCACTAAGATTAGTTTGTTTGCCAAAATAATAATATCGTTTAGATGATGGCCAGTTGTCAGTCTCTTTTATTAGATGCGACAAATCTTTCCAGTATGGATTAGATTTTAGTGCTTGTATAGGCGTCTTTAGTACATCTTGTATATCAAATCCTGGTACATCTTTCATTTCTTTTTGCCATACATAAGGAAACAAATGAGCACTAACATACACATGAGAATGTACTCCATGAATGAATAGCTGTCTATATGGGCCAGCTTCACAATCATATCCCATGATAAGAGCTTCGGCTCCGGCTTGGTCAGTCTGAACCAAAATCTTACCATCATCAGGTACATATATCTGACGCATTGATTTCTCAATGTTTTGTAAGTTACCACCAAAACCTATCTTCTTCAACTTGCCATTGATATACTGTTTCTTAGGCATAATTTGCCTAGAACGCAGACGAAAAGATTCTGCGCCAGCTACATGCCACATACAGGAATCTCTAATCATTTTATGTATCTTAGATACGAGCCTGTAATTACTTTTGAGTTAAAGCTAGATGTAGGAGGCACCCATTCTATACCTAGTTTCTTAAACCATTTCTTTTGTGCTTCAGTTGGTGGAAGTTGACACACTATTCGTGGTTGTGCTTTCATTTGTATTAATCCAAGGAATAAACCTAAGACGACTTGTTTCTTTCCTTGTTTGTCTATAAATATTTACTAATGTTAATACAGGATTGTTATACTTGAGTGCTAGTTTGTACAACGACTTCTTACCTAATGATGGCTGTCCAGTATCCTTAGACCGAAACATAACAGGATAACCTAACAACTCATGGAAGTAAGTGCAGCATTGTTTAGTCGAACCAGCAAACATGCCAACCTTTCTTGTTCCTCTTATATCTTTCATGCCTTGCTCACCAATCAAAATCTCAATCATTCTATTGTACTGTACCATCAATCTATCATTCTCATTACACATAGAATTTATTTTCGCCTCGTCCGTTTTGATGCCTTGTAACGTGGAGGTAAGATAAGGACGAATACACCGCATAGCAGCCATAATACTTTCAGATAAACCGGGAATCGTTCTAGCATATGATTCAATAGCGTTGTAAACTAGATACATAGTGTACACATCTTTACCACAATAGCGTAACCTGTCCATCATTTGTTCATGTGTTCTGTATGCCATTGAGTTCTCATCTTTATGAAATTTCTCCCATGTCCAGTATGATACACAATGACCAAGAGACTTTTCAATGTCAGGAAAGCATCTATGCATAGCTATCATAGTATCATATGTCTTAACTATTGGTATATGATACTTCCACGCTAAAATAAAGAAATCAAATGTTTGACCATTGTGGGCAACTAAAGTATTGTCTCTAATAGCAATTGCCAAAGCTCGTAAAATACAGTGTAGATTAGTATAAGCCCACTTATAGTTATAATCAAGAACAGGTACAGAATAAATAGTAGAGCCATCAAAAGAGAAGCTAAAGCATTGCCAATTGCATTCTTCAATGTCTGTCTCTTTGTCATAAAATAATAGTTTGTTCTTGTTATCTTGTAAACACTCTATCACTTCTTTAGCTGATGGATAGATAATGTATTTTGGTTTTCCAACCACTGGACTGTAGTCAGCGAGTATCTTCTTACACTTGGATACATCAGCTTTGAGCCAAAAAGCATAGTTAGCCCTCTTGGTTCTGCCATGTCTCTTAACATCGCCCTCGTCCTCATCTTCATCTGAACCTGATACCTCAGAGTCTGTAGAATAGTCTTTAGCATATGGATTATTTTCTCCTTCATAGTTACGAGGGTCAACTGCATCTTGCGGAAGATAGGATGCTATTGCAGGAATACCTTTGTGATACATCAGGGAACCTCTCATTTCATTGAGTGAGTTCCCTAATGTTTCAGGAAGGAATTTATGCATTGCTGATTCTCCAAGTAGTAATATACACTTGGTATCGGGGAGTAGCGGTGCAGTTTCATCCCTTAATCTCACGTCACATTGCATACTATTATATTCAGGGCGTAGACAATGGTTGTCAAAAAGCAATCCTCCATTTGCACTTAGTAACCTTAGAGAATCAAATCTGCTTGGATTACTCATGACTACTGTCAATCCTGAATACTTAAACTTTGGTTTGTTTCTTAATAACATTTGAATCGTGTGATGCTAGTTCTGCCATTATAGCAATACCAATAGATTTTATATAATCTATATGACGAGCAATTATCTTTGTCTCTATGTCATTAGCTAATACTGAAATCTTAACTCCATAAGTTCTTATTTCCCCATTAGTTACTATATTATCCTCAATTCCTATTTGCATAAATTAAATAAAAGCCGATACTATTTATACTCCCTCGGCAAACGGGAGGCGATTATTTAGTAAGGTTTAGAACTATCAGTGGGCGCTAGTGCAAAGATTTGAACTATCTTAGGATAGTTAGTCTTGAGTTCTTTCTCAGTGATAGGATGTTTCAATACATCACCCTCTTTAATCCCCTTAGCCAGCTGTTCTTTGGTTGGAGATTTGCGTTTAGCTTTCTGGTCATTATCTAGTTCAGCATATACAACCTTACCTTTGAATCCCATTGGAGGATTCTCAGGATTAAAGTTATCTTCATCAACAGGAATTTCGCATGCTTTGTAAAGAGCGAGCAAGCGTTTCTTGTTGTCTGCTGTCTTTTCAATATCAACTTGACCATCTACTAATGTTTGTACATTCTGATAATACTTAATAGGTATTCCAGCAATGTTATATTCTTCTCCTGCTACTTCCATTGATTCGGGAGAAACAATTTCTAATCCAAGAGTAAACATTGGATTTTCCTTGCTAGAAGGAGCAAACTTTTCGTCTACGAATCTAAGAATATAGTTTGATTGATGTTCAAACACTACATCCATGTTCCATTTCTTCATTGTTAATTGGCAGTAGGATGCCAGCCTATGTTTTGTTTATCCTCTTAGATGTTATATCCAAGAGAAATTACTTACCAGCAGCCTTGGTAGGTTGTGGTGGTTTAGCGAACTCTGTTTCAAGTTCATGCAGGTTAGTCAATACTTCAGCAAAGGTAGCATAGAATAATGCTGACTGACCTTTGGTTGAAGATACGGATACTAACCATCCATTCATTATCTTATTGATTGTTATGTTCATATTTCAATTTTAGGAAAGAGTTCAGTAATGATTTTATTGAATTGTTCTTTACGTCGTTCGGCCAATGCTAGTTCATCTAGCTTATCAATGATAGTATCATAGTTAAGTTCTTTAACCGAACATGCTTCATTAACTTCTTTCTCCAATGTTGCACAACGCTCCTCAAGTTTAGCGACTTCAAGTTCGGCTTTTAATTGTTGTGATTTAGAACGAACAGGTGCAAGAGTTTTATCAACTGCATCCTTCGTCATTGTTATTAGTTTTTGATATGGTGTTAGTTTCATACTTTGTTAGTTAGTAATAATAGTTTCTTGTTTATTATTTTCTCTACTGGTTGTGTAGATTGTTGTGGCCATCCACCTAATGGTTGCATTGCTGCCATTTCTCCCATCTGTGATTGTTGCATCATTCTATATTGCATTTCTCTTTGTCTTTGTCTTTCTTGCATTCTATAATATTCTTCTATAGAATTATTTGTGAGTCCATTCATATTAAACCTTTCTCATGTACTTACTAAAGGATTCCCAATTGGCAGGGATGAATTTTGGTTGATTAACTAATGAGCCAGACTTGGCATTAAACAAATCATCACCTATTGTTTGCCAATAGTATATTGCTGGCCCAACAAATGTATCACACATTGCCTTGAACTCTTTAACATCTTTCATTCCCCATGCGGCCAATGACTCTGGTTTGATACTACTATAATCAGTTGGCTTAGCTGCAACATGCTGTCTGAACCAGTCTGTGTAGTCTTTGATTATGGTATCACCAGACTTGCCAGACAACACAGGACGTATCTTACCTGTGTACTGTCCCGGCTGTCCAACTGTTGTTGGTTTGTCAGGTCGCTCTGACTCATGGCAGAGTAACATAACATCACACTTAAGTGACAATAGTATAAATGAAATCTCATTTATATACTTCTCTTTTATCTGCCACTCCATAAATTCATTGACTCTACCAGTCTTAGAAATAGCTACTTCCATTTCATTGGCTTTAAACCAAATATGATATGCATTTTCAATATCAGATAGTCCATCAAGTATTAAAGTTTGTTCACTAGATAATTTTGGTGACTCTTTCTCTAACCATTGTACAAACTTATCTTTAACTTCTTCTCTCTTGCCACCTACTTCTGATTTGTAGAATGGTACTTCATGAACGTCAGCCCTTCCTTGATGTGCACCTAGACCTCTATTTAGGTTAGCAACTATAGGATGTTGAAATGTAAGGGCCGCCCATGTCTTTCCAGTGTTTGGGAAGCCTTGAATACCTAGTCGGATTTGTTGTCTGCCTACTATCTTGTCTAATGAATTGCAGTTAGGTGGAATATAAATGTTACTCATTGTTGTTCTTTCTATCAGTTACCTGTGTTCTCTAAATACTTATGTCGTTCTATATTGGCATCTGGTATTATACCCTTCTGAATCTTTACTCCACCAATCTCTATGTTCAAATGGTTTTGTTCAACAGTTGTTGTAGAAGGGCCAAGAGTTAATAAGGGATATGCTCTGTTAAAAGCCTGTAACAAAGACTTACCAGATGTATGTTCTATTACCAGAGCTAGTAAGAACACTCCATCTTTGTCTTTAATATGTATTGAGATTGTTTTTGGTTCGGTCATAAAATGTTTCATATTTCATTATATTTTAGAGGATTAAATATACGTTTTTTGAAATCTCTCTCTAATAAAATCTCAGATACATTTTCTTCTGAATTACAAACACACCAAAATTTGCAACGTCCCCACTCACCTATACACGACCCGTTAATTAACCCTTCTTGTGGTAAGTAACCAGTCTTAATAGCTTGTGATAGTCTCTTACATTGGTCATCAAGTGTAAGTCTAAATGCATCAAGCTCAGCATCTCTGTATGTAAACACTGATGACCTACCATACGATGTCTCATTCATAGCAGGCTTGATAAAGATAGCATCTATAAATGCACCAGTATTAGTCTTACCTATCTGTCCAAGTATAGAGTTAGGTTCAAGGGCCGCCATTAGTTTTAATGCAACAGTATAAATGCGTAGCTGTCTAGCTCTATCATATTTAGAAAAGTATTCTTTCTTATTCCAAGTTGAGGTTGTTTTGAAATCTCGGATAGCATAACAGCCACCCTTAATCCTGCCTAAACCATCTATTGTTCCACACAGATAGATTCGTACTGTATCATCTTCGTAATATAGAATACGGAAGGTTACTTCGGATGCGGGTTGTAAGAATGATTTGGCTCCATTACAGACTGGACACTCTGATACAGTTAAAATGACTTTATCACCTTCCATTCTAAGACTAGAAGTATCTGCAAAAGTTCCACTCCCCTTACACTTCCAACAAGGCAAGTTAAGTTCTACTAACTCAAACTCTTGGTCAGGCTTAATATACATTTCCCATGTGTTAAAGGCTACACCTATCATATGGTTCTTGTCCATAAGATGCGGTGATTTACCTTTGAAGTCAACCTTAGGTGCAGAGAAAGCTAATTCAGCTTCGGCCCTAGCTGTTGGTATGTGCCCTTTAGTCTTGTACATCATGTCCCAATACTTATGACATGCTACACCATAAGTTAGTTTGCAATCTTGCACTGGTTCTGTATATCCATCTACAACAGTTCTGTGTAAATTAAGAATACATCCAGATGCTCCAAGAGCAGTTGAGTCTAAGTTAATATCAATCATCTTTTCTTATATGTTAGTAAACTCACATCTACCTCAATCCCAAGATTCTTAGCTAGGGCTAAGCCTTTAGCTAGGTTAGGATTGGCAGACATAAGTTGTTGCTCTTTGCGTTTAGCTGGTGTTGCCATTTCAGGACGGGTCTCTGGAAAGTATTGAGCGAAATGAATCCTAAGTTCTTCATCAGACATCTTTTCCAAAGTAGCTGCATCACAAGCTATTAGTTCCTCAATGGTCATATAAGGATGCTAAGTCAGCTAGCACAAATTGCGGTTCTTTATCTGGAATAAATACTGTTACATTTTTCTTTGTTTTCTTTATTGACTGTATATTATGGCCACCAGAAATTCTATGTGTTGACATACCCACATATCTGAACTTATTCTTCTTCATGACTTAATAATCTTAACCTCTCTTGTTGATACAGAAAATATAATGTTAGTTAACCCATCTAACTCCATGTTAAGTTGTTCAACTTGTTCAGGAGTCAATAGCAATCCATCCTTATGAAAAGGCTCGGTGGCTTGTGGGTTGTCTAACCATTCTTCCATGTTACGTTTCCATATAGGATTATCTTCTTCTGCTATACAGACTTCTGCTTTAGGTGAGTCGCCTTCTAATACATCATCAAACTTCATTGCTACTCCTACACCATCTATCATAGAAATAGTAATTTCTTCTCTAAACTTTTTGTATATGCCTTGTTCATCCATATTGTTCTCTACATCCAATAGATAACGAAAGGCTTGATTAACTCGTAAGTATAACGAACGAACACTGACATTAGGCCACAAATCTTTTCTATATGTTCGTGGCTGTCTGTCCTTAATCATTTCGTCTATGTCTCTTTTCAACCATTCAGCATAACGACGTTTGTAGTATGTAGCATACGATTTACGACTCCAACCATGAGGACGTTTCTTAACAACTAAATTTACAACTTGTTGCATAGTACGACCGTCATTGAAAGTTACTGTAACAGGCTTGGATTGTTGTTCTATTGGTTCAGACATACAGATTAAATCAAATGTCCAGTTTTATGTGGTTACTGGACAGGTTTATGAATAACCAGCAAAAGCCTAACCAAATGCCGCCACAATACCTTAAATTGTTTAGGCAAAGGGTGGCTCGTGAAAACCACAACACTGTTAAGTATTACTTTCAACGCCCGATGCCTTCAAACAGCTAACGTCTAATTCCGTTTACTGTGTATTGTCAGAGTGCCATGTTATAGACATTCACTCATTGTCTATACTATTACTTATGTCACAGTTAATCGATGGAGCTTGTGAACAAGGTATCGTCAACCAGTTTAATAATAGCTTCTGTCTTTATTCAGAATGTCAAGCGCATATTTTATGTCTATCGCCCAGACAAAATTAACATCTAATTGCTCAATACTATAAGCATTTTCTATGCCAAGTCAGATTAGTGTATAACTAATGTTAGAAAGTATATCGTATCTTTCCTAATACATTATATCTTTTCAATGCTTGTTCAAGTGACCTTACATTCAATGACAAATCAATCTTATCATTCATTATAGCTTCTTCATATTGAGCTAGAAATTCTTTTGCTTTGACTGGCAACTTAAGTAAATCTCCAAGAGCTATTACTATTGGAACTATATCTCTCTTACGTTCCCTCAATGGTTTAATGTGCAATTCAAATGTACTTATTCTCGCATACAAATCTTTCCTGAATAGATTCTTATCAACCATTTCTCTTATATTGCGATTAGTTGCACACACAAACCTACATGAAATCTCTTTTTCATCTGCTGCACCGACAGGACGAATG
>Ga0187872_10000409_pt1 | contig 51301 bp, 41 predicted proteins | sample June2016WEW_16_4_FD_132973 | JGI IMG/M metagenome (GOLD analysis project Ga0187872, IMG submission 132973) | Peatland microbial communities from SPRUCE experiment site at the Marcell Experimental Forest, Minnesota, USA - June2016WEW_16_40 | ecosystem: Environmental > Terrestrial > Soil >...
GAAAAAACCACTCCTGCCCCTGACTCGCTACCCTGCTCAACCGCAACTGGTGCGGCTGTTCGTCAGCCCCTGAGTTTCCACATCGGCCTTATCGACGGATCGGGGTCTCAACTCTTGCCCGCGATTGTTGGGCAAATGCCCTCATTCGCGGCGCCGTGCAGCGGCCCTCATGCGAATCATTTCGCGACGTTCATACCGCCGCAAACGCTCGTGTCGGGCTCGGCGCGCGCCATCGACTCGGGGTCAACGGCGCGCCATTCAGAGCACTTCGCCGCTGTCTACCAGAGTCCCAACAGCTTCCACCACAAGCCGCCGATCACGGCCCAAATGATGAGGTTAATGACCGAAACATAAAATCCCAGCTTCCACCAGGTGCCCTGATCGACGAAACCGGCGCCAAAGTAGATGGGCGAAGGGCCGGCGGCGAAGTGGGTGAGAGACATCATGAGGTTGGACGCGAAGGCCAATGTCATGGCCGTCAAAAACTTCGGCGCGCCCGCGGCAATGGCTACGGTGCCGAACGCCGTATACATCGCCACGATGTGAGGCACCAGGCTGGCGAACCCATAGTGCGAGTAAATGTAGATGATGAGGAGTACGCCCAAAGTAGGTATCCATGGGACGCCGTGCATTCTGTCCTTGACGATGGCGGCGAACCAGATGAAGAAGTTGAGCTTGGCCAACACGCTCGCCAACGACATCAAAGCACCCATCCACACCAGGGTGTCCCAGGCGTTCTTTTCCTCCTTCACTTCTTCCCACAGGACTGTCTTGGTTCCGAGCAGGATGGCAACTCCCAGCAGACCCACTACCGGCGCCGCAATATTGGTGATGGTTGAAGTGCTCCAGAGAAGAAGAGTAAGGAGAAAAACACCCGTCAATACCTTCTCGCCGAAGTTCAACGGGCCGAGAGCCCGCAGCTTTTCAGCGGCGAGCGTCTTAGCGCCCGGAGTCCGGGTGATCTCCGGCGGATAAACCTTGAACAGGAAATAGGGAATAACCAACAGCGATAACAAGCCGGGAACAATAGCAGCCACTGCCCACCTTCCCCAGTCTACCTGCACGCCGAGAGACTCCTTAGCCAACTGAGCGATGAACGGATTCCCCGCCATGGAGGTCAGGAACATCGCCGAGGTTATTACGTTGGCTTGATAGGAGGTCTGCATCAGATAAGCGCCCACGCGTCGAGCCGTTGGTCCCGGGTTGGAATCGAAGGCGGAAGCCAAGCTCTTGGTGATGGGAAATAGAATGCCGCCGGCCCTGGCTGTATTGGATGGCGTCGCCGGAGAGATAATCAGGTCACTGATCACCAGCGTGTAACCCAGCTTCAGCGTGCTGTCACCAATGGCGCGGATGAGCACATAAGCAATTCGGTAGCCCAGGCCGGTCTTGATAAACGCCTTCGCAAACAGGAAGGATGAAACCACAAGCCAGATAATCGAGTCTGAAAAGCCGGACAAGGCATCGCCGAGTGACACCGTATTGGTGATGGTGGCGAAGCTCAGCGCGATCATGGAAACGGCGCCCATCGGAAGAGGGTTCAGAATGAACCCCGCGATGACCGCGACAAATATCGCGAACAAGTGCCAGGTGACGGCCTTAAGCCCAACTGGCACGGGAATGAACCAGATTACAGCGCCGATCAGAACCGTTATGACTGCGTTGCGGATGTCCCGCTTTAGCTGTTCACCTTTGTCAGGCGTCAGCACTGGGGTTGCCATGTGAATCCTCCTGCCGTCGGACCAGTTCCAAGTTGGTGTATCGCTGAATCTCACCGCCGGGCTTGGATATCACCCCGTACGCCCGGCTATGTCATGGGACACACCTTCCGCGAATCTGGTCTAGTTATAATTTGATCCGCTTACCTTCCTCGGCCGACCAGTATGCGGCGTAGTTTGCCTTCACTGTGTCATAAGCCAAATCGAGCCCCGAAAGCGGTTGCCTGCTGACAGCCGCGCATTCCATGAAGTCCTGAATCTCCTGCAGATACCCGCGAGTCCATTCTTCTTCCAGACATACGTATTGCCACCCGGTCTTGCGGTCAACCTTCTCCGTGATGTATACGCTTGCCAGCTTTTCTTCGTCCGTCATGTATGACATCAAGTGGTTATTAGGTGTTATGTTGGCAAACAGAGAGCCGCCGCTGGTGTATGTCTCAACCAGATTGCGCACTCCGCCCATCATCATGTCGCCGGAGAACACCGTGGCCTTTGTGTCATCGGAAAACGTGAGCGTGATCGTTCCCCAGTCTTCCACGTCGACGGGGTTTGCCTTGATGTAACGGCGCTCTTCGGGAGCAAGCTTTGCGGCCACATTGCCAACGTCGGCGGTCACGGCGGAAACCGTAATCTGTTCTCCGCGCGTTTGCGCCTCTACTTGCTTGAGGTAAAGAATCGCCGCAAGAGGGTGACACCCCATCCGGACAAGCGATCCGCCACCGGTCATTGCCCATTGCGCGGCATGAGCGGCATGCGAGCCGCTGTGACTTTCTTCACCCTTCATGAAGAGGACTTTGTCTTTGGTCGCTCTCAGCATTTCCGCCGTTTTCGTGACCGCGGGAGCATACACCCAGTCTTCGGCATACATGAAAAGCTGCCCGCTGGAACGAATGACCTGGCACGTCTGTTGCATTTCGGCCATCACGCGCTCATACATGTGCTTCTTCGATACGTGCTTCCCGATGGGGGCAGGATCACCCGCCGTGCCGAAATAACCGGTAAACGGTTTTTCGCAGATGACATGTTTGCCGGCGCGCACGGCATCCACGATCATCGGCGCATGCAGCGAGGGCGGAGTACAAATGTCAATAACGTCAATTCCCTTGTCCGCCAGGAGGTTTTTGTAGTCCCGGGTTATGCCTGGGATTTGATGCTTCTTGGCGAAGTCAGCCAGGTCATCCGCCAACGACGCGACCTTCACGACCTTCGCGTCCACGCCATAGACGCGCTTGTAGGCATACATATGAAGTTCGGTAACAAACCCGCTGCCAATTAGACCGACTCTGACGGTCTTCATCTATGCGACTCCTGCGCTTCATGGAGATTAAATTTGGGGTACCATGCTAGTATGTGGACCATGTGAAAACAAGCTTTTTTTCGTTTTTGAAGAGCGGAGTGCGCTCCCTGAAGCTGGTGGGTTGCGCTTGGGGTTGCAACGGTGAAGGCGATGACAATTTCTCCGGAACACAGGCATCTTCGGCTTGCCGTCCAGGTTTTCGAAACCTTGAAGCGGGACATAGTCAGCGGCACACTGACACCGGACATGCAACTTTCCGAATCAGAGCTGTCGCAACGCTTGGGGGTTAGTCGAACCCCAGTCCGTGAGGCACTGATCAAACTTGTCGATGACGGACTTGTCCGGATCATCCCGCAGGTAGGTACATTCGTCGCGCCTATTTCGCTTGAATCGGTCAAAGAAGCCCAATTCGTCCGGGAGCATCTGGAATGCGCCTTGATTGTCGACGCCGGTAAGAAAATGGACGAAAAAACCATTCAGCGGTTGCGTGACAACCTCGAGCAACAGAGCCGGGCGGCGCGCAATGACGACTGGGTTCTCTTTATGGCGTTGGATGAAGAACTTCATGGGACTCTGGCGACTGCTGCCGGCCATCCGGGCGCCTGGCGCATCATCCAGCAGTCCAAGATACACTTCGACCGAGTACGGCATTTGAGCCTCCGCATGCCGGGGCAGATGCGCCGATTAATCCAACAACACACTACGATAGTCGATGCTGTTGCTCGCGGTGATCATGACATTGCACAAGCGATCCTGCGTGATCACCTCAGGGAAGTGTTTGTAACCTTAAATTCACTCGGTTTAAGCGGGAACCCGGACGGGAAGTTGTCTCATCGCAGGACCCATGCTACTCGTGAATCGCTGCGAATGGTTGCCGGCAAAACAGGACCCACAAAGAAACGATCATGAAGATGACCGACGATCCGCGTCGGCTTTAGTCTCCCACTTCCTCGAGAAACTTCTCGACTTCGATGGCGGCCATGCAGCCTGTTCCGGCCGCGGAAATGGCCTGCTTATAGCGCCGGTCGGCGACGTCTCCGCAAGCGTAGACGCCGGGAATCTTAGTGAATACGTAATCGCGAGTTTTGAGGTAGCCGTCGGCGTCCGTTTCCAACTGACCATTAAACACAGCCGCATTGGGTATGTGGCCGATTCCGAGAAACAACGCGCTGGCCGGGAAGTCGCGGACCTCGCCGCTCTTGAGATCGCGCAGCTTCAGGCCGGTAACCTCTTTGCTCGAAGCGCCGTACACATCTTCAACCACGGTGTTGGTGAGGAAGTGAATCTTCTCATGTTTGCGAGCGCGCTCGAGCATGATTTTCGAGGCGCGGAACTGGTCGCGCCGGTGAATAATCGTAACTTTTGTGGCAAAGCGCGTCAGGAACAGCGCCTCTTCCATGGCCGAATCGCCACCGCCGACGACGGCTATCTCCTTGCCGCTGAAAAAGAAGCCATCGCAGGTGGCGCAGGAAGAGACGCCATGGCCAATCAGCGCCTGCTCGTTCGGCAACCCCAGCCAACGCGCGCTAGCGCCGCTGGCAATGATCAGAGAACGCGTGCGGATCTCACCGGAATTGGCCTTGAGAACAAACGGCCGCCGGCTGAGGTCTGCCGCCGAGACGTGAGCGGTGAGAAACTCAGCGCCAAAGCGAGCCGCCTGCTTGCGCATATTCTCGATCAGCTCCGGTCCCTGTATGCCCTCCGGAAAACCTGGAAAGTTTTCGACCAGGGTTGTCAGGGAAAGCTGACCGCCCGGTTCGTGTCCTTCGATCACCAGGGGTTGCAGATTGGCGCGGGCGGCGTAAATGGCGGCGGTAAGCCCTGCGCAGCCCGAGCCCATGATTACCGTGTTGCGAATCTTTTCTGTCATATCTATCTATTAAGAGCACGATACATGTAATTTGGATTCAAACCAGCTTTACTTCTTGCTGTTGGCTGCGTTCGCTCCCGGACTCGGATTCGACTTGGGCGTCATCGTCTTCGGCATCCTGGCGATTTCAGCCGGGATCACCGACGCCACGCGCAGCGCCGAGCGGTAACTCGCGATCAATTCCGTGGCGCGACTGAATAGGGGTTCAAATTGTGACTGATCCGAACCCGGGCAGCGCGCCAGAACGACGGAGGTGCTTCCGAAGCGTTCAAGGCGAATGCGTTCGGCCGGCGTATTCACGCGTGCCACCTGTGCCGGAGCCGTCGGGCTGCTGACGGAATCGGAAATAGAGACCTGAATAACGTCTTTGACCTCGCGCGCGCGAAAGGTCAGGGTTTCCACCACGCTCCCCTGGTTCATGCTGAACGAATACTGTGCACTGATGAAACTCGACGACGCGGGAAACTCCCTTCGAATTCGAATCCAGTCGGAGACCGAGCCCTCTCCAACCGGAGGGTCTGCATTCTGCATCAGCAAATCAGAGCCGCTCAAGGTTGAGCGCCCGCGCGCCACCTCGAAATCCACGGTGAATTTCGGATGGGCGGAGATTCGCTCCAACGCACCGGCGATCTGCTGCCGGTCCTCGGCGCTTGGCGAGCACACGTTCAGGTAATTGACCCGCACCTGCGGCTGCGCGGAGCCGGGCGGTTGCTGGGCCCGCAGGCCCGGACCGGCAACCAGCGAAACCGTTATTACGGCTATTACGGCCGGAATGAGGAAATATTTCCGCACGGCGCGATTGTACACGGGTGCAATCGAAAAAGCTCATGGCTGAAAAGTCCCGCCCGGCGATGGGTGAAGGAACTACCCCACGTCAGCCTTCAGTCATCTCACTGTCGAACCGATTCCGTGCTCCGGCGTTTACGCCCGCTTGAACTGCGCCGTGAAGTGGCGAAGGAACGGCGGTTCGTAAGTCAGCTTGTAACCGCGAATCCAATCGCGACGCTCCCAGACTTCCAGAATCACTTCGATGACGTAGTCGACATGGCTCTGCGTGTATGTGCGCCGCGGAATCGCCAGCCGCACCAGATCCATTTTGGCCGCGCTGCCAAACATCAGTGTGCCGATCTCGACGGAGCGAATTCCTCCCTCCAGGTAAAGTTCGCACGCCAGCGCCACCCCCGGAAACTCTTCGAGAGGAATATGCGGCACGAATGCACGCGCATCCAGGTACACGGCGTGTCCGCCGGGAGGCAGCACGATGGGCACACCTTGCTGCGAAATGTGATTTCCCAAATATGCAGTCGAGGCGATGCGATACTTCAGGTAATCTTCGTGCAACGCCTCCTGCAAGCCGACGGCGATCGCTTCCAGGTCGCGCCCGGCCAGTCCGCCGTAGGTCGGATAGCCTTCGGTGAGAATCAGCAAATCTTTTTCCTGCTGCGCCAGCAGATCGTCGTTGGTGCAGAGGAAGCCTCCGATATTGGCCATCCCATCTTTCTTCGCCGACATGGTGCAGCCGTCGCCGAGGGCAAACATCTCCTGGGCGATCTGCTTCGGGGTTTTGTCTTCGTAGCCCTTCTCGCGCAATTTGATGAAGTACGCGTTCTCGGCGAAGCGGCAGGCGTCGAAGTAAAAGGGAATGCCATGCTTCTTGCAAATGGCGCTGACACACCGCGCATTCTCCATCGAGACGGGCTGCCCGCCGCCGGAGTTGTTGGTCACCGTCAGGATCACCAGCGGAATGCGCTCGCGCCCGACACGCTGAATAGCCTGCTCCAGTGCCGCGACATCCATATTTCCCTTGAAGGGGTGGATCAGACTGGGTTGCTTGCCCTCGGCGATGGGCAAGTCGAGAGCTTCACCGCCGGCGTGCTCAACGTTCGCGCGAGTCGTGTCAAAGTGCGTATTGTTGGGTACGACATCGCCTTTCTTGACCATTACGCTGAACAGGATGCGCTCCGCGGCGCGGCCCTGGTGAGTCGGAATAACGTGCTTGTAGCCGAAAATATCCTGCACCGAATCACGGAAACGGATGTAGCTGCGGCTTCCCGCGTAGCTCTCGTCTCCTTCCATGATCGCGCCCCATTGGTAGGTGGACATCGCTCCCGTGCCCGAGTCGGTCAGCAAGTCTATGAGAACATCGTCCGCCGCGAGAAGAAACAGGTTGTAGTGCGCGTCCCGCAGGAGCTGTTCGCGTTCAGCGCGCGTGGTCCAGCGGATTGGCTCAACACTCTTGATACGAAAAGGCTCGATGATGGTGCGGATCGGCATAGTGCTCCTTAGTAATAGTAGAACCGAAAAATTAGACTCACTGCTTCAACTCACTGCGTTAACTCATCAAGAGCGCGGGCCGCAGCCGAAAGCAGGGCATCCGGCCCGACGGGCGCTCCGGTTGCATGCTGCATCCACAGGTCGGGCGCCACGCAGCCGGACTGGACCATGCGCTTGAACTCCGGCCCTACCGAACCTGCCTTGCGGATCTGCTCTTCAATCTGGAACGCAATGAGATGGCCAACCGGGTAATCGGGGAGATAGAGAAATCCGTCGATCATGTGTGAATAAACTGCCAGCAGCACGACATCCCCCTGGTTGAAGACAGGGGCATAGTACCGGTTCCAAATGTCCTTGGCAATCGCCAGCGTTGCCTGCTTCAACTCGGACGGCGCGGCGTCCGGATGATCGTACATCCAGTGCCACACGTCGATATCGACCAGCGCGACCCCGGCGATCTCGTACGTGCCCCAGAAAACATCGAGCGTTTTCAACGCTTCCGCATCGCGGTCGGGCGATTGCAGCCCGAGCAATTCGAGATCGCGAGCCTGGAAGACGAATGCCAGCGCTTCGGTGAACGCCGTGTTCGGTACACCGTGCAGCAGCCAGTGATCCATGTCGTTTATGGAAAGCGTCTGCTCGACGTTGTGTCCCATCTCATGCACGGCGATGTTGAAGCCCTTGTAATTCATGCCGCTCTCGCCGATGCGCGTTCGCAGATGTGCCTTGGCGGCGTGCATTCCGGAACCCATGGCATGACCGGCGCCGCGACCGGGATCGACAACGATGTTGGCCGCTATTCTCTCCGCATCGGATTGCGTGAAGCCGAGTTTCACGAGGAGGTTCGGAATGTCGTTGCCGTACGCCCCCGGTGTGGGGTAGCGCTTGGCGACAATCTGATCGAGTTCGGCTTCGCTGTAGCGGCTCTTGGCACGGAAGCCGTTGTACCAGATATCGAACGGCTCCAGCGAACGCCCGAGCCGTTGACGGATGAGAGTTGCGACACGGTTCACGAGCGGGGACGCAACAACCCGCTCCAGCATGGCGCGCACGCGCTCTTCGGGAATCTCGCGGTTCTCATCGAAACGGCGGGCGATGAGCGTGGGCGCCGTAGGCGAATATGGATCGGCTTGCCGGGCCGCTTTGAACGTGTTCAGCAGCGTGGAGTAACGCGTGTCCGGCTCTTCGGCGGCCGTCTGCGCGGCGGCCGCTACGCGGTTGGTGAAAGGATCCCAGTCGACCGCCGGGTTATTGATCACAATCGCCGGTATTTCCTGGCTGATGATGCGCTCCATGACGCGCTGAATCGTGTGCTGCTTCGCCAGTCCGTTCTCCGCGTCGGCATAATCGGCCTTGATCTCATCGCGCAAGTTCCAGTGCGACAGCAATCGCATGTTGGGGGGAAACAGGCGGGTTCCCTCACCGTCGACAACTTGATGCATCCAGATGTTGTATTCGGCAATATAGCGCTCGGCATCCGAGGACGCCTGGGCAATGGCGAGGCTCACGTGCGCGGGGATTCGCTTGGAGAATCGCTGCGCAAGCCGCACCTCGGCCCACTGCCGCCGGGTCCAGTGTCTGCCCTCGGTAAGGCGTTCGTCCAGCGTGGTGAGCGGAAAATTCAACAGCGCAACAAATGCAAGCCGATTTTGAAACGAGTCATCAAGAAAATGCGCCGAAGGACCGTAGCCGGCAAAGATTTCGTCGAACGGAAGAATGGGCCCGAGTTCAAGGTCCGAGTGGGTGCGAAACTCACGTACGATCTCCTGCGAGTGCCCGTCGTATTGCTCAAGCAGGAGTTCGAACCGGTTAAACATGGTTTCAAGCGCCGCCTCGCTGCCCGCGAAGTTCGCTTTCACGAACTCTTCGAAGACGCTCGCGTCGCCGTCCGAGGCATACCAGTGCTCGGATACCTGCTTGAGCCCGCGGGCCGCGCGCTGGCGCTGCGGCTCGCCGTGACGGGCAACGAGTTCCTCCTCCAGTCCGGCAACGGCTGTCCGCATCCATGGCAGCGGCTGCGCCGAAGCCGACTTCTCGCGTTCGGAGGCGCTCACAACGGTGTTCATCTCAGCTCCTGTACTGTAGGAATGAAAGACGAATAAGCGCAATGGAACAGATTCTGTGCTGTCATCCTGAGCAAAGCGAAGGATCCCCGAAAATTGTCCCACCACAGCGCTGCCATGGGCTTTCTAAATGAAATCCTTAGGCTGCGCTTCTGCCCCACGCCGTGCTGGGATTCTTCGCTCCCTTTGGTCGCTCAGAATGACTCCCCAGACACCTATTGCGCAAATTTCTGACAATATACTAGGGCCGCGTGATTACGCCACAGGCAATGCGATCGCCGGCGTTTCCCGCCGGGTCACTCTTGCCGTCATCGCCCTTGGCGTGGATCACCAGCGCCGTACCGCCATTTGCGTAAAGAGAGTTCGGCGCGGAGCCGTCGCCCAACACGACGCGAGAATCCGTCACGGTACCTTTGTACTTGCCATTCTGCCCGACAACGATGTTGGGCATGTCGCCGGCATGCGGACCTTCAGGATTCTGCAATCCGTGATGCTTGCTGGTGGGATTGAAGTGCCCGCCAGCCGAGGTGAAAGCCGGAGGCTCGCACTTGGCGGTCTGGTGGAAGTGAATGGCATGCTCACCGGGCGACAAGTTTTTCAGGTTCAGCTTCATCACGACCCCGTCTTTTGTCTGCCTTAGCTGGGCGCTGCCGACACTGTCGCCGCTGGCGTTTCTCAACTCGACTTTGTTGTGTTTCATAAACATTGACGACCCGGACGGCCCTATGCCGAGACCAGGACCGGATGGCTCATGCGCTTGCGCGATGGAAAACGTTGCGAAACAAAGCAGTGCCAAGACGGCCAAATGTTGAGTTCTCATAGCAATCTCCTAAACCATTTGGATGTGAACCACTTGTCCCATGTAGCTCCGGGCAGCGGTAAGTCATTCCCCGCCAGAGAGCAGGAACCTGAATTGCTCGTCGCTGAGAGGAACCACCGAGAGTCTGCCCTGCTTCAGCAAAGGTGATTGCGCAAAAAGCTTGCTCGCCTTGATCGCGGGCAGCGGAACCGGCTTGGCAAGCCGCTTCCCTGCCTTAATGTGCACCACCGGAGACTTGGGGTCCCCGACCTCTACGGAGAGCACGCGCGCGGTGCCGACCGCGCAGCGCTCCTCACCCGTGTGATAGATGATGATCTTCGCTCCGGGTTTCAGTTCGCGCAGCAACTTGACCGCTTGCGGATTAGTAACGCCATCCCACACGGTCTCGCCGTCGCGTTCGAGATCGGCGAAGGAATACTCGGAAGGCTCAGTCTTAAGCAGCGCGCTCATGGAGCAGCATTGTAGCCGATCGAACGGCATTTGCGCATCCGGCCTGCCTCGCGCATTGTAGAATTTGGTTGCTGTCGTCGTCGGTAATCCGGATAACCAGTACGGGAGAAGCAATGGAATACATAAACATGGGTTCCACTGGACTTAAGATCTCGCGGCTCGCATTGGGCTGCATGACCTACGGATCGAAGCAGTGGCGACCCTGGGTGCTCGACGAAAACGAATCGCGACCCTTTATCAGGCGCGCGTGGGAACTTGGCATCAACTTCTTCGATACAGCCGATATGTACTCACTGGGAGCCAGCGAGGAGGTGCTCGGACGCGCCATCAAGGATCTGGGAATTCGACGCGAAAACGTGGTGATTGCGACTAAGCTGTTTTGGCCGATGGGCGACGGCCCCAATGAGCGCGGTCTTTCACGCAAGCACATTCGGCATTCCATCGACGCTTCGCTGCAGCGGCTCGGAACTGACTACGTGGACCTCTACCAGATCCATAGGCGCGACAAGCAAACCACCGACGAGGAAACCATGGAAGCGCTGGGCGAGGTGGTTCGCGCCGGCAAGGCCCTGTACCTGGGCGCCTCCTCGATGCCCGCTTATCAGTTTGCGAAGATGCAGCACACCGCGGAACGCCTGGGGTCGCCACGCTTTGTCAGTATGCAGAATCACTACAACATCATCTACCGGGAAGAAGAGCGGGAAATGCTCCCCTACTGCCGGGAAGAAGGCATCGCGGTTCTGCCGTGGAGTCCGCTGGCGCGCGGCTTCGTCATGGGGAACCGCCGCAAGCAGGACCTTGGCGACACCGAGCGGGCGAAAACCGACGATTACGCGCAGAAGCTCTATTATCGCGATGAGGATTTCGCCGTGGTGGACAAGATTTCGGCGGCGGCCAAACGATTGGGCGTTTCCAATGCGCAAGTATCGCTTGCCTGGTTGCTGCAACAGGCCGGCGTCACCGCGCCCATCATCGGCGCCAGCAAACTCGACCACCTCGAAGACCTAGTGAAAGCGCTTAGCCTTAAGCTCGGCGAGGAAGAGATGCGCGAGTTGAACGAAACCTACCGGCCTCACCCGGTGCTCGGTTTCACGTAGAAAGCGGGGCGAGCATGTGCAGTTCGAACCAGTGCCGGTCGTCTGTCCAGCTCTGAAGAGACGTCATGCTCGCCGCGCCAAATAGCCACCGCAGCATTGCTGGCGTGTATTTGTAGCTATTCTCCGTATGAATGGTCTCGCCCGCCTCGAAACAAAAGCTGCGGGGCAAACTGCTTAACCAGACTTGCTGTGCGACGGTGCTCTTCAGGTGCATCTCGACGCGCGACTCCTGTTGGTTCCACACCGCCACGTGGTGGAAGCGGTCAAGATCAAAATCACCTTCCAACTCGCGGTTAATGCGATGAAGGATGTTCTTGTTAAAAGCGGCGGTGACGCCTTGAGCATCGTTGTAGGCCGGCAGCAGCACTTGCGGCGACTTCGCCAGGTCGACACCTAAAAGCAAACGGTCGGCCGCCTGCATCGTCCGGCGTACTCGCGCCAGCAGCGCCGCAGCTTCCATCGGATCGAAATTGCCAATGCTCGACCCTATGTAGAGAATCAGCCTGGGGGCAGTATCTTCCCGCGGCGGGGTCCCCGGCACGCGCCGTGGTTGCGCGCGCTGGGGTGGAATGGGCACGCCGCAAGTGTAATCGGCCACCACCGGGGCCAGGCGAAGGCGCGGGAGCTGGGCACGAAGCTGGCGCGCGGCAGCCCGCAGGGCACTGCCGGAAACATCGATCGGAACATAGGTGACGAGGCCGTCGCGCCGCGCCAGCGCTTGCAACAACAGCGCTGTTTTCGAAGCGCTCCCCGCCCCGAGTTCCACCACAGTATGGACATTACCGGCGGCCGCCGCGATGACATCGATATTGCTTTCCAGAATGGCACGCTCGGTCCGGGTCAGATAGTACTCGGGGAGTTCGCAGATCTGCTCGAACAATGCAGACCCGCGCGCGTCGTAAAAAAGCTTTGGTGGCAGAGATTTTCTGGGTTGGCTCAGGCCACCGAGAACATCCGCCGCTATGGTTGGAATTGCTGAGAGCTCTCTGCTGGTCGCCATTGTGCTTTAGTTGCCGTCTTGTGCCAATCGAATGCCGGAAAACTGCCAGCGCGCGCCGGGAGGAAAGAAGTTTCGATAGCTGGCACGAAGATGCGAATGCGGAGTAGCGCACGAACCGCCGCGCAACACGAACTGGTTGCACATGAACTTGCCGTTGTATTCGCCTAACGCGCCGGATGCCGGTTGGAAGCCGGGGTACGCCAAATAAGCACTCGCGGTCCACTCCCAGACGTCGCCAAACATCTGGCGCGGACCGGAACTTCCCTGCTCCCCGGCTACGGGATGGAGTTGCCGCGATTCCAGCAGGTTTCCCGAAAGTGGCACTCCCGCCGCCACGACCTCCCACTCTTCCTCGCGGCAGAGGCGTACGCCCGCCCAACGCGCGAAGGCATCAGCTTCGTAATAGCTGACGTGGCACACCGGCTCGTGTGAATCCATCTCCTGCATTCCAGCCATGGTAAAGACGTGCCAGCTTCCGAAATGCTCCTCCCAATACAACGGGGCTTGCCATTTTTCCGCTTGCACGATGTCCCAACCGTCGGAAAGCCACAGCTCCGGGCGCGAGTATCCGCGGTCGTTGATGAACTCGAGGTACTCTGCATTGCTCACCAAGCGCGCCGCCAGTTTGAAGGGGGCTAGGTAGACTTTGTGCCGAGGCAGTTCGTTGTCGAATGCAAACCGATCGCCGCGGTAACCGACCTCGTAAACACCTTCATCCACACCGACCCATGCCACGGGTTCGAAACGAGATGCCAGCTTGATTCGCTGCTGTGCATAGGCCGGACGCAACGGCTGCGACCATAAGGCGTATTTCACGTCCGTGACGATCAACTCCTGGTGCTGCTGCTCGTGATTCAGGCCCAGTTCGACTCTGGCCAGAATGTCGCGCTCCGGTTCGTGGTCAAGCAGCGTTCGCATGGCGCGATCCACATGCTCGCGATAGGCCAGAACCTCGTCCAAGCTTGGCCGGGACATCAGCCCGCGCCGCGCCCTCAACGGATGGCCGCCCAACTGCTTGTAATAGGAGTTGAAGAGAAAGGTAAACTCGGGGTGGAAGACGCTATAGTTCGGAAGGCCGGATAAAATGAAGGTTTCAAAGAACCACGTCGTATGCGCCAAGTGCCACTTCGCGGGGCTGGCGTCCGCCATCGGTTGCAACTGCATGTCTTCCGCGCTGAGCGGAGCGCACAAGGAAATGGTTGTCTGCCGCACTTGTTCGTAGCGGAAGGCCAACGAACCGGATTCTTCTTCAGTTATGGACTTGGCTGAGAGCCCCATGTGTACCCTCTGGTTCGCGCGTGGTTCGCGCGCCTGCGCCAGCACCCAGCGCGGCCAAAGCGAGCACGCACAAGAAGTATTGGATGCAGCCGGTTGGCATGGAGAACTGGACGGTGTTGTTTTCGTGAGTAGCCGGATTCCCTACTGGGGACGTTGCAGCCGGAAATTATTCAGGCAAGTGATTGCAGCTCTTCGATCAGCGAACCGCGGAGCTTGCCAATGACTTCGACGGGCAGCTTCTTTCTCCCGACGGTCAGATAAAAGACGTCGATGGCCATCTCGCCTTCGGTATCGATCAGCGCCACTTCAATGTTGCAGCCGTTCTCCGCCAGGATAGAGGCGATGCGATAAAGCAGTCCGGGCCGGTCCTGCGCAATGACCTCGATGAGTGTGCTATGAAGCGCGGAGGTCTCATCAACCTGAACCCGTGGCTCGATGCGCACTTTGGGCATCCTGCCGTCGGAGTGCTTGCGTCCGCTCCCCAGGGCCTCCAGGCTGCGCTCACCCGTGAGCACATCGACAAAGCTGCGCCGAAATCGGTCCCACTCCTGAAGGTTCAGCTCCAGCGTGTGAAATCGATCGGTGAAGAGAAACGTGTCGACTACCACGCCGGCAGCGTTGGAGAAGGCATCCGCCTTCACGATATTCATCCCCCAAGCGGCCAGAATCCCGGCCAGCTTGGCGAAGAGCGCCGGCTGATCGTTGGTGACGACCGTCATCTCGAACGTATCTCGACTGCGCCTCAGGATGGTCTGCACGGGTTCGGAGCGCAGCTTGGCGGCAAGTTCCACGTGGGTGATGATGTCTTCCGGGCTGTGCAGGCGCAGATAGCGGCGCGGCAGGCCGTCCAGAAACTCACGCAGACGCCTCGTCCCAAGGCGCGGAGCTATGAGGCGGATACTTGCAAGTTGCTCGTCCCGGATATCGGCGTGGACACGTTCGTCATCGACGCTGCGATCGAGATAATTGGTGGTGGCAACGTAAAGCTGCCAGAGATTTTCCGCCTTCCATGCGGTCATGGCGTCAGGATTAACCGCGCTGATGTCGGCGTAAGTCAGCAAGCAGAGCATCTTGAGCCGCTCGGGCGAGCCGACGGCGCGCGCTAAATTTTTCAGCGTAGCCGGGTCAAAGATATCGCGGCGCATCGCCGCGGACATATCGAGGTGGTAAGCGATCAGGAAACAGACGGTTTCACGTCCGTCCGGCAGAAGGTGCAAGTCCGCGCAGATGCGACTGGCGGCTTTCAGGCTGTCATCCACATGCGATTCAGAGCTGCCGGCTTTGCCCACATCATGGAGCAGCATTGCCAGGTACAGCAGGTCAGGGCGCTCGATTTCGCCAAGCAGCTCGGCAAAATGACGCTCCTGGTCGCTGTCCTTGCGCAAACGATGAAGCGTATCAATGGTCAGAAAGGTATGCTCGTCGACCGTGTAACGATGATAGTAGTCGCGCACAACAAGCGAATCGAGCGCGCGGAATTCGGGAACGAGCATGCCGAGCACGCCGAGTTCCTGCATGGAGCGCAGGGCCAAGCCGGCATACGGGCGAGTCAAAACCGTACGCAACGCCTGCCACCGTGAAGCACCCGCCAATGGCCCGCTGGAAACCGCAGGGAACGCCTGCTCGAGACGCTCCTCAGTGCTGCCGGAGAGTTTGAATCCGTGCTGCGCAACGAACTCAAAGACCCGCAGAAAAACATCTTGATCGGTAACCGAAGAGGGCTGTTGAAGATAAATGCGTCCGTTCACGGCGGCGAAATCGGGGTTGGAAAGCCGTGACCGCCAACTTTGAAACTGCTGGTAAATCGAAGAGCGCGCCGGAACTACGTCGTCGAGCATGATCGATGCCAGGCGATTGATGTTGCGGGCATGACGGAAGTAGCGGCGCATCCATGTGGCCGTGTCCGGGGCATCCGGAAAGCCTATGCGATCCTGGGCCGCGGCATCTTGCGCCTCCCAGGAAAGCCTGTTGTCGTCTCGTCCCGCGCGATAGTGCAGAAAGCAACGCACGGCGCTGAGAAAATCGATCGCCTGCTCCGTGTAGCCGCGCAGGTTAGCCGGAAATCCGTCTTCGGGATGGATCCATCCGTGGCTCCGCGAAAAGCCGTTGAGCAGCGAAAGCCAGCAAGCAAGATGATAGTCGCGCAGCCCGCCGGGCGTATCCTTCACGTTCGGCTCAAGGTGGAAGATGGTATTGCCCATCTTGCGCCGGCGTTCTTCATTCACCTCCGAAAGCCCGCGCACCAAGTCCTGCCACTCGCGCAAGATGAGCTTTGGCAGAACCTGCTCCCGCAGCCGGCGGAATAGCTCGAAATCGCCCGCCAGGAAACGACAGTCAAGAAGAGAAATGTTGAATTCAAGATTATCGCGATGAAGGAGGTCACACTCTTCCAGGGTGCGGGTGGTCGGGCTAAGTTTCAGCCGTATATCCCACATATCCTGGCAGAGTTGGCGGATGACGTCCTTCTGTTCCGGGCCGGGAAGCGTTTTCTCGAACAGGAACAGCAGGTCGATATCCGAATGCGGATACAGTGAACCGCGCCCGTAGCCGCCGATGGCAATCAGCGCAAGGCCCGCCGGCGCCGCCTGCTCGGGAGATACATACTCTTGCCACAGACGCAAAGCCAGGGAGTCAACCACCGCGGTGCGGCGCCGAATCGCCAATCGTCCATCATGGGCCGCCGCGAAGTCGAGACGAATACGCTCCGTCTCAGCATCGTAAAGAGTTCGCAGGGTCTGAGCCAGGCCGCCCGCGGCCATCAATGCACCTCTTGGGCTACGCTACAGCGCGTTGTTGCCGCGCTCCTCGTTACGAATGCGAATGGTCTCGTCGACGCGAGTGAGGAAAATTTTGCCGTCACCGATTTTGCCTGTCTGGGCCGCTTTGATGACGGCGTTGACAGCCTGCTCCACGACCTCATCGCGAAGCACGATTTCCAGTTTGATTTTTGGCAGAAGGTCGACGGTATATTCCCGCCCGCGATAAAACTCGGTGTGGCCCTTCTGGCGGCCGTGGCCGCGCGCTTCCAGGACGGTCAGACCGTCGATTCCGATTTCCAAAAGTGCGCTCTTCACGGCATCGAGCTTAGAGGGTTGAATGATCGCTTCCAGTTTAGTCATCGTTCTCCCGTGAGTACGCGAGTGCGTCCAGACTCAATCATAAATTATTTCCGGAAGCTTCCCAGTAGTAACCCTCTTCACCGTGCTGCGTGACGTCCAGACCCTCGATCTCGTCTTCCGCCGGCACGCGCAACCCGATGACGGCGTCGACGAACTTCAAAATCGCTATCGTTCCCACCGCGGCGATCGTCCAGGCAATTGCGACGCCGATCAACTGGTTGAACAACTGATGGAAATTACCGTCGATCCAACCGGAGCCAAGTACGTTGCCCTGGGCATCCTTGAAAATCGGGTTGATGAGCTTGCTGGCAAAGACGCCTGTCAGCAGCGCACCAAGCGTGCCCCCCACCCCGTGAACCCCGAATGCGTCAAGACTGTCGTCGTAACCGAAGATGGACTTCACCTTGGTGACCATCGCGAAGCAGACTACGCCGGCAAGAAGTCCGATCAGCAACGCTGGCATGGGACTGACGAAACCGGCCGCCGGAGTGATTGCAACCAGACCGGCGACCGCTCCGCTGATTGCGCCCAGTGCGCTCGGCCTTCCCATGACCATCCATTCGGTTGCTCCCCAACCGACCGTGGCCGCTGCCGCGGCAAAATGAGTGGCTACGAAAGCACTGGTGGCGAGGCTGCCCGCGGCCAGCGCACTGCCGGCATTAAAGCCAAACCAGCCGACCCACAGCATGCAAGCGCCGATCAGGCTGAGCACTACGCTGTGCGGAGGCATGGGCTCCTGCGGATAACCCACACGCTTGCCCAGATACAAGGCCGTAACCAGCGCCGAAACACCGGATGTTATATGCACGACCGTTCCGCCGGCAAAGTCTAGAGTCGGGAAGAGTCCGCCTAGGGAAGCGTTCAGCAGGCCGCCCTTGCCCCAGACCATGTGCGCCATTGGCGCATAGACGATGATCGACCACAAGACCAGGAACAGCATCATGGCGCTGAACTTCATCCTCTCGGCGAAAGCGCCAGTGATGAGCGCGGGAGTAATGATGGCGAACATCAACTGGTAAATCATGTACGTCTGCAACGGAATGGTGGCCGCATAGTCGGGATCGGGTTGCGCCCCGACCCCGTGCAGGAACGCGTGATGCAAATTGCCGATGAAGCTGTTTCCCGAGCTGAAACACAGGCTGTAGCCAACCAGCCCCCAAAGAACGGTGATAACGGCCATCATGGCGAAGCTCTGCATCATGGTGGCCAGAACATTCTTCTTGCGAACCAACCCGCCATAGAACAAAGCCAGGCCGGGACCAGTCATCATCAGGACCAGCGCGGCACAAACCAGCATCCAGCCATTGTCCGCGGCACCGTGAGCATCGGCGATCTTCTGCTCCAACTCGGCGATCCGCTCAGGTGTTACGACGGATTGCGTCGCGGGGACCGTCTGGGCGCAGAGCGCGCAGCCGATCAAAACGACACAAAGGAGGAGGCTCCATTCGCGAACATTTCGAATGCGGATGGTTGATTTCAGGCTCTGAAGGAACAAAAGGACTCTCCCTGATAGGGCGGTAGCTTGTTCTTTACTTAATACCGGGTATGCTGCTGCAACGGAAATCAAAAGTCTTTATTGGAGCTATCAAAGTTGTTTATGCGCTCGATACACCGGACGCTAAAACCGCGCAAATTGCTACTCTTAAGGTAAGTTGCTCACATGGACTACCGTGAAGTTCGGCACACTGATCTTCGAGTATCGCGCCTCTGTTTCGGCTCTATGACCTTCGGCAGGCAGACCAACCAGTTGGCAGCTAACGCCATGGTTGATCGCTGTATCGACGCCGGAATCAATTTCTTCGATACCGCCAATACGTATGAGCATGGCAAGTCTGAAGTCAAATTTTGCGGGGCTCGCTCTGCTCTGCCTGAAGCGCCGTAACCCAGGTTAAGTGCTTAAGCTCTTGATTAGCCAGGTGCATAAACTGGCAGTCGGATACGCCAAATATGAACTCTTATTCATCAGCCAACGACTCTGCTTTTTAGCCAGCAGCTCTGCTTTTCCAGCCTGACAAGCCGAGTTCCGCGCCAACTCTCAAGTTCTACTCGGGTCATCAGCTCTTAACAACAGCTTTGTCCAAAGTGGCTGCTGAAGTGCAACAGCTCTGGCGAGGGGTACTATGACCGGGGTTCGAAGCGTCTGCAAACGGCAACTGATTTTAGGGCTGTTGATTTTGGGGACAACGTTTTGTGTCCCCATATCCGCATTGGCTCAAGGGGTGATTACGGTGATTTCGCCGGCGAACGGATCCACCGTAAGCGTTCCGTTCGTCGTGGACTTTACTTACAGCGCCACCGTTACCTATACCAAGCTTTGGATCGATGGGGTCGCAATCATCTCCGAACACAACGGAAGCGCCTTCAATTACACGGTCACGTCGCTCGCCGTAGGGTCGCATACCTTGTCGCTGCAGGCGCATGATGCCAGCAGCAATACAACCAACACCGTCCACGAAACGATCACGGTTTCTTCCACCCCTCCGACGATCGTGAACGTGACCCCGTCATCACAGACAATGCTGGAAGGAACCCAATTTACCTTCACCTCGAACGTCCACGCCACCTGGGTCGCGTCGGGGGGAGATGGCAGCATCCCTGCATCTTGCAGCACCGCCACTACCTCGTGCGTATTTACGGCCGGCGCTACGGCTGGAGCGGAAACGCTTACGGCGACCGCAACCGATGGTTCGGGCGCCAGCGGATCGGCGAACATCACGATCACGTCTCTGCTCGTGAACCCGGCCTCGGCAACCGTGGTAGCCGGTGAGACGCAACCTTACACGACGAGTCCTTCCATTCCGGTAGGGTATACGGTGAGCCCTACGAGCATTGGCTCGTTCAGTGGCAACATTTTCACCCCGGCAGCGACGACGACGGGCGGACTTGGTACGGTGTTAGCCACGGCAACCGACGGCTCCGGAGCGACCGGTACGGCGGCGATTTCGGTCGTCCCTCTCGCCATCACGCCCAGTAATCCGAGCGTGGCGGAAGGCCAGAACCAGACCTTTACCGCGAATGCGCCGGTTACCTGGGGTGTGACGGGCGACGGAAATTTCCTAACCGCGTGCACGAACACATCGTGCGTCTTCACCGCCAATTCAACCGGAACCCAGGCGACTGTCACGGCCACAGAGACCAGTCCCGCCGCATTGTCGACCACCACGACGGCTACGATTGGTCCGCTGAAGCTCACTCCGTCATCCGCGACTACGAGCGTGAACCGGACGCAGCAATTCACGGCCAATGCGCCGATCACAAACTGGTCGGCCACTTGCGGAAGCGTCCCCTCCACGTGCACTGGCGCAACGTCGTGCGTCTTTACCGCTCCCAGTACGGTTCCAGGGAGCCCGGGAACTTGCACCATCAGCGCGACTGATGCGGGCAACGCTACCGTGCAGGCAGTCGATACGATTACAGCGCAGCCGCCTCCGAGCAAACTCAACTACACCACGTGGAAATACGACAACGGACGCACCGGATTGAACCCGAACGAAACGACATTGACCCCTTCGAATGTGAACTCGCAGAGCTTCGGCTTGAAGTTTACCGATACAGTGGATGGCCAGTTATATGCGCAACCACTGTACCTGTCGAACGTGACTATCAATGGCGGCACGCATAACGCCGTCTATGTCGCGACTGAGCACGACACGGTGTACGCCTTCGACGCCGATGCGGCGGGTCAGCCACTGTGGCAGAAGTCGCTAATTATGAATGGCGGCTCATCCGTGCCGGCAGCCAAGGTGCAGAGCACGATCGCTACGGAAGTGGGTATCACCGGAACGCCGGTCATCGACATCAGTACAGGCGTTAACAATGGCGTGCTTTATGTGGTTGCGCAAACGCTGGAGGGCGGCAACTACATTACGCGCCTGCACGGCCTGGATGTAACCACCGGCAGCGAAGTACCCAACAGTCCGGTTGTTGTCTCCGGAACATACCAAGGAACCACTTTCTCTTCCCACGCGCAATTGAACCGGCCGGCTCTTTTGTTGTCGAACGGCAACGTGTATCTCGCCTTTGGCCCCGGCGATGGCGATCGTCCTGGCGTGAATATTTCCTGGCATGGCTGGCTCTTCGGCTACAACGCAACCACCTTTGCGCGAGTGGGTATCTGGTGCTCGACGCCGACCAACGATGGCAAGGGCGGCATTTGGGGCGGCGGCGGCGGTATCGCCGGAGATTCCGAGGGGAACATTTACGCCGCGACCGGAAACGGCAACTGGGATGGCACGTCGCAGTTTGCCATGAGCTGGGTAAAGTTCGACCCAACCGTGACGCTCCAGGATTTCTGGACTCCCTACAATGAAGCAAGCATGTCTACCAATGATTGGGACCTGGGCTCGGGAGGCATCCTGGTTGTTCCCGACGGAGCTTCGAGCCAATTTCCGCACGAACTGATTGGCTGCGGGAAACCGGCACCGATCTATGTGGTAAATCGCGACAACATGGGCCACCTCCACCCGGGCTCCGACAGTCAGATTATCCAGTCACTCTCCAATGTGGTCGGTGGCGGCAGCGGGACTCACACCAGCGACCACTGCTTCTCAACGCCCGCCTATTGGGACGGTAATCTGTACTTCGTGGGGAACGCTGACGTGATGAAGATGTTCCAGCTGGATTTCTCCACCGGGAAACTGGCGACAACTCCCAGCTCCAAAGGCCCCTATAACTATTCTTTCCCGGGAGGGCAGCCGGTCGTTTCCGCCAATGGCTCTAGCGACGGTGTTGTCTGGGCGCTCGATTACACGTCCTACAGTTTGCATGCTTACGATGCCACCAATCTTTCGAAAGAACTGTACCGGAGTTCGTCTGTAGGGACAATGAAGTGGACGGTTCCAACCGTGATCAATGGCAAGGTGTATGTAGGTTCGAAAGGTAAACTTTCCGTCTTCGGACTCTTCTGACGCCGGAGAAACCTGAACGCCGCTTGTCCGGCACACGTTTGTGCACCCAATCGCCATCGCGGGCCACGCCTGGATGGCGATTTCATTTGCCGCGCTCAGTGCGCGTCGTTGCCGGCCATGGCGGCTGCCCGCCGGCCAACAATGACCTGCGCACACGCTCCCGTTTGGCATTAGAATAGGTATTCACCAGCAGGGTTCAAGCCAACGATTCCCATGCCACGATCGCCGTCGCACCGGATTTGCGGTCAGGCCTGCAAAGACGCCCGGGGAAACCCGCCGATGATCCGGCGGATCGTGGACCTGGCGCACGAAGGAGAACGAGATTGAGTCAGCTTGCGTCCACCGAAAACTCCAGCCAATTGCGCGATAAGACTATCGCGGTGCTCGGCGCTGGCAAGATGGGAAGCCTGATTCTGCGCTCGCTGTTGGATAGCGGCGTCGTGGAACGCAGTCATTTGCGAGGCTCGGTGAAACACAACGAGCGCGCACAGGAGCTGCGTGAGAGCTTGCAGATCAGCGTCGGTACGTCGAATCTCGAAGCGGCGCGCAATGCCGATGTCGTGATCATATGCGTCAAGCCTTCAGGCGTCTCGAAGGTGGTGGAAGCAATTCGCCAAGTGCTGTCACCCAACGTGCTGGTGATCTCGATTGCAACCGGCGTCACCACCGACGGCATTGAAGCCGTGCTCGATCCTGGCGTGCCTGTCATTCGCGCAATGCCTAACACGGCCTGCCGGATCGCCCGCGGCATGACGGCGCTGTGCGCCGGGAAATGCTGCCAGGAGTCGCACATGGCGATTGCGGAGACCATCTTCTCGCTCATGGGAAAAACCGCCGAAGTGGACGAAATCCACATGGACGCCGTGACCGGCCTCTCCGCCAGCGGCCCGGCATTCATCTACATCGTGCTTGAGGCGCTTGCCGAAGGTGGTGTCCGCGTCGGACTGCCGCGCGAGGTGGCAACCAATTTCGCGGCGCATGCCGCGCTCGGCGCAGCCTCGATGGTGTTGAGTACGGGCGAGCATCCCGCCGTGCTGAAGGATGAAGTGACCACTCCGGGAGGCTGCACGATTGATGGCATCCTGGAGCTGGAGGAAGGCAATATACGCGCCACGCTCATCAAGGCCATTACGACGACCACGCGAAAAGCGAGCCAATTGGCGAGGTCGTGAGCAAGACGCTCCCCCCGCGCGTTAACACTTTTGCGAAAGGGATGGCTGCGGTCTCCGGAACCGCGGTGAATCACTTCCGCGCCGTGTGCACAGGCTGTGATCGTTTTATCACCGGCTAGACCGGATTCGCGGAAGGTATACCCAAGTGAGGGAGCCGGGCGTCTGGCCCGGCGTTGCTAGTGCTGGTACATCAACCGTAAGACTGCTCTATTGAGGCTCGCTCACGGGCTCGATCACGCCTTTCATGCGTTCGATCTCCGCCTTGAGGAATGCGTCCACGCCCTTTGCTGCCGCCCGGCCCTCGGCGATGGCCCAAACGATCAGCGACTGTCCTCTTCGCATGTCGCCTGCGGCGAAAACGCATGGAACCGATGACATGCCATTGGCGTCCGTGGCCACATTGCCGCGGGAGTCCAGGACCACACCCAGTTGATCGAGCATTCCATTGCGCACAGGCCCCGTGAATCCCATTGCCAACAGGACAAGATCCGCCTCGATCGTAAACTCGGTTCCGGGCAGCGGTTCGAACTTGGGCGGTGGCCCCACCCGCACGACATGCATAAGCTTCACATTCCCGTACTCGTCGCCCGTGAATTTCGTGGTTGCGATTCCCCAGTCGCGAACCCCGCCTTCCTCATGAGAGCTCTCCGTGCGCAACTGCAAAGGCCACAGCGGCCAGGGAGTACTCGGCGAGCGCGAATCGGGCGGTTTGGGAAGCAACTCTAGTTGCAACACGGAAAGCGCCTTCTGACGATGCGCGGTGCCGACGCAATCGGCGCCGGTGTCGCCTCCGCCGATCACCACGACGCGCTTGCCGCAGGCCGTTATATCCTGTGCTTCGGTGAGAGGCAAACCATCGCAGCGCCGGTTTTGCGGGATCAGAAAATCAATCGCATAATGAATGCCCTTGAGTTCCCGCCCGGGAATCGGCAGATCGCGAGGCTGTTCGGCGCCGCCGGCCAGCACCGCCACGTCGTACTCCTTGCGCAAGCTTTGGATGAGGATGTCTTTGCCGATGTGGGCGTTGGTTACGAACTCGACGCCCTCTTTCGTCATCTGATCCAACCGCCGGTCGATGAGGTGCTTCTCCATTTTGAAGTGCGGAATGCCGTAGCGCAGCAAGCCGCCGATGCGGTCGGCCTTTTCAAAAACCGTCACCCCATGTCCCGCGCGCCGCAACTGTTGAGCGGCTGCCAATCCGGCAGGCCCGGAGCCGATCACGCAGACACGTTTGCCGGATTCCCTCGGCGGCGGCTCAGGGACGATCCAACCCTCCTCGAAGCCGCGTTCGACAATTGCCTTTTCAATTTGCCTGATCGTGACTGGAGGCTCGTTGATGCCGAGAACGCAGGCCGTTTCGCATGGAGCCGGACAAAGCCTGCCGGTGAACTCCGGGAAATTGTTCGTCGAGTGCAACTGGCGCACCGCCGCCTTCCAGCGGCCGTGGTACACCATGTCATTCCAGTCGGGAATGATGTTGTTCAGCGGGCAACCGGTGTGACAAAACGGCACGCCACAGTCCATGCAGCGCGCACCCTGCTGGCGAAGCTTCTCTTCCGGAAACTCCGTATAAATCTCGAACCAATCGTTGATGCGCTGCTGCACTGGACGGCGCTGGGGCAGTTCGCGCCCATATTCAATGAAACCGGTAACTTTACCCATGCTTAACCTGCTTCTCGTCCGAGTACATTACGGTAGTCTGCATTTTCTGCATGCGCTCCACACGCGGAACACCGAGCACCCGCTTATATTCATGCGGGAATATCTTGATGAATTGCGGCAAAGTGTCCGCCCAATGCTCGAGAATCCATTGTGCCCGCGGGCTTTCGGTTGCGATCAGATGACGGTCAATGGCATTGCGCAGCAGCTCTATATCGCGCTCGTCGATCACCGGTTCCAGATCGACGCCCCCCAGATTGCAGCGTTCCTGCTCGAAGTCGCCGTCTTCATCGAAAACGTAAGCCAACCCTCCCGACATGCCGGCCGCGAAGTTGCGCCCGCACTTGCCGAGAACGAATACTATTCCGTTGGTCATGTATTCGCAGCCGTGATCTCCCACGCCCTCGACGACGGCCATCGCACCGGAATTGCGCACGGCGAAGCGTTCGCCGGCAACCCCGTTGAAGTACGCTTCCCCGCTCGTTGCGCCGTAAAGGGCCACGTTTCCAATCACGATGTTCTGCTCTGGCGCGAAGGTGGAGTTGCGCGGCGGATAAACCACCAGTTTGCCTCCCGAGAGCCCCTTGCCAACGTAATCGTTGGCATCGCCTTCCAGCGTGAGCGTCACTCCCTTGGCAAGAAAGGCGCCGAAGCTCTGGCCGGCCGAGCCGGTAAACTCGCATGAGATGGTGTCGTCGGGCAGCCCCTTGGAACCATAACGGCGCGCAATTTCGCCGCTCAACATAGCGCCTACCGTCCGGTCCACGTTACGGATCGGAAGCTTCACCTGGATCGGCGTGAGCGTCTCCAGAGCCGGCCGCACGCACTCGATCAGCTTGTGATCGAGAGCCTTCTCCAATCCATGATCCTGCGCCTGCACGCAACGCCGCGCCACGTTCGACCGCGTCGGCGGATCGTAGAAAATGCTCGAAAAGTCCAAGCCCCGGGCCTTCCAATGCCCCAGAGCCGGTTTCATCTCCAGCATATCGACCCTGCCGATCATCTCGTCCACGGTCCGGAACCCGAGCTGGGCCATATACTCGCGCACCTGCTCGGCGATGAAGAAGAAAAAGTTGATCACGTTCTCGGGCTGTCCGCGGAATTTGGCGCGCAGCTTCGGGTCCTGAGTCGCAATCCCCACGGGACAGGTATTCAAATGGCACTTGCGCATCATGACGCAACCCATCGTGATCAGCGGCGCGGTGGCGAAACCGTATTCTTCGGCTCCAAGCAAAGCGGCGATCGTGACATCGCGGCCCGTCTGGAGCTTCCCGTCGGTTTGCACCCGGATGCGGCCACGCAGGTCATTCATGACCAGCACCTGCTGAGTTTCAGCCAGTCCAAGCTCCCACGGAATGCCTGCATGCTTGATCGAGCTGAGCGGCGACGCACCCGTTCCACCGTTGTCTCCGCTGATGAGCACGACATCCGCATGCGCCTTGGCCACGCCGGCAGCGACGGTTCCAACTCCGACTTCGGCCACCAGTTTCACGGAGACCCGTGCCCGCGGATTAGCGTTTTTCAGGTCGTAAATGAGCTGCGCAAGATCCTCAATCGAGTAAATGTCATGGTGAGGCGGCGGGGAAATCAAGCCGACGCCGGGAATCGAGTGCCGCACCCGAGCGATCTCGTCGTTCACCTTGTGTCCGGGCAATTGCCCGCCCTCGCCGGGCTTGGCGCCTTGCGCCATTTTGATCTGCAGCTCGTCGGCGTTAACCAGGTAGTGCACGGTTACGCCGAAGCGCCCGGAGGCCACCTGCTTAATGGCGCTGCGCCGGCAATCTCCATTCGCATCGGGCTGGAAGCGGCCCTCTTCTTCGCCGCCTTCGCCGGTGTTGGACTTTCCGCCGATGCGGTTCATGGCGATGGCGAGAGTTTCGTGAGCTTCTTTGCTGATGGAGCCAAACGACATCGCACCCGTGGTGAAGCGCTTCACGATCTCGCTGGCTGGTTCCACCTCTTCCAGCGGGACCGGGTCCTCGCTCTTCCTGATGCCGATCAGTCCGCGCAAGGTACAGAGCTGGCGGCTTTGATCGTCGATGAGGTCCGTGTACTCCTTGAACGTCTTGGGGTTTCCTTCTCGAACCGCGTGTTGCAGCTTGGAGATGGTCAGCGGATTGAGGATGTGGTGTTCGCCGTCGACGCGATACTGATAGCTGCCGCCGACTCTCAGCTCCGGCTCGAAGCTGCCGACCGGGCGAAAAGCGTGTTCGTGCTTCATCCGGGCTTCGCGCGCCAGCACTTCCAGCCCAACCCCTTCCAGCCGCGAGGCGGTTCCGGTGAAGTATTTAGCGATGAGCCCGCGGTTGAGCCCGATGGCTTCAAACACCTGCGCGCCGCGATAGCTCTGCAGAGTGGAGATCCCCATCTTGGAGCCGGTCTTGAGCAGGCCCTTGTTGATGGCCTTGACGTAATTGTGCAGCGCGGTATCGGCGTTCATGCCCTCGGGCAAATCGCGCCGCAGCTCCATATCCTCCAGGGTTTCTATGGCCAGGTAGGGGTTCACGGCGCTTGCGCCGTAGCCGATCAGCAGCGCAAAGTGCATGACCTCGCGCGGCTCGCCCGACTCGATAATCAACGCCACCTGCGTGCGCAGCTTCTCGCGGACCAGGTGATTGTGGACCGCGGTCAGCGCCAGCAAGGATGGAATGGGAGCATACTCCTCGTCGACTCCGCGGTCGGAGAGGACGATCAGGCTGTAACCAGACTTGATGGCCAGCGTGGCGCGACGACAAAGGCCGTCGAGCGATTGCCGTAATCCTTCTTCGCCCCTGTGCACCGGGAACAGCGTCGGCAGAGTCGTCGCTAGCAGATCCCCTTGCGAAAGCCGCCGCAGTTTCTCGAGGTCGCGATTGGTGAGAATCGGATGCGGCAAGGCCAGCGTATGGCAGTGCTTCGGCGTCTCTTCCAGGATGTTGCTCTCGCACCCGATGAAACTAATGAGCGACATCACCATATCTTCCCGGATGGGATCGATAGGGGGATTGGTGACCTGCGCGAACAACTGCCGGAAGTAATTGAACAAACTCTGTGGACGATCCGACAAACACGCCAGTGGCGTATCCGTGCCCATCGAACCCACGGGTTCCTGGCCATCCCGCGCCATCGGCAACATGAGCATCTTCAGGTCTTCATCGGAGTAGCCGAAGACGCGCTGCCGGCAGAGGATGGTGTCGTGATCCGTCGCCACGGTGCGCGGAGGCTCCGGCAGGTGGTCGAGAGTGACTTGGTTTTCCCGCAGCCACTCGCCGTAAGGCTGACGGCTGGAAAGGCGGCGTTTGATTTCTTTGTCCGAGACGATGCGCCCCTCAACCAGATCGACCAGGAACATCTTGCCCGGCTGAAGCCGTCCTTTCTTGACAATGTCTTGCGGTTTGATCGGCAGCACGCCGACTTCCGACGCCATTACGACCATGCCGCCACGGGTTATCACGTAGCGCGCGGGGCGCAAGCCATTGCGATCCAGAGTCGCGCCGATGACGCGGCCGTCGGTGAAGGTGAGCGCCGCCGGACCGTCCCACGGTTCCATCAGGCTCGCGTGATACTCGTAAAACGCCCGCTTATCGGGATGCATGTACGGATTGCCCGACCAGGCTTCCGGAACCATCATCGCCATTGCGTGCGGCAGGCTGCGCCCGGCCTGGAACAGCAGTTCGACGGCATTATCGAAATTCGCCGAGTCGCTGCCCCCGGGGGCAATGATCGGGAATAGTTTCTCCATATCGTCGCCAAAGAGCGGAGAAGCCAGAAGCGACTGGCGGGCGTACATCCAGTTGACGTTCCCTTTTAGCGTGTTGATTTCGCCGTTGTGCGCGATATAGCGATACGGATGAGCCAGTTGCCAGGTTGGGAACGTGTTCGTGGAAAACCGCTGGTGGACCAGGCATAGAGCGCTGGCAACGAGCGGGTCCGACAATTCCTTGTAGAACTTGCTGATCTGGGGCGCCAGCAGCAGTCCCTTATAGATGATGGTGCGGGCCGAGAGCGACGAAACGTAGAAGCTCTGCATCAAGGCGCTGTCGAGGGCCGTGATTTCCGATTCGGTCCGCTTGCGAATGACGTAGAGCTTGCGCTCCAGCGCGTCTTCGTCCCTAGTCCCGTCGCCCGCCGTTGCAGGCGATGCGTCGGAGGCGTCGGGGTCCGCTGCGGCAGTCGCGGTTGCGGGTAACGCGGGAACAGCGGCAGCAATGAACACCTGTTCGATATAAGGCCGTGAGGCGCGTGCCACCTGACCGATCGCATTCGCGTCGATTGGCGTATCGCGCCAGCCCAGAACCTCGAAACCCTCTTCCTGGATCACCCGGTTCATGACCTTGCGACATCGCTCGCGCTGCTCGTCATTACGTGGAAAAAAGACCATACCCACCCCGTAGGAGCCGGGTTCGGGCAATGAGAAATGGAGGCGCTCGGCTTCGCGGGCAAAGAACGCATGCGGAGTCTGAATGAGGATGCCGGCGCCGTCACCAGTCTCGGGGTCGCAGCCGCAAGCCCCCCGGTGCGTGAGATTGATCAGAACCTCAATCCCCCTCAGGACGACGTCGTGAGACTTGTGGCCGTCGATATTCGCCACAAAACCCAGGCCACAGGCGTCGTGTTCATGACTGGGGTGATAGAGCCCCTGTGGGGCTGGTAGTCCATTCGGCATGTCCGATGTCGTCACTTCAATCTCCGGATGTAAGCGGCATTCAGGGGGCGGCAGAAAGGCCGCCAAGGAAAAAACCGCAGGCGTCGCTCGACACACAAGTCCCTGTGTAATAAACGCTTTATTATCGTTTGCCAGGGGTTTGAAAGTACAATCAAGATTTTCGATAGCACCGATTAAGAAATTTCAGCATACCCGTAACCGGGCTTTAACCGAATCGCGGGTTACTCGCCAGTTCCCGGATCAAAACCATGTCCTCACAAACGGCCCGCTGCGTGTATTCTTCTGAGAGTAGTGCAACTTGCCTGATTGTTCTGGTGGTGAATTCTACCGCCCCGCTGTACCAAGAGAGCGAGGAACGCCGTGGATTTCGATCAGCTGATTACGTTCATCGAAGTCGCCAAGCTGGGTAGTTTTTCGCGCGCCGGCCAAAAGGTATTTCGCACGCAGTCGGCCGTCAGCGCTCAAATCAGGCAACTCGAGCAGGAGTATGGCGAGAAGATTCTCGACCGCCGCGCCAAAACCGTGCGCTTGACTCCCGGCGGTGAAGTCTTGTTCGAGTATGCGCAGCGCTTGTTGATACTTCGAGACGAGTCGATCCGTGCTGTTGCCGACCAGGGCATTTCGCCTCGCGGAATCTTGGCCATTGGCGCCAATGAGGCCACCTGCCTGTACGTGCTTCCCGAGATGTTTGCCGAGTACATCAGGCAGTATCCCGAGGTTCAGATCAGCGTCTATCGCAATTTCAGCCGCAAGATCCTGGAGCGTGTTGAGGACGGCGCGGTCGATCTGGGCATCGTAAGCCTGCCGGTAAAGTCTCACAGCATCAAGGTGCATTCCATCTTCCGCGACCAGTTGATGGTCATGGTGAGTTCACGAAATCCGCTCGCCAAGCAGAAATCCGTCACCGTGGAAGAAGTGGCGAAACAGCCGCTGATTTTTCCCAAGACGGGATACACACGGCAGGCACTCGATAAGCTTTTCCGCCCTTATCGAGCAGACTTGCAGATCAAGATGGAATTGCCGAGCGTGGGCATGATCAAGCGGTTCGTCGTCGCCGGCGTTGGCGTGTCTCTCATCAGCGCCAGCTTCGCCAACGACGAGGTGCGCTCCGGCGAGGCCAAGCTGCTTCCCTTGAAAGACAACGTTTTGTGGCGCTCACTCGGCCTGATTTATCGCTCCGACCGCACCTTACCGCGCTCCGCACAGGCCTTCATTGAACTCACCAGCCGCTTCGCCAAGAAGAGCACACCCGGGGGCTGAGGCGCCCGCGGGCTGGTGCCGATGTGCTGACCCAGATATTGACAGAGTACCACCCGTACAGCATCCTTTCAGTTGAACTCTAGCTTACAACGTCATTGGGAGCAGCCTTTTGAGCACCGTTAAAGAACCGGATTCGGCAACAGCAGCAACCGCCCTCAAACCGGGCTTCATCTATGATCCCGCTGCACAAAAACCCCGCAAAGCTTCCGACGAAGAATACGTTCGTCAGGAAATGATCAAGACTCTTGTGAGCGAGTATGGTTATCCGCTGGCCGCAATGGCCTCGGAATTCCCGGTCAAAGTGGGATCGGCAACCAAGAAAGTGGATATAGCAATTTTCCCTGATGCAGCGAAGCATGTTCAAGAAAATGTGGCACTTATCATCGAGTGCAAGAAGCCGAGAGTTAAAATCACAGACAAACAGGACGGGGTCGGACAGCTGATTTCCTACACGGCGGTCTGCCCGGCTTGCGAATTTGGCCTATGGACAAACGGCGCAGGGTTTGAACGCCAGGCTGTTCATAAGATCAGTGCAAAAGAGATCAAGCGCGTAGATTACGATATTCCACGCCACGGAAAGTCTCGTCCGGTAGACAAAGCTCCAATCATAGCCTCGCTAGTTCAGGCTTCGACGGAAAGCCTGAAATGGCGCTTCAGGAAGTGCCACGACATCATCGCACAGTCCGGCCAGGACAAGATGACTGCGTTTTGGGAGTTCCTGAAAGTCATTCAGACGAAGATTGAGGATGAAAAGGAAGAAAAGGAGTACGCGGACTTTTTTGCCACACCTACCGAGACCGAGACACAAGATGGACAAACCCGCGTACGCAACCGGATCAACAAAACATATAGGCGGCTGGTTGCTCCGAAGTATGGCCAAATCGGATTTCAGGGTGAGCAGGTCAATATCCGTCCCGCTATACTCGCCCGAATTGTGGCTGAGTTGCAGGATTACTCGCTCTTGAGCACCAGCCCAACAGTGAAGGGCGCGGCATACGAGGAAATCGTTGGGGCCAATCTGCGCGGTGACAAAGGCGAGTTCTTTACGCCCCGAGGAGTCGTTGAGGCAGCCGTCGAGATGCTACAGATTGGGCCAGACGATTTCTGCTGCGATCCTGCATGCGGATCTGGCGGTTTCAGCGTGATGATGTTCTTGGCGGGCCTGAATTCGATCCGTCAGAGGTACTTGAAACGCAAAGGCGATTGGGCAGCAGCAATTCGCGACGAGCAGCGGAAATTCTCGTCTGGCAGTGTGATCTCCAACGACATCAATCAGAATCTCGCGAACGCCTGCCGGATGAATATGCTTATGAACCATGACGGTTCCGGGATCGTATTCGATCAAGACATCCTTGAAGCACCCCAAAATTGGACTTGTGAAAACGCAGAAAAGCTGAAAGAGAAGCTGGGGTTGCGTGATGTGCAGCTTGCTGGGAACAGATTCACCATAGGAAACGTAACGGCCTTGTGCACAAATCCGCCATTCGGGGATAACATCACACGAACCGAACGCCATGTTTTGGATCAGTATGATTTGGCTCGTGATCGGGGGTCACAGATTGTTGAAATTCTGTTTATTGAGCGCTGTGTTCAATTGCTAAAACCGGGTAAGGGGCGTGCAGCTATCGTTGTGCCACAATCCATATTGAATAACCCAGGGCTAAGTTATGTGCGTCGTTGGCTGCTGACGCACACCCGCATCCTGGGCGTTATCGAACTTCCAGTTGAGACATTCCTGATGAGTGGAAGAGAGGGTACGGGAACACTAACAGCGCTTCTTGTGGTTGAACGCCGGGAGCTGAACGACGTGGCCGCGATGCTTGGTGGTCAACCCCTCGATTCATACCCTATCTTCATGGCTTTGGCGCACTGCGTTGGTTACACCAGGCGCGGAAAGACGCTTTACAGGCGAAACAAGGATGGAACAGATGTGATTATTGACGTGCCGATTGTAAATAGCACGACCGGCGAGGTTCGCATCACCAAGGAGCGTGTCGTAGCAAACGATCTTCCATCCATTGTTCGTGAATACATGCAGTTTAGAGCCAAGGTCAAAAAGGGCCAAGTATACTACGATGGTTCAGAGGGGGTATATCGTGTGTTGCAGTAAAACATTCCCTGTCGATATTCAGATTGTTGCGAGTGTCGAAACTCTGAACCGGGGCCTAAGACTAGACCCAAGCCGCTATAACGAAACAGGCGAGCGGATGACGCGCCACCTAAAACGGCTTGCGGTTTCGATGCCGAAGACGCATGAATTACCCGAGTTTGTTGAAGTTTTTCTCCCTAACAGGTTCTCCCGCGTTTACCTCGATGACGGTGATTATGGCCTGCCCATGCTGGGTACTTCGACCATGCTGATGGCAAGATTGCCAACTGACTCACGTATAAAGATTGCCGGAAATTTAGAACACTGCCCCCTCAGGATTAGAGCGGGTGACATTCTGGTTTCGCGTTCTGGAACCGTAGGAACTGCCGTTCTCTGCGGCCAGTCCTATTGTGGCTTTGTCGCTAGCGACGACTGCTTTCGCCTTCGGCTTGGAGAGAGCATTAGAGGATTCGTCGCGGCATACCTGCGTTCACCATTTGGCGAGAGGCTTCTAATACCGCATGGCAAAGTCGTCCAACATTTGAAACCGGCCGATATTAAGGATCTGCGAATTCCTCTTATTGATGCCAAGGAACGGCAACAAATTAATTCATTAATGCTGCAATCGTGCCAGCTCGTAGATTGGGCCAGGGGGCTCTTTGCTGAAGCAGAAAAGAAAATTGCGGCGGCTCTTGGCATTAGCGGCAAAGTCGCACAACCCCAGCACTGGCTTAACTGGAATACTGCTTTTCTGAACCTTTCGGCTGATCTTTTTGGGTCTCGTCTTGACCCGCACTTTTACGATCCAGATGTCCGGCAGTTATGGAACTCTCTAACACGGCTGCCGCATCGAAAACTGTCATCCATTGGGAAGGTGGGGGGGTTGCCCGCTTCAAGAGACAGCCTGCCGATAGTGGATATGGCACACCGCTCTATTCTTCAGCCGACATAGTTAGAGCAAGGCTCATTCCCAGCGAGCACCTTTCATCCGCTCGAAACGAACGCAACATCAGGCAGTGCAGGGTCGAGCAGGGAGTGATTCTGATCCCCTGTTCAGGCGCCTTTGGCGGCATTGTGGGGAGAGCGGTTAGAGCCGGTCGGAGACTTCATGGCGAAGTTGTAACTCAGCATGTCCTGCGCGTTAAGGTTGACGATCCTGATTTCGTTCCTGATTACGTTTCGGCATTTCTTTCGAGTCTGCCCTACGGGTATCCTCTTTTGACTGCGTTTCGCTATGGGAAAGACGTTCCTGAACTCGAACCGAATGCGATCGGGGAAACACCAATACCATTGCTACCAAGGCCAGTTCAGGAATCCGTCGCGAAGGACATCTCAGCGGCAACAGAGTGCCTCGATAAATCGAATGATATTGAGGACAAAGCCCAGGGTGAACTTCTCCGATCTCTGAAGTGGACGGAATCTACCGAAGAGGCGCACACACTTGCACCGGTAAATTAGCCAAGCTGGGAAAAGAGCGAATGAAACGCTGGACTATAAATACCGACTCGGAGATCATGCGTGGCCTACCTCAAAGAACAAATTTCTCGCCTGTAAAATCGCCTGTAAAAACTTTGGCTTCCGCGTACTTCCCCCGTTGGTTGGGCAGTCTCCAGCGACCTGTAAGTCATTGCTAGTGCTCACACGAGGCCGCGATACGAGCGGAAAATGTCACGCCCTACCCAACTTCCGGGTATCAGCCGCGTGTAGCGTTGTATACCAGCTTGGCCGCGGCCATGTCCTCCACGGCCAACCCCACGGACTTGAAGATTGTCCTCCCGGCCTGCCTCCTCGGCGCTGCGCCCGTCAGCAGTTCGCCAAGTTCGGCATCGATAGCGGCGCCGGATGAACGGATATCCTCCGACTCTTGTCCGGCAGACTCGCGCGATTCAACCACCAGCAGGCCCTTCATGGCTTCGTCGTCCAGCTCGCGCCGGCCTGCTCCGACCGCGCCCAGAGCGTTGATGTGAGCGCCCTGCTTCAACCATCGACCAAGCAGTACCGGCTCGGACGAAGCGGTAGCGGCTACCACCACATCCGCGCCACGGACGGCTTCTTCGGCCGTCATGACCTTCGCGCTCACTTGTTGCGCCAGTTTCCGTGCGTTTTCCCGGTTGCGGCTCCAAATGCGGATCTCTTCAAAGCTGCGCACGCATCGCAGCGCCGCCACATGCGCCCGTGCCTGTACGCCGCTGCCCAGAATGGCAAGTACGCGGGTATCCGCCCTAGCAAGCAGATCTGTCGCGACCGCCGAAACCGCTGCCGTGCGCATCTCCGTAATCAGTCGCGCATCCATGGTCGCAAGCGGCTCGCCAGTATCTGTACGGAACAACTGAATGACGGCAAAGTGTGTATCCAACCCGCGGCCCGCATTGTCGGGAAAGACCGATACCAGTTTGGCGCCCATAACTTCTCCGTAGATGGCGGGCATGACAAGAAACAGCGCTGGCTGCCGCGGAACCGGCAGCCTCATGCGCAGCGGCTGCACCACCTTTTGCAAGGAAAAGTCGATCAGCGCCTGCCTCATCGCCGGAATCAACTGCTGGTAGCTGAGCCGCTCCCGAACCGCTTCTTCGCTCAAAAACATTTCAGGCCTTTCGGAACATAGACGTGAAAAATCCGCCGTGCTCTCGCTGAATTGTGGCGCTCTCCATCTTAAACGTAAGCCCTGCCTTGCCGTAAATACCGTGAATCAGGATGAACTCCCCGGGCACTCAAGCGCCGAGTGCTGCAGGTTTCCAGGTCGCACCACCGGCAGACCGCCTACACCTTAGTTCCGAAGCATCCCGCTGCTACACTACCGGCATGCGCGTACTCATCATTGGCGGAACTCGAAACCTCGGCCCGTCGCTGGTTACGGCATTGCTCCAGGCGGGATATGAAACCTCTGTTTTCAATCGCGGCAAAACTCCGGTGGTATTGCCCAAGCAAGTCGAGAGGCTTTGCGGCGACCGTGGCGATCCCCAAGTGCTGCGCGCCGTCCTGGGAAAGCGCGAGTTCGAGCTGGTTGTGGACACGACCCTCTACACTGGCCGCGACGCCGAACCCATCGTCGATCTGCTGCTCAACCGTACCGGCCGGTACATCTTCATCAGCACCGGCCAAGTCTACCTGGTGCGGGTAGGACCGAAGCGCCCTTACCGCGAGGAGGATTACGCGGGGCCGGTGATGCCCGCGCCTCCGCAGTCCGCCGCCTACGACTACGACAATTGGGTTTACGGAATTGAAAAACGAGCGGCGGAGGATGTGTTGATGCGCGGCTGGGCCGAGCGGCGCTTCCCCGTTACCACGCTCCGCCTGCCCATGGTGAACAGCGAGCACGACCACTTCAATCGCATCTACGGATACTATCTGCGCCTGCGCGACGGCGGTCCCATACTCATTCCCGAAGGACCGGGTCTGCCGCTTCGCCACGTTTACGGCGGAGACGTGGTGCAAGCCGTGTTGCGTTTGGCCGGAACGAGCCTGGGCCTTGGCCGCGCTTACAACATCTCGCAAGACGAGACTCTTTCCCTGGAAGCGTTCCTCGGCAAACTGGCCCACCTTGCGAATGCGCAATCGCGGGTCGTGCGGATTCCTCGTGAACGATTGAACCAGCTTTCTTTATTGCCCGCGTGTTCGCCGTTCAGCGGAACGTGGATGTCGGTGCTGGACAATGCGCGAAGCGTAACCGAGCTGGGCATGAAATATACCCCGTTCGTCGAGTGCCTCGACAAACTGGTGCGCTTTTTTGAGAGCAGCCCTGAACGCCAGATAGAAGCCTACACACAACGAGCTCTGGAGCTGAAGCTCGCGGCCGAAAGCGCGGGAACAACTTCAGCCTGAGCGCTACCGCTTCTAAAGCAGCTTCGGATGAATTTGGCGCGTAGATTCCTGACGCTACTTTTTCGGTTCCAGCTTAAGTGATGCGGAGTTGATGCAATAGCGCAATCCTGTTGGCCTCGGTCCATCCGGAAAGACGTGCCCCAGGTGCGATCCGCAACGCGAGCAGGTCACTTCTACACGGCGCATGCCGTGAGCGTTGTCCTCGTGGTTGTCCACGCGCTCCGGAGCTGCCGGCTCATAGAAGCTGGGCCAGCCGCTTCCGGAATCGTACTTGGTATCCGAGCTGAATAATTCCTGACCGCAAGCCGCGCAGAGGTAAACGCCATCTTCCTTGCTGTGCGCGTACTCGCCGGTGAAGGCGCGTTCCGTGCCTTTCTCGCGCAGGATGTGGTACTGCTCAGGCGTAAGTTCGCGGCGCCATTCGTCTTCGCTTTTGCGCATTTTCTCTTTGGTTTCCATGCCCACCTTCCAAGCGATTAGATTCGTCAGGCACGACTGGGGTGCATCCGTTTCTGTCTCCGCGGCTAGGGCCGGAGCTTGTGACTTTTTCGGACGGTGCCCCACATCTGCCGTAGTTAGCAGATGTGGGACTTGGGTATCAGTTGAACTACCCCATGTTAGCTAAAAGCAGGCGAACGTGGGGCACCAAGCCGAAAGATTCATCATTAAAGCCCAGAGCGGCGAGGGGATGGACAATTTCTTGGGATCCTTCGCTGCGCTCAGGATGACATCCTGAAACTTATGCAGCGAATTTACAGGACACCCTTAGTGCCACTCCCACTCCAGGAACCCGGGCTTCACGTCGGCCATGGCATTCACGATCAGCTCAACCAAACCGCCGTACAGGATCTGGTGCTTATCCCAGAGATTCCAGTAAGCGAACAAGTCGCGCATCTGGCCTTTGCAGTTGCTGCATGGGGCGCAGACATATTTCGGAGTTTCCGGTTCGAGGCAATCGCCGAAGGCGTTCAGCACCTGCTCGAGCTTCTTGCGTCCGGAGACCTGGAAGCGCCAGTCGGTGAAATTATTCGGCGACATGATGGCGAACCCGCTGCCGCCGCCGCAACAGTAGTTATTGACGCCGTGCGGCTCCATCTCGCGGAACTTGGGAGCGATCTTCCGCAGAATCTCACGTTGCGGCTCTACCACTCCCATCAGACGCACGACATTGCACGGGTCGTGAAGTGTAATGGGGAAATCATTGCGCGAGGGGTCCAGCTTGAGCTTGCCGCTCATGACTATGTCGCGCAACAATGTCATCGAGCTTTCCCGCGGGATGTTCATCTCGCCCAGCAGGATGCGGTCGGCAATCACGCTGAGCGCCTTGTGCGCGTGGCCGCACTCGCCAATCACAATCTTCTTCACCTTTAACTTGCGCGCTGCTTCCGCGTGCTTCAGCGCCACGCGCGCGAACTGTGCGTCGTCATACCATAGTCCGTAGTTGATGGAATCGTAGGCGACCAGCTCCGATGACATCGTCCAGCTCACCCCGGCGGCGTTGAGAATTACCGCGAAGGCCCCGGGGTTCTCGGGCCACGCGAGAATCTCTCCCGCGTTGTGAAGCAAAAGGATGTCGGCGCCCTCCACGTCCCAGGGCGTATGGACATCGAAGCCCGTTTTTTCACTCATTTCCTCGTCGATGAAGTCCACGCTGTCCCTCACCGCCGCGGGGTTCATGCCGGTCGAAGAGCCTGTCTTCAACTGCTTCATCGAGCCGTTATCATGGATTTCCTTGGCCGCAATGCCCATCTCCATGCTGAACACCTTGCGGAGTTCGTGTGCCACAAGGGCGTTGTCGGCTCCAATGGGGCAGGTCTGCGCGCAGCGGCGGCAGAGGTTGCAGCGGTAGGCAAGCTCGGCCAGACGCGCCACCATGGGCCAGTTCAGCTCAATGTCGCCGTGCTTCCAGCGCGAGATCAGCCCGCCGTGTTTCACGTACTTGAAATAAAGACGCCGCAAAATCTCGCTGCGGAACAGCGGCCGGTAGACTTCGTTGCGCCCGCTGGCTTCATAGATGTGGCAAGCGTCGGAACAGGTCTGGCAACGCGTGCAGTGCTCCATGGTGAGCAGCAGCGGCTGAAGAAACGTCCAGTTGTTTTCTTTGCTGAATAACTTCTCAACTCCAGCCAGAAATTTTATGACCAGCGCTTCTTCTTCCTCGCGGGACTTCGGCCGGGGCAGATTGAGCGCGCAAGTGCCGTCGAGTCCGCACTCGCACCTCTCCTTGACCTGGACGCTGAGTGGAGTGAATGCCGGACCATCCCCAACGCCGAGACCGGCGGGTAACGGTTTTAATTCGCTCTTTTGTAGATGCGTGATCGGCTCTGCATCACGCCGCGAAATGTCGCCAATGTTCACATGCTCGCTCATTTACGCACCGCCTGCTTCTCGGGTGGATTCGTGGTGGCGATCTCTCCCCAGGTTTTCGTTCCGTCGGCTCCGATGTGCGGCGCAGACCACGTGGGACGATAGGTAAGATACTCAGCAACTCGTGCGGCGATCTGCTTGTTGTTCGGCGCGTCGTCCCAACGGATCGTGTGATAGGTGAAATATTTCGCCACGAAATGCGCCATGTGCGTGTACGGGATGTAGCCGAGGATTACCGAGCCGAGGATGAGTCCGGCGCTCGTCGCTGCCGGAAGCCTGACCGTCGAATCGAATGTAAGCAGCGCGCGAGCTAGCGTGGCAAGCGGCGGCATGGAGCCACTCAGCGCTCCGATGATGGCCAGTACGCAGGCAATCGCAAAACCTCCCACATTTAACAAGTCGCCGAGTCCCGTGTAGTTTTTCAACTCCGGATCGACGAGTCTGCGCCAGAACAGCGCAACTCCACCGAACGTCGTCAGCACCAGCCCCGCCCAAGCGCACACGCGAGCGATCGCAAATAGCACGCCTGCGAGCCCCGAACCTCCGAAGACCGCGCCTACGGTGGACAGAACGGCCGCTCCCATCAGCAGATACAGGCCGGCATGGAACGGAAACGACCGGTACCAGAGTTTGCGATTGTATTCCCAGAGCCCTTTCAGCAGCAGCATCTCCGGGATCATGAAACTCAATTCTCCGGCCAGGTTCGGGTGGCGTTCTTTTTTCCACCAGTCGCCTTGCTCGAAATACGACCCGCCGTGCGTCACCCGCTCCGGCGCCTCATGCGGCACGGGATACAGTTCCCAACGGAGATGGATGGGCGCACGCGCGTATTGCAATACGCGGCCGACACAGCCGACGGCAAAAACCAATACACCTGCATAAATAAACAAAAACACCAGAGTTGCCATAGATATCTCCCCACCACTCGAAAGTTTCTAAAGCGCAGCCGGCGCCACCCAGCCAACCCGCGCTACGAGATTCGCCCTGCCAGTTCAGTCCCTGCCTAGTCCCCGGCACGCGCCGTAGTTGCGCGTGTGGGGCAGAGCGCGCGATGCCGCCGGGCAAGTTTGATCACGCCCGCCGCCCACTCCGGCGTTGCGCTTGCATGCAGGTGCGTATAGCTTGCCCACACGTTGTTGACGATCAGTCCGTCGCGCTTCCCAATCGCGCCGGTTCCGCGGCGCACCGAACACACAGTTGCCGGCGGCTCCGATTCCAGCACCTCGGGATCGCCGGAAAATGCCGAGGCGACTGCGATGCGCGAGTAATGGAACTCATGGCCGCGCAACACGGTTCCGACCGCGTAAAACGGATTCGGGGTGTCTACCGCAATCTCCACGTATCCGTGCCCCTGTGGAGCGCTGCCCACGTCTATATCGATGGGCAGGACGCCCGCCATGCGGAAACGTCTGCCCTGCCACTGGATCGACCGCGACAGCAACATCAACCCGCCGCATTCGGCATAAACCGGCAAGCCGCGTGTAGCTGCATCGGCAAGCGAATGCAGAAACCCGGCGTTGGCTGCGAGCTTCTCGGCGTGCACCTCCGGAAAGCCGCCGCCAATGTACACGGCATCCACGTCCTCGGGCAGGTCGCCTGACCGCAAGGAGGAGATGAACACGACCTCCGCGCCCGCCCGACTCAGCGCCTCGATATTCTCCTCGTAGTAAAAGCTGAACGCGGCATCGCGAACTACGGCGATCCTGACCGCACCCTCTGCCCCAACACGCGCAACTACGGCGTGTGCCGGGGACCCCTGCTCCGGCTCTTTGATCGTTGTATCTAAGGACGGCGAGCAAAGCGCGTTCACGCCGGCGGCAATCTCCTTGATCCGCGCCATATCGAGCCGTGCCGCGACCTTGTCCAACACCGCGGGCAACTCCTTCATCGCGGGATGATCTTCGGGAGTCACCAGTCCGAGATGCCGCGCGGGCAGGGCGTCGCTCTCGAGTTTGGGGACGACCCCGACCACCGGGATTCCGCACACTCGTTCAATCGCATCGCGCACGACCATCTCGTGCCGTTTGCTGGCGACGTGGTTCAGAACAACTCCGCCGATTCGCAAATCCGGGTCCAACTGCTTGCAGCCCAACACCACGGCGGCCGCGGTGCGCGTCATCTTGGTGACATTCAGAACCAGCAGAACCGGCGCTTGAATCGCCTTCGCCAACTCGGCCGTGCTATGTGTTCCGGCAACGTCGACCCCATCGAACAGCCCGCGATTGCCTTCGACCAGATTGAGGCCTCCGGCGGTTGCATGCGTGCAAAACGACTGCACCGCCCCCGGGAAACCCATCAGCCACGTATCCAGATTTCTCGCCGGCGCTCCCGAGGCCCAGGAAAGCCAAGCTGTATCGATGTAGTCAGGACCTTTCTTGAATGCGCGTACCTCCGTCCCTGCCTCGCGCAACGCCCGGAGCAGCGCCATGGAGACCACCGATTTGCCGGAATCACCGGCGAGCCCTGCAATCACGAGCCTTGGCGCATTGGAGACTGCCTTCTTCATCTGCCGGCTTAACCTCAGCCCTGCGGCTCTTTCGACGGCATCTGGATAAAGGAGCCTCCGAGATAGCTGTAGATGCAACGGCCGGATTCGATCAACTGCCGAATCGCGAGCTTGCAAAGGTCTTTCGAGCAAGCGTCCCCGTGTTTTGCCACCATCGCCTTCGTCAGATCGCCCGGCTTCAGCTTCTTCTTTCCCTCGCACTCAGATACCAACTGGAACATGTCTTCCGCAACTGTCTCGACCGTAAGCTCAGCCATATCAGTCCCCTTTTTCAGTCAGCCGGCACTGCTCCCGCGAGTGAGCACGGCTGCACTGTGTATGAATTTGTCTTCTTACTCTTGATTAACATGCCAGCGCCTGCCAGCGGGTCGGAACCAGCCTCTAAACCCGACTTTTCCAGCAGCGCCGTAACCCGCTCCACCGACCACTCGGCATTGTTGCCGTTAGTGACCCGTCGTGCCAGACGGGCAAGAGCGACCTCCGGAGCCACACTGGCCCCCACGGAGAGCAAATCGTCTTGCAGCATCAACATCCCGCCGGCCTTCAGTTGACTTGCGGCGCGGCAAACCACATCTTCGCATGCCTCGCGCGATGCCGATCCGAGAAGCCCGGAGATGATCACCGCCTCGAAGCTTTGCGCCGGCAGAACATCGCCTAATGCCGGATTAACGCCTGTGACCTTCGCACGCGGCCATCGCGCCGCAATCAGTTCCGAGTAAGTCGCCGCTCCCCATCCCGCGATGAGCACGCTCTCGCACCCGCTGAGATCAATGCGATCGAGCACCACCGGCGCCGCGTACCGCGCCAGCGACTCGCAGGCGTGGTAATGCAGAGCCGCATGATCGGGACGCAGCGTTTTTCTGCCCGTGGTCGCGAACCTGTCCAGCGCGGTAGCGTCGCAGTTTTCTCCAACCTCATACATCAGCGCGGGGACAAGCGACTGGGGCGAGTTTCGCCGCAGGTAGAGCGAGGCCAATTCCAGATTGCGATAGCCATCCGGACGCGCCTCCACCAACCCAAGCGCCACCAGCACCTGCATCATGTCGTTCAGTGCGTCCGCATCGGCATGGATCTGGAGAGCCAGGTTGCACACGGTTTTCGGATGTTCCAGAGCCTCGAATACACCCGCCGACACTGCCCACGCCAACAACTGGCTTCCTACGCCCGCGGTTGCCAGCCGAAACAGTTCCTGGGGCGAGGGCCCGGGAGCAAAGCGCGAGTCCGACTCGCCGCGGCGCTGAAGCTCGCGTTCCGCCCGCTTCAGCTTCTCGCGAAGTCTCACTACTTCGCCGATCACAAGCGTCGCCGGAGCCTTGATGCCGTGCAACTTTGCCTCTTCGGCAATCGTCTCCAGTGTCCCGGTGACGACTTGTTCGCCGTGCCAGAACGCCATCTGAATAATTGCCGCCGGCGTGCCGGGATTGCGGCCCTCGGTGATCAACCGTTTCGCAATCTGCTCAACCGCATGGACGCCCATCAGAAAAACCAGCGTCGGAATCTTGCTCAGCGCGTTGAAGTCGACGTCGTCGCCGTCGCCGCCGCAAAAATGGCCGGTCACAATCGCCACGGCGGAAGAAGAGTCACGATGAGTTACCGGAATTCCCGCGCTGAGAGGCGCCGAGAGCGCCGACGAAACGCCCGGAATCACGTCGAAGCTGACGCCGTGTTCCGCCAGATACTCGGCCTCTTCTCCGCCGCGGCCGAACAGAAACGGATCGCCGCCCTTCAGGCGAACCACGGTCTTGCCCTCGCGCGCTTTGTGGACAAGCAGTTCGTTGACCTCATCCTGGCGCGAATCGTGACGGCCAACCGGTTTGCCCATGTAAATGCGCTCGGCGGTTGGTTTTGCCAGTGCCAGCACGTCTTCCTGAATCAGCCGGTCGTAAACAATGACATCCGCCGCCTTGATCAGGTTTGCCGCCTTGATCGTCAACAGCTCAGGATGCCCCGGGCCTGCTCCAACCAGATAGACTTTTCCCGTAGCTCCCATTTCAAATCCCACTACTTCACCTATTCACTTCCGCTCTGATGAGCGTGCTTGCAAGCGCCGGTGTCGCGGGACGAGGTCCCGCGACACACGATGCCGCTTTTACCGAGTTAGCAGAACCATGATAATGAGCAAGCCGATTCCGGTAAAAAAGGTGTACCAGATCAACTTCTTCTCAACGCTATCAAGCGGTTCGTATTCCATCTTGCGGATCTCTTCCGAGAACCGCGGCTGCGTAGGCTTCGGAGCCATTGTTTGAGTTGCCATATCTCACCCCTTCAGGAGCGGCGGTAGCATGCCGTGGAAGAAGATCCACGAAATAGCCAGCCCGATCCAGATGATGTAGCCAAACAGGCAGATAACGTAGACGGCTGCCAGCCTGCCGATGCCCTCTTCCCAAAGCTTACGGAAGTTGGAAACGACGCCAATACTGAAAAAAGTCATGACGAAGAATATCCCGCGGAAAATGTTCGCCTGTCCCATTGCGCCCTTCACCTGCCCAATGGTCTTGGGTGCGAGAATACCGATCGCGAGCACGATCAGGAAAGTCGCCACATAGCCAAGCACGAACTTCGGGAAGCGCTGCCAGATCTCCTTCGCCTTAACTTTGTCGCCGGGCGCACGGGTTTTGTCGAACTTGGCCGCCCACACCCAGGCAAGCACGAACGCCCACACCCCGATGAAGATGTCGATGAAGACCTTCACCGTCGCGGCGACGTTCATGACCCAGCCAGGCGAGTAGTTGATGCCGGCCGCGGCCGCCTTGGCACGTATCAGCGAATCGGCTATCGCTCCGCTGGCGACCGCCGCTCCGTCGGTCTTGACCGCCAGGCCCATCCATGCGCCGGCCACCATTGGCTGGCTCCACAGGAAGTGCTGGGCTGCGAACGGCAGGATCAGCAGTTCAACTACCGAAAAGATCACGACCAGAGAGGACACCATCACCGGAACGACCGCCCGCGCCCGGATCGCGCCGCCCGTGGCGATTGCCGCCGAGACGCCGCAGATGGAAATTCCCGAGGCGAGAGGCGCCGCCCACTCGCGGCTGAATTTGAAATATTTGCGCGAGACGAAATAGACGAGAGGCCAGTAGATCAGGTAAGCCTCGATGATCGCGCAAATGCCGCGAAACATCACCGACGTCGCCAACGCACGTTGATCGAGAGCGGCGATGCCGAGAAAACCGCCGAGGATCACAATGCCGGCCTTAATGTACAACTCGGGGCGGATGGCTTCCTTGATCTTTGCCGCCACGCCGGGCATGAAGTTGCCAATGACAAGCCCGCATAACAACGCAATGATGAAGCCCGACTCGTTCGTCAGGTTCAGCGACCATCCAATCTTGAAGCCGGCGCGTGTATTCGGAGTTGCGGCGATGTACGCCCAACTGCCGAAAAACCAGCAGAGATAGCTGAGCCCGAATACTACGGTAAAACCTTTCGCGAATTTCTTAATGTCTACTCCAAGACCTTTCGCCCCGATCCCCAGCACTACTAACATAAACAGATAAGTACCAACCAGAGATACAACAGCAGGGATTCCGGCGTAATTCTTGGAGGCTGCGCCTAAGGCCTTGGCCGGACTGGTCCAAACCGAGGTTGTAATTCCCCAGCCCAGCAAGTCCACGCCAAACAGAAGCGCAAGTGAGAGTGCAAAAACAAGCAGGCCAATACACATCGCCAGCCAGTCTTCGGAGAGTCGCGGCGCCGAACCTGGCGGAGCAGCTCCCGTCTGAGGCGACGATGCGGATTGAGCCAGCGTGTCCGTCGATGAGCCTGACGACGTAACACTAACCATAAATCACCTCTTTAAGAGACAACTACGAGATTGAATTAATACCCATGGTGCTCTTGAAGAGCACCACGACCACCAGCGTGCCAATCGGCCAGATGCCAATTACGATCCTCCATTCCGGCATCGTAAGTTGAATCCGTTACGTTCCGAGCGAGGATGAGATCAATCCAGCTACGATCAATTCCACCCATTCCTGCGCCGGGCTACTGTTCTTCCCGAATCGAGAGCATGATTTTATAAAGCACTGTGATCATCAAGGCACCAGTGGCCCAAATGCCGGCGGCAACCGTCCACTCATTCAGGGTTGGCGTATATCGCGCGACGACCCCCAGTGGCGAAGGCACAAAACCGCCAATCAACAAAGCAAATCCCTTGTCCAGCCAAAGCGAAATAAAGACCAAAACACAAGCCCACGTGAGCAAACGCGTGTCCGTCCGCCAGCGTGGCACTAAAAGCAAAGTCAAAGCCGCGAGAGAAAGCAGCACTGACAACCACATCAAAGGCACAAGCTGATAGTTACCGTCGAGCCCGAAGAAGAGATACTCAAAATGTTCCTTATGGCTGGGGATTTGGCTGTAAAAAATGGTGAACACCTCCATCAACACAAAGAACACGTTGATGACCATGCAGTAAGTGACGATCAGGGCGAGCTTCTTCACGGCTTCCAAGCCGGCATCAAAAACTTTTAACCGACGCAGGATCAGGATCAGGATGATGAGCAGTGCCGGCCCCGAGGAAAAGGCCGAAACCAGGAAGCGGGGAGCCATGATCGGAGTCAGCCAGAATGGCCGCGCCGCGAGACCGCTCAATATGAACGCCGTCACCGTGTGGATGCTGATGGCCCAGGGTATGGATAGCATGATGACAGGCTTGATCCACTTCGGCGGGGGCACACCCTCATGTCTGGCTCCCAGCAGAGTCACGGTGATGACCGCGTTGAGCAGCACATAGCCGCTGAGAACCGTCAGATCCCAGAATATGAGCGAGTTGGGGTGCGGGTATAGCAGCACGTTCAGCACGCGCTGCGGTTGGCCCATGCTTACGAAAATAAAAAGCATCGCCACAATTACCGAGCACATGCCGAGGATTTCGCCCATCATCGTGGTCTTGCCGAAGGCTTTCCAGTCATGCAGATAGTAAGGCAAAACGACCACGACGGCTGAAGCGCCGAGTCCAATAAAGAACACAAATTGGGAGATATACAGCCCCCACACGACGTCATGACTCAGCCCCGTAACCACCAACCCGACCGTCGCCTGCCGCAGGTAGGCCAAAGAACCCAGGAAGATGAGGGCGAGGAGGATACCAATCCAGATCCAGTACTTCCGGCCCCCTACGAGCGCCTTCTCGAACATGAACATCGATAAACCCTCACACGATGTAAAAAACGTTGGGCTGCGTACCTAATTCGGGCTTCCGCCGGATGCTGAAACGCGAACCGAGCACTTGCCGAATCTCCGAGTTCGGATCGGCGAGATTGCCGAAGATCATCGATTTGTCAGGGCAGGCCTCGACGCATACCGGCTGCTTGCCCTGAGCCAGGCGCTCGGCGCAGAAGTTACATTTCTCCACCACGCCCTTACTGCGGGTAGGAAATTCCGGGTTCACTTGCGGGATGTAAGCAACCGGATTGGAAAAATTGAAACTCCGGGCGCCATACGGGCAGGCCACGACGCAGTACTTGCAACCGATGCATCGATGCCAGTCCATCATGACTATGCCGTCTTCTCTTTTCCAGGTTGCGCCCGTCGGGCACACGCGAACGCAGGCTGGATTCGCGCAATGATTGCACATGACTGGAATGGGGCGTCCCGCGTAGGTCTGCCGCGTGTAGTCCGTTTGCTCGGATGGGAACACCGTCTCGAAGGGCTGCTCCCAAATCCATTTCACCTCGCGGGCCGGATCGGGAATTTGAGGGATGTTGTGCGCCGCGTCGCAGGCTTTAATGCATTTGTCGGTGCCCTGACCGCGCCACTTTCCGAGGTCGATCACCATGCCCCAGCGGACAGTCTTAGCCGACCCGGCCACGGCGGTTGCCGACGCGCCCGCAAGATCGGTGACGGCGCGCACCGCCTTCCCTCCCGCCAATGCCAGCAAGGACAATCCCGAAAGCCGGAGGAAATCTTTTCGCGTGATCTTCATGGTGTCCTCCTGGCCGCAACCAACTGGGGTTTGTTGTGGCAATCCCAGCAATACAGGGCAGAGACGCCGGCATAGGTGTGGCAGCGGTCACAGAACTCCGCCTTGTTGGTATGACATTCCCCGAGGCAGGTTCGCGTGAGACTGGCGTCGTAGGATTTTCCGTTCGCCGCATGAATCTGGCGTACGCCCTGACGCACCGCATTCTCGCGCCACTCGATCAGCAAACGCATGTGCGCCGCTCGCATATACGGAAGGGGCGCGACGCACTCCTTCGCCTGCGCCGGCAACTGTAACTGCGGTTGCTTGGCTTGGGTTCCCAACGCCGCGGCGTGCCACAGCGGATAGGTAAACAGAATCAGGAACACCGCCAGCCCGCCGAATATCAGAACGCGCTCACGCATGGGCCACCTCCGCTCCGCCATCCCCGACTGTTGGAATAACCTCTTGCGCCGGGAGCGGCTCCCCGCGCAGATCGGTGGTGCGTGTTTCGCCCTGCATCACCAGCGCGTTTCCCAGCAACTCGTGAATTCCGGCAACCTCCACGCCTGGCACCCAATACTCCAGCAACGGGGGCAACGTTGCCTTGTCGATGGCGCACATGCACGCCAGCACATTCACTCCGTGCTTTTCTTTCACGTACTTCACGGCATTGGCCCGGGGAAATCCGCCGCGCATCCGCATTTCCAGATTTTCGTCCGTGCCCAGCCCGGAGCCGCTGCCGCAGCAGAACGTCTGTTCGCGGATCGTGTTCTCCGGCATTTCGTAAAAGTGGTTGCACGATTTCCTGATGATGTAGCGCGGTTCCTCCAGCAAGCCCATGGCGCGAGCGGGATTGCAGGAATCGTGATAGGTGACCTTCCAGTTGTCGTTGCGGCTGGGGTCGAGTTTGAGCTTGCCGTGGTGGAGCAGGTCGGCGGTGAACTCGGCGATATGCAGCATCTTCGTCGATTTCGCGTGATCGAAGCGCGTGCCGGTTATGGGCGAAACCGGAACTTCGAGGAAATCCGCCGGACCGTTCATGGTGTCCATGTACTGGTGAAGCACGCGCCACATGTGCCCGCACTCGCCGCCTATGATCCACTTCACGCCCAGCCGTTTGGCCTCGTCATAGACCTTGGCGTTCAGCCGCTTCATCAGTTCGTGCGAAGAGAACAGGCCGAAGTTGCCGCCCTCGGAAGCAAAGGCGCTGACCGTATAGTCCAGGCCAATCTCCTTAAAGATCATCAGGTAACCAAGCAAGGTGTAATAGTGCGGGGTGCCAAAGTAGTCGGCGGAAGGCATTATAAAAAGGATTTCCGCGCCCTTGCGATTGATCGGGACTTCGATCGGCACACCCGTGATCTCTTGCAGTTCCTCGGCGGCAAAGTCGAGGCTGTCCTTGAAGCCGTGGGGTTGAATGCCGAGGTGATTGCCGGTGCGAAAGCAGTTCGCGGCCGGCTCCAGCACCCAATTGATGTTGCATCCGATCAAGTTCAGCAGCTCGCGGCCGATCATGGTGATCTCAGCCGTGTCGATGCCGTAGGGGCAGTAGACCGAGCAACGCCGGCATTCCGTGCACTGGTAAAAGTAGTAAAACCATTCCTTAATGACGTCTTCAGTCAGCTCGCGCCCGCCCGCAAGCGCGCCGAAGATGCGGCCGGTCAAAGTGAAGTAGCGCCGGTAAATCGAGCGTATCAACTCGGCGCGCAGCACCGGCATATTCTTGGGATCACCAGAGCCGATATAGAAGTGGCACTTGTCGGCGCAGGCTCCGCAGCGCACGCAGATGTCCATGAACAGCCGGAAGGAGCGATACTTGTCGAGCCTCTCCTTCATCCCGTCGAGGATGATCTGTTTCCAATTCGGCGGCAGCTTCCAGTCGGCATCGAACGGCTGCCACTCGCGTGGATTGGGCAGGCCCAGATAGTTGAGGTTCTTCGGCAGCGCGCTGTAACAGATCACTCCCTTGCGCAACTCAGGCCGGGTGTCGCGCCAGTCGCCCTGCGGGGATTTCTCTTCAATCTGCAGTAGTTTTTCGGACATCTTCGACCTCGAGCGGCAACCCCGCGGTGATGATCTTTTCCCGGAACTCTTCTTCCCATTCCTGGTACGTGTGGGTTTTTACCGGATAGTTCCAGGGGTTGACATGACGTTCGCCGCGATTGTTGTTGGCCAGGTTGCGCGTCGGACTCAGAAACACCCCGCCCATGTGCATGAGCTTGCTGAACGGAAAGTATGCCGCCAGCGTGCTCACCAGCAGCAAATGAACCATGAACACCGGGCTCAGAGCCTGCGAAATGACCGGGTGGAAGGTGGCCAGACCAAGTGCAAATTGCTTGACGGCGGCGACGTCCACTCTAGCCGCGTGGCGCATCAGGACGCCGGAAACCGCGATTCCGAGGAGCAGAAAGAGTGCAAAGTAATCTGTAAACAGCGAAATGTAGCGAACCAGCGGCTCGCGCATTCTCCGCAGCAGCAAATACGACAGCGCCGCCAGGAGAATCACGTCGGAGGCATACACGACCGGATGGCCAACCTGGAAAAAGCCGTCGACTCGCTGCAGCACAAGCACGAAAGCGGGCACCGGTTCCACCAGCAGCCGCACATGCCTGAGCAAGATCAGGAGCAGAGACCAATGAAACCCCAGCGCCCCAAGCCAGAGGTATTTGCTCTCGCCAAACGACGCCTTGCCTTCGACGATCTTGCTGCGCGTGTTGCGGAACAGGGACCGAAACAGCAACACCTCCAGCGCCACCCGCATCGCAGCGCCCGCTCCCGTCGAGGGGTTGTCAAAGGTTGCGGCCTTGATCCAGCTCAGCGATTTCTGCTGGCCGCAGGTGGTGGGAATGCGGAAGGGCACGGGGGTCGCCGCCCAACGCCATATTCGCGCGCAAATGCCCCCGAGCAGAATGGCGCACGCTGCGTATGGAACGGCTATTCCCAGCAGTGCGCCCGTCGCGGTGGAGGCGCCTGCCAGAATCCCGGCGCAAATCAGCGCAGCCACCGCCAGCAATGCATAGACCGCGTTCACAGGCAATCCCTCGTACGTTGCCGGACGCTGAGCGCCCGCTTCGCTTCGTTGATTCGAACCAGGGCCAGATCTTCGCGGCACTTCACGTACTGATCGAAGGTCATCAACGCCAGCTCGTCGATGCGGCGATCGAGATCCGGAAACTGGTCGCGCGCATCGTGTTCACGAATGATCTGGCGCAGCAGAAAAACGAAGCAGACAGCTTCGGCCGGCGTGCAGTCCTGAACCGCGCGCAGCCGGACGAGGCCATCCAGTGCTTCTGACGTACGCACGGCATCCAAATCTCCGGCTAGCTCTTGCAGCAGCTTGGCCAGCGACTCGCGTACCGTGAATCCCACGGGGTTGCGAAATCGCTCACCACCCCGTGAAATCGAATTGCGGGCCTGCTCCGGGTAGATTTGAATTGTCTTCTCGATCCATGCGTCGAGAATCGCTGCGGGCGCACGCATTTTCTCCTCCAGTTACACGCAACCGGTGGGCTTTGGCAGGCCCGCTAATTTGCAGGCTCCCTTGGCCGGTCCGGACGGAAACAACTTGTAAATATCACCCAGCTTGAATCCGGTTTCCTTGCAAAGCTTGCGGATCATGGGCGCAATGCCGAACTGCAGATAGTGAGCCCGCAGCATGTTGATGACCTTCCAATGGTCGGGGGTCAGCTCCGTAACCCCTTCCTCGGTCATGAAATCCTTCGCCACTTCCTCGTTCCAGATTTCCGGGTTATCAAGGAAGCCATCTTCGTCAACTTGATATTCGCGTCCGTTCAATACGAGTACTGGCACTGTTCCACCTCTCTCTAGTTCATTTCGATATATCCGCACGGGCAAACGTCGGCGCACTTCTTGCAGCCGTCGCACAGCTCGAGCTTGACTTTGTAGTGTTCGCCTTTCGGCAGTTTCACAAAACAGTTAGGAGTGCAATACATCCAGCAGGTTTCGCAATCCATGCACATGCCGCA
>Ga0187872_10000413_pt1 | contig 50763 bp, 41 predicted proteins | sample June2016WEW_16_4_FD_132973 | JGI IMG/M metagenome (GOLD analysis project Ga0187872, IMG submission 132973) | Peatland microbial communities from SPRUCE experiment site at the Marcell Experimental Forest, Minnesota, USA - June2016WEW_16_40 | ecosystem: Environmental > Terrestrial > Soil >...
CCATCGCGGTGGACGGCAGCAACGGCAACGTTTACGTCACCGGCGAGATCGAGGGTTTCGGGGGTGCCACCGTAGCGTATTCCAGCAGCGGCACGCCGCTGTGGACCAACTTTTTCTATAGCGGTGGTGATGCGCTGGCCGTGGGCGTGGGCCATAGCGGCAACGTCTATGTGGGCGGAAACGGTGGTGGTATGGGGGGCAGCAGTGTGCTCGTTGCGTATGCCGCCTCCGGGACGCCTATGTGGACCAACCTTTACCGTTATTTCAGCGAAGGCTACGCCTCCATCAATGCCTTGGCGGTGGATGCTCAGGATAACGTCTATGTCACAGGTGCGTCCGAAGACCAGAACGGTTCGACCCACGGTATCACCCTGGCCTACTCTGGCGCCGGGACGCCCTTGTGGACCAACCGCTACTACGACTCATTGGGCGGCGGAATTGACGGCTTCTTCGCCGTGGGTGTGGACGCCAGCAACGGCAATGTTTACGTCACCGGCTATTCTTATGATGGGGAGCAGCTTTGCTCCACCGTAGCCTATTCCAGCGCGGGGACACCGCTCTGGACCAACCTCTACTACGGCAGTGGTTATGAAAATGCGCTGGCCGTAGATAGCTCCCGCGGCACCGTGTATATCACCGCCGACGTAGGAGGCTATATTACCCTTGCCTATTCGAGCGCGGGGACGCCACTGTGGACGAACTTCTATAGCGCAGGGAGCAACATTGGCGCCAGCGCAAGCGCCGTGGCAGTGGACAGCAACGGCAACGTAATTGTCAGTGGCTACTCCTATGCTGATGGAGCCAACCTTGGTTATGTTACCATTGCGTACTCGAGCAGCGGCATTCCGCTCTGGACCAACATTTACAAGGGACCGGGCAATACAGGCGGCCAAGTGCCAGGACCCTTTTGCCTGGGCGTTGGTCCTGGGGGAGCCGTGTATGTCACCGGGACTTCGGGTGGGACGGACGGCACTGATTACGCGACGGTCAAATATGTCCCCGCGCCGGACATCCTGTTTAGCGCGATCAACCGTTTGCCCAACGCGACGTGCCAACTCATGCTCAGTGCCCCCACCAATGTCGCCTATCGCCTCGATGCTTCCGCCGACCTGACCAACTGGCTGACCCTGACGAACTTCCCCCCTCTCCCCGCGACTTCGCTGCAGTACACCGACACCCTGGCGCCCGGTTTCCCCACCCGCTTCTACCGCACCGTGTGGCCGCCGTAGCGAAGCCCCGACTTGCCAAGGACGCCTGTTATGAAGATGAGAAAAGCCCACAGGGATCGAACCTTACCAGTCACCCGCTGTGGTGGCAGTCTTGTCGCGCCTGCGGCTTTCGCCCTCTTCTGCCTCGTTGGCCACTGCTTAGGCCAGGGGACCACAACCATCACGTTTGACAACCCTCCTCAGCCGCCCGGGACATGGTCTTTTGTCAACCAGTACTCCGAATCAGGCATGTTGTTCACTGTGCCTGGCGGTATGTACAGCTTGATGCTGATTGGCACCGGCGTGGCGGGATACCCAAACGACGGGACCACCTATCTAGGAACCCTAGTGAACACTACCGTTGACGTCAGTTCCCTCTCAGGCGTGCCGTTCGGCCTGACTTCATTCGATGTGGCCGGGTTCCAGCCACCCTACACACCACCGGCGCTTCAGGTTGTTGGCTTCCGAGGAGACGGCACAACGGTGACGAACAGTTTTAGCAGCATCAGCAGTAGCTTCCAAACCTTGCAGCTTGGCTCAGGGTTCGCGGACCTGAGTACGGTTCATTTGACTGGCGGCTTTGCCTTCGATAACATGGTGGTCGTCATCCCCGAGCCGTCGGCGGGCGCGCTGGTTCTCCTGGGAACGCTCTGTGGACTTGGTTATGCAGGGGCGGGGCGCGGCAACCAATGCGGATTTAAATTTTCCCTTTGGCGTGGCGGTGGACGCCACCAGCAACCTGTTCATTGCGGATCAAGTCAACAACCGCATCCGCAAAGTAGTATTCATTTCAAGCGTTCTAACCCCGACACTGGTGTTGAATGATGTGGGTTCTGGCAATGCCGGGGCATATCGCGTGGTGGTGTCCAATCCATACGGCAGTGTCACGAGCAGCGTGGTCAACTTAACCATCGGTCTGCCGCTGCCGGTGATCACGACTTCATTGCCCTACGGAACCAACGGCGTGGTTTACAACCAGACCCTGATGGCAGCCGGCGGGCAGACCCCCTACAGTTGGACGAACATTTCCGGCGCCTTGCCGCCGGGATTGACTCTGGCGGCCAGCGGCGTGATCTCCGGGACGCCGACGACCAACGGGACGTTCAATTTCACCGTGGAGGTAACCGACGCCTTGTCCCATACCGCGACCCAGGCTTTGGCGTTGACGGTGATTGGTCTCCCCAGCGTTATGATTCAACCGACGAATAGTTCGGTTGCGGTCCTGGTGGGAGGCAAGGTGACTTTTTCCGTGTCGGTCTCGGGCACCGGCCCGTTCAGTTACCAATGGCAATTGAACGGCGCCAACCTGCCCAATGGAATTATCGCCACGGTGGCGGGCAACGGGACGAACGGTTACTCCGGCGACGGCGGCGCGGCAACCCATGCGGAATTGAATTATCCCTTTGGCGTGGCGGTGGACGCCACCGGCAACCTTTCGATTGCCGACTACGCCAACTACCGCATCCGCAAGGTGGGCGCCAACGGGATTATCACGACAGTGGCAGGCAACGGGACATACAGTTACTCCGGCGACGGCGGCGCGGCGACCGCTGCGGAATTGAGTTTTCCCTTTGGCGTGGCGGTGGACGCCACCGGTAACCTGTTCATTGCGGATACCGAAAACCAGCGCATCCGCAAGGTGGGCGCCAATGGGATCATCACCACGGCGGCGGGCAACGGCTATGGAGGCTACTCGGGCGACGGGGGCGCGGCGACCAGTGCGGAATTGCAGGAGCCCTGGGGCGTGGCGGTGGACGCCAGCGGCAACCTGTTCATTGCAGATCAAAGTAACAACCGCATCCGCAAGGTGGACACTAACGGGATTATCACCACCGTGGCGGGCAACGGGACAGGCGGCTACTCCGGCGACGGGGGCGCGGCAACCGATGCGGAATTGGATTGGCCCTATGGCGTGGCGGTGGACGCCACCGGCAACCTGTTCATTGCCGATCACTTTAACAACCGCATCCGCAAGGTGGACACCAACGGGATTATCACCACCGTGGCGGGCAACGGGACACCTGGTTACCTCGGCGACGGCGGCGCGGCGACCAATGCGGAACTGTCCTATCCCTCGGGCGTGGCGGTGGACGCCACCGGCAACCTGTTCATTGCGGATTACCTTAACAACCGCATCCGCAAGGTGGGCACCAACGGGATTATCACCACGGTGGCGGGCAACGGGACAGCAGCTTACTCCGGCGACGGGGGCGCGGCGGCCAATGCTGAATTATGGCAGCCCGTTAGCGTGGCGGTGGACGCCACCGGCAACCTGTTCATTGCGGACACTTCTAACAACCGCATCCGCGAAGTGGTCTTTCCCGGCCCGCCGCTCGTACTGAATGATGCGGGTTTCGGCAATGCCGGGGCATATCGCGTGGTGGTGTCCAGCCCGTATGGCAGTGTCACGAGCAGCGTGGTCAATTTAACCGTCGCGCTGCCGGTCATTCTGTCCGCGCCACAAGTAACCGCTGGCAATTTCACGTTTCAGTTTTCCGGTGCCCCCGGCAGCAATTACGTGCTGCAAGCATCCCCGGATCTGTTGAACTGGAGTTCGGTCAGCACTTTCACCATGCCTGGGAGTGGAAGCATGACCCTGAGCAACGCCATCAGCGGTTACAACCGGCGGTTTTACCGGGCGTTTATGCAGTGACCTTAACGCAGGCGCGGCCTTTAGCCGGGAAATGACATAGCGTGTAGCCGCCGACGGCAGTCGGCGCTGATTTTCAGTCCCGAAAGATGGCGCCGACTGCCGTCGGCGGCTACACCCTGTCGGCGGTTTGTGCGAGGTATGATACCACTTCGCAATGGAACTCGGTAGGAATGAGTGGAAGCCCCCGCCCCTGAACCCCCAGGCAAAGACGGACCCCTCTCTCCAGCCCTCTCCCCTTGAGAAGGGGAGAGGGTGGTCGCAGGCCAGGGGAGGGGAACATACCGATTGTTTCAGTGAAAGGGTATGAGAATTCCGGGTTAACGCTTCAGGACGGAGCGCACCCACGGCTGATGATCGAGATACCAGCGCACGGTCTCACGAATGCCCTGCTCGAATTTGTGCGCGGGCAGCCAGCCCAGTTCCTTTTCGATCTTGGTGGCGTCAATGGCATACCGGCGGTCGTGCCCCAGGCGGTCCTGGACGAACGTAATCAGTTTGCGCGAACCCCCGCCGAGGTGCGGCGCCATCTCGTCAATCAGATCGCAAATCAGTTGGACGATGTGGAGGTTGGCCCATTCGTTGTGGCCGCCGATGTTGTAGGTTTCGCCGGCCCGCCCGCGCGTCAACACCAACCAAAGGGCTTCGGCATGGTCGCGGACGTAGAGCCAGTCGCGCACGTTGAGGCCGTCGCCGTAGACGGGAACCGGTTTTCGCGCCAGCACGCTTTGAATGACGACCGGGATGAGCTTCTCCGGGAATTGATAAGGCCCGTAGTTGTTCGAGCAGTTGGTGATGACGGTGGCCAAACCGTAGGTGTGATGATAGGCGCGCACGAGCATGTCGCTGGAGGCTTTGCTGGCGGAGTAGGGGGAATTCGGCGCGTAGGGTGTGGTCTCGGTGAACAAGCCGCTGGGGCCAAGGCTGCCATAGACTTCGTCGGTGGAGACGTGAAGGAAACGTGACTCGTGATGCGTGATGCGTGATGCGTGATCCAACCAGACGGCGCGGCAGGCTTCCAGCAGGTTGAAGGTGCCCACGACGTTGGTGTGCACAAAATCGCCCGGGCCGGTAATCGAGCGGTCCACGTGAGACTCGGCGGCCAGGTGCATTACATGGGTGATGCGGTGGCGCTGCACGACGTCGAGGACGGCGGTCTTGTCCCGCAAGTCCACCTTCTCGAAGAGGTACTTCGGATGCGTGGCCACGCTTTCGAGGTTTTCGAGCCGTCCGGCGTAGGTCAGGCAATCGAGGTTGACCAGCCTGGAGACCTCGGGCCGGTTGATGACGTGCTGGATGAGATTCGAGCCGATGAAGCCGGCGCCGCCAGTGATCAGGAGATTCATAAGTTTAACAACAAAGCAACAAAGACACTAAGGGAGGTGGAGGTTGAGTATGTTATCTCTCTTCTAAAACCTGCTTCAGGCTTTCTTCCCAGGGAGGCAGTTGCAGGCCGAAAGTGCGCTCCAGTTTTTCGCAGGCCAGCACCGAGTAAGCCGGACGCTTGGCCGGCGTCGGATATTCCGGCGTCGAAATGGCATCGACCGCCGAGCATTTCTTTCCCTCCGCGGGCATGAGGTTGAGGATGGCCTGGGCAAAGCCCTGCCAACTGGTGACGCCCGACGACGCGAGATGGTAGGTGCCGGTCAACGCGCCGAAATCGCGCGCCGCCACAGCCTGCTTCAACGCCAGCGTCGTCGTCTCCGCGATCATCCGCGACCACGTCGGGCACCCCGTCTGGTCCGCCACCACGCGCAACTTCTCGCGCTCGCGCGCCAGCCGCATAATGGTGAGCATGAAATTCTGCCCGCGCGCGCCATAGACCCAGCAGAGGCGGAAGATCAGATGCGCGCCGCCGACAGCCCGCACGGCCTGGTCGCCGGCCAGTTTGGAGCGGCCGTAAACGCCCAGCGGATTGGGCGGATCGGTTTCCACATAGGGCGAGGTCTTGGCGCCGTCGAAGACGTAGTCCGTTGAATAGTGCACCAGCAGCGCGCCCAGTTTCTTGGCCTCCTCCGCCAGAATGCCTGGGGCCACGCCGTTGATCTTCATCGTCTGGTCCGGCTTCGACTCCGCCTTGTCCACTGCGGTGTAGGCCGCGGCATTGATGACGACATGGGGCCGGGTCTCCCGCACCCACCGGCGGATGGAGTCGCCGCGGGTCAGATCAATATCCGGGAAATCGACGCAGGTGACGCGGGCCATGGGCGCCAGGGTGCGGCGGAGTTCCCAGCCGACCTGGCCGATTTTGCCGATGAGCAGGATGCGAGGCAGTTCCATAGCTTCCGGATCAGTCAAACAATCGCTCCGGGGGCGTGTCGCGCAGACGCAAGCCCCTGGCGTCGCGCTCGGAGAGGAGCGGCTCTTTGAGCGGCCATTGGATCCCGAGGTCCGGGTCGTCCCAGCGGATGGCGGTTTCGTCCTTCGGCGAGTAGAACTCGGTGCATTTGTAGTGGAAGAGCGCGGTTTCGCTCAGCACGACGAATCCGTGGGCAAAACCGGGAGGGATGTAGAACTGGCGCTTGTTCTCGCCCGAGAGCACGAGGCCGTACCACTTTCCAAAGGTGGGCGAACGGCGCCGGAGGTCCACCGCGACGTCGAACACCTCCCCTTGCAGCGCCTGGAGCAGCTTGCCTTGCGGCTTCGGGTTTTGAAAATGCAACCCTCGCAAGATGCCGCGGCGTGAGAACGAAACATTGTCTTGCACGAAGTCCGCGTCGAGTCCGGCCTCGTGGTAGCGGCGCTGGTTCCAGGTTTCGAGGAAAAAGCCGCGGGTGTCGCCGAACACCTTGGGTTCGATAATGAGCAAGCCGGGGATAGCGCAAGTCAGGACGTTCATGGGAGGTCAGCGGCCCAACCGCTTCGCCTCGGCGACCACTTCGGCCAGATAGTCCCGATACTCGCACCTGGGTATCCTGGCCGTGAGGGCTTCGAGCCGTTCGAGTGACAGGAAACCCCGGCGAAAGGCCGCCTCCTCCGGACAGCCAATCTTGACGCCGGCGCGCTTCTCGATGGTCTGCACGTAGGCGGAAGCCTCGTGCAAGCTGCTGCTCGTGCCCGCATCCAGCCAGGCGAACCCGCGGCTGAGCCGGTGCACGTGCAGTTGCTGGCGGCGCAAGTACTCGACGTTCACATCGGTTATTTCCAGCTCCCCCCGCGCGGACGGCTTCAGATTTCGGGTAATCGTCACTACGCTGTTGTCGTAAAGGTAGAGGCCGGGGACGGCGTAGTTGCTTCTGGGTTGCTTGGGCTTTTCCTGGATGGAAATCGCCTGCCCATGGCCATCGAACTCCACCACGCCGTACCGTTCCGGGTCGTTGACGTGATACCCGAAGATGGTCGCGCCGCCCTTGAAGTCAACGAAGGCCCTGTAAAAACCATCGCCGCCGTAGAAGACATTGTCGCCCAGAATCAGCGTGACCGCCTCCTGGCCGATGAAGCTTTCGGCAATGAGAAACGCCTGGGCGATGCCCTCCGGCTTGGCCTGCTCGCGGTAATCAATCGAGAGCCCCCAGGCACTGCCGTTACCGAGCAACTGGCGGAACCGGGGCAAATCTTGCGGGGTGGAAATAAGGCAAAGCTCCCGGATGCCGCCTTCGATCAGCGTCGTCAACGGGTAATAGACCATCGGTTTGTCATAGACGGGCTGAAGCTGCTTGCTCGCCACCAGGGTCAGCGGGAACAGCCTCGAGCCGGCGCCCCCGGCCAGAATTATGCCTTTCATCAGCCCATGAGCATAGAGCATGAGACCGGGATTGCAACGCGCAAACTGACCCGACCCCCGGTCCGTTCCTGCCACGACCCCTGTTTCCGTATGGCCGCGGAGTCTCGGCTTTGGGTCCTCCGGGTTCCGGATGTTACCGCTGCCCGTTCGACAGATAATTGAGGTACTCGATGAGCCGCGGTTTCATCTCTTTGCGCGGCACGATGGCATCAATGAGGCCGTGGTCGAGCAGGAATTCGGCGGTCTGGAAGCCGGGCGGCAACTCCGCCTGAGTGGTGTCTTTGATCACACGCGGCCCGGCGAACCCGATCATCGCTCCGGGCTCGGCCATGATGAGGTCCCCCACGCTGGCGTAGCTGGCCATCACGCCCGCAGTCGTCGGGTGCGTCAGCACGCTGATATACGGCAGCCGCGCTTGGGCATGATAAGCCAGCGCCGCGCAGGTTTTGGCCATTTGCATCAAGCTGAACATCCCTTCATACATCCGCGCCCCGCCGCTGGTCGAGATGATGATGAGGGGCAGAGTTTTCTCGGTCGCCTTCTCGATCAGCCGCGCCAGTTTCTCGCCGACGACCGACCCCATCGAGCCGCCCAGGAAACTGAAATCCATCACGCCCAGCGCCGCCCGGTGCTCGCCGATCTTGCAGATTCCCGTGAGCACCGCGTCCTTCAGGCCGGTCTCTTTCTGATAGTCCTCCAGCTTGGAGATGTAGGAAGCCACCCCGGTGAAGTTGAGCACGTCCACGCTCGTCATCTCGGCATCCATCTCCTCGAACGTGCAGGTCTCCACCAGCGAATGGATGCGCTCGCGGGCGCCGATGGGAAAATGATGCTGGCAATGCGAGCAGACTTTCAGGTTCTCGTCCAGTTCCTTGTCGAACACCATGGTCGTGCACTTCGGACACTTGGTCCACAGGCCCTCGGGGATGTCCCGCTTCCTGCCCTTCCGGCTGGGCAGCTTGGGCTTTTTTGCGAACGTCGTGTTGGGGGTCACGGGCGGCGGCGTCACCGCCGGCTCAGCCGTTTCCAGCCCCAGCGTCTTCTTGATGAAAGTAGTCGTCGCCATTCTTAAAAAGGTTGAGGGTTAAAGGTTGAACTTCGCGGGCCGCCCGCCCGCGTCGCGCCTTTCATGTTCACGGCCAATCTCATGCTAAACGTCAGCCTGATAATATTCAAACTCCGCGGGCAAGTGTCCAGACACAAACTTCACCCGCCCCGGCGGCCATCAGCACTTTGGCGCAGGCGCTGGTCGTCGCGCCCGTCGTGAACACGTCGTCCAGCAGCACGATGCGCTCGCCGTTCAAGCGCTGGCCGCTCCGCATGGCAAAGGCGTTGCGGACATTGGCCAGCCGCTCCGGGCGGCTCAACAGCGTTTGCGTGCGTGTGGGTACGACGCGCCGGAGCAGCCGGTTGTTCACGGGAATCTGCGTGGCGGCGCCCAGCCGGTTGGCCAGGCGTTCGGCCTGGTTGAATTCGCGTTCCCGCAGTTTCGTGGGATGCAGCGGCACGGGCACAATCATGTTGCCGTTCTTCCCGGCTAACGCCGGCCCCGCCGCCCGAATCAGCAGCTCGGCCAGGAACGGCTCGAACCAAAGCGCCCGCTGATACTTGTAACGGTGAATCACCTCCAGCACCGGGTCGCGCGCCACCACCGCCGAGCGCGCCGACCGGAAGTGCCATTCCATCTCCCCGCAATTCGCGCATTCAAACCGGGTGGTGATGTCCCCTTCGTAAGGCCGGCCGCACCGCTCGCAGAATGGCTCCCGGATGAACCGCGCCTTGGCCCGGCAACCGCCACAAACATAGCCCTCCGCCGGAGTCGCCCGCGCCTCGCCGCAAAGCTGGCAGACCTCCGGGTAGAGCAACCCCAGCCCCGCATTCAGCCAGCCCATAACCGAGTCGGTGAGAACACTCATTGGTCACCTCTTGGGGAGAGGAAACGTCGCCATTCCGCACCGTATCCACATGCCCACCACAGTAGAGCACGCCCCGCCCGCGAGCCAAGCCTCGAATGGACGGGGCGCGGCCCCAGAATTCGCCGCCGCCGCCGCGTGGCCTCTGATTCCAGTGGCAAACCGCGCACGGGCATGATAAATAGAACCGGTGTTTAGCAGAGCGAAGAAATCGGGTGCTGACCATACGCCCTCGCCCGGGCCGTTCGGGCGATTTTACTTGCAGGAACTCCTCAACCGCGGCGGCATGGCCGACATCTGGCTGGCGACCGACGAGCGTCAGAAACCCTACGCCCTCCGCCGCCTGCACGAACGCCTCCGCTTCAACTGGCTCGCCCGGCGGCGCTTTGTGCGCGGCGCCGAAATCCTTTCCAAGATCGGCGACCACGACCGCATCATCGGCTACGTCGAGCACGGCAAGATCGGGGGACATCTCTACCTGCTCATGGATTACGTGGAAGCCTCCAACCTGAAGGAGCTTTACACGCAGCACGACCCGGTACTGCTGGAAAACGTGGCGCAGATTCTCATAGACATGGCCGAGGGCCTCGAACACATGCACGACAACGGCTTCATGCACCTCGATTTCAAACCCGAGAACGTCCTCGTCACCCGCAACGCCAGCGTCCGCCTGGTTGATTTCGACCTCGCCCAGCCGATTCCCGAGAAGCCGAAGAAGGCGTCCAAAACGAACCCCGGCACGCCTGCTTACATGGCCCCCGAACAATTGCTGGGCGAACCGCTCAGCCATCGCGCCGACATTTTCTCCTACGGCGTCGCCGCCTATGAACTGCTCACCAACCAGAAGCCCTTTCCGGGCGAGACCCCGGGCGAGATTCTGGCCCGGCAGCTTGACCGCTCCAGCTTCGTCGAGCCGCGCCAGTACAATCCGGACATGCCGGCTGGTTTGCAGAAGGTGATCCTCCGCTGCCTCGAACGCGACCCCGAGCGCCGCTACCCCTTCATCGGAATGATGGTCCGCGAACTGCAGGCGGCGCTTTACGTTTAACTGACGCGCACCGGCAGGACGGAACTGAGGGGACTTTTCAAAGTCCGGCCGTGCATTACCCCACAGGCAGGTATTGAACGCGATTGACGAAGTCGGCAGGGAGACCCGCCTTGGCCAGTATCTCCAGCTCCTCGATGAATTGCCCGACTGAAAGTTCGAGTTAGGGAGCGTAGATAACGCCTGCGAAGTGGATGCCCTCTCGCTGCCGTCTGGCGGCTTCTATGAGCAAATCCTCATCCTGCGAAAAGAGCACCCGGCCTAATTCGCCAGACCGATTGAGCAACTGTGGGTCTTCCCATCGTGCTGCGCCGTCTTCTTGAGCCGTGAGCACATCCACTCCGCGTCTCCGCAGGCCGCGGGTTATGGGGCGCGGCACATGCACGTCCATGTAAAGCGCGACGCTCACCCGCCGCCGAGCCGCGCTCGCAAAGCTGCGTGGGTAAGCTGACCGGGAGCCTCGGTGCGCAACCGGCGGTGGTTTTCCAGTTGCCGCTGCATCTGCCCGTCAAGCTCACCTTTGTGATCGTGGTAGTACGACAGCGCCGCATGGATCTGAGCCAGAGAAAGATGGGGGTGCGCCGCGTGGATTTCCTCTGCGTCCCAGCCATAAGCGGCGGCGTCCATCGCGACCTCGATGACCTTTGTATTCGTGTCTGCGATCCAGGCGACTCCACGCTCGTCACGCCGAACGTGAGTAATGGGTTCGATCACTAGCATGTTTTAACTTTAATGGGCGGGAACTGAATTTGCAATGCACAAGCGGGCCGGACGGGCGAGCCCGGCGGCTTCACTTGCTTCCGGCCTCGAACGTTGCCACGATCGGGCGATGGTCAGAGCCGATGCCCCAATTGGGAAGGGTCAGCACGTAGGTTTCGTTGGTGACCCACTCGCGCGCCAGGCCGGGGCTGATGAGGATGTAATCAATGCGCGAGTAGCTGTCCTCTTTGGCGTAATAATGGGTCCAGGTGACGTTGCGCGGCTCCCGGGCGCGGTTCGTGCTGGGGGCGTCGTCGCCGTTGCGCTCGGCGGGGCGCGTATCCACGAGCTTGCGCTTGCCCCGGCCAATGACCGCCTTGGTGGAAGGGGAATCTTTGGTGTCGTTGAGGTCGCCGAGGACGACGAGGCGGGCGTTGGGGTTGGCGGCGAGGCGGGCGTCAAACTTCTCGCGCAGCAGCTTGGCTTCTTCGAGGCGCAACTCGGCTTGGTCGGCCTCGGGGACAGGGCGCCTGGACTTGAGGTGGGCGGTGATGAGGGTGAAGGAGCAGTTTGGGTTGACCCGGACATCTACCTCGGCAAACCCGCGGCTGACGCGGAAGCGGCGTCCGCTGAGGAGGAAACTGTCGTCCGTCTGCGGGCGGCGGGCAGTGAAGGGGAATTTGCTCAGGATGGCGACGTGGATGTTGGTGTCGAAGCCGGCGACGTGTTCCCAATAGGGAAGGTCAAGCCCTTCGGCTTTGAGGGAGTCGCGCAGTTCCAGCAGGGCGTTGGTGCCGCCCATCTCCTGCAAGGCGAGCACGTCGGGTTTGAGGGCGCGGATGCTCTCGCGGACTTTGGCTTTCGCCTCGGCGGACTTGGCGGAGCGGGTCTGGGTGGGTTCAGCGAGGTAGCTTTCCACGTTGTAGGTGGCGACGCGGAAGGTTTCCGCGCCGGCGAACCGGGCGCACAGCAGCAGAGCGAGCAGGATGATGACCGGACGGGAGAGGCGCGCAGGCAAACTCATAGGGGTGGTAATAAGCGGCGGCGCCTGGCGAGTCAACGGGGTTTTAGGGTGGGCGGCGGGGGGAAGGCGGGGGGCGCTGAATGCAGTCCTTTCCAAATCCGAAATCCGAAGGCCGAAATCCGAAATCCGAAGTAGTGCTGTATGGGGAGCAAAAGCTTTTGCAAAATGGCGGTTCGCTGCTAGGTTTCGAGCATGTTCAAGCCGAGTGAGAATGGATCAGCCCGCTTGCGCCGCCCGGTGAGGGTCCCGGCCAAAGCGAGGCGCAAATCGCTTAACCGGGGCAACGGGTCGGCGCGGCGCAGCCGGAAGCAGACAGGGCACGCGCCGGTGGCCCTGCTTAAACTGCACGACAAGCAGAGCGAGCCGGACCACCGGGAATTGCGCATCAACAAGGTTGGCGTCCGGGGTCTGCGCTTCCCGATCCAGGTGCGGGATAAGGCGCATGCGGTGCAAAACACGGTGGCGACCATCGGCATGTTCGTGGACCTGCCGAAGGAATTCAAGGGCACGCACATGAGCCGCTTCCTCGAGGTGCTCAACGCGCACGGCAACGTAATCCACGTCGAGAACATCACCGACATTCTGTACGCGATGCAGGAGAAGTTCCGGGCCGCGACGTCGCACCTGGAGATTGAATTCCCATATTTCATGGTGAAGCGGGCGCCGGTGACGGGCAAGAAAAGCGTGATGGATTATCTGGCGCGGTTCGACGCGGCGGCGTGCCACAAGGAGATACTGTTTCTGCTGACGGTCAAGGCGAACGTGACGACGCTCTGCCCCTGCTCGAAGGCGATCGCGGCTTACGGCGCCCACAACCAGCGGGGCGAAGTGACGGTCCAAATCCGGTCGCGGAAGGCGGTGTGGATTGAGGACTTGATTGCGATCATCGAAGCCTCGGCCAGCTCGGAACTTTACGCTCTGTTGAAGCGGGAGGACGAGAAAGCGGTCACGGAGCGGGCCTACGACAATCCGGTGTTCGTGGAGGACCTGGTGCGGAACGTAGCCCTGAAGCTCAACGCCCACCCGGATGTGACGTGGTATAAAGTGGAGGCCGAGAACCAGGAAAGCATCCACAACCACAACGCCTACGCTTGTATTGAAAAGGGTTGAGGGGTGAGAACCGAGGGGTGAGGGACGGGAGAGGGGAGCCGCCGCGCGCCGGCGGCAGCAAGGCGGCCAGAAAGCGGGAGGCGCATCCGCAAAGATTCTTGAAAATTGTTATGGCACTTTAGCATTCCTCTGCTAAATTCCCGCGCTCTCAAAGGGAGCGAAGGCGTTCCCGCTGAGGCAATGCAGAGTAACTATCTGACAGAATCAAGCAGTTTGAGTTGTGAGTACGAAGAAGAAGATCATCAGGAAGGCGAAGAGGCGCGCCAAGCCGCACGGCCTGGCGACTGCCGCCGCCATTCTCGGGTCCCCGACCGTGAAGGTGAAGAAAAACGGGCAAGTGAAGATCAAGGCGCAGTGGGCCAAGTATTATCGCCGTTTGCTGGAGTTGCGCGATCAACTGACCAAGCAGATGGACGGCCTGGCCAAAGAATCGGCGCAGGAAATGGCCGGCTACAGCCTCCACATGGCGGATTCCGGCACGGATAACTTCGACCGCGACTTTGCCTTGAGCCTGTTGTCGTCGGACCAGGACGCGGTTTATGAAATCGAGGAGGCGCTCAAGCGGATTGAGAAGAACACGTACGGCATCTGCGAATTGACGGGCAAGCCGATTCCCCGGAAGCGCCTGGAAGCGATTCCCTGGACGCGCTTTACGGTGGAGGCCCAAGCGCAGTTGGAGCGCGAAGGCGCTTTGCGGCAACGCCGCCTGGGGGCGCTCGGCACCGTTGATGCGGTCGGCCTAACCGAGGTTGAACCCGAAGAAGAAGAAGCGGAAGAGAAGCCCAAGGAAAAAGAATAATTATGCCCCGCGAAATCATTACCATCGAATGCACCGAAGCGCGCAAGGAAGGCAAGTCCCCTTCGCGCTACACGACGACGCGGAACAAGAAGCTCAAGACGGAGAAGCTGGAGATCAAGAAGTACAACCCGGCTTTGCGCCGCCACACCCTCCATCGCGAAATCAAATAGCCACGGCCTATGCCACGCAAAACTCGCCCCGACAAGCCGGAGAAACGCGGCGCCCGCGGACGGTCTTCCTACGGTGAAATACGCACCCCGCGCCCCAAGCCCAAGATCGACTTCACGGTTGACGCGCTCGATTTCAAGAACATCACCCTGTTGCGGCAGTTCGTGACCGACCAGGGGCGCATCCTGCCCCGGAAGTACACGGGGCTGCCGGCGCATTATCAGCGGCGGCTCAATCGCGCCATCAAACGCGCGCGGCAGATGCTGCTGATGAAGTAAAAGAAAAAGCCACGCGGAGGCGTGGCTTTCTTGGTTTAAGCTGGAGGTTTGCTCGTCTTTAAGCCGCTTCGCCGGACACCCAATCCCCGAGGTGCAGGTATTCCCTGATTTTCCTGCGTTCGTAGCGGTGTTTCAGGGGTTTCTTCGGCTGGTTATCCACTTTGCGGAAGGGATGTTTGGGATTACGAACAGCTTCACTCATAACTTCCAACGATTTGGTCATAGCTTGTTTCATTCCTTTGTTCAAGTTCAGCGATGCGTGAAGGGCACCCTCGGGCTTTCCTTGGCAAGCCCCGCTGTGCATTGATGCATTGAAATTGGCCTCTGCCGCTTCAAGCGATTCTATTATACGACCATTCCCAGGAAAGTCCATTCAAAAAAAATCCAGCACGAAGTTCCGGCTTTGGGGACCCGGCGCGCCTCTTACCGTCGGGCAAAAGCTCCCGAGCGCCATTCTTTTTCGGTCCGGCTCGCCGCCAATCGAAGGCCCGCGGCTGTGAAGGCTCTTTGGACTTGCGCAAATTCCCTTTTCAAGATGCCGGCCACGGCCAGCACGCCGCCCGCGCCCAAGCGGGCCAGGATTCGTTCCCGCTCGGCCAAAAGCAGATTCGAAACCAGGTTGGCGCAAATCAGGGAGTATTTCCTGGCGCCCCGGCGGGGCAGTTTCGCTAAGTCCTGCCGCCAAAACCAAATCTTCGCGGATACGCCATTCCGACGCGCATTGGCGCGGGCAACCCGGACAGACTGGGGATCATAATCGAAGGCGTCCACCGGCGCGTAGCCAAGCCTGGCGGCGGCAAGGGCGAGAATCCCGGACCCGGTGCCGACGTCCAAACAGGACTGAGCTTGGCCCGGCCGGCGCCGGGCCACCAGTTGGCGCAAGCAAAAAGCGGTCGTCGGGTGCCGGCCCGTGCCAAAGCTCAACCCGGGGTCGAGCACGACCACAGCCTGTCCTTTCCGCGGGCGACGCCGGCTCCAACCCGGCTTGAGCAGGAGCGCGGAACCGATCACCAGCGGTTTGAAGTGCCGTTTCCAGGACTCCGCCCAATCTTCCCGGCGGATTCTCTTCAGCGCGATCTTGCCCGGGCCGACGTCCAAACCGCTGAGGGCAATCCGTTTGAGACCCGACGCGAATTCCGCTCGCCTGCTCCGAGACCAGTCCGGCCTTTTCGGAACATAGACTGAAACGGCTGTCTGCCGGGTTTCAGCGGGGGTGTAAGAGGACACAGGCTGGCCGAAGGCGCTGCCCAGCAATTCCGCGACCGCCTCTTCCGCTTCCGGGGCGGTCGTCACGGATATCTTCCAGAGCATGGTTCGTTTCATGGTGCTCCCGCGAGCCCGCCGGGTCGGCAGGTCAGGACGGTGGCGGTGGCAGGGGCAGCTTACCCCACGATTTCGCGCCAGGGTGTGAAGTTGAGCAATTGCAACTCCGCTCTCTCCGGCAGCACCAGGACTTGGGTGAGGCTCGCATATTCGATTTCAAACGCCCCCATCCGCGCGAGCGGCCAGCGGAGCAGAATTCCCAGCAACACGCGGATGATCCCCCCGTGGCAGACAACGGCCACTGGCTGGCCAGCATGGCCGGCCAGAATTTGCCGCAGGCAAGGCTCCACCCGGTCGCGCAGGGTTTCACCGCATTCGGCATTGGCGATGCCATCGCATTCCAATTGTTCGAGCCAGGCAAAGGGGCTGATGCCAAACTTCGTCTGGATTTCGTCCCAAGTCAGCCCGGTCCAGTCTCCAAAGTCCACCTCGCGCAAGTCCGGCAGGATGATGGGTTTCGGCGCGCCGTTGGCCAGCAGGGGGGCCAGTGTCTGCTGGACGCGCTTCATCGGACTGGCGTAAATGGCGCCCAATGGCTTCCGGTGGAGATACTTTGCCAGCGCGGCAGCCTGTTCGTGGCCGCGTGGCGAAAGCTCCATGTCAATCCGACCGCCGAAGATGCCTTGATAGCGCGTTTCAATTTCCGCGTGGCGGATGAGCAACAAACGCGCGGCGGACGGCACTGCGGGCCGGGGGTTGAGAGTTGAGGGTTGAGGGTTGAGGGACGAGGCTGAAGGAATGGACGGCTTCACGGAGGTGCTCTGAGGGCGGTTACTTTACGGGCTGGTCGCTGAGCTGGCCTTTGTCGAGATAGACTGTCCGGGAGGCGCGGGCCGAGGCGTGCGGATCGTGCGTGACCATGATAATGGTTTTGCCGTGCTCCCGGTTCAGCGCCTGGAGCAAGTCCAAAATCTCGTCCCCGGCCTTGCGGTCCAGATCGCCGGTCGGCTCGTCGCATAACAGCAAGGTGGGATCGGTGACAATCGCGCGGGCGATGCCCACACGCTGTTGCTCCCCGCCGGAAAGCTGGCGCGGATAGTGTTTCGCCCGCTGCGACAGGCTCACGATCGCCAGCGCGGTGGCCACGTGCCGCTTCCGCTGGGCCCGGGACAGGTGCGTCAGCAACAGCGGCAACTCCACATTGCGCTCCGCCGTAAGCACCGGGAGCAGATTATAAAGCTGGAACACGAAACCGATATGCCGCGCCCGCCACGCTGCCAGCTTGCGGTCGGACAATTCGTCAACCCGCTCGCCGGCAATGCTCACCGAGCCGCGGGTGGGCCGGTCCAGCCCCCCGATGAGGTTCAGCAACGTGCTCTTGCCCGAACCCGACGGTCCCATCAGCGCCAGAAACTCGCCCGCCGGGACCTTGAGATGCAAGTCCTTCAGCACATGGATGTCCTCCGACCCGCGGTGAAAGACCTTCTCCACCCCCTCCACGTTCACCAGGGCATGGTTGGCCGAGTCAGTCATGCCGCTTAAAGGATTCATCGCTTTTCGGCCACCGCCGCTCCATCGGTCAGCCCCTTCGGCCAGTCCACTATGACTCGTTCCCCGGCGGCGACGCCGGCGCTGATCACGGCCTCGTCCAGACGCGTCTTGCTCACCGTCACCGCCCGGCGCTCGGCGCGTCCGCTCTGCACCACCACCACTACGTCGCGCCCGTCCTGTTGCTGGACGGCGCTCTTGGGCACGGTCACCGTGCGACCTGCCACCGGGCCGGACCCGCCGGCCTCGCGGAAGGCGACCTTCACGCTCATCTCCGGCAGGATGCGCGGGTCGAGCTTATCGAACCCGACCCGCACCTTCACCGTGGACTTCTGGCGGTCGGCGGTCGGGATGATCGCGATCACCCTGCAAGGAATCTTCCACTCCGGGTACGCGTCGAGCGTCGCCTCGACCGCCTGCCCCGCCCCAACGCGGTTGATGTAGCTTTCGTTGACATCGATCTCGATCTCCAGGGATTCCATATCCACGATGGTGCAAATGCCCGTGCGCGTGAAACCGCCTCCGGCGGATATGGGCGAGATCATCTCGCCCGGCTGGGCGTTCTTCGAGGTGACAATGCCGGAGAAGGGCGCGCGGATGATCGTGTCATCCAACTGCTGTTCCCAGTAAGCCACTTGCTTTCCGGCCACCGTCACGTCCGCCTGTTGCTGCTCCAGTCTGGCCTTGATGGCCAGGGCCGCAGCCTCGGCGTGATCGTAGTCCGCCTGCGTGGCGATCTTATTCTTCACCAGGCCGGTCTGGCGCTCCAGCTCTTGGTCCGCTTCCTTGATGCGCACCCGGGTTTCAGCGAGCGCGTTGGTCGCGGAAACCAACTGGGCTTCAGCCAGGCGCAAGCTGGTCTTGACATTCGTATCGTCGATGCGGGCGAGGATCTGCCCTTCCCGCACCTCCATCCCCTCCTCGACGAGCACTTCGGTAACCTTGCCGGTGACCTTGGACGAAACGGTGGCCTGGCGTCGGGCCGTGACGTAACCCGAGGCATTCAATACCGTCCGCTCGAGGCCGTTTCCCGTTGCCTCACGCACTAGCACGGTGTGCACCGCTATGGCTCCCGGCCGCTTCAGCCACAAGATCACGCCGACCGCCAGCGCCAAAACGACAAGGCCAATGGCCACCGGCCGGAATCGGGACGTTGACTCCGGTTCTTTGCTTCGCTCGATGCGCAAATCATCCAACGTAGGTCTTGGCGAACTCATAGATAATGGCCTTGCACAAGAAACCGCCTTTTCACCCCAGGGTCAATTGTGTAGTGCCTGCCTGGCCGGCAAAAAATTCCTGCCGCCCTCGCTTTGCCCCGCGACGCCCGGCACGAAAAGAGCCGGAACGCACGTTCCGGCTCCTGCTCTAATCGGATATCGTTCGCCGTTTGCAGCCTGGCGTTATCAGCGGTGGTGCCAACCGCGGTGGGGCGCCCATCCGCGGTACCCGTACCAACCTGGGTAGCCACACCAGCCTGGCCGGCACGCGTAATACACTGGCGCTGGGGCCACCATGACGGGCGGCGCCATGACCACTGCGGGTGGTGCTGCGCAAACCACTGGCGGCGCCATCACGACCGCCGCGGGCTGGCTGATCACCACGCCTGGCAGAGGGATTCCAATTCCGATGCCGAAACGAACACCGGCCTGAGAGGCCGAAACGGCCCCGAGTAAAACTGCCGTAATTAATAGTATTCTTTTCATACAATAGGTTAGACGGGGCGCGCCGGCCGCCGGTTCACGGGGAAGACAGATTTCTGCGCGATTTTCTTTGAATAAACCCGGAGGAATAGCGTCTAGCGCCCGCAACCAGGGCATTCGGCTCCGGCGAATTTCGTTGTGTCCTTTGCTTTGCTTTGCGGCTACATTCCGCAGCCAAAGAAATTATGAACCCGCATACCGCGCTCTGGATTTACATCGTGTTGCTCGTCATCGGCGGTTTGATTGGCTTCCTCAAGGCCAAGAGTGAGGTGTCCCTGATCATGTCGGTCGCCTTTGCGGCCGCGCTCAGTCTTTGTGCTGCGGGCGTTATCTTCCAACCTTACGTAGCGGACATTTTGCTGGCGGCGCTGCTGGTGGTCTTTGGCCTGCGCCTGGTCAAAACGAAGAAGTTCATGCCGGCAGGGCTGATGCTGGTAATCACGATCCTCGTGCTGGCTTTGCGCCATATCCGGTTCTAATTGCCTTTCGCCTCCCAAAGGTGACTCAGACTTCGCTCCCCATTTGGCAGATCCACGCACAGGTTGTCGAGACGCTGCGCTCGGGAAATCGGCTGGTGCTGGTCGCCCCGACCGGCTCCGGCAAAACCACCCAGGTCCCGCAGATGCTGCTGGAGGCCGGGCTGGCCGGGGACAAGAAAATTGTGGTGCTGCAACCCCGGCGGGTGGCGGCGCGGACGGTCGCCGCGCGGGTCGCGTGGGAACGCGGGTGCCGGCTCGGCGCGGAGGTCGGCTACCAGATTCGTTTTGATGACCAGACGAGCCTCGGCACCCGCATCAGTTATGTGACCGAAGGAATTCTGCTGCGCTGGTTGCAAGACAACCGCACCCTTTCAGGGGTGGGCGTGGTCATTTTCGATGAGTTTCACGAGCGCAACCTGTTGAGCGACGTCGCGCTGGCGCTCGTCAAGCGTTTGCAGCGAACGGAGCGCCCCGATCTGAAGATGGCCGTCATGTCGGCGACACTCGAGGCCGAGCCGGTGGCCGAGTATCTAACCGGAGAGGGGGGGACAGGCGAGACGCCGGTCCTGCTTTCTGAAGGCCAGAGCTTTCCGGTGGAGGTGCGCTATTTGAGCCGGCACGACGAGCGGCCCGTCACCGAACAGGCCGCCGACATCGTCGAGCAGATCGTGAACGCCGGCGAGCCGGGGGACATCCTCGTCTTCATGCCGGGGATGGGCGAGATCAACGCCACCATTGGCGCAGTGCGGGCCATCCGCGCCAACGAACGGCTCGCCTTGATCCCGCTGCACGGCGACTTGCCGCCCGAGCAGCAGGACCTCGCCTTCACGCCCAGTCCGCTGCGCAAGGTGGTCGTGGCCACGAATGTGGCGGAGACCTCGGTCACCATTGATGGCATTCGCCACGTGGTGGATAGCGGGCTGGCGCGGGTCGCGCGGTACGACGCCGAGCGCGGCGTCGGCACCCTCTTCATCGAGCCCATCAGCCGGGCCTCGGCCGAGCAGCGCCAGGGCCGCGCCGGACGCACCGCGCCGGGAACCTGCTACCGGCTGTGGACCGAGAGCGGCCAGTTGAACCGGCCCGAGCGCAACACCCCGGAAATCCAGCGCAGCGACCTCGCCGAGGTGGTTTTATTGCTGCATTCCCTCGGCATCAAGCGCGCCGCGGAGTTTGATTGGCTGGACAAGCCGGATGCGCAGGCCGTCGAGCGCGCCGAGCAGTTGCTGATCACGCTGGGCGCCTTGAGGGATTTACGATTTACGATTTACGATTTACGCGGTGGGGAGCGGACCGACGCGTCAATCGTCAATCGTCAATCGTCAATCGCCGCCGACCTGACGCCCATTGGCCGGCGGATGCTCAAGCTGCCGATGCATCCGCGCTACTCGCGCATGTTGGTGGAGGCGGCCAAATTCGGTTGCGTGCCCGCAGCGGCGTTGTGCGCCGCGCTGGTGAGCGGGCGCGATTTGCTGATGCGCCTAGGCCGCGACGACAAGCACATCCAGGAAGCGCGCGAGCTGTTCGAGGCAAGCCAGGAATCGGATTTCTACACGCTCATACGCGCCTATCAATTCGCGAAGAAGAGCAGTTTCAGCGTCGAGACCTGCCGCCGTTATGGCCTCCACGCGCAGACGGCGCGGCAGGTCGAGCAGACCTTCGAGCAGATCATGCAGATCGCCCAGCAGCAAGGTCTGCTGGCGGGCGAGGACGCACGAGCAGTGGCCGAACCTGATGTCATCACGCATCACGCATCACGCATCACGCATCCTCCCGATCCGCTGCCCCGCTGCATCATGACCGGCTTCATTGACCAACTGTGCCTCCGGCATGACCAGGGGACGCTCGAATGCGACTTGACCGAAGGGCGGCACGGCACCCTGATGCGCGAGAGCGTCGTGCAAAACGCAGCCCTGTTCGTGGCCGCGACCATTCGCGAGGTGACCGGGCGCGGCTCGGAAAACCTGACGCTGCTCGGGTTGGCCAGCGCGGTGAAGCGCGAGTGGATCGAGGAGACGTTCCCGGAGCAGATCACCGCCAAGGTGGAGTATCTTTACGACCGCACTCACAAGCGCGTGGCCGCGGTCAAGCTCGTCCGTTTCCGGGACCTGATCATTCACCACGAGCACCAGCGCGAGGTGGACCCGAAGGCTTCCGGCCAATGCCTGGCGGAGGCGTATCGGAAAGGCTATTTCGAGCTGCCGTTGTTCAATCACGAGCTCAAGCAGTTCATCAGCCGGGTCAACCTGGTGGTGGCGGCGATGCCGGACCTGGAATTCCCGGCCTTCGATGAGGCGGCGATTAGCCGTTGCCTGGCGCGGGCGTTTGAGGGGTTGACCCTGGCCAAAGAGGCGCAGGCCGCGCCGTTGCGTCAGGCCTTCCTTCAAACCCTGGCCGGCGAACAGCTCGGCTGGCTCGACGAACTCGCGCCCACGAGCATCCTCTGGCCGGATGGCCGGAAACTGAAACTCCAGTACCCCGAGCAACCGCGAGATGAGGAGGGCCAGCCGAACTCGCCCGACTTGCAGGTGAAACTGCACGAATGTTTCACGCTGAAAGAGCACCCGCATATCTGCGAAGGCCGGTTGCCGGTGAAACTCTGGCTTTGCGCCCCCGACGGCAAACGGCTGGAACCGACCTTCAATTGGCCCGCCTTCAAAGCGAACAGCTATCCAAAGCTCAAACCCGCTCTGCTCAAGAAGCATCCGGGCATACCGTGGCCATAACCGGGGCTGGCAAAGCGCCAGGCTCCACACGGCAGCAATGCCAAATCCGGAAACCGAAGGCCGAATCTACAGCCACCCCAGCGGAGCAGCAGGTTGGGCTGAAACTCGTGGGGCAGTAGCCAAGCTCATCCAAGTGAGCTTGCCATTGCCGTCGCCGCCCCCGCCATCCACCCCTCCCACACCCCCTCCCCTCACCATCCACACACCGTCCTCACACCGTCCTCACACTGCTGCAGGGCCGACTTTGGCATGAAATCTGCGCGGCGCCAGACGGCAAAGCCCCCCGCCTCGTCGCGAAAACCGGCAAACATTGGCAACTCGCCAGCCACGGACTTAACCTGCTCGAACTGCTGGCGTGCCATTGGCGTCTTTAAGCTTGCTGAGTGCTGATGTGTAGCTGTAAGTGACCAATGGTCGGCTCCGGTCTGTGCGCAGCGGCAGGCATGGCCGGCACGAACGTGGAGAGGAGGTCTTCCCAACCCTGTTGGGTGTTGGGCGGCGGCTCTGCCCGTGCTCCGCCCTTGGGATTCCCCCCTGTGGCGCTCGCTGGCTTTATCCGTGCCAACAGGCTCCAAAAACAGGAAGTTTGTTTTCGCATGCGCTGGGAAACGGGTTGACAGCTCGGGGAGGAGAGCCTAAATATAAGAGAAATGGCAGGGGAGCAGGATGCTGGATGAGCAAGTTGAATCGTAATGAACTGAGGAACTTATGAAGACGAAAACTCAAGGCGGTCTGAAAGTCAGCGTGATCCTTCTGTTTGTCGCCGGCTTTGTCCTCGGCGCCAGCGCACAGTGGCAAATCGGCGACCAAGTGTCGCCGCCGTGGCCACGGGGAGAATATTTCTCGATGCGGCTCGGCCCGAACGGACCGCCTCTGCCTCTTCCACCCGGTAATGTGCCGGTGTACTATCTCGGAACCGTGCCGGGCAGTACGAATAACGCCTTTGCGTACGATGATCGGACCTTGTCATCCGACGGGCAGTCCAGCGCGCAGAACGCGGAGAGCGGGCCTCCCCTGCCGGGAGATGGCACTACCGGAAGCGGCGGGGGCGGCGAGACGAATACGCCCATGGGAGGGCCTTTGAATATTGGCAGCAGCCTCTATCTTTTTACCGGCCCGACGAATATTGTGAACGGCCCCGTGAGTGATCGGGAGGCCTGGCTGTTCCTGACCAACACGCATCCCGGCGTCTATTATCAACTGGAAAACCGCCCCGACCTTAATTCGGGGACTCCATGGCAATTCGGTCAGCTCGTTCTAGGCACCGGCGCCAACAACTGGGTCTGGTTCAGCAATGTCCCCACATACAATCCCTCGCAAAGTTTCATCCGAGCGGCGGGAGGCAATACCGTCGCCTCCATCGGCCTAGACCCGGATTACAATCTGGCCGTGGCGCCGTCCACATTGGGCGGTACGGGTCAGAGCGGCAAATTCGTGGTTTCGGTCACGTCGAACGGCACCGCCGGTCTGTCGGTGACGTATCAAGTCAGCGGCTCGGCCAGCAACGGGGTGGACTACGCCAGCCTCGGCGGCAGCGTCACGGTTTCGAGCGGCCAGCTCTCGGCTGAAATCAACATTACCCCGTTGTTCGACGGCCTCGCCGGGTTGGACGAGTCAGTGACGCTGACGCTGGTCCTCGGGAACGGGTATCTGGTAAACCCCAGTTCGGCCAACGCGACGATGAAGCTTTACCCGCCCCGGCCCTCGGGAATGGCGGTGGCGATACACGATTCCGGGTGGACGAAGATGAACGGGCTGTCGAGCACGAACTGGAATTACTTCGTGATGCCGGAGTCGGTGAAGGAGGCGCTGCGTTCGGATGGCACGCCGTACGTGGTGGTGAGCGACCTGGACATTGCCAATGGGGTGCTGACCAACGCCAACGGCTCTCCCAAATACCCGATCCTGATCAGCCTGGCCGCCGAGGCAATTCGGGATGAGGAGATTGCGCCGCTGACGAACTACGTGGCGGCGGGCGGCTTCGTTCTGGCCGGCTCGTCCTCTTTCACGCGCAACACCGACGGCAGCTTTCGCAGCGACTTTGCCCTGGCCAGCCAGATGGGCCTGAGCTGCAGCCTCACCGGCAGCCCTCCCTCGGCAGCCAATTGGTACACCAACACCTGGCTGCTCAAGCTGACCAACCACGTGCTCGTGGACCATCTGCCGGACAACGTCTCGCTGGTTTGGCGCATGCCTTCGTATGCGGACGAAATCTCGTGGGGCACCTGCGCGAACGGCCGGACAAACTATGGCCCGCATCCCATTTGGGAGGTTTCAGCCACCAGCGCGACCACCCTGGCGCGAGGCGATTACGCCTCTCCAAATCCATCCTGCCCTTACATCACGGTGAACCCGTTTGGCAGTGGCTGGTTCATTTACGACGCCGCCATGCAGCCACTGGTCTGTCACGGCGGCAATGGGCCGGGCATGTATTCCTACCTGGTTTTCCGGCGCGCCATCGAGTGGGCCTTCCAATCTGCCGGACAGCCCGTGGTGCGGCTCAGCCCCTGGCCCTACCAATACGACGCCGCCTACATGGTCCGCCATGATTTGGAGAATTATGTCGAGGAAGTTGCGAATGTCGCCGGGTCAGCCCAGTACGAGAACAGCTACGGAGCTAAGGGAGATTACTACTTCTGCACGGGGGCGATCACCGACCAGTGGAATTACGCCTCTATCGTCATGGGATTGACACAGGCGGTCGCTTATGGGGCGACTATCGGCTCGCACAACGGCGGCCTGCCTAACCCGCTAGCTGCTACTTGTGGCCTAACCGATCCCGACCTTTATCAGTACTTCCACTGGGGGCCGGATGAACCTCTAGACCTGGCCGGTGGCTACGACTACGCTTCCAACTCAGTGGCCATCTCCTTCTCCCAAATAGACGCCTGGCTCACCAATTACCAGACCCCCGACCCGCGCACTTGGGTGGTACCTTACTTCAACGGGACCCGCGAGGACTCCTATCAAATCCAGCAGCAACTCAATGTCAAGATCACCGGGGAGCAAAAGCTGGCACCCTTCCCCAGTTGGACCTTGTCCACCCGGATTGACGGGCTGCGGTATCCGTTCCTGAGCGAGCCGGTCAGCGACTGGTATGTGGCTGATGGCGATATTGCCGAGGTGGCGCAGGTGGTGGGGCCTTGGCAGGACCACTCCTCCGGTGCCGGCGTTCACACCCCCCAGACATTGCAGGCGGCGGTGGAAGCTTATTATACCAACGGCTTCCTGCTCAACTTCTATGCTCACTCGCTGACGTACGTCACCGATGGTGATCAGGGCGGCGCTACGGCGCTGATGGCCGAGTACGTCACAGATTGTGCCAACTACCCCAGAATGTGGCCGGCCAACGCCAGGACCATTTATCAGTGGTGGACCAACCGCTCCACCGCGCAGGTCACGGCGACTGCTGGTACAACCAATGGCCACGCGATGACAACCATCACTGTCGCGGGCGCGCAAGACACCAACACGGCGGTTGAGGTCTTTGTCCCCGGCTCTGGCGCAGCCGTGCCGCTTCAGGTCTTGACCAATGGTGTGGCCGCTGGCACGAACGTTTACCGCGCCACTAATCAAGTCATCAAGGTATGGGTTGGAACCAGCGTGACAAATGTCCAGGTCCAATACGTCTTCGGTCCAAGAGCTCAGGATGATTCCTACAACGCAACTGAGGGCCAGGCGCTAACCGTGGCGGCGCCGGGCGTGCTGGCCAACGACTTCCCGGGCACTTGGCCGGGCCTCACGGCTGTTAATGCCAGCACGCCTCAGCACGGCTCGCTCACACTGAACGCCAACGGCGGGTTCACCTACACGCCGCAATCGGGCTTTGCCGGGATGGACTGCTTTACCTACCAGGCCACGGATGGAACCAACAACTATGGCTCCGCTATGGTCACGATCGACGTCACTCAAACGGGCGGCTTGTTCAACGACGACTTCACCAGATGCGATGCCCGGCTGTCGCCCTGGCAAGTCAGTTCAGGCAACTGGGCCATCAGCAGCAACATTTTACAAGGTAGCTACGGGGATTACGGGTTTTGCTATCTCAATGAAAACTGGACCAACTACTCAGTCGAAGCGAGTGTCAACCTTCAAGCCACACCGTGGGGAGGCGGCTTGGGCGGACGCCTGAATCCCGCGAGTGGAGCACACTATGCCGCCTGGATTTACCCGGAAGGTTCTTACGGCGGAGACAAGGTGCTAAAGCTGGTGAAGTTCTGGAACTGGACACAATGGGGCTACAACGGTTCTGCCGGAACGCCTATGGCAGAAGTGAGTCTTGTCGGACCGGTGAGCAATGTATGGCACACGGTAAAGCTCAGCCTTCAAGGTAGTCAGATACAGGTATTCTACGACTCACAGTCGGTGACCAACGTGACGGACACGGATACGGACCCGTCACACCCGCCGTCACTCTACTCGAATGGGGGTGTCAGCTTAGATCTGTACGATGCCATTATCTCATGCACTAATGTAATCGTGACCCCTTAATGACAGCCAGCAAAGGAAAACGTCTACTATGAACACCATACAATCATTTGAGAATCAAAGCTGCCCACTCCTGCGAGAGGCGATAAGGACTGTCGCGATCTTGGCAATAACCATAGTCGGGCTGCTGACCCAATCCTACGGTCAAGGCACCATGACCATCACCTTCGACACCGGTTACCCAGTGGCGCCGCCCGGCAGTATGATCCCCTCGGCATATGACGAGTCCGGGGTGCACTTCTGGAACCCTTACGGGGAGCAAAGCACAATCTTAGTGGGGCCGGGGATAGTCGGTTACCCGCAAGATGGAACCGCGTACCTGCAAGTCCCCCCCAGTGCTGACCTTAGCTTTAGCTTCAACACCTCCTTTCAAACATACTTTAACTTCGTCTCCTTCGATGCGGCAGGCTACTCCACGAGCCTGCCCGGGGCAACACTCGAGGTTATCGGCTACAAGGGCATGAGCGGGACGGTCACGAACTACTTCACGGTTGACAGCCTTACCGACAGACGGGCAAATAACCTGCCGGACTTCGAGACGTTCTCCCTTTCCTCACAGTTCCAGAACGTGTACCAGGTTGACGTTCTGACCAGCGGGTGGTCGCTGGATAACGTAGTTCTCAGCGGCGTGCCTGAGCCGTCATGCAGTGCGCTCGTTGCTCTGGCAACGCTCTGTGGGCTTGGCCGTGCATGGATGCGCGGCAGGCGGACACAATGAAGGCCGCCACAGGCGACGATGTTGACCAAGCCGCCGATCTCATGGCGGACTACGTAGCGTACTGCGCGGATTCATCCGTCCACCCCCTGATATGGCCCGCGAACGCCACGAATATTTACAACTGGTGGCTGAACCGGTCCGCCGCCCAGGTCGCCGCCAGTTACGGCACAACCAACGGAACCCATTCGTTGGCAACCATCACGATCAGCGGCGCACAGGACGCCAACACCGCCGTCGAGGTCCTTGCGCAGGGGTTCGGCTCAGTCGCCGTGTCGCTGCTGCGGACGAACGGTGTTGTCACAACGAACAATTATCGGATTGTGGGCGAGATATTGAAGGTTCTGGTGGGAAGCACAGTGACCAATGTTCAGGTCGAGTACTTTCCCGGCCCGGTCGCCCGGAACGATTTCTACACGGCAACCGAAGGGCAAGCCCTGAACGTGAGCGCGGCAGCCGGAGTCCTGAGCAACGACTGGTCCGGCAGTTGGCCCGGCCTAATTGCGATCACGAACGGTGGGCCTTCCCACGGCATACTGGAGTGGGACATCAACGGCGATGGCGGGTTCACTTATACGCCGGCGACCAATTTCTGGGGCACCGATTGCTTCACCTACGAGGCCAAGGATGAAGTGAATAACTTCGGCACGGCCACGGTGACGATCTCGGTTACAGCGACAAATGGCTTGACCACCGACCTGTTTAGCGACGACTTCGTAAGGTGCCTGGGAACGGCCCTGGACCCGTGGCAGGTCGGCCCCAGCCCCTCGGACGGACAGTGGAGCCTTGGAGGCGGTGCCATGCAAGGAAGTCAAGTTGGGGACTACGGGTACTGTTACCTCAGTCCGACCTGGACCGGCGCCAGTTACTCGGTCGAAGCCCAAGTCCAACTCACAAGTGTAACCTACGGTGGGGGATTGGGCGCGTGTTTAACTGCTTCCACGGGGGCGCACTATGCGGCCTGGCTTTACCCGGGAGCCAATGTGCTAAAACTGGTAAAGTTCTACACTTGGACGACCTGGGGAAACGACGGTACGGATAATCACCAGGCAATGGCGGAGACGAATCTGCCGTCGATTGGCACCGACTGGCATCCGCTGAAACTGGTGTGCAGTAACGGTGCCTTGCAGGTGTACTATCACGGAACTAACGTAATCAGCATATCGGACCCCATTTCGCCAGTGTATTCAACTGGCGGCGTAAGCCTGGATATTTACGACGGCGGCATCTCGGTTAGCAATCTAATTGTGGCCCCGATTCCTTGAACGACCATCAAAATATGAAAAGGGTACTTATGAACACCATCAAATCCGAAAGCCAGCAAGCTTTCAATCGCGTCAAAGGAGCCAAGCTTAAGGAGTTTGCGCTCGTTCTGGTGCTCTTTTGTCTCATTGCACATTGCCACGGCCAAGGCACAACGACCATCGGTTTTCAAGGCGCGGCGCCTGGAGTACAAACGATGGTCGGGGCCAACCCTTACACAGATCCAGCCTCCGGTATGCAGTTCGGGAGTCTGACACCAGAGAGCTTGCTCCTCAACGGCGGTGGCATCGCCGGATACCCTGACAATGGCACCTGCTATCTAGAGGTGGGGGGCGACATGCGGTTCGGCCCCCACACGTTTCCACCAACTTCCCCCCTGATTCCCTTTAACCTCCTCTCATTTGATGCGGCGGAACTCATTTCCGGCCCTCAAACGCTCACGGTTGTGGGCTATCTTCCGATGGCCGGAACTGTTACGAACTATTTTACGGTGAGTAGTCAAACGTTCCAGACATTCCATCTCGACTCGAGCTTCACGGGCGTATTTCAGGTTGACGTGCTGTGCCCGGCTTGGTCGCTCGATGACATCGTAGTCAGCGGCATCCCCGAGCCGTCGGCGGGCGTGCTGGTTCTTCTGGGAACGCTCTGTGGACTTGGTTATGCACGGGCGAGGCGCAGACCTCCAATGGCAGCGGGGTGAGCCTAGACATGTGGACCGACACTGCGACCTACACCATGTTGCTAAGCAATCTGATTGTCGCGCCGTATCCGTGAACCAGTTACAAAAGGCGAGTTATGAACACAACGAGATTCTCCAATGCTTTGACCCAGTTTGCCGGCCAGCAATCCTTGTGGTTTGTGGGGTCAGTCTTGCTTGTTTGCTGCACTCCGATGCAGTCCGTTGCTCAAGGCACCATGACCATTACATTCAACGTGATGGCGCCCGGCAACGTAGCCGGCACGACGCAATACTCCGAATCGGGCATGACCTTCTGGAACCCTTACAATCCTGGAGGCTTTGCATTGACGGGCGCCGGCATAAGTGGAGATCCCCAAGACGGAACGGCCTACCTGCAGGTCGGGGGTGGCTCTGATTTGTCGTTCACTCCGACGTCCCCTCAGTATTTCGGTCTGGTCTCCTTTGACGCGGCGGGGTTAAACGTCAGTATGCCTGGCCCTGTAACGCTGGAATTTGTTGGCTACTATGCCATGGGCGGTAGGGTTACAAACTACTTTACTATTGCCAGCTTTCTTGCCCGAGAGGCGAGCCAGCTTCCTGACTTTCAGACGTTCTATCCCGATTCGCAGTTTCAGAGCGTGTATCGCATTGACGTTTTCGCTGAGCAGACAGCTAACGGGACTATACCTGGCTGGTCGCTCGACAACGTGGTGATCAGTGGCGTTCCCGAGCCGTCCTGCGGCGCGCTCGCTGTTCTGGCAGCGCTCTGTGGACTTGGCCGTGCGTGGGTGAGAGGCAGGCGGACAGAATGAAGGCCGCCAGATGCTTGTGAATCGAGCCGGGCTCAGCGCCTCAGCGGCGCTGTCTTTCTAAAAGCCGCCGGGCTGTGGTGTTGGGGGGCGATTGCTGGTTGCGTAGTGAGGCGTGTCAGGAATCGGCAAAGTTCGGAAGGAAGGCACAAACATCATGTCCCGGATGATTGACTTGGCTGGGTTGGCATAGCACCCTGCGGCTATGACTCGTGACAGAAGCGCGTTGTTCGATTCCGGCCAGGCGTTACAGGGCAGACCGGCGGATAGACTACGGACCGTGCCCCCTCACCCCTGCCCTCTCCCCATCGAATGGGGAGAGGGAGATCCGCCACACCCGCTGAGTGCAGCGTATCCTGCGGACTCCTCTGCAAGCCGCGTCAACCCCAGCAGATGGCTTTCCCTGCTGGCGCTGGCGGTGTTGGCCTTGGGCGGGCCGGCGGCGCGAGGGGACTGGCCGGAGTTCCGCGGGCCGTGGGGCGATGGCCATGTCTCGGCCCCGGGCGACAGCAAACGCATCGGCCTGCCGCTGCACTGGAGCGAGACGAACCATATCAAATGGAAAACGGAGATTCCCTATCGCGGTTGGTCCACGCCGGTCGTGATGGGCGGGCAGGTGTGGTTGACCACGGCGACCGAGGATGGGCATGACTTCTTCGCGATCTGCGTAGATGCCGAAACCGGCCAGATTCGCTTCAACGAGAAGGTGTTCCATAGTGATCATCCCGAGCCGCTCGGCAACGGCGCCTCGATGAATTGTTACGCGACGCCGTCGCCGGCGATTGAGCCGGGCCGGGTGTATGTCCACTTCGGCAGCTTTGGGACGGCGTGCCTGGAGACGAGCACGGGCAAGGCGCTCTGGAAACGGGACGACCTGCGCTGCCGTCATTACCGCGGCCCGTCTTCGTCGCTGATCACGTTTGAGAACCTGTTGATCCTGACGATGGACGGCGTGGATGTGCAGTATCACGTCGCCCTCGACAAGCAGACGGGCAAGACGGTCTGGAAAACAGATCGTTCGGTCGCGTGGAACGACGAGAACGTGCCGGGACAAATGGCGCGGGACGGGGATTTGCGCAAAGCCCACAGCACGCCGCTAATCGTGACCGCCACGGGGAAGCTTCAGATGCTCAGCGGTGGCGCCAAGGCGGCGTATGGCTACGACCCGCGGACCGGACGGGAACTGTGGAGGGTTCAGTATCCCGATTATTCGGTCGCTCCCCGGCCCTTGTTCGACCAGGGCCTGGCCTTCATCGTCACCGGCCTCACGAAAACGGGACTGTGGGCGGTGAAGACGGACGGACAAGGCGACGTGACGGACACGCACGTGGTTTGGAAGGTCGGCACGCATGTGGGCAAATACGCCTCGCCACTTCTCGTGGAGGGCCTGATTTACACGGCAGCCGAGGAGAACTACGTGACCTGCATCGAAGCGGCCACGGGGCAGGTAGTCTGGACGGAGCGGATCGGCGGCAAATTCGCGGCTTCGCCGATTTACGGGGATGGGCGGCTCTATTTTTTCGATCAGAAGGGCACGACCACGGTTCTCAAACCCGGGCGCACTTTGGAGGTCTTGGCGACGAACACTCTGGCGGACGGTTTTATGGCCTCACCCGCCGTGGCCGGCAAGGCGCTCATCCTGAGAACAAAGACGCACCTCTACCGGATTGAAGCCCCGGTCTCCGAAACCGGGAGATGAGGCTCGCGGGGACGCTCGCCCTCCCGGGTCCGGCCTGGCCGCCTCACGGCGCCGGGGTGAGCGGTTTCAGGATTTCCGTCAGCAGGTCCGGCTTGGTCGAGTCACGTTCCAGCCGCGGATATTTCTCTCCGTCGTGATAGTCCAGTTTGCACGACTTGAAGTAGTCCTCGTTCTCGACCAGCAACTCGATGGGCGCGGTATTTGTCGTGGCTGCCTTGACGGCGGTGCGCAGCCGGTCGGGCGTCCAGTGGCGGCCATTGACCGCCACCAATTTCATCACCGCGCCCACCCCCGCCTGGTCGGCCAGCGAGCCGGGGATCACGTCCTGCACGGCCCCGTCTTCCTTGATCGTCAGGCCGAGGGAGAAGCGCAGGTCGGTGAGCTTCTGGTCGCTTTCAGCGGACTTGAGCAGGTCCGGCACGGTGTTGGAATAGACCAGCCGCCAGCCGGCGCCTTCGATGCCGCCCAGCGGCGCGCGCAGGTCGATGTCATAGACGCGCGTCTGGAAAAACTGCCGCCAGTCGTGCGGCGCGATTTCATTCAGCGCGGCGACGACATCGTCGAAGGTATAGGGGACAACGCGAGGCGGGCCGCTCGGGCCGCCGTAGAACCGCTGACAGAAATCGTCGAGGGACCGGCGGCCCTGGCTTTGCCGGCGAATCAGCACGTCGGCCTCCAGCCAGATCAACGCGCCCTCCTGATAAAAATCCACGCCGCGGCGCCAGGCGTTGCCTTCCTTTCGGGCATCATAGAGCAATTGCGCCGCCACGGTCGTATCGGCCAGCGGGCGCCAGGCCCGGCCCGGCTGCCGATCAAGCCTGGCCGCATCCAGGGCGAGCCTTTGGCGGAAGTCCTCGTTCGTCCAGAGTCCGCAGCGAGCGGCGAGCACCTCGCTGAGGTATTCCGTCAGCCCCTCATAAACCCAGAGCAGTTCGCCGTTCATCGGTTGCTGGAAATCAGGCGTGGCCAGTCCGGCTGGCCGGCGATACTTGCCGTTCCAGGAATGGACCATCTCGTGCGGCAGGAAGCCCGCCTTCAGCTTCAGCAAGTCCGCGTCAATGAGATACTTCTCGCCCTGCCGATTGTCGCTGGACTCGTGATGCTCCAGGCCGAAGTGGGCCACGTGGTCGCTGAGTGTCAGCAGGAAATGGTAGGCCCGGTAATGCCGCGCGCCGAACAGCGCCCCCGTCTCGGCCACCAGGTGCGACAGGTGCCGGTTATCCTCAGGCTTCAGCTCGAGCGCCGCCGCGCTGTCGGCCACAATATGCAGGAAGTGCGGCGGCTTGCCCCCCGGGCTTAGATCCACCGTGCGGAAGTGAGCGCCGGTGACCACCGGTGAGTCCACCAGGGTCTCCAGCGACGCCGGTTCAAATTGAATCACGCCGCCGGCTCGACTGGCCGGCACAAGAGCCGTGCCGAACTGCCACCCTTCCGGCAGGCGCAGCGTCGCGGCATATTGGAGTTCGCTGACTTTGGGGCCCTTCGGATAGAGCAGCACGTCGTTCCAACTGATGTCGGCCAATTGCGCCGTCGCCGACGCCACCTCGGACGAGGACCCGTCCGCACTGGGCGGCGAGAGGTAGTCCAGCGCCACTTCCAGAGAATCGGCGCCTGCGGGCAGCTCGACCACAAAAGCATACATGTCCTCGGGATCACGCCGCCACTCGACGGGTTTGCCGGCCGCAGTCATCTTCAGCCCAACCAGGTCGGTGATCGGGCCGGTGGGGGCGTGGTCGCCCGGCAGCCATTTAGGATAGAGCAGCGTCAGCTTGCCGGGCTGGGCCGGCATCTGCAAACGGGCATGCAGGACCTTGCGCGCAGCGTCCGTGGCATCCACGTCGAGTTTGATGGGTGCGTTCTGCCCCAGGGCAGCCCCCGCGGCCAACAGGCTCCAGGCGGAGGCCACCAGGCCAAGGCAACCGGAGACTCCGGGCATATATGGTTGAAATCGAGGCATGGTTTTCACCCACTCCTTTACGCCAACCCGCCCTGCCTGACAACGTTTTTGTGGAGAACCAGGGCCGCCCTTTTCGGTTGACGCCATCCGGCAGCCCTCTAGGCTGCGACGCATGAACAAGATCGGCAGCCAAAGCTGCTTCACCGGCGCCGCCTCGAAAGGCCAGGTTCGTATCAATACAAAATGGTTTTCCGCCTTGCTGGTCCTGGCGTTGCTGCTGGGGTCGTGGCCGGCGCGGGCGGATGGGCCGGACGACGAGTATCTGCGGATTTACAGTCTCATCCTGCAGGCCGATGACTTGAACACGAACGGCAAGGCCGCCCCGGCCAAGGCCAAATACCAGGAGGCGCAGACCGCCTTGAGGGACTTCCAAAAGGATTACCCGGATTGGAATGTCAAGTTGGTTGCCTACCGATTGAACTACGTCGCTCAGAAAGTCGCCGCCCTGTCGGTGAAGCCGCCCGCGGCCGCCGCCGCCACGAACGCGCCGGAAGGGCAACCCGCAACGGCCGCCGCCGCTCAGACCTCGACGATACAGTTTAAGCTCCTCGAGGCCGGGACCGAGCCGCGCAAGGTGCTGCGCCTGCATCCCAGCCCGGGCGACAAACAGACGCTGGCCTTGACCATGAAATTGGCCATGGAAACGAAAGTCGGCGAGGCTGAAACCCCGGCGATGAAATTGCCCGCGATCACGATGACCCTGGACGCAACGGTGAAGGAGGTTTCCGACAATGGGGACATCACCTGCGAGCTGGTCATGAGCGACATCAGCGTGAGCGATGAACCCGGGGGAACGCCCGAGGTCGCCGAGGCCATGAAGGCGGCCTTCGCCGGGGTCAAGGGAATTTCGGGCACAGGCACGGTCTCCAGCCGCGGTTTCAGCCAAGGGGTTGAGTTCAAAGCGCCGGCTGGCAGCAATCCCCAAACCCGCCAGTTTGTGGACCAGATGAAGGAATTCCTCACTCAACTCGTGGCCCCGTTGCCCGAGGAGGCCGTCGGCCCCGGCGCCAAGTGGGAGGTGAAGATGCCGATCAAGACGCAGGGCATGACCATAGGCCAAACGACCACCTGCGAATTGGTCTCCCTGGAAGGCGAGCGCCTCACCACCAAGAGCACCGTCACCCAACACGCCGCCAACCAGAAGGTCGAAAACCCGGCGATGCCCGGGATGAAGATGGACCTCTCCAAAATGGTCGGCAACGGCACCGGCCAGCACACCTCCGATCTGGCCCACCTCCTGCCGGCAGCGGGAACCGGCAACGTTCACTCCGAGACCTCCATGTCAATGAGCATGGGCGGTCAGAAGCAGGCTATATCTATGAAAATGGACGTGAACCTCCGGTTCGAGGCCAAATAGTCCGGCGCTGCTTGCCGGCTTGCCGGTTGCATCGCCAAAATCCCTTGCCTTTGGTCTCGCGCTCGTGAAAGAATTCACCCGCTTTATGGGACACGTCAAATTACACATTCCCGGACCGGTCGAGGTTAGCGAAAAGACCTTCCGCGCCTTCTGCTCGCCGATGATCGGCCATCGCGGGCAAGGCTTCAAAGACCTTTACGCGAAGATTCAACCCCAACTCCAGCAACTGCTCAGCACGAAGCAGTTGGTCTATATCAGCACCTCCTCCGCCTGGGGCGTGATGGAAGGCGCCATCCGCAACCTGGTCGCCAAAAAGGTGCTCAACTGCATGTGCGGCGCGTTCTCCGACAAGTGGTTCGACGTGTCCAAGCGCTGCGCCAAAGAGGCCGACGCGCTGCAAGTGCCCTGGGGCTCGCCCATCCGCGCCGCCGACGTGGACAAGAAACTCGCCACTGGCCAGTTCGATGCCCTGACCGTCATCCACAATGAGACTTCCACCGGCGTGATGAGCCCCATCGCCGAAATCGCCGCCCTCAAGCAGAAGTATCCCAACGTGATGTTCATTGTGGATTCCGTCAGCTCGATGAGCGCGCTGCCGCTCAAGTTCGACGAGCTGGGCATCGACGTGTTGCTGGCCGGAACGCAGAAGGCCTTCGCCCTGCCGCCCGGCACCGCCCTCTTCGTCTGCTCGCCCGCCGCCCTGGCCAAGGCCGCGACCATGAAGGACCGCGGCTATTACTTTGACTTCGTCGAGTTCCAGAAGAACGCCGAGCAAAGCATGACGCCCAGCACCCCGAGCATCGGCCACGTCTATGCGCTGGAATCCAAACTGCAAGACATCTTTGCCGAGGGCCTGGAAGCCCGTTACGCGCGCCACCGCCGCACCAACCAGTTGACCCGCGACTGGGCCGCCAAACACGGCTTCACCCTGTTCCCCGAAAAGGGATTCGAGTCGCTCACCCTCACCTGCATCAGCAACGGCGCGCGGCCCGGCGGGCGGGTGGTGGACGTGCCCAAGCTGCAGAAGCTCGTCAAAGACCAGGGGTTCCTCATTGATGGCGGCTACGGCAAAATCAAAGGCACCACCTTCCGCATCTCGAACATGGGCGACGAAACTGAGGCGACTATGGGGCAACTCTTCGCCGCGATGGACAACGCGATGAAGCAGCTTTGAACACTGCCTCGCAAAACCTCTCTCACCACCTCGACCTGCTCCGGCAGAAACCCCAGCACGCCAACTGACCTGTAACAAGGCAGTTGAAGCCCTCTTCAAAGTCAAGATCAGGAAAAGCGGTATTCCTCGACCGCCCGGAAATAGGCGAGGATATTCTCCCAAGGCACTTCCGGCTCCAAAACATGGGTCGGGCACGGAAAGAAACCCGTAGGCCCCAGCACTCGAATGGTTTGCTGGACGGTGCGATAGAGGTCTTCGGGTTTGGCAAACGGCATGGTGGTCTGGGTGCCGATGCCGCCCCAGAAGACCAGCCGATCCCCGAAGCGCTGCTTAACCTGCGCGAGATCGAGACACTCGGGTTGCACGGGGTTGAGGACCGTAACACCAATCTCGATCAGGTCGGGGATGATGTCCCAGCATTTGCCGTCGCTGTGATAGCAGACGGGCAAATTGGGCCGAATCTCGCGGGCGGCGCGGATCACCGCGGCGTGCCGAGGCTTGAACCACTGACGGTACATGGCGGGGCTCATAAACATGGCGATCTGAGTGCCCATGTCGTCGCCGATCTTGAGCAGGTCCACGCCGGCCGCCGCCTGGAGGCGAGCCTGGGCACAGCGGATGGTCGTGATGCGGTCCAAGAGGTATTCCGCGAAGGACGGGTGGAAGCGGAGGTCGTTAAAGAGTTCTTCCATGCCGCGCAGGTGCCAGGCGATCTCGAAGATCGTCCATTCCATAAAGCCGATGGCGAATAGACCGCGCTGGTGCAGAGCGCGCACCTGGCCGGCCAGATGTTGATGGCGCTGCGGCGGTGTTGGGTCTGGAAAAGGATAGCGTTCGAGTTCCTCGATAGTGGCCAGCCGGCGCATCGGGTGCTGGATGTGGACGAAATGGTACGTCGAGCATCCTTTGACGCCAACCCCCCATTCGCCCACTTCCCAGCCGGGAGGATTCCACAGTTTGGGCAGGCCCTCGGGATAATAGGGGCTGAAGTCGGGCAATTGGGCCGGGGGAGCCAGGAAAACGTCGCGGACGTCCAGGGCGAAGTACTCGGCCGGGTCAGCGGCTCCGGTCCGCTGTTGGAAGGCCTCCAAGAGCGGGGGGGTCAATTTCAATTCGCGAGGCAGGCGGTCAGGCTGCTCGCGTGCCAGGACGGCCAAGGTCCGTTCTCGTGGTGTCACGGTCGGTTACGAGTCGAGGGTTGAGGGTTGAGGGTTGCAGGAAGGGATTGGGTTTCGATCAGTCGCTGGAGGTCGTTGAGGGAGGTAATGGCGCGGTGGCTAATCTGAGTGGTAGAGAGGGCGCCGGCGGCGTTGGCGAGTCGAAGCGATTGGTCGAGCGGCCAGCCGCGACTGATTCCGAGCAGGAACCCAGCCGCGAAGCAATCGCCGGCGCAGGTGGTATCGCGCACTTTCACGCGAAACGCGGGGAACTCGGTGACGCCGGAGGGTGTGGCCAAGAGCGCGCCGCACTCGCCACGCTTGACCACCACCGCCTGCGGCCCGCGCGCCAGCAATTTCCGGGCGGCATCGCGCGGAGCTTGCTCGCCGGTCAGCATGGCGGCTTCTTCCTGGTTGGTCAGCAGATAGTCGAGCTTCGGCAGCGCCCCCGCGAGCTTCTTCATCCAGTCGCCCTGCACGTCCCAATCCGTATCGAGCGAGGTAACGCAACTGAAGGATTTCGCCCGCTCCAGGAGTTCGGCGAGGTCGAGGTTAATCAATTTCATGGCGCCGCCCACATGGACGAGGGAGGCGCTTTTCAACACCGTGTCGGGAAGGTGATGGTTGGCCAACTGTTCGTTGCCGCCTCGGCGGTAGAAAAACGACCGCTCGCCGGTGGGGCTGACCATGACAAGCGCGGCCGTGGTGGGCGCCGCGGCATCGCGCACCACCGCTTCGAGGCGCACCCCGGCGGCTTTGAGGTCAGCCAGCACCGCATCACCCAGAATGTCCCGGCCGATCAGGGCAGCCAGCCGAGTCTCGGCTCCCAGCTTGGCCAGGACGGCGGCGGTGTTGGCCGCGCATCCGCCGGACAGCAGTTGGAGGTCTTCAACGAGATCCGTTCTGCCGGAGACGGGTAATCGGGCCACCGGCCGCACGACGATGTCCGCCACAAGTTGTCCAACGCACAAGATTGACATCTCACACTTTCCTAGCGTTGGATCGACCGCAGCTCGGGCTGATACATCGCGACGATGTTCTCGGGTGGCGTATCGGCGCTGATGTCATGGCTGGAGGCGAGGATGTATCCACCACCCGCGCCCAGGGTGGCGACGCGGTGAAGAACCGCCGCGGTCACTTCTTGCGGGGTGCCGAAGGGCAGCGTGCGCTGGGTGCAGATAGCGCCATGGAACGCGAGCTGGTCGCCAAAGTCCCGCTTGAGCGCGGCAGGTTCCATGCCCGCGGCCGCGACCTGGATGGGGTCGAGAATATCAATGCCCAAAGCGATCAGGTCGGGGATGAGCGGGCGGATGGCGCCGCAACTGTGGGCCATGAACTTGACGCCCCCGCCATGCACGACCTCGATCATCCGCTTTAAGTAGGGGACGATGAATTCGCGGAACATGGAAACCGACATGAGCAAAGCGCGCTGCGTGCCGTAGTCGCTCCACTCGCAATAAATATCGAACCCGCCGCCGGTGGCCTCGAGGGCTCGCGTAATGTCCTCACAGTAAAACCGGGTGAACTGCTCGAAGAGGTAATGCGCCATTTCGGGCCGCTCGATCATATCGAGCAGCACGTTCTCCATGTTCCGCAGGATGCATGGCCGGGTGAACAAGTCAGCTCCCTCGTACATGACCGCAAAGCCCTCCTCCCGACAGCGGGCGGACTGCCCGCGCATGACCGAGTAGTCGAAGAGGTCCGGCGTAGGCCAGTGATGCTGCTTGAGGTCTGCCACCGACTGCGCGTCCCAAACGGGGGTATGCACGTGCATGTCGTAGCTGCCGTGGTCGGCTTTGAGGCGCTTGGAGCGGATGCCCCAGTAGTCCTCGAACACGCCGTCCTCATAGGTCTTGAACTCAGGCCCGATGTAGCGCGGCTCGAGCCGGCGGATGTCAACCTCCAGACGTCTCAGCAGCTCCTCATAGCGGTTCACCTTGAGACGCTGCATCATGTACTGATTGACTTCCGGCTCGGCTTTGTAATCGGCCGGCGTGCGATCCGGAAGGCGGCGTTCAACCGCCGTCAGAACTCTCTCTCTCGAGGTCATGGCGACCTTCTCTTCAAAGCTCTTCGGGTGGTCCGTGCGCGTTGGCCAACCGGGCTGGGCGGCGGCGGACCATCCTCCGGGCTGACCCACTCGACCCCGAGGAACTGGCAGAGCATCCTCGCCTCCTCGCTGACATCGCCCATGACCACGGCCAGGTGATGCGGAAAACCACCGTCGAGGACGAGTTGGTTGAGCTTGCGATAGTCTGGAACCGCCATGTCAACGGCGGAATAGCTCAACCCGCGCGCAGTCTTGGGGGTGCTTTCGCCACGGAAGGCCAGAAGCTTGAATTTGCCATCGCGGTCCTGCGTCAGGCAAAGGCCCGTCTTGGGTCCGAATTCGAACTGGCCAATATGCACCGGCCCCATGACGCCGCCTCCCAGGCGAATGACCGGGTGCAGGGCAATGGCGTCGCAAATCGCGCCACGGCACTTTCCGCGGGCCATAAGGCCGCAAATTCCCACGCCGCAATGGCCAAGCTGGATGATCGCCGAACCTCCGGTGTAGTTGACCCAATCCAGGCACGCCGCCGGCTTGCCCGACAGCAAGGTGCCAATGGACTGGGCAACCGCGGTCGGCCAATCTGATTCGCAAGCCGCCGCCGTGATGTCCCGGTTGGCTAAAAGCAGTCCCATTGCCAGACAGGCGCTCACACCGATATAGGGTTCGTTCTGTTCAGGCCAGCAACGGAAGGCGGCTGAGGTGTAGCCATTGGCCCGGATAATCGCACGGTAGGCATGATAAAGCCTCGCCGCGCGCTCGATCATCGCCGCCTCGACCTGGACTTCGCGCCGGTCGGTAATCTGCTTGATCGTTTGTTTGATATCATCATCGGCAAAGGTGGCTGCGCCCAGATACCCTCGCGCTTTGCCCGTCCGGTAGGTGTCCATCACCGCCGTCATATCCACGGTATCCACCCGCGTGCCGAACACCCGGGCGAAAGCCATTTGGTCCCCGGTGGCCGAGTGGAAGCCCCCGGGAGCCTCGCCGAACCGGCACACAAAATCCCGGCGCAGGAAGCGGATCGTGCCGGCCACACGCAAGAGGCGGGCGAAGGCCTCCTGGAAGGCGTCACCGGCGAAGGGGCCAGGCAGGGTGACAATCGGGCGGCCGAGTTGCCGGGCGACATAATTGTTCATGATCACGCCGCACCAGGCATTGGTCCCCCATTCCGGGCTGTCCGGCTCAGGTTCAGCGATCACCGCCAAGGGGGTTTGCGCCAGGTGCGGATGCGTGGCCAAGGTGAGGAAGACCTGTCCATTGGGAAAGGCCACGTTGGCGATCACCACCAGATCGACTTGCGCGGCCGCGAGCCGGTCGGCGACCGTCATGGCTTCATGTGGACCGAAGATCCGTTCGGTGACAATCGACTGGGGAGCGATCTGCCCGGTTCTAACCAAACGTTTGAAGTGCTCGCGGATCGTCCTTTCAGACCGGTCCTTGGCGCCGGGATCGAAAACCCCGATGGAATTGATCACCAGCCCGAGCTTCGGGGCTGGCCGCTGCGGCGATGGTTGAGTCATAATGTTATTTCTATCTCTCTAAAGAGGTTGTGTGTAAAACCGGTTGCGCTAAGAGTTCGTTAACGCAAGTCTGTTCCAAGACATGATCAGCGAATGACCGATCTGTTATGCAACCGGTTCCAGTAATACGCCGTTCCGAACCTCGCAGTCAAGCGATGGGAAAAACCCGGCGCCGTTTCCAGATTCGGGAGTTCACGATCCTGATTTCGGTCATTCTGGCCGTCGTCGTGTTCGGCGCGCTGAACCGGCAGTTTCTCGATGTCGAGACGGCCGTCACGATCCTTGAAAACGCCGCCCCGGACGGCTTGATCGTAATCGGGATGGCCATCGTCATCATTTGCGGCGCTTTCGACATGTCGGTCGGCTCGGCGATGGCTGTTTGTGGCCTTGTGGCGGCACTGGGCATGAACAAGGCGCACCTCCCTGTTCCGCTGGCAGTGCTGGCCGCCCTGGCCACGGGCGCCGTGGTGGGCTGGACCAATGGCAGCCTGGTGACCCGGCTGGGAATCAACCCCTTCATCACCACCTTGGGCACCATGAGCATTCTGCGGGGTGTGGTGCAGGTCGTCACCCGGAGTGCGCCGCTGACAGGATTTCCCGAGAGTTTCCTGAAGCTCGCCTGGGGCACAGTCTTCACCCTCCATTTGCCCTCGGACCGGTTGATTGCCGTGCGTGTTCCGGTGGTTCTGCTCGTGGTCAGTATCATGGTCAGCGATTTGCTCTTGCGCCGGTTGAGATATTTGCGGCAGGTCTATTTCGTGGGCAGCAACGAAGAGGCGGCGCGGCTGACCGGCATCCCCACGGCGCAAGTGAAGACCTTTACCTTCATGCTCACGGGAGTGTTAGCGGCGCTGGCCGGGCTGATCGCCACCAGCCGGGCCAATGCCCTCGACGCCAACGCCGGCATGGGCGCCGAGTTGCGGGTGATTGCCGCGGTCATTGTGGGCGGGGCCAGCTTGTCGGGCGGACGCGGCACGATCCTGGGAGCATTCCTCGGTCTGCTCTTGATGCAAATCATCACCACGGGCCTGGTCTTCATCGGCGTCGCCGCCGAGGCCCAGCTCATCGCGGTGGGACTGGTGCTGATTCTAGCCGCTATAATTGACCGAACCGGTTCTTCGTCGTTGGGTCGGGAAATCGTGTCTCTTCTGTTCAAAACAAGGAATAAGCCTATGGAACGAGTTATCAATGTGATTCTGGCGATCGCTCTGCTCGCCGTTATCGTTGTCCACTCCGGGTCAAGGAAATCAGGCCCGGCAAGTCCCGAAAAAAAGAACCGCGCTTTGACGCAGCACGGCCAAAGCGCCGCCGCTCAGCGCTACGTGATGATTTCCGCGGTCACCGGCGCTCCTTACTGGATTGACTTGAAGAATGGCCTCCGAGACAAGGCCGAAGAATTGGGGGTGGACGCCAACTTCACCGGGCCCCCGACGGTGGACGTGAACGCGCAGATCGACGAAATCAACCGAGCCATCGCCCAGAAGGTGGACGGGATCATCATGGTCGCCATGGCGGACTCCGTGACCCCGGCGATCGACCAGGCCATCGCGGCCGGCATACCGGTGGTGTGCGCCGATGCGGACGCGCCTTCCAGCAAGCGTTACTCTTTTATCGGCACGGGCAACTACAACGCGGGCTACCAGGGCGGAGAAGAGTTGGCCAAGCTGCTCGGGGGGCGCGGCGAAGTCGCACTGTTGAGCATCCCCGGCTCGGACAACCTCACCAGGCGGATCAAAGGTTATCAGGACGCCCTGGCCAAATACCCGGAGATCAAGATCGTTCAGGTCGGCAACGACCACGGCTCGCAAACGGAAGCTGAGAAAGAATGCCGGGCGCTCATTCAGGTTTATCCCAATCTGGCGGGCTTCGGCTGCGTGGCGGCTGCCGGCGGCCAGGGAGCGGCGGTGGCCGTTAAACAAGCCGGCAAAGTGGGGAAGATTAAGATTGTCGCTATGGATCGCGACGAGGCCACTCTCCAGTTCATCCACGAGGGAGTGATCGACGCTTCCATCGCTCAAAGAACCTACACGATGTCCTACCTGGCGCTACAGATGCTCTACGACCTGCGCAATGAACGGATCAAGTTTGCCGATGATTGGCGGAAGGTCAAAGTCAACCCGCTGCCCCCGAACGTCGATACCGGGAGCTTTGTCATCATGAAGGAGAACGTGGATTACTTCCGCCGCAACCCATGAGCCAGAAAGACACGAATTCAGCTTTATTGGAAATGCGCTCGATCCGAAAACGCTTCGGCGAGGCGGTCGTGTTGGAAGGCGTGGATCTGGATATTCATGCGGGAGAAGTGCATGCGCTGGCGGGCGAGAATGGAGCGGGGAAGAGCACACTGATGCGAATTGCCGCGGGGATTCACGCGCCGGACGGGGGCCAGATCACCTTTTGTGGGCGGGAGTTCGCGCCCAAGTCCCCGGCGCACGCGCTGCGAGCCGGAATCGCGATGGCGCACCAGGAGTTGAGCCTGGCGGCGGAGCTCACAGTGGCCGAGAACATTCTGGCGGAATTGGAGCCGCGCTGGGGCGGGTTCGTCGATTGGAAAAGGCTGTATGAGCGCGCCGGCGAAATGCTCGCCGAGTTTTGCCCCGCCATCGATGCCCGCGCGCCGGTGTCGTCGCTGGGGATGGGATACCGGCAGGTGGTTGAAATCCTCAAGGCGCTGGCCTGGGCGCCGAAAGTCATAATCTTCGATGAGCCCACTTCAGCACTTGAGGTCAACGAAGCCGAGCTGGTGCTGGAGACGATCCGCAAGCTCAAGGCCAAATCGGTCGGCGTGGTCTATATCTCCCACCGGATGGATGAAGTCTTCCGCGTCAGCGACCGCATCACCGTGCTGCGCGACGGCCAGCGGGTGGGAAGTTGGCGGAGCGAAGATATTTCCCGGCCCGCCGTTCTGCGCGCGATGGTGGGCCGGGAGCTGAACCAATTGTATCCGGCCAAAGCGGAACGGGTTGGGGAGGTTCTATTTTCGGTCGAGGGTTTTACCCGCCGGGATCACTTTCAGGACATCAGCTTCGCGTTGCGCCGCCGCGAGATTCTCGGTTTTTCCGGGCTGGTGGGAGCGGGCCGCACGGAGTTGATGCGCGCCATTTTCTGTGCTGACCCGAGGGATGCGGGCCGGATGATGCTGGAGGGCAAACCCCGGCGATTCCGCTGCATCCGTGACGCGGTCCAGGCGGGCATCGCCTACGTGCCGGAAGACCGTAAGACGCAGGGATTGTTCCTGGACCAGACCGTGGAGGAAAACATCCTTTGCGCAAACCGTGAGCGCTTTTTGCGGTCGCGGACATGCCGGTGTCAACAGTGGGTTGAGGGGAGCATCCTCTGCGGGAAACTGAAGCAGTGCTCGACGGAAGGCATCGTCCAGAGGTGCCTTTGCCGCGAGTTGGGCAGCTACTTGAAGATCATCGGATGGAATCCCGCTCAGGAAATCCGAAATCTTTCCGGCGGCAACCAGCAGAAGGCGCTGCTGGCCCGCTGGCTGGCCACTTCGCCCAAGGTCTTGATCGTGGATGAGCCCACGCGCGGCATTGATATCGGGGCCAAGGCGGAAATCCACCGGCTGCTGCGTGAATACGCCGAGGCTGGCAACGGCGTCATGGTGGTCTCCTCTGAAATGCCGGAACTACTCGGTCTGTGTGACCGCATTCTGGTGCTGCACGAAGGCGCCCTGGCCGGCGAAGTCAACGGGCGCACGGCCACAGAACAGGAACTCATCCATCTGGCCACAGGTTCCGCTTTAGCCAATTAATTAACCACTTAACCCTCAAAAAAGAAAGGCAATATGATCGTAACCAATATGGGCAAACAACTGCGAATGCGGCGCGTCTTCCGCGACGGAAAGGCGCTGGTGTTGCCCCTGGACCATCCTATCTACTTTGGGCCTCAGCCCGGCACCGAAAGCCCCGCCCAGCTCCTCGCCCTGGCTCGCGAAAACGGAGCGACCGCCGTCCTTTTGACCGCTGGGGCTTTGCGCCAGGCCATCGACCAGGTCGGCGATCTGGGCGTCATCCTGCGCATCGACGCCACGCTCTCCCACCTGGGCGGTCCGGATACGATCATGCACCTGCTCCACGATGCCGGGGAGGCGGCGGCGCTGGGCGCCGATATGGTGGTCGTCAACTGCTACGTGGGAACCGGCAGCCCACAGGTTGAGGCCGACTTGCTCAAGAAGCTGGCGGCGGTCTCCGCGCAATGCGAACGAATCGGCCTGCCGCTTTGCGGTGAGATCATCCCGCGCGTTTCCTCCACCAGCCCCGCCCAGACGGCGCCGACCTCCGCCGACCTGGCCCTGGCGATGCGTTTGGGTCTGGAGTATGGCTGCGACGTAGTAAAGACGGTCTATAACGGAGATCCCGCGGGATACGCGCAGGCCGTGGCGACGAGCCACCTGCCCGTGATCATGGCGGGCGGGCCGAAGAGTTCGGGTGAGTTGGCGATCTTTCATCAGTTGCACGAGGCGATGACTCATGGGGCCAGCGGCGCAGCCATAGGTCGCCGCGTATGGGGGAGCGAATACCCGGCAGCCACCCTGCGGGCGCTCCGCGCCATCGTGCTCGAAGGGGCTTCTGCCGAGGAAGCCATCGCGCTCTACATACAGGCCAAAAAACAATAAATACTCTCTGGCACGCAGTTGCTTGTCTTTTGCACATACATTTATTGCTCAGCAGCCGGCAATTTTGGGTGGGTTGAAGGGCCCGATAGTTTCAACTTTCCCCCTTGACTTCTCTGATATTTCAGGCGAAGTTTGTCGCTAGATTAGCAGTTAAGCGGGCATGAAAATGAAAGGTTTGAGTCGTATGAAAACGATGCGTTCGACATGGGCCATTCAGGGATGCCAATTTGCTGTCTTTCTCACGCTGGGACTGGCGTTCAGCAGTCTCGCGCAGGTTACAGTTTCACCTCCGATCACCACCAGCATCCCGGTCGTCACGATCTGGGCGACGGACCCGATCGCTACTTGGTCGGGCACCCCCGGCGTGTTCACGGTATTGCGGACTGGCAACCCCGCGCCGGCCCTCAACGTGTACTATGAAATCAGCGGCACGGCATCCAATGGCGTGGACTATCAAACGATCAGCAACTGGGTGCAAATCCCCAGCGGTGTGCTTTCCGGCGACATTGTGATCCAGCCGATCGATCGCGGCCAGTCGGGAGCCGAAACGGTCATTCTTACCCTGACGAACTCCCCGGGGATGACCCCAGCCATTCCGATTAACTACATTATTGGTGATCCCAGCAACGCGACGGTTGACATCGTTTCGGGTCCGCTGACGAACATCCCGCCGGAGGTGAGCATCGTTTTTCCGACCAGCGGGGCGACTTTTTATACGCCCATCAACCTGCCGATTGTGGCCTGCGCCAGGGACCTGGATGGCTCTGTGGTCAGCGTGGAGTTTTTTGAGAACGGCGTCAGCCTCGGCATCGTCAGCAACTCACCGTCGCCGATCATTTTACCGGCGATACCCGGCCCCTTCCCGCCCATGCCGCCGATGCCGCCCTACCGTCCGTTCGTGCTGGTCTGGACCAACGTGCCGGCGGGGACCAATGTTCTGCTGACCGCCGAAGCCACCGATAACCACGGCGACTCCACCACCTCTGACCCGGTCAGCATCACCGTCCATCCCGGCCCGCCGCCGCCGCCGCCCACGAACCTGCCGCCGGTGGTGCGCATTACCAGCCCGGCTGACGGCGCGACGTTCCGGGCGCCGGTGCACATCCCGATTTACGCCTATGCCGCCGACCCGGACGGCTACGTAACCAAGGTGGAGTTCTTCGCCGGCACCAACGACCTGGGGCCGGGCCATCAGGTGACGGCTGTGCCGCCGCCGCTGCCTCCCGGCCCCGTTCAACCGCCCATCCTGATTGTTGTTCCTACTAACTACTGGGAGCTGGTTTGGAGCAACGCCCCGCAGGGGACCTTTGCCTTGACTGCGGTAGCCACCGATAACCGCGGCGCTTCCACTGTTTCCGATGCGGTCAACGTCACCATCCTGCCGCCCGTGTCGCCGCCGACCCCGACCAATGTGGTGGACATTGTAGCCCTCGATCCGATCGCCATTAGGGGCACCAATTGCTGGCCGTGGCTGGGTCTGGTCGGCGCGACGCCTGCTTGGACCAATTGGACTGCCAGCACCGCGGTCTGCCGCTACTTCACCAACTGTGGCCCCAAGGACGCGGTCTTCGCCGTGCGCCGCCTCGGTGAAACCAACGACGACCTGGCGGTTACGTACGACATTGGCGGCACCGCGAGCAACGGCGTGGATTATGTGAAGTTGCCGGGCACCGTGACAATTCTGGCCGGCGAGCGCGCCGCCCTGATTACGGTGGTGCCGCTCGATGACAGTTCGCCGGCCATCATCAGCACCGTCATCCTCAAGCTAACGCCGGGGAGCTACATCATCGGCCACCCGGACAGGGCCGCGGCGATCATTCTTGAAGCCCCCGTTCCGCCGCCGGTGACGGGCGTGCTGCCGGATAGATGCTTCCACGTCGCTGCGAAAGGCCCGGACGGCGCCTGGTTCCATGTCGAGTCCACGGCCGACCTGCTCCACTGGACACCCATCTGCACGAACCAGGTCATCCACGGTTCGATTGACTTTGTGGATCCGGATGCCCAGAACAATCAGGTCCAGTTCTACCGCGCCGTGCCGGAAGCCAATCCTCCGGCGGAGTAACCTCGGTGACTTCTTAACGGTTCTCAGCCCGGCGGCCATTCGGCCGCCGGTTTTTTTGTGGGCGGCACCAAGCGGAATTCAGACCCGTTGCAGATATTGGCGGTGGCTATGAGAAAGCCGGGCTGGGCGGGTGAAAAATTCTCGCCCCCAAAGCCGCCGCCATCCATGCTGAAGACATGCATCTGGCCCATTTGCGCCTTCGGGATTTCCGCAACTACGCGCGGCTGGATGTCGATTTTGCTCCCGGGTTTCACCTGCTGCTGGGCGACAATGCCCAGGGCAAGACCAACCTTCTCGAAGCCGTTTATCTCATGGCCACGCTGCGCTCCTTTCGCGGCGTGGGCGGCGCGCAGATGGTCCGGCACGAGCAGAAAGGCTATTTCGTCGGCGGCAAGCTGGTCGGGCAGGGGGAACACGACATTAAGATGTACTGGTCCAGTGCGGAACGGAGCCTGAGCCTGGATGGACGGCCGGTGCGGAAGCTGACGGATTTCCTGGGCGTGCTGCGCACGGTGGTCTTCTGCACGGAGGATTTGCATTTGGTCAAAGGGGCGGCGCGCGCGCGGCGGCGCTTTCTCGACTTGCTGCTGTCGCAAACCTATCCGGGCTATTTGCCGCTGCTGCAGCGCTACACTCGGGCGCTGCGCTCGCGCAATGCGCTGCTCAAACACCCGAGGCCCGACCCGGCGGCGCTGGACGGCTTTTCCCGCGAGCTGGTCATGAGCGGCGAGGAAATCACCCGGCTGCGCCGCGAACTGGTCCCCAGGTTCTCGCCGCTGGCCCGGCTGGCCTATCACCGCATTTCGAGCGAGGCGGAGGAACTGCGCCTGGAGTATCAGCCGAGCGTGAAGCAGGACTTCAGCGTGGAGTTGGCGCAATCCCGGCACCGCGAGGGCGCCTATCGCTCGACCCTCATCGGGCCGCACCGGGACGACTTGCAACTCCTGCTGGACAACCGTTCGGCGGCGCAGTTCGGCAGCGAGGGGCAAAAGCGCACGCTCGCCATCGCCCTCAAGCTGGCGCAAGCCGAGTATCTGACCGGCTTGCACGGCTCGCCCCCGGTCCTCCTCATCGACGACATTATGGGGGAGCTAGACGTGATGCGGCGCAGCGGTTTTCCGCCGTTGCTGCAGCGGGCACAGCAGTCGCACGGCCAGGTGTTCATGACGGCCACAGAGGAAAACTGGCCGGAGGAACCGGGGCGCGAAGGGCAGCGCTGGCGGGTCAAAGAAGGGACGCTGCTCAAGGAGGGTAAATGACCCATCTGCGTGCGCCGGTTGAATTGCCGGCGCAGAAGCTCTCGGCGGTCACTGCTGATGGAGGCGGAAGTACTGGCAGGCAGACGTTGATGGGACGGTAATCGTGAGCAGGCCACCGACCGGTTGCGGGGTGTTAGCCACCGGCGACCAGGTGACGGGCGGTAGCAGGTTGGTGGCGGCTTCCAGCACGTAGTTGCTCGGAGAGCCGGGCCAGGAGATGGCGATGCCGTTGGAAACGGCGCTGGCGGTCAGCATCGGCGGGGCTGGCACCGGCGCGGCGAAGGCCCGCACCTCAGTGGCAAACGCAACCCATGAATTTTGGGAGGTTTCGACCGTGTGGACACGACCCACACAACGGACACCCAGCACGGTGGCCACGCTGCCAGTGAAAGTGAAGCTGGCGTTGCCGGAGGCCGCCGAGTTGTAAACGTAAGCAGGAGCGACGGTCCAGGCGGGGCCGGCATTGGTCCAGGTTGAGCCGTCCGGGGAGAATTGCAGTCCGAACCCATCGGCGAACACGCCATCGTCGTTCGTGGTGTAGGAGCCGTTGTAATAGATGACGCGGTTGATGGTCTGTGCGTTGGACCAAACGACGCCGGCGGCTTCGTAAGCGTTCGGGAGGTCCTCTGTGCCGCCGGGTGTGAGGGGAACATCGGTATTGAGATCGCCATCGTTGATGCCAGGCGCCGCCGCCTGCGGCAAACTGTCGGTGGACCCGGCCATGCTGTACCAAATGTAGCCGGCGCCGGCAGGGGCAAGGTTGACGTTGGTGGCGACAGAGACGCTGGCGGTACCGGTCACACCGTTGTCGCTGGCGGCGATGGTAAATGGCCCGCCGACACTGCCGCCCGCGGTGAACAGGCCGTTGGTGTCGATCGTCCCGCCGCCGCTGACCGACCAGGCAAAGGGCGGCGGGGGGTCGATTACAGTTCCGAGCGCGTCGGCAGCCGCAGCGATGAACTGTTGCGTGCCGCAAGGGACCACGACGGCATTGGTCGGTGTGAGGCTAATCTGGGCGGTCGGGCCGACCACGGTGACGTGGACGACCGGAGACACGCCAAAGTTGCCGACGGAATTGGTGGCGCTGGCGGCAAGCAGATAAGCCCCGGGCGGAACATTGCTCCAGGTGATGCCGTACGGTGCGGCGACAACCCCGCCGAGGTCGGTTGTGCCGCTGAAGAACTCGACTTGGCTGATGCTGCCGGTGGTGGTGATGGCGCTGGCCTGGATGGGAATGGTCGCCGGCGCAGTGTAAGAGGCCCCATCCACCGGGTTGGTGATGAGGACGGAAATAGTGGGCACCGGCGCGGCGAAGGCCTGCACCTCCGTGGCGAAAGCGAGCCAGGAGTTTTGCGGGCTATCGGCGGTATTAACGCGACCGACGCACCGGACCCCCAGCACAGTGGCCACGCCGCCAGTGAAAGTGAAGCTGGCGTTGCCGGAGGCCGCCGAGTTGTAAACGTAAGCAGGAGCGACGGTCCAGGCAGGATCGGCATTGGTCCAGGTTGAGCCGTCCGGCGAGAATTGCAGTCCGAACTCATCGGCGAACACGCCATTGCCGTTCGTGGTGTAGGAGCCGTTGTAGTAGATGACGCGGTTGATAGTCTGCGGCG